>Ga0075026_100000143_pt1 | contig 25556 bp, 17 predicted proteins | sample Str012_2_FD_71392 | JGI IMG/M metagenome (GOLD analysis project Ga0075026, IMG submission 71392) | Freshwater sediment microbial communities in response to fracking from Pennsylvania, USA - Straight Creek_MetaG_SC_2012 | ecosystem: Environmental > Aquatic > Freshwater > Creek > Sediment... | reverse complement strand
GTGTATGTGAATGCGCCCGACTGGTATTTTTTGGATGGCACCAATAAAATTGCGTTGGGATATCGCGAAGTAAATTTTTCGCTTCCCCGCGATCAACAACTCATTCTCAACCGACAGAATATTTTTGACGGAACCTGGGAGAAGACTTCTACCATGAGCTGGGGATTTGTTCCGCTGACCAAATACCAGGGCGGTGGCCCCGAAGCCGTTTTAGAGCCTCTTGATGAACATCTCAAAGATTACACCCAACTAATGGTGCAATATTACGGAGCGGGTATACAAGCTTGTTTTAGAGGGCCGAGACTCTATGACACAGAAAAGACAAAAAAGGAAGTAATCCGGGTGATCGATTGGTATAAAAAATACAGGGTGATCCTGAATTCACCCATTATTCATCTGAGGAGGGCTGATGGAAGGGATTGGGATGGATGGTTACATGTGGATCCTTCCGGCAAACAAAAGGCGATGCTTTTTCTTTTCAATCCATTGAAGGAACGGATTACTAAAACCATCGAAGTACCACTTTATTATTCCGGGCTCACGAACCGGGCTTCTATCCGGGAGAAGGAACTAGCACCCGTGGCGTATTCATTAAAACGGAATTATACTGTAACGCTTCCGGTTACCCTGGAAGCAGGGAGCTATACCTGGTTTATCATTGAATGATATATAAAATTGCATCATGAGAAATATCCTGTTCACTGCCATCGTTTTTCTTGCTTCGGTTTTGTTCGTCACCGCTCAACCATCCGACGCCAAGACCGTGGTTCCCTCGGCCCGACAATTGAAATGGGCAGATATGGAGTATTATTTCTTCATTCATTTTGGCCCCAACACCTTTACGGACCTGGAATGGGGCAAGGGCACAGAACATGAAGAAGTGTTTAACCCAACCGAACTTGATTGCCGGCAATGGTGCCGAGTTGCCAAAGCAGCCGGCGCCAAGGGTATTATCATCACTGCCAAGCACCATGATGGATTTTGCCTGTGGCCGACTGCCTATTCCACCCATACCGTACGGGAAAGCAAATGGAAAGATGGCAAAGGAGATGTGTTGAAAGAATTATCGGAAGCCTGCCGCGAATATGGATTGAAGTTCGGCGTATACCTGTCACCTTGGGACAGGAACCATCCAAAGTATGGAACCGCAGCGTACAATACTGTATTCGTAAATATGATGAAGGAAATCATCGGCCATTATGGTCCGTTGTTTGAATTTTGGTGGGATGGCGCCAACGGTGAGGGCCCGAATGGGAAAAAACAGGTTTATGACTGGCAGCTGTTTCAAAATACGATGCGCAGTTTGTCGCCCAATACGGTTGTATTCAGTGATATTGGTCCTGATATTCGCTGGGTTGGTAATGAAAATGGTATTGCCGGCGATCCAAACTGGAACCTGCTCGATACTGCAGGTTTTATGCGTGGGTTAGGCGCACCGGCAAATGATACACTCAATCACGGAAATGAGTTTGGGAAAAACTGGATTCCTGCAGAATGTGATGTCAGTATAAGGCCGGGATGGTTTTATCATGAACAGGAAGACAGTAAAGTAAAGACTCCCGAGCAGCTTTTTCAATTGTGGTTGAAATCGGTGGGGCGCGGCGCGCATTTATTATTGAATGTTCCACCCGATCGTCGGGGACTAATCAATGAGCATGACTCTGTTTCATTGGTAGGATTCAGAAAATTAAGGGAAGAAAGCTTTGGTTCAAATCTTGCCGCCAATGCTCACGCGTTCTACATACCCCACAATGGCAAACGCGATGCACCGAAATTGAATGACGCCAATACAAATTCCTATGAACGCATTTTACTGGCTGGATCAAACAGTGTCGGACTTCAATTCGCCAAAGCTACCACGATCAATGCTGTTGTATTAAAGGAATGGCTGGTGCAGGGGCAGCATGCGAAAAAATTCAAACTTCTGTTGATGAATGATAAAGGGGAAGTATTGAAAGAGATCAATGGAAATACAATCGGCAGGAAGAGGATTGTGACTTTTCCATCGACAACGGTTGATAAATTGGTGCTTTCTATCCCTGAACAAAATGGTGTTACTGCGCTGGCTGAAATCGAAGCCTATAAAATGGATGAGTCATTGCTCGAGAAAATGTAAAATGTTAACAGTGCTTTGTTTCACGCAAAGACGCAAAGAAGACGCAAAGGCGCTAAGTGTGAAGCACTCTTCGCGCCCTTGCGTCTTTGCGTGAAACAAAACACATTTAGGTGTCTACATTTCCTAACGAAATAAGGAGAGAAAATTGTAATTTAGACACTTATCAATTGCTTGGCTCATGAAGTGGTTTTTCTCCAGGAAAAAGTGGCTGGTGATGGCGCTGTTGATCGGCATCGTACTGGCTTTCACTTTTGGCACCCATCACAAAGCCATTGATTTCAGCTCCCAGGTAAAACCCATCTTCAATAAGAAATGCATCACCTGTCATGGCGGCGTTCGGCGCAAAGGAGGATTCAGTGTATTGTTCCGTTCGGAGGCCCTTGCCAAAACAGAATCCGGTAAAATCGCCATCATTCCCGGTGATCCTGATCATAGTGAATTAATCAAAAGAATTGTCAACAAAGATCCCGAAGAACGCATGCCTTATAAACATGCAGCTTTATCTGAAGATGAAATCAATATTTTAAGAAGATGGATCAAAGAAGGAGCGGTATGGGGCGATCATTGGGCCTACCTTCCCGTTAAACCTGTGGATGCACCAAAACCCAAAAGCGCATTTTTCGGATTGATGTCTTCTCCAAAATCAGATTTTGCAAAAAATGGTATTGACTATTTTATTGAGGATAAACTTCGCCAGGAAAAATTAAAACCTTCCGTAGAAGCCGATGCAGCTACTTTGCTCCGCCGTGTGAGCATGGACCTGATCGGCATACCGGCACCGGATAAACTGGCAGCGAAATTCCTGGCCGATAAAAACAGCCATGCTTACGAGGACCTGGTGGATAGCTTGCTGGCTTCACCTCATTACGGTGAACGCTGGACTTCCATGTGGATGGATCTTGCCCGTTATGCTGATACCAAGGGATATGAAAGAGATGACAGGCGCAGCATCTGGAGATATCGCGACTGGGTGATTCAGTCTTTTAACAAGGACATGCCTTACGACCAATTTCTTACTGAACAGATAGCCGGCGACCTATTGCCCAATCCCAGTGATGCGCAATATGTGGCAACGGCTTTTCACCGCAATACAATGACGAACGATGAGGGCGGTACGGACAACGAAGAATTCAGAACTTCGGCTGTGCTTGACCGTGTGAATACTACCTGGGAGGCATTGATGGGAACAACTTTTGCCTGCGTGCAATGTCACAGTCATCCTTACGATCCTTTCACGCACGATGAATATTACAAGTTTGTCGCTTTTTTTAATGATACGCGCGATGAAGATACCTATGCGGACTATCCGCTGCTCCGTCATTTTCCCGATAGCCTTAAACAGCAAATGAATGCACTGTTGCAGTGGCTGGGCACAAAAGCATCCACACAAAAAGTAAATGAAACAAAACAATTTTTAAGAACCTGGCAACCTTCCATTAATTCTTTGATTGCAGATCCCATGCTCAACAGTGCGCTCAATGATACTAAATGGCTGATCATGCGCAATCATGCCGTGGCGAGATTGGACAAGGTAGATCTGGAAAATAAAAATTCGCTTATTTATCGTTACTCAGGCTTTGCCAAAGGAGGAACCTGGACCATTCATCTTGATAAAGTTGATGGACCGGTACTGAAATCAATATCCGTTGGGCCGACCAAAGACTGGACGATCACCAGTTTTGAATTTACCCCCGTACGAGGTGCTCATGATCTGTATTTCACTTACAGCAATCCGAATCTCAAGAAACCAACAGATAATGGAATGCAATTTGACTGGTTCCATTTTACAGATGAATTTCCTGGTATGGGTAAGGAAGGATATAAGACTAATAAAAATCTTTTTTGGAAATTACTGATTGTCGATTTGCCGACTACGCCGGTGATGATGGATAATCCAACTGACATGCACAGAACAACGCATGTATTTGAAAGAGGAAACTGGTTGGTAAAAGGAAAACAGGTGGAGCCGGATGTGCCGCATGCATTGAATCCCTTGCCCGCCAATGCACCCCATAACCGCCTGGGCCTGGCGCATTGGCTCACCAGCAAAGAAAATCCCCTTACGGCCAGGACGATGGTCAACCGCCTTTGGGAACAATTGTTCGGTACAGGAATAGTAGAAACACTCGAGGATATGGGCACGCAAGGCGCAGCACCCATGAATAAAGAATTGTTGGATTACCTGTCGTGGAAGTTCATGAACGATTATCAATGGAGTGTAAAGAAATTGCTGAAAGAAATGGTCATGTCGGCCACCTACAGGCAGGATTCAAAACTCAATGCTGTTGCACTGGAAAAAGATCCCTTCAATAAATTATACGCTCGTGGACCGAGAGTAAGGTTGTCGGCCGAACAGGTGCGCGACGAGGCCATGGAGGTAAGCGGACTACTTGACAAAAAAATAGGCGGTCCCAGTGTAATGCCCTATCAGCCGAAAGGAATCTGGCAGTCACCCTGGAACGGTCAGGATTGGCTTGTAGGTACAAATGGAGAACAATATCGTCGCGCATTTTATACCTATTGGAAAAGAACAGCGCCTTATCCGGCCATGATGACCTTCGATGGTGCGGCCAGAGAAGTATGCACAGCTCGCAGGATAAGAACGAATACACCATTACAGGCATTGGTTACACTGAATGATGAATCCTATTTAGATGCGGCAAGAAGTTTCGCGTACCGAATGCAAAAAGAAGGTGGAAGGGATTTGAAATCTCAGATCAGCAAAGGATATGATATGCAAATCTATAAACCAATTTCCCCTGAACGTTTGCAGGCACTGGAAAAATTATATGCAGAGGCTTTCGAAAAATTACAGCGCGATCCAGCGAAAACCTGTGAAATGATCGGGATGAACAATGAACATAACAACCCTGAAACGGCGGCCCTGGTAGTGGTTGCCAATGCGATGTTGAATTTAGATGAGTGGGTGACCAAGAACTGATCACAATTAAGCGGATTAAGGGATTTCACGGAGCAATAAGCATCATCCAGTAATCCATCAATCCAATAAGTCCCAATTCAGACAATAAATATCATGACGCAGAAAGAGCTACATAATCAAAGACTGTTAAACGAAGCCAATACAAGGGCTGCGCAGTATCATTCCAGGAGGCATTTCTTAAAGGAAAGTGCAATGGGGTTTGGTGCGCTCGCATTAGGATCATTGTTTGCAGGCTGTGGATTGGGTTCATCTAACGGAAATGCCAATACGCTTTTTGATCCGGCACATCCGCTTGCACCAAAATTGCCGATGTTCCCCGGAAAAGCCAAGTCTGTTATCTACTTACATATGGCGGGGGCGCCCTCACAACTGGAACTGTTCGACTATAAACCCGACCTGATGAAGTTGGACGGAAAAGATTGTCCGCCTTCATTGTTGGAAGGCAAACGCTTTGCTTTCATCCGTGGTGTACCTAAGATGTTGGGTCCACAGGCAAGTTTTAAACAATATGGTCAATCGGGTGCCTGGATATCGGAACACCTGCCGCATTTTTCCACGATTGTAGATGAAGTGAGTTTCTTGAAAGCAGTAACAACCGATCAATTCAATCATGCCCCGGCACAATTGCTGGTGCATACAGGTTCTCCGCGATTGGGCAGGCCCAGTATGGGTTCCTGGGTTACCTACGGACTCGGAACTGAAAATGAAAATCTCCCTGGATTTGTGGTGTTGACAAGTGGCGGGAAATTTCCCGATGCTGGCAAAAGTGTGTGGGGAAGCGGATTTTTGCCCAGTGTTTACCAGGGTGTTCAATGCCGTTCAGAAGGCGATCCTGTTTTGTTCATTAAGGATCCCGAAGGTATGGATCGCGATCTTCGCAAAGCGTCTATCGATGCAATTAACGAAGTAAACAAACAAGAGTACCAGGAATTCAAAGATCCCGAAATCTTATCAAGGATATCGCAATATGAAATGGCTTATCGTATGCAGATTTCCGTTCCGGATGTAATGAACATTAACGATGAGCCTGAATATATCCACGAGATGTATGGAACACAACCCAACAAAGCCTGCTTTGCGAACAATGTTCTGCTCGCCAGAAAGCTGGTAGAAAAAGGGGTGCGCTTTGTTCAGCTGTTCGACTGGGGCTGGGATAGCCATGGCAGTGATGCCAGTCTCGCGATCGATATTGGGTTCATTAATAAGTGCAGGCAGGTCGATAAATCGATGACTGCATTGATCCTCGATCTGAAGCAAAGAGGATTGCTGGAAGATACACTGGTAGTCTGGGGTGGAGAATTCGGAAGAACACCCATGCAGGAAAACCGCGAAGGAAAGCAAAATCCTTTCAAGGGAAGAGATCATCATGTAGAGGCATTCACCATCTGGATGGCTGGCGGAGGAATCAAAAAAGGAATGAGTTATGGCGAAACCGATGAAATTGGATATAGTGCCATCAGTGGAAAAGTTGATCCTTACGATGTACAGGCCACGATCCTGAATCAATTGGGATTCGATCACGAAAAATTTACCTACGCATTCCAGGGCAGGCCGTTCAGGCTAACGGATGTGAAGGGAGAAGTGATCAGGGAGATTGTTGCATAGATCAATGAATGATAAAAATCAATATGAAAAATCTCAGCATCAGGGTTTCACTCATTATGGTTTGCATCTGTAGTATTGCTATGCATGTTTTTTCACAAGACACTTCTGCAGCTTACCTGGATGCTTTCAACAGATTCATAGATCATGCCGTGGTTAAGAAAGACAAAGCAGCGTTGGATACTGTGTATGCCGATGATTTTATGTTTACACACGGAACGGGTTTGATCGATCACAAAGCAAGCTGGCTAAAAGGAGTATTAGATGAAAAAACCCTTTATCTTTCAAGGGAACATGATTCCACCATTGTGGAACGCCATGGCAACATAGCAATGATATATGGAAAGCTAACAATCGTGAGGAAAAACGGCGACGGATCCACGAAATACGCCATTAAATACGTACGGGTGTTCCTGGCGAATGGGAGCCGATGGCAAATGATTTCACATCGTTCTGTTCAGCAGTGGGATAATTTACCCTTGTAGTAAACAAATCTTAACGACTCTTCATGAATCGAAAAAATTTTATCACCGCTGCCGGTTCAACAGCCACCGCATTGCTTTTGTCATCACTGGATTCCCTGGCGTCGGAAACTAAACCAACAAACAATATGAATGCAGGTTTTGAATTGAAGATCCTTGCGACCAACTGGGGTTTTCCCGGCACATTGGATGAATATTGCGCCAAGGCAAAAAAAGAAGGTTACGATGGGATTGAACTCTGGTGGCCGATGGAAAAAAAGGGACAGGATGAATTGTTTGCAACATTGAAGAAATATCAACTGGAAGTTGGTTTCCTATGTGCAGGATCCGACAGTAATTATCAAAAACATTTTGATCAATTTGTTCAGATGATCAATCCTGCTGCGAAACAGGATATTCAGAAACCGCTTTATATCAATTGCCATTCGGGCAGGGATTATTTTAGCTATGAACAAAATAAAACGCTCATCGATCATACGTTGAGTCTTTCGAAAGAAACCGGCGTGATCATTTGCCATGAAACCCATCGTTCGCGGATGTTGTTTGCGGCACCAGTGGCAAGACAATACATTGAAAGAAACCCGGGCCTGCGCGTGACCTTTGATGTTTCGCATTGGTGTAATGTCAGTGAAACATTACTCCAGGACCAGGCAGAGACAGTAGATATGACGCTGGCGAGGGTGGATCATATTCATGCACGCATCGGTCATCCCGAAGGTCCGCAGGTGAATGATCCACGCGCACCGGAATGGGAACAGGCAGTGAAGGCGCACTTTGCATGGTGGGATAAGGTTGTTGAAATGAAAAGGAAAAGTGGCCAGCGCCTCACGATCCTTACGGAATTCGGTCCGCCTGATTATATGCCCACGTTGCCGTATACCCGCGAACCATTGTCGGACCAATGGGCGATCAATGTGCATATGATGCAGTTATTACGCAAGCGCTATCTTCAATAAAAATATTGGCAAGGTGATTTTATCCATTTCGGAATTTATCGGGCATTTGCATCCCGTACTCGTTCATCTTCCCATCGGTATTTTATTGCTGGCCTGTCTATTTCTCTGGCAATCGAGGAAGGATCGGTCCGAAAATCTTCAAAAGACTATCAATATTATTCTTGGATTGGGGATGGTGAGCGCGATTGCTTCCTGCATCACCGGTTATATTTTGTCGCGCAGTGGAGAATATGATGAACAGATGGTGAGCTGGCATCAATGGATGGGTATCAGTGTAGCGGTGGTTTCCGTCATCACATTTTATTTCAGGAGAAAAAAATCTTTGATCAGATGGCAGTCGGCGCTTGCGAGCATCCTGTTGGTTTTGATATTTCTAACAGGTCATCTCGGTGGTTCATTGACTCACGGTGCGGATTATCTTATACAGCCTTTGGAAAACGGAGATGGTCAGGATACAATAAAAAGAAAGCCTATTGCGCAAGTTCAGGAAGCGCTTGTTTACGAAGATATTGTTGAGCCGATTTTCCATGCAAAATGCTATTCCTGTCATAGCACTCAAAAGCAAAAGGGGAAACTGAGACTCGATCTGCCAGATTTTATCATGAAAGGCGGAAAGGATGGAGTAGTAATCCTGGCCGGTAAGCCTGGTGAAAGCGTTTTGATCAAGCGCATCCTGCTTCCGCGCGAGGAAGAGCATCATATGGCGCCAAAAGAAAAGCCACAACTCACAGGTTCGGAAATTTCACTGATAAGGTGGTGGATTGAAGAAGGTGCAAGCTTTACCAAAAAAGTGAAAGAGACCAATCAACCCGAAAAAATAAAACCCATACTGATGGGTTTGCAACGTACGGACCAGGGACCAGACGATACTGATGATATTCCCTCGACGCCGGTTGATAAAGCTAATGAAGAGGCTATCAGGAAAGTCAAAGCACTCGGAGGTCTTGTACTTCCGATAGCCCAAGGCAGCAATTACCTGGATATCGCCTTTATCACGGCGACGAATATTCGTGATGCGGATCTCGCCGCACTCCTGCCCCTGCAAAAACAAATTCTCAAACTTAAATTGAGCGGGCAACCTGTCACCGATTCCGGCCTTGCTATTATCGCACAATGCAAATCCATTATTCAGCTCCAGCTTGATCATACTAAAGTCACTGACAAAGGAATGGAATACCTTAAATCGTTGGAGCAGCTTCGGGTACTCAATCTCGTGGGTACTGATGTCACTGCATCAGGTGTTTTAAGATTGAAAGATTTGAAAAAAATTCTATCCATCTATCTCTATCAGACCCGCGTTGAAAAAAAAGACTGGGATTTTCTGAAAAAGAATTTTCCTAAAATTTCATTGGACTCCGGTGGATATCAAGTGCCACTTTTTCACACCGATACCATGATTGTAAAGCAACCACCCCGCGCGGGATAACGTATTTTTCCGAAAATCACAATCGTGTTTTTACCTGATCCTTTTATTTCGACGGTGCTAAAATGAACTTCCTCAATTAAATAAGCAGTTTGGAACATTAATTGCTTTACGAAGGCGAATAACTGTTGAAGGAGATGATTCGGTTTATCCGGATGGAAAAGGAGGTTTTATCCAGCCTCTTTTTGGTACAAAAATCCAGGAGATAACAAATGGTCTCACGGTATTTTCAATAAATCGGGAGGAGATTCGTTAACAGCAGCATCCTCCCCTGAAATCATACCCGTAAAACTGACCTATTTTATGGAAAAGCCAACATTGCAAAGCGGTTTTCAAAAGACCGCAGTAAGAAAATTATCCTTTGACGTGGGCAGCCTGAATGAATATACAGGCACCTGGGATACAACCGAAATTGTTCATTTGATCAAGCGCACCATGTTTGGAGCCACGATTGATGACATCAATCATTTCCGGTCCCTTACCATGTCGCAATCGGTTGATGAACTGTTGACTCCCACACCATCTCCAACTGCAATTCCACTCAATAATTATAGTTCCAACGGATATATGGATCCTACAGGCGTTGCGCCCTGGTCCACCTGGCTGAATACCGGTATCGATTACCCGGATGATGACATGAATTCGATGAGATTGGATTCTATGCGTTGCTGGTGGACCGGTCAGTTGCTGAATCAAAACAGAAGCATTCACGAAAAGATGACTCTTTTCTGGCACAATCATTTTGCAATGGATGCCGGTGCGCATATCAAAGATATTCCTCCAAAACTGTGGTACGATCAATACCTCACTTTACGAACGAATGCATTGGGCAATTTGCGGCAAATGGTAAAAGCCATTACGCTCGATCCGGCCATGCTTATCTATTTGAATGGAAATACCAACAAGAAAACATCTCCCAATGAAAATTACGGGCGGGAGTTGCAGGAATTATACACCGTTGGAAAAGGACCGGGATCTGGCTATACAGAATCAGATGTGCAGATCGCAGCGAGGGTATTGACGGGGCATGATGTGGATGCTAATTTTAATTATTTCTTCGACGTCGCGGGGCATGACGATAAGAATAAAACTTTTTCAACTTTTTATGGAGGCACTATCATCACCGGTCACTCAGGTTCTGCGGGAGCCAACGAGCTTGATGATATGCTCACTATGATTTTCTCTACCAGTGAATCATCGAAATTCATTTGCCGCGAAATCTATAATTTCTTTATCTATTATAATATCACACCTGAAATAGAGAACAATATCATCGAACCGTTGGCGCAGGTTTTCAAGAATAGTGGATATGATATTACTGCCGTGCTCTCCGTTCTCTTTAAGAGTGAGCATTTTTACAATATCGCATATTCGAGTGCCTGTATCATTAAAAGTCCGTTGGACTTTACCATCGGACTGATTAGGGAATACGGTGTGAAACTTCCCGATGCAGCTGATAACGAATCCAACTACGCAGTTTGGGAAATGCTTGTGAAAACCGCTAAAATACTTCAACAGCAGATACTAGGTATTCCGCTGGTTGCCGGCTGGTATGCATACTACCAGGCGCCTGCTTTTCATGAATTGTGGATCAATTCTGTGACCTATACAGAACGGAATGCATATACTGATATGATGATCAGTACCGGCGACATGATGGACATGGTATCGCTGACGATCGATCCGATTGCATTCGCGCAGAAATTACCGAATCCCCAGGATCCTGTTCAACTCATCAATGATTCCCTTGATGTTTTGTACCGCGTTCCATTGTCGGATGATTCTAAATCTTATCTCAAACAAACGATTCTGCTCACCGGACAAACGAATGACTATTATTGGACGGATGCCTGGAACGCTTATATCGCCAATCCTTCCGATATGGTTGCGAAAGCTACCGTGTTTACCAGGTTGCAGAGTCTTTATAAATATTTTATGAATCTACCGGAGTATCATCTGTCTTAACCTCCAATCACCTCCTATGGAAAGAAGAAAATTTTTAAAGAACGCAATTCCTGCGACGGCCATTTTCCCTTCACTCCTTAATGGATTTACTGTGAAAGCTTATGGAGCCACGGGTTTTTTTGAATCACTGGCTGGTGCTGCTGACAATGACCATGTATTAGTGATCATTCAATTGTCGGGAGGAAATGATGGCCTTAATACCTTGATCCCGATTTCTAATTATGGTGACTACATGAATCTGAGGACCAATATCGCCATACCGATGGATAAAATATTAAAGCTGGATGGATATGACAAAGCCGGATTGCATCCTTCTATGCAGGGGATGCAGCAGCTGTATAATGAAGACAAGCTGTCGGTGCTGCAATCTGTCGGTTATCCTACACCGAATTTTTCTCATTTCAGATCTACTGATATTTGGATGACAGGTGCTGATGAGGATCAGATATTATCTACGGGTTGGACGGGAAGATTTTTGAGCAGTACTTATTCAAACTATCCCATCGGCTATCCAAATGCAACGATGCCGGATCCATTGGCGATTCAGATAGGATCGGTGCTTTCTCCTGTCTTTATGGGACCAGGCGGATTCACCGCGATGGCAGTTCCTACCAATATTGATTTTTATGGCCTGATCAATGGTATTACTGATCCTGTGCCCGATAGTCCAATGGGTACCGAACTAACCTACCTGAGAACAGTTGCCCGTCAAACGAATAAATATGCAGACGTAATTGTTGAGGCCGCCAACAAGGTCACGGGCCAGGGAAGTTATCCCGCCAACAACGATCTGGCAGCGCAGCTGAAAACGGTTGCCAAACTGATCGCAGGCGGATTGAAGACTCGCGTATATATGGTAGAAATGGGGGGTTTTGATACGCATGGTGCCCAGGTACAGGCAGGAAATACAACCACCGGAAACCATGCTAAGTTGTTGAAAGAACTGTCGGATGCCGTCTCGGCTTTTCAACAGGACCTTACGGGGCTTGGCGTCAGCAAAAGGGTGATGGGTATGACCTTTTCAGAATTCGGCCGTCGTATTAAATCAAACGGAAGTGCTGGTACTGATCATGGTGCCGCACAAACGGTCATTGTATTTGGAGAGCCAGTGAAAAAAGGGGTACTTGGAAATCCTCCTGATCTTCCTTCTACACTTAATGCCGGCGATAGTTTGCCGATGCAATACGATTTTCGTTCGGTGTATTCCTCCATCTTGCGCGATTGGTTTTGCGTTGACCCGAATGATATCAGCACCATTTTGTTTAAAAATTACCAGTACCTGCCATTCATTGAATCCACAGCATGTACGCTCGATACCAAGCAACTTAATTTGCTGGGCGAGAACCTTATCATCAATTCTCCCAATCCTTTCGGTCAGTCTACCCAAATCACTTTCAAAACAAACGGTGGTCATACACTGGTGCAGGTATTTGATACAGCAGGACGCCTGATCGGCGTGCTCGTGGATCGGAACTATGATGCCGCCGGCCAATACACCATCACATTCAACGCGGGGCAGCTTGCTGCTGGCGTCTATTATGCAAGGCTGCAAAACGGACCCCTGCAACAGGTAAGAACCATGTTAAAAGCATCGCAATAAACATGCATTCACGCTTTCGCAACATATCGCTGAGGATCATCATCGCTATACTGGTTCTCATGGGAACGGCAAATAATGCCTTATCCCAAAAGGATAGCATCACGTACAATTCAACCTGTACTAACTATAAGATTCGTTTCAGCTCCTCGTTATTTTCGACGATCGAATTTCCTGATAAAGTGTTTTGGAAATTCGGTGATCCTGGTTCCGGATTTTATGATTCGGCCGCTACCCAAACACCTACGCACCTTTATTCGGCCCCCGGTCAATACCTGGTAAAACTTACTGTGGTACTGGCTGGTGACACGACGAAATTGCAGGACACGATTCGGGTAGTCAACCCCGTTAGTTTTAGTTTCGGTCCGGATATATTTCTTTGCGAGAAAGGAGACACCACCATCACCGGACCAATCGTTCCGGGGGCAGTATATTTATGGAATGACAAGGATTCTACCAAAACGGATACGCTTCATATCAAGGAAACCGGCGTATATACATTGCAGATAGATGGCTGCTCCGTTACCGATAGCATCGGTGTATTCTTCAGTGATAAACCAAAGATAAAACTGGGAGATGATCATGTGCTCTGCGCAGGCGAGATTCTCACATTGAATGCGAGTACGCAAAATGGAGTTTATGATTGGCGACTCAATGGCGCACACTTGCCGGATACAACGGGGCAATTGCCGGTTATCGCGCCGGGCGGCCAATATATTGCAGTAGTCACCGTGCCGGGTTGCGGTGTATTTTCTGATACTGCGAACATAACTTTCGGTTCGCTGGCAGCTCCTCCATTTTCTTTGGGCCCTGATACTTTACTTTGCCCTAAACAAATTTATCCAATTATAGCTTCGGTTGCCGGGGCAACAGCTTATCAATGGAGCACGAAAGAAACCGACAGCATGATAAATGTTTCATCACCGGGAGTCTACTGGGCTTTCGTGACAGTATCCGGCCAATGTGAAGTGGTGGATTCGGTGGAAGTGAAATACCGTGGGGACAAAAACCTGGATTTCCACGACACGGCAATCTGTAAGGGAAGCACACTTGTTTTGAATGCAGACTTTGGAACAGGAACTTACAACTGGACAAGTGACCCTCCACAGCGTAATGACCAGAATCAAACAGGACAATCTACTTATTTTGTTTATGAACCGGGACTGTACAGTGTAGTCGCTTCCGTTGGTAGTTGCATGTACACCGACAGTTTACGGGTGAGCTTTAACGATAGTCTCAAACTGGATATCGGGCGGGATACCTCGCTTTGTATCGGGGAGGAATACCTTCTACATGTAAAAACCAATGCGAATACTTTTAGTTGGCAGGATGGAAGCACATCCAGTACGTACACTGTAAATACTGCAGGTACTTATACGGTGATCGGAGAAAATGGCTGTGGTATAGATACCGTGAGCGTTAAGATTGATACCAGGCACTGCGAATGCCAATTGCTTTTACCCAATGCTTTCACACCCAACGGGGATGGAAACAATGAAACCTTCAGACCATTGCATCCCTGCAAAATGAGCAATTTTAATCTTCGTGTCTATAATCGCTATGGGGAACTGGTATTTCAAACTACTGACCAGTTCAAAGGTTGGGACGGTATTTACAATATGGGAAAAGCCAGTGAAGGCACTTATGTTTGGACTGCGAGCTATGTAAATTCAGATACCCAGCAACGGGTCCTCAGAAAAGGGTATTTGATTTTGATTCGATAAGATAACAGCTTTTATTTTCCTGTGAATACTGCTTTTCTTTTTTCCAGGAAAGCATCTACGCCTTCTTTCATGTCTTCGGTAGCAAAGCATTCTGCAAAGGCTTCCTGTTCTTTTTCATAACCACTCTTGCCATTTGTATAGGCGCTGTCACTGACCACCGCTACATTAACACATTCGATCAGTTTAGCAATGGCAATGGGGGCCTTACTTCCTATGACCTCAAGTATTTCTTTTGCTTTCGGAAGTAATAATTCTGCGGCCAGGACATCATTAACAAGTCCTAATTTGAGCGCTTCCTCTGCATTGATCATTGCTCCGGTCATCATCAACTCCAATGCCTTTCCTTTTCCGATGAGTTGGGTCAACCTTTGAGTGCCACCATATCCGGGAATCAATCCGAGGTTCACTTCCGGCTGACCGAATTTTGCATTGTCACTGCAGAGCCTGAAATGACAGGCCATTGCAAGTTCACATCCTCCACCCAATGCAAATCCATTAACTGCCGCAATGATTGGCTTGGGTGAGTTTTCTATCTTTAAAAAAATATCCTGACCTTTTTTTGCGAGTTCCTGACCCTGCTGTTTGGTAAGTCCTATGAATTCCGTGATATCAGCCCCGGCTATAAATGCCTTCGAGCCCGATCCCGTGATGATCGCCGACTGAATAGAAGTATTGCTGTATACTTCATCGATGACCTGGCTCAACTCATTCATCACCACGCCATTCAACGCATTGAGTTTATCTGGCCGGTTTATCGTGATGGTCAGTATGGCGCCCGATTGTTCAGTAAGCAAGGTTTGAAACATAGAATTTTTCTCAAAAGTATATAAACACTGTTAAATGAGACTGGCTGTTTTTCACAGTCGGGGAAATGCTATAATTTGCCCTCTTCTATTCAAATTTATCATATGAAGATTCGTGTCTTTGCTTCTTTATTGTTTTTCTTTTTTGTTTCGGGTATTGCTATTGGACAAAGCCGTTATCAGTGGCAGGTTATTACCAGTGGTGGTTATGCGTATAAAACCATCCCGGCAGATCCCATGAAAGCAAGGTTCTATACACTCAAAAACGGGCTTACGGTGATTCTCACAGTCAATAAAAAAGAACCGAGGATATCGGCCATGATACCTGTTCGTGCGGGAAGTAAGACGGATCCATCAAACCATACCGGACTTGCACACTATCTGGAACACATGATGTTCAAAGGCACAGACAAATACGGTAGCCTGAATTGGGAGAAGGAAAAACCTTTGCTTGATTCGATAGACGGTCTGTATGAAAAATATAATCACACCAGGGATTCTGCAGAGCGTGCCGCTATCTACAGAGAAATTGACCAGGTAAGCGGAGAGGCGGCCAAGTATGCCATCGCCAATGAATACGATAAGATGATGGCTTCAATGGGAGGCCAGGGCAGCAATGCTTTCACCAGCGTAGAAGAAACTGTTTACACGGATAATTTTCCTTCCAGTTCTATCGATAAATTTCTAACCCTGCAGGCAGAACGTTTTCGCAATCCGATATTCAGGATCTTTCATACAGAATTGGAAGCGGTTTATGAAGAAAAAAATACCGGGCTCGACAACGACAATGAAAAAGTGGAAGAGAAATTGATGGCCTATCTGTTTCCCACTCATAACTATGGTCAGCAAACTACCATTGGAACCATCGAGCACCTCAAAAACCCTTCCCTGGAGGAAATCAGGAAATATTATTACGCCAACTATGTTCCTAATAACATGGCGATTATTTTATCGGGAGACATGGATCCCGACTATGTTATCGCTCAGATCGACATGAAGTTCAGTTATATGGAAACGAAGCCGGTGAAGGAATACAATCCTGCTCCGGAAAAACCTATCGCGGCTCCTGTTACCAAGGAAGTAGTAGGGCCCAATGCCGAAAGTGTGATGATCGGATTTCGTTTGCCCGGTGAATCGGATACACGATCTTCTCTTGTTGCTGAAGCCCTTTTCAGCATGCTGTTCAATGGTAAAGCAGGTTTGATAGATATTAACCTCAATAAAAAACAAACGGTCCTAAATGCTACCGCTTCAATGGATGGGATGAAGGATTATGCCGTATTGGAACTATCAGCCAGAAATAAATCCGATCAAACCCTGCAGCAGGTGAGGGATCTTTTGCTGGCTCAGATCGGCCTTATTAAAAAAGGTCAATTCGATGAGTCGATGATCCGCGCAACAGTCGACAATGCGAGACTTTCGTTATTGCAGGAATTGGATAATAATGACAGCAGGGTAAGCCAATTGCTGGATCCATTCATCGTTTCGAAATCGGCCACCTGGCCAGCCAATGTCAGTGAACTGGAAGACATGGGTAAACTCACCAAAAAAGATATCGTGGATTTCGCCAACAAATGGCTGGGTAATAATTACGTGTGCATTTACAAACGTAAAGGAGAAGACAAAAACATTGTCAAGGTAAATAAACCACCCATCACACCAGTGGAAGTAAACAGGGACGCACAGTCTGACTTCTTAAAATTAGTAAATGACATGCCCGCCACTCCGGTAAAGCCACAATGGCTGGACTATGCAAAGGATTTTCAAAGATCCCAATGGGGGCCAACTCAAATTTTGTATGTACAGAATAAGGACAATGAAATCTTTCGCGTGCGCTATCGTTTTGAGATGGGTAGTTATAACAGCAAGTTACTGTCTTTGGCTGCACAATATTTACAATTTCTTGGTACCGATAGAATGACTGCGGAAGATATCAGCCGGCAATTTTATAACCTCGCCTGCAATTTTAATATTTCTGTTGGTACGGAATTTTCAACCATTACGATTTCAGGGCTACAAAAAAACATGGACAAGGCTACCAGCCTATTTGAAAACATCGTGAATAATTGTAAGGCCGATGAGGATGCGCTCACTGCATTAAAAGCAAGAATACTTAAAACGAGATCGAACAATAAACTCAATAAAAACGCGATCCTTTCCGGGCTTCGTCTCTACGCGATGTATGGCGAGAAAAATCCTTTCAACAACCAACTGACCAATGATGAGCTGAACGCGTTGACAGCACAGCAATTGGTGGACCTGTTGCATAGTTTGCTGCAGTATAAGCATCTCGTAATTTATTATGGGCCATCTTCTTTGCAGGAGTTTATTCCGGCGATCAGCAGGGTTCACAAATTGCCTGCAGAGTTTATTCCCTATCCCGGCACCTTGGATTTCCCAAAAATAACGCAAACAGAAAACACGGTACTCTTCGCAGACTATGACATGGTTCAGGCTGAAATATCCTGGGTAAGAAATACATCAGACTATAATCCCGGAAACACCGCGGTAGTCGATGTCTTCAATGAATACTATGGAGGAGGAATGGGCTCTGTGGTTTTTCAAACATTGCGTGAATCCAAGGCACTCGCTTATGGGACGTTTGCATTTTATCTTGAGCCTTCGAAACAAAAAGATAAATATTCCATGATCGGATATATCGGTTGCCAGGCTGATAAATTGAATGACGCTATTGACGGTATGAATGAATTGCTGAACAATATGCCAGAGTCGGAAAAATTGCTGCAGACCTGTAAGAAAAGTATCCGCAATACTTTGGAAACAGATCGATATACCGAGGATGCTGTGATTAACCAGTGGCTGGCAGATCAGCGATTGGGTTTAGACCGCAACCTGCGTAAAGATGTGTATGAACGTTTTGAGAAAGTGAATTTCAAGCAGCTGCAGCAATTCACCAAAGACAATATTTCTCATAAGCCCTACACATATTGCATTGTGGCTTCAGAAAAGAAAATTAGTTTGGATGATCTGGCTAAATATGGTATGGTAAAAAAGTTGGCGCTGGAAGACATTTTTGGATACTAAGTGAGTCCGGATCCCGGGGATGGAAATAAAACTTAAAAATCACGGTGTTGACTAACCCATTCCCGGATATAGCCGGCAATGGTGCTGGTACTTGTTCCGGGTGCAAATAATTTTCCGACGCCTATTTGTTGCAGTTTAGCCATATCAACTTCAGGAATAATGCCCCCACCCGTGAGCAACACATCATCCATTCCCTTTTCTTTCATCAATTGAATAATTTTTGGGAAGACTGTCATGTGGGCACCGCTGAGAATACTGATGCCGATGGCGTCTACATCTTCCTGCAGCGCAGCATTAACGACCATCTCGGCAGTTTGGCGTAGTCCTGTATAAATCACTTCCATTCCTGCATCACGCAGTGAACTGGCGATTACTTTCGCCCCACGATCGTGACCATCGAGTCCTACTTTTGCCACCAACACCCTGATCGGCCGGGTTCTTTGCATGCAGAATATTATTTATCAGGTCAAATGTAAGTCCTTTATCACAGACGAACGATCACACTAATGATCATTCCATTCGGCTTTCTTCTTCGCGATCTTCTCCCGGAACATCTGGTTGAAGTTTTCATTGGCACCTTTCAATATAATTATTAAATCTCCATGCTCCCTGGCATATGGATTGGTGACGCTATCATACAATACTGCCGAAGAAAATTCTTTCACAAATGCATGTTCCATTTCCTTGGTATCGTCGGTCAGCAAAACAATGTTGGTGAGAGGTTGATCTGGCAGCCAATAAAGAAAACTTGCATTGTCGCTAAATGCCGGAGGCAATCCATATTTTTTGCTATAGAAGTTTACGGCGCCAGCCATACCATAATTATCACAGAAAACTATGGTATGCTTTTTCTCATTACTGTCGAGTGTTTGGTAAGCTGCTGCCACCTTGCGAGCCATTTCTTCCCAACCCAGCATGTCGGAAAAATCCTGTGGCAAAGGGTGATCTTTCAGGTCTTCCCATTTCAATACACCCAATTTCCTGATGTTCGTACGCTCATAAAAAGCAGCCAGCTTTTCTGGCTTGGCAACAGGCAGCGCGACCGGAATCAGGTAATAAGATAAGGCCAGCGGCAGCAGAACAAAGGCCCATCTCCATAATTTCGATCTTTGTTCGGTAAACCGTTCCAGTTGCCAGGCCCCAATTCCTAACAGGCAGGGGTACACGCCCAGCGAATAATAATTTTTCCCCTTACCAAGTAGCAGCAGGGCGATGACTAAGACATACGCCCATCCGATGAAACGATATTCCTTGGCTTTTGCTGAAAACAATACCATCCAAAGACCCACCATCCAGATAAAAGTGCAGGGAAAGATCAGGAGCAATTGATCGGCCAGGAAGCTCACCGGGCTGATATACTGCAACTGTGTTTCCTGTAATTCCTTCATGTGACGGATTACCGGAAAATGATGAATCCATTGCCAGGCAAGATTAGGGAGAAAGATCAGGAAGGCAAACAGTCCCGCCAGGTACAAATGTTTGTTGGTGAAAATTTTTCGCTGAGGTGTCAGCATCAATCCACCCAGCAGGCTTGCAAGAAAAAAGGATACAGAGTACTTACTCAGCAACCCCAATCCTGCGCTCAGTCCAAACATATATAGCCAACGATTGTCCTGAGACTGTACATAACGGGTAAGACTATACGCCATACAGGTCCAGAAGAATATTTCCAGAAAATTAGGTTGGAATAAGTAATGCACCCGCAAAAAGCCACTCAGGAGGAACGACAGGAAGGCCATAAAAATGGCGAATGATTTGCCGCCAAGTGATAATATGAGTTTTCCTACAACGAGATAGGTCAGTGCACCGAAAAGGCTGGGCCAGCATTTCAACCAGAACATTCCTCCTCCCAGTAATTTCGTCAACCAGGCAAAGACAGAAAGTAATGGCGGGACTTCCATAAACCCCCAGGCCATATGGCTTCCCTCCGCGAGATAAAGCATTTCATCGCGGTGGGGCTCATACACCGGATGCTGCAGGAAAAAAGGAAGAATGAATTTGATCAACGCCAGTGCATACAAGAGCCTGTTGGTTCGGGCAGTCATGCTTGTTGTTTAAATGGTAATTTTTTTAAAAATCAATGTCGTATGCGCCTGGCCTGATTCATGTGAAACATTTCGGCTGTTGTCTCCACCAGCCGATGAACGAGCTGGTGAAGACACCGGCCGATGCACGAAGATACCAGCCGATACGAAATATACACATTCAAAGCGGCCAGCATATTTTTCACTCTGCAGATTGTTTCTTCTTTCCCCAGGTTAGCCGCAATATCGAAAACGGGAGGTCCTTTTTTTTCTCCCACAAGCATTATCCTCAATGGCAATTGAAGTTCGCCGGGCTTAATATTTTTAGAGGCTGCGAGTTCCTTAAAACCGGTTTCAATGGTGGAGGAACTCCAATCACCTGTTGAGTTGATCTGATCGGCCCAATCTATAAAAAAATTGTTTTTATCGGCATTCCATTTGGGTTTTACGGAAGCGAGATCCCAGTTTGTTGGAGCTTCGAAAAAAAGTTTGCCTTCATCATAAAAGTCAGTCAATAAATGACAACGATCCCTAACGAGTTCGATGACCTGGCGAAATTTTTCCTGGTCAGAAATATCAATTCCTTTCCGTCGAAAAATATCGGTTATCCTCAACTGTAAACTGTCAACCGTCAACTTCTTAATCCACTCATGATTGAACCATTTTGCTTTTTCATAGTCGAACTTCGCCCCTTTTTTATGTACGCGGTCTATTGAAAATATTTTGATCAGTTCATGTTTTGAAAAAATTTCCTGTTCACTGCCATCATTCCAGCCCAGCATGGCCAGCATGTTGACGAATGCTTCCGGTAAAAATCCTGATTCCTTGAATCCTGTAAACATCTCATCATTTTTTGGATCATTCCAGTTCATGGCATACACCGGAAAACCCAGGCGTGCGCCGTCCCGTTTACTCAGTTTTCCATTGCCATCTGGTTTTAGGATCAATGGGAAATGTGCCCATTGAGGCATCGCTTCTTCCCCAAAAAGATAACGCCATAACAATACATGAATAGGTGCACTGGGTAGCCACTCTTCTCCGCGAAAAGCATGGGAGATTTTCATGAGGTAATCATCCACGACAACCGCCAGGTGGTAAGTTGGCATACCGTCAGCTTTCAGCAAAACCTTATCATCCAGCGTGGAAGTGTTGAAGCTGACTTCCCCACGAATCATATCCACGAAAGAAACGGTTTCATATACAGGTACCAAAATGCGGATCACATGCGGCGTTTCGTCTTCGAGCATTCGTTCTGTCTCCTCCAAAGTCAGGCTAAGCGAATTGCGCATTTCCATGCGGAGTGTGTGATCATATTGCGGAGATGGATTTTCCGGTGTTCGATATTTATCGCGCATGGTCTCCAATTCTTCCGGTCGGTCGAAAGCATAGTAAGCTTTTCCGGCTTTAACCAGTTGCTCGGCGTATTCGCGATACAAAGCTTTGCGCTCACTTTGCCGATACGGACCGTAAGATCCACCTTGCAACGGACTTTCATCCGGTTCAAGTCCGCACCATTTCATGGTTTCATAAATATATTCTTCAGCACCGGGAACAAAACGCGATTGGTCAGTGTCTTCAATTCTTAAAATGAATTCGCCGCCATGCTGTTTTGCAAAGAGGTAATTGAATAAAAGTGTCCTCACCCCTCCAAGATGGAGACCGCCGGTAGGGCTCGGCGCAAATCTTACCCTGATTTTCTTACTCATAGCCAACAAAGATAAAAGGCAATGGGCAATAGGCAATCAGCAATATCCAGTTGCGGGATCAACGGACCTTGTTAACGAATGGGTACATGCTTCCTATTGATTTTTTGCTACATTTGAAACACCGTGATTAAATACCTGTCGCTGATAATGCTCTGTTTGTGTAGTATGGCCGTACAGGCCCAGCTTACCTACGAAACACTGTATGTTGACTACGACAGCGTTTGGGAATTCAAAAACCTCAAGATCATTCCAATCCGTCCAAAACATGGACAGGGAAATGGATTGCCTGGAGTCATCACGCTGAGTCAGGCCATTCAGCAGGGACTGGCCACCATCACTGAACGTGGCACAGCTTCTACCGAGAACGTACATTTTCTGCGCATCAATAACCATTCTGATAAATCCCTGCTGATATCGTCGGGCGAATTGATAGCCGGAGGAAGGCAGGACAGGATGGTGGCGCACGATACTATATTGGCTCCTGATGGTAAGGATCAATATATACCTGTGATGTGCGTTGAGGAGAACCGATGGAGCGAGAAAGAAAAGAAATTCGTGTATAGCAATTTTGCAAACCCTTATCTGCGCAAGGTTTTGGAGCAAAATAAGAACCAGGTATTAATTTGGAAGGAAATCAGTACTGAACTCGATCAGGGGCAAATCAAAAGCAAGACCCTCGCGTATCTTTCGCGCAACGCGGATAAGAAAATGGTTTTTGCGAATGAGGAATATTTTAAATTCTTTCAGAATAAATTCCAGCATGCCGACAGCTCTATCGTTGGCTTTTTGGCTATTTCGGGTAATAAGGTCATCGGGTCAGATATTTTTAATGACAGAAATTTATTTTACGGCCAGCTGAATCCACTGCTGCATGGCTATATCGATGGCGCAGTTTTGTATGGCGCTCCGCCCAAAATGCCGCTCGATGATATCAAAGAATACATGGATAAACTCCTGAAAGATGAACACAGCCAGGAAGCGTTTGTGAAATATAATGGGAAGATATTTCGACACCAGGGCCAGGTGGTGCATGTGAATACGTTTTAGTGGTGGTAAATTATGATGGCCGATGATCGATGGCCGTTTCAGTTTTAATAACTAAATAATATTCGCCCATCTGCCATTGATCATCGGCCATCATTCTCCCTCCTAAACAATTTCACGTTAAATTTGCTCATGTTCTACTTCGTCAAAACACCGTGGTTTCTGAGAAAATATTACTCAGGATGTGTTTGGAATATCGGGACCGATCAAAAAATTATTTATCTCAGTTTTGACGATGGTCCGCATGCACAGGCAACACCCTTCATACTTGAACAACTCAGGAAATTTAATGCGAAGGCGACTTTTTTTTGCATAGGAAAAAATGTGCAGGAAGAACCCAGGCTCTACAAATCTATTTTGGAAGAAGGTCATCGCGTAGGCAATCATACCTATAATCATGTAAATGGATGGAAATCCTCCGATAAAGAATATTTTGAAAATATACAGCTTGCCGCAAAATATATTGATTCTGATTTGTTCCGACCCCCTTACGGAAGGATCAGCAGGTTTCAGATCCGCCACCTTACCAGAGACCCTTTTCGGTTGAAAATAATCATGTGGGATGTCTTGAGCGCAGATTTTGACAAGTCTATTTCAGGAGAAGACTGTGCGCTGAATGTGATTCGGAACGCACGGCCCGGATCGATTGTCATTTTCCATGACAGTGCAAAAGCTTATGACAGGATGTGTGTGGCGTTACCAAAAGTGTTGGAATATTTTTCGAAGCTGGGATTTTCATTTGGGTTGATACAGTAAGTTCCGGGAAGAAAATTTCAGGTAAATGCGGCTATTGACTGGCTATAAATGAATTGGGCCGGGGTAGACACCCTGGCCCGTTTTTAATCCGTACCCTATGAAAACTGATTTAAAGGTATAACAATTTTTGATTTATCCAAAGAATTTCAGAATGGGCGGTTTGACCGTCAAGAACCTTACTGGGTAAGTGTTTGTCGATTGACAATACGACGATGAAGAAATCATTTTTTTAAAGAACGATAGAAAGTTTTTATTTCGAAAAGATCTAAATGTAAATATTTATGGAGCTGGTTGATACTCACTGTCATCTGTATTCGACGGAATTTGCTGATGACAGGAACGCAATGATGGAGAGAACACAAAATGCCGGTGTGGTAAAATGTTTTTTGCCCGCGATCGATCGCAATTCATTTCAGGAATTACTAAAAATGGAAAGTGATTTTCCGCAAGCCTGTGTGGCAATGGCGGGTCTTCATCCGTGTTCTGTAAAAAGCGATTACCGCGAACAACTTGATTTTTTTGAGGGTTTTTTTGTGGCGAGGAAATTTGCGGCAGTAGGAGAAACTGGCCTGGATTTTTACTGGGACAGAACCTTTGAAAAAGAGCAATACCTGTCATTTAACGTGCAGATCGACTGGGCTTTGCATTATGATCGGCCCATCGTTATTCATTCCCGGAATTCGATTGACGATACGATCCGCACCATCCGTGAAAGACAAAATGGTCATTTGAAAGGTATTTTTCATTGCTTCAATGAAACCGAAGATGCGGCCCGGCAAATCATTGATCTTGGTTTTTATCTGGGCATTGGTGGGGTCATCACTTATAAAAATTCAAAACTACCAGAAGTTATCCGAAAAATAGACCTGAAAAACATCCTCTTGGAGACAGATTCACCTTATCTGCCCCCGGTACCCTTCCGGGGAAAAAGAAATGAAAGCAGTTATCTACCTTTTGTAGCCAATACCTTAGCTGTGGTCAAGGGCATTGATCCAGAAGAAGTTGCTCGCATCACAACGGAGAATGCCCTAAATATATTCGGCAGCTAAGGGGGGAAACTGTATTTTTGCCACCCCAAAATGGAGAGGTGTCCGAGTGGTTGAAGGAGCACGCCTGGAAAGTGTGTATACTCGAAAGGGTATCGCGGGTTCGAATCCCGCCCTCTCCGCCTTCGCCCCCCGAAGCTTTAGCGAAGGGGGGCTGCTCCACTGATGGCAATCTATTCTGTTTCGCTTTCGGGGCTTTGGCAGAAGAAATCTGCGAAGAAACTCATTGGATTCAAATCTGAAGTATCGTAGCAGGTTTTCCCAAAGCCTTAATGAAGAGCTGTTACACAGAAGCCAATTTTTTCAGCTTCTAGCGCCGGTAACGC
>Ga0075026_100000142_pt1 | contig 25578 bp, 26 predicted proteins | sample Str012_2_FD_71392 | JGI IMG/M metagenome (GOLD analysis project Ga0075026, IMG submission 71392) | Freshwater sediment microbial communities in response to fracking from Pennsylvania, USA - Straight Creek_MetaG_SC_2012 | ecosystem: Environmental > Aquatic > Freshwater > Creek > Sediment... | reverse complement strand
GTGGCCACTCTCGATCCCAGGCGAGTTCGCTCATGGCTCGCAGTTTGATACACGCCGGGAGCAGATGACCATCGGGGCGTGTCATCGGAGCGTCGCGGTGGCGCGGGTAGATTGCCGGGGATGGAAACGACCGTTTTCGTGCTCGGCCTCGGCGTGGCGCTGGCCGCAGCCGTGCGGTCCACGTGGTCGCCGTGCGGGCAGTCGATGCTGTCGCAGCTCACGCCGGTCGGCGAGGCGTCGCGCGGGTACCGGTACCGCACCACCGCCACCTGGTTCATCGCCGGTGCGTTGGTGGGTGGGGCCACCCTCGGCGGGGTCATGGCGGCGCTGGCGATGGCGATCTCGTCGCTCGACCTCGGCGCCACCACCCTCCTCGGCCTCGCCGCCGGCCTCGCCGCGCTGTCGGCCGCGGTCGACGGCGGGATCTTCGGTGTCGCCCCGCCGTTCTTCAAGCGCCAGGTGAACGAGTACTGGCTGGGCCGCTACCGCGCGTGGGTCTACGGCAGTGGATTCGGCTGGCAGATCGGTGCAGGTGTCACCACCTACATCATGACTGCGGCCGTGTTCCTCACCGCCGCCTACGGCGCGCTCACGGCCGGGCCGGGGGCAGCACTGGCCGTCGGCGTCTGCTTCGGTTTGGCGCGCGGGCTCGCGGTCCTGCTCAGCGCGCGGCGGCGATCCACCGCCGATCTCTATGCGCTGCATCGCCGGTTCGACGCGCTCGGTGAGCCGGTGCGGCTCGCGGTCATTGCCGTGCAGCTCGTGGTGGCGGTGGTCGCCGCGACCGCGGCGTGGGGCTTCGGCGTGGGTGCGGCTGTTGCCGCGCTGCTCGGGCTCGTGGTGTTGGCCGCGCGGAGCGTTCGTCGGCGCGACGCCACCGCAGTCACCGCCTGACCGCACCACCTGGCCGTGTCGAACGTCACGGGCAAGTCGATCCTGATCGCGAGCGCGCATCATCGCGATCGTGTCGTGCGCGAGACAGCCCGACGATTGCGCGACCTGGGTGCGGTCGTCGTCGTGCACGTGGTCAGCGACGGGGCCGTCGACGACATGCGGAGCCTCGCGGTGGAACTGCTCGCCCGTGAACCGCGCGTCGACGTACTCGCCCACGTGGGGCTGCGGCGTGGCTTCGACGCCGCCGTCGTGCAGCCGTATCTGCTCACCCGCCTGTTGGCCGAACGGGTTGCTACGAGCCGCGGTCGGATGCTGTGGTCGGTGGACGGTGGACACCGTGCGGCGACGCTCGATCTCGACACCCTTCCCGCGCGCGGCCGGCGCGCCGATGGCGCGCACCAGCTCGCGCGCGCGCGACTCGTGCACGAAGGTGCGCGGCGCGAGCCGCGGCTGGGGTGGGCGAGCTTCGAGCCCGACGCCGCCACCCTCGTGCAACTCTGCGGCACCGACGAGCATCTGCGCGGCGGCCACTTCGTCGGCGGCGTGAGGGTCGCCGATGCGCCGTCGGCGTGCGACGCGGCTGCGGCGTCGGCATTGTGGGACCTCTGTGCGACCCGCGCGCGCGTCGAGCCCTGAGCGTCAGCGGGCGACGAATCCCTCGGCGACGATGTCGTCGCGCAGGCGACGGCGGCGGATCTGGCCGGTGGCGTCGGTGCGCGGCAGCGCGTCGACCTGCACGACCGCGCGCGGTTGCTTGGGCCCGACCAGCTGCGATGCCACGTGCGCGCGCAGCTCGGCCACGGTGGGCAATGTCGCGCCCGGGTGCACCACGATGGCCGCGCACACGACCTCGCCCCAACTCGGATCGGGCAACCCGACGACGCCGACTTCCTTCACCGCCGGGTGGGAACGGATCGCGGTTTCGACCTCGACCGGCGCGACCCATTCGCCACCCGAGCGGATCGACTCCGATCGCCGTCCCGTGATGGTGAGGAAACCCTCGGCGTCGCGAGTGGCGAGATCGCCGGTGTGGAACCACCCGTCGCCGTCGATCGCGTCAGCAGTGGCGTCGGGCCGATCGAGGTAGCCCGAGAACATGGTGGGCCCGCGCAGCCACAGCTCGGAGTCGTCGGCGAGATCGGCCACCACCATCGGCGGTGGAATGCCGACGCTGCCCTCGCGTTCGTAGATGTCGGAGTCGAGCAGCACCGCGCCCCGACCGATCTCGGTCGAGCCGTAGGCGATCGACGTCCACGAACCGGGGAAGCGCGCCTTGAGCGCGTCGACGAGGTCGAGGCTCACGTGCGACGTGCCGGTGAGCACCTCGACGAGCGACGATGTGTCGTACGTGCCGGTGTCGTCGAGGATGCGTTGCCACACGCCGGGGATGCAATAGAGCCCGCTCGCACCCCAACGCTCAATCGCTCGGAGCAGGTCGGGCGGATCGGCTCGATCGACGAGATGGACGGCGCGGTCGTTTGCGAATGCCTGCTCGATCATGATCCAACCGGCCATGTGGAACAGACCGAACATCACGACGACGCCGCGACGGCGGGTCGCGCCGCCTTCGGTGTCGCGCTGGATGGCCCGCAACCACGCGGCACGGTGCGAGAGCATCGCGCCCTTCGACACACCGGTTGACCCGCTGGTGAGGAAGATGTTGCTGACGTCTTCGCTGGTGCCGACGCGTGGAGGTGCGATCGCGGTGGGTCCCGCGTTCCAACCGGGATCGGTGGCAATCACCGGCAATCCGAGCGGCGCGGCCACGGCACGCGCGACGTCGGCAACGTCGGGATGGGCGACGACGAGCCGGGGCCTGAGCGTCTCCAGGGCGGACACCGCCTCGGGCTCGGTGAAGTTCGGGTTGATGGGCGCGAGCGTCGCCCCCGCCTTGGTCACGCCGTACCCGAGCTCCAGCGCGTCGAGCGCAGTGGGACCCCACCACACCACTCGATCGAGTGGGGCGACGCCTTCAGCGATGAGCCGGTGCGCGGCGCGGTTGGCGCCGGCATCGAGTGCGCCGAAGGTGCGCACGTCATCGCCCAGCGTGGCGCCGATGCGCGAGGGGTAGACGACGGCGAGCCGGGCCAGCAGGTCGTGGATGCGAACGTCCATGGTCAGGCGGAGTCTCGGCTCGGCCGCGTCTCCGGTCAAGCTGGGTCGTCGGGCCGACACGACTATCGTCGCGCCGCGTGGTGGACGAGGCGATCCAGCTGGCCGACGTCGACCGTCTCGTACACAGCGTCGTGGCCACGTTCGGTGAACCGGTTGCGAGCGCGCTCGTGCCCACTGCGGGATCGGGTTCCCGTCATCGAGCCCGCATGCTGCTCGAGCTCGCCCAGCACGGCGACCGCGATGCCGCGCGCCGCGGCGCGGCGGCCGTCGAGCTGCTCCACCTCGCCACTTTGGTGCACGACGACATCGTCGACGGCGCCGCGACCCGCCGTCACGCGCCCGCGCTGCACGTCGCACTCGGCATCCCGGTGGCGCTGTGGACTGCCGACGCGCTCTATGCCGAGGCGCTGCATCTCGCCGACGCGGTGTCGGCGGCGGGCGGGCTCGCCCTCGGGGGCGCGTTGCGGCGCATCGCCAACAGCCAGATCCAGGAAGCGCTCGGCGCGACGACCGCGCACTACTGGGAGGTGGTCGACGGCAAGACGGTGTCGCTGTTCGAGGCCGTGTTCGAGCTGGCCGACGAGGCCGCCGGCGGGTCACTCCCTGCTGCGGTACGCGACGCGGTGCGCCGTTACGGTCGGCTGTTCCAGTACGTCGACGACCTGCACGACATCGGTGGGGTCGCCGACACGATGGGCAAACCGACCGGGCTCGACGCCGACAACCAACTCCACACGCTGCCCGCGGCAGATCTTCTCGTGTCGGCCGACGACGTACGCGCGCGCCTCGACGAGCTCGCAGCTCCGATCCTGCGATTCGCGGGGTCCACCGAGTGGGTGGGCTACTTCACCGGCGTGACCGAGCATCTGCTCGATGCCGCCGCGCGCGTGCTCGACGCGACCGCGGTTCGATGATCGCCGGGGCGGCGCCGCTACCCGTGCACGTGGCCGTGATCATGGACGGCAACGGTCGGTGGGCGGAACGACAGGGCCTGGCCCGTACCGATGGTCACAGCCAGGGCGAGGAGCGGCTGGCCGAGATCGTGCGGGCCGCCGACGCCACCGGCATCGCGTGGCTGACCGCGTACGGCTTCTCGACCGAGAATTGGCGCCGCCCTCGACTCGAGGTCGATTTCATTCTCGGGTTGCACCGCAAGATCTTCGGGCGTCGGGCCGAGATGCACGCCAACAACGTGAAGATCCGCTGGATCGGTCGCGACACGCGCGCGGGGTCTCGAATACCGGCGGTCGTGCGTCGCGAGATCGAGAAGTCGACGCGCCTCACGGAGGAGAACACTGGGCTCAACTTCACCGTGGCCTTCGACTACGGAGGGCGCCAGGAGTTGATCGAAGCGGCCCGCGCCATCGCCGCCGATCCGCCCGACGCGATCACGCAGCACACCGTTGGGCAACATCTGTACGAGCCCGCGATGCCACCGGTCGATCTGATGATTCGTACATCGGGTGAGGGGCGCATCTCGAACTTCCTGCTCTGGGAGGGCGTTGGTGCGCAGCTCTACGTGACGCCGACGTTGTGGCCCGACTTCGACGCGTCGGAGCTGGCGCGGGCGATCGACTGGTGGCGCACGCGCGTGACGTAATCCGCAACCGGGCCGCGTGCCGCGCCGGTACCGTGCCTGCATGCGAGTGCTGCGGGTTCGGGGATTCGCCGCGCTCTTGTTCGGGCAGGCGGTCAGCGAGACAGGCAACTGGATCGCGGTCATCGCGATCTGGGGTTTCGCGTCGTTCAAGTTCGACGTCGGGCCGGGAGACCTCGCGCTGTTGTTCGTCGTGCTCTCGGTACCGGGCGCGCTGCTCGGGCCACTCCTGGGTGTGCCCATCGATCGCCTCGGACCCCAGCGCACGCTGATCATCGCGAACCTCGCGGGTGTGGTCGACGCGCTCGCGCTGACGCGAGCCAACAGCTACACCGCGATCATCCTCCTGGCGCTGCCGCTCGGGTTGATCGAAGCGCTCGCCGCCGCGTCGCTCGATGCGATCCCACCGCGCATCGTGCCCGACGACCAGCTCGTCACTGCCAACGCGCTGCTCGGCGGGGCGCAGGATCTCGCGATCGTCATCGGACCCGTCGCGGCTGCGTTGGTGAACGCACGGTGGGGCATCAAGGGCGCGTTCTATGCCGACGCGGCCACCTTCGTCGTCGGCGCGCTCGTGGCCCTTCGCATCCGGGTCGGCCCGATTCCACGCGATCCCGAACAGCACGCGACCTCGACGTGGCACGAGCTCCGGGCGGGAGTGACGCTGGCGCGCCGCACCGTGGGATTGCGGTGGACGCTGATGGTCGCGAGCTGCATCTACCTGCTCTGGGCCGCATTCGGTGTGCTCGAGCCGCTCTACGTGCGCGATGTGCTCGGCGCGTCGGAGGAGACCTTCGCGTTGCTGCAGACCGTCTTCGGCGTGGGGCTCGTGCTGACCGGGTTGGTGCTCGCGGGAGTGGGCGATCGGGTGGCCCGTCCCCGCTACGTGGCGATCGCGATGATCGCGTCGGGCGCCACGGCCGCGCTCTACCTCGGTACCGAATCGCGCGTCGTCGCCTTCGTCGGCGTGTTCCTCTGGGGGGTCGATACTGCGTTCTTCTTCGTACCGGCGCGCACGTTGCTCCAGCGGTACGCGCCGAGGGCCTTCCACGGACGCGTGTTGTCGTTGAACCAGTCGCTCGAGGCCGCGGCCGGAATCGTGATGACGCCTCTGGTCGCGCTCGCCCTCGGCGTGATCGGCGTGCAGGCACTCGGCATCACGGCGGGCGCAGTCGCGGCGGCCGGCGGAGTCGTGTTGTTGGTGATGGCGCGCGGATTGGCGCCGCCGACGGCTTCCGAGTTCGATCCCACCGCGGGATCGTCGCGCGATGCCATCGCACTCGGGGGTGCCGCGCCCGGCTGAGCAGTCGCTTCCCACCGGTAGGCTCCGCGCCCATGGAGATCCAGGGGACGACCGCGGTCGTGACCGGTGGCGCGAGTGGAATCGGTCGTGCGACCGCGCTGGAGCTGGCGCGCCGGGGAGGCGACGTCGTGGTCGCCGACATCAACGAGGAACGCTTGGCGGAGGTGGTGGCGAGCGTCGAATCGCTCGGGCGCCGTGCGCTCGCGGTGCGCTGTGACGTGACCCTCGACGCCGACGTCGACGCACTGGCCGCCACCGCCGTGGACGCGTTTGGTGCCGTCGACATCGTGATGAACAACGCCGGGATCGCAGTGCTCGGGCCCGCGTACCGGGTCGAGATGGCCGAGTGGGAGCGGATCCTCCAGGTAAATGTGCTCGGCCTCGTGCGCGGTGTCCGGGCTTTCGTGCCCGCGATGGTCGAACGCGGGCACGGCTACGTGGTCAACACCGCATCGATCGCCGGGGTGTGGGCGTACAGCTGGGATGCCGCGCCCTACATCACGTCGAAGTTCGCGGCCTACGGGCTCTCGGAGGCGTTGGCGCGTTCGCTGCACCCGCTGGGTGTGCGCGTGTCGGTGCTGTGCCCGGGCCTCGTGCACACGAACCTCGGGGAGACGGCGCGGATCTCGGGCGTGCCCGACGAGCACGCGGGTTCGTGGTCGTACTTCCCACCCGAGATGGTGGAGTCGGCGGTTGGGCCCGACGCAGTCGGCACGTTCGTGTGCGACGCCATCGACGCCGAGCGATTCGCGATCTTCACCAACGACGCGGATGCAGCCCGCTACACGTCGTGGCGCGACGACATCGACGCGTCCCTCGCGTCGGCGATCGCCGCGGCGCCCGTGCCTCCTCGCATCGTCTGAGTTTCACGCTTCCAAGAGATCGACGAGCGCGGTCAGCGTCTTCCAGTTGCGCGTGGTCGCGGCGACGCCGAGCTTCCGTTCGAACCACGTGTTGGTGATCTTCGTGCGTCCGTACCCGCCGGGACACGACACGTACACCTCGCGGCGGGCGATGCGGAATTCGTCGGGGGCAAACTCGGCGCCGTCGAGCGCGGCGGCCACGGCGACCGCAGGCGACTTCGCGAGGAACGTCACGTGGAGCGTGCTCGGATCGCCACCCATGAGGACGAACGGATTGGTGTCGAAGACGCGTCGGAGCTCGGCCGGCGTCCGCACGAGCACCGCGACATCGAGACCGAGCTCGGCGGCGATGGCGGCCGTGATTGCCTGCTCGACGGCGCGTGCCGTGCGCGTGGAGGTGCGCGACACGACGTTGCCGCTCTGGACGTAGGTGCGGACATCGTCGTGGCTGTGGCGTTCGTACAACGCCCGCAGGTCGGCCATCGGGAGACGGTTCTTGCCACTGACGTTGATCCCGCGAAGCAGTGACACGTACGTCGGCACGAGCCGAGGGTACGTCGGGTCCCGTAGGATCGCCGGCGATGGGAGACAGCCGGGGGCTGGACGCCGACGCGGTACGGGCGCTGGCCGACCTCCGCAGCAACGTCCGGGTCATCGACGTCGCCACGACGCCGTTCCTGACCCCTGACGAATGTACCGAGGTCATCGCGTCGTGCCCGCCCGACGGGTGGTATGCCGCGACGCGCCGGGCCGGTACGAGCGCCGACGCGCTCGGCGGGCGTGATCCGGTGCCGTTCGTGGATCCGTTGAACAAGAGCCGTGTCGAGCAACCGCTGCCGGGCGGATCCGACGGCGCGCTCGCCCGCCGGATCGTGGCGCGGATGCTCGAGGTCAACGACGAGGTCTACGGCTTCCGGGTGGTCGGATTCGAGGAGCCCACGCGCGTGCTCTGCTACCGGGGCGACCACGGCGACCATCAGCTCGAGCACATCGATCTCGGTCCGCTGCATCCGCTGCGCAAGTTGGGCTTCTCGCTCTTGCTCAGCGATCCTCGAACGTTCGACGGTGGCGACCTCGTGGTCGGCGATCGCATCGTCGAGGCCGCGCGCGCGCAGGGCGTGCTCACGATGTTTCCGTCGTTCCTTCGCCACCGCGTCACCCGGCTGGAGCGCGGCGATCGCTACGTGATCGTGGGCTGGGTGCTCGGACCCACCTTCACGTGATCGTGTAGCGCGGCGCGAGCGCACGGTCGCCGTCGTCGTAGTTGAGCAGCGCCGGCTGGCTGGCGACCCGTGGAGTGACGACGAAGGCTTGGAACACGCCGGCTTCGACCCGACGCGGCAGGTACTGGTCGATGGCGGCGTAGGTTGCCAGCCATACCGCGAACTCCGCGGGTTCCGCGGGGATCTCCTCGAGCAGCCGGTCGAACGCGTCGGAGTGGTACACGACGGCATGCGTGCAGGTGAGGTAGGTCGGGCGTTGGAGCGTGTCGCTCCCGTCGACCGGGACGGGTGGGCGACGATGCACGCCTCCGAGATACAAGAGATCCCACGCGCGACCGTCGAGTTGTTCGAGCGCACGAGCCAGGACTGCCAGCGTGTCGTCGAGGAAGATCGCGTCCTCCTCGACCACGAGCACGTTGGCCAGACCGCGACGTTTCGCCTCCGCGATCACCGCGCGATGGGAACGCGCGCACCCGTCGTGGTGGTTGTCGGGCGTCTCGATCGCGGCGAACCGCTCGACGACACGACCCACGCCGAGCGCTTGGAAGCGGGCCCAGACGTCGGGCCAGTCGTCGACGTTCGCGTCGCGCTGGATGCACACGATGGCGTCGAAGGTCGCCATCGGGCTCTCCATCTCGCGGACGATCTCCCGGAGTATGGGTTCGACGACTTCGTCGCCGAGCAGCTCGCGGAAGTGGGCATCCACCGACGCAGGGTCGAGCCCCAACTCGTCCCAGATCAGGAGGTAATTCCGCAACCGGTCGTCCCACGTCGCGACGTACGGGAGCCCGAGGGGACGCGCGAAACGGTGGACCCACCCGGCCGCCGGCAGACAGACGGTGCGGCCACCGGCACGCCGGAACTTCTCGTGGAGGTACCCCTCTTCACCGCCGAACCCCCGCAGGTGCGGGTGGAAGCCGGGCCAGCGATCGCGCCGGCACGCGAACATTCCGAGACCGCACATCGGGATCTCGAAGGCGTCGGTGCCGACCATCTGGTCGTCGATGCCCCAACGCCCGTACATGCCGGCTCGCCATTCCGGCTCGAAGTGGGTGCCGTACGGGGTGCCGTCCTCGAAGAGCAGCGGACCCTGGACGAGGTCGTCGGGGTGGTCGCCGAGGTGCTTGTCGATGGCGGCCAAAGCGCCGGGCACGAGCAGCACGTGCGCGTCGAGACACACGACATGCTCACCGCGTGCTTCCCGGAAGACGAGGTCGCGGCTCGCGGTGCCGCGCCAGGCGCGGAACGGCACGTAACGCATCCCGGGGATCCGCTGCGCCATCCCGGCGAGGTCGGCGGCGGCGGCACCCTCGGGGTGGTTGTCGATGAGGACGAACTCGAGGTCGTCGAGCACCTCGGGGTGGTAGAGCCGGATGGCTTCGATGGTGAAGAACACGCCGTCGTAGTCGTCGTAGGTGGCCATGCCGATGGTCAGGTGACGTGCGGGTCCGGGCGGGCTTGCGTCGGGCACCGGCGCGGTTCGTTCGCGTTCTTCCTCGAAACGACGCGTGACCTGCTGGAGCACCCGAAGGGCGTTGTCGGATGGGCCGGTTGCGGTCACCGGAATTGGTCTAGCATTTCTCAGTCGACCGGGGAGTGGGCGAACACGCATGGGCGATGACGCGGCGAACAACGAAATCTTCGACCGGGTAGCCGATGATCGGCGCTCGTTCCTGAAGAAGATGGTCGTGGGTACCGCGTTCGCGGTGCCGGTTGTGTCGTCGTTCTCCCTCACCGGCATGCAGGCCACGTACGCCCAGAGCGCGACGAGCAGTCGCCCGGCGGTGTCGCCGGCGACTGCCTCGCCGACCACCACGGCGGGGGCGACCACGTCGACCACCACGGCGGCGCCAACGACGTCGACCACCACGACGTCGACCACCACGACCACGACGACCACCACCGTAACGACCGAGGATTAGGAGTCGGCGCACCGGTGACGCCCGCGCGCCGGCCGCGCCGCGCCGACCCGCTCGAGGTCAGCGAGGTCGCCGACGGTCTCGTCGTCTACCAGCCCGATCCCGACCGCGTGCACTACTTGAACAACACTGCCGCAGTGGTGTTCGAGCTCTGCACCGGCGAGAACACCGAGGCTGAGATCGTCGATCTGTTGGGGCGTGCCTTCGCGCTCGACGCGCCACCGCAGCGTGAGGTGGAGGCGTGCCTCGCCCATCTGCAACACGAGGGCATCGTCGAGTAGCTCGGATGAACACCGCCGTCGCCCGGCGAACCCGGGCCCTGCGCGAGCTCACGACCGTGCTGCGCGGCGACCCGGGCGCGCCGGTTCCCGACGACGCGCCGGGCTGGGCGGCGTTCCTCGAGCTGGCGTCGGTGCACGGGCTGTTGCCCGCGGTCTGGGCCGCGTTGCGCGCCTCGGGGCGGGTCACGATCCCCGACGCGGTGCTCGACGCGCTCGAACGGGCCGCGCCCAGTGGGCGAGTCGTACCCGAAGTCGTGCTGCGTCGCGCGTACGCCGAGAACACCGTTCGGGTGCACCGGCTCCTCGGCACCGGCGTGGAGATCCTGCAGTGGTGCGCGGCCGAGAGCATCCGCGCAGTGCCGCTCAAGGGACTGCATTCACTCCTCGCGGGGACGTGGTCCGATCCGGCCGTGCGCACGATGGCCGACCTCGACATCCTGGTCGACCCACCCGAGGCCTCGCGCGCCTTTGCGATGCTGCGAGCTCGCGGTTTTGGTGAGCATCCCGACCCGATCGGCGAGCACGCCGATCACCATCTGCCGATGTTGCAACGCGGCGACGTGACGGTCGAGCTGCACACCGAGTTGCTGGTGTCGCGGTGGCAGACGCTGGCCCCGGCGGCCGACGTCTTACGCCGGGCGCGGCACTGCCCGACACCGCAGGGTGAGTTCCTCCTGGCCGACGAGACCGACACGCTCGTGCATCTCGTGGCGCACGCGCAGCTGCAGGAAGAGACGTACACGCTTCTCGGGCTCCCGCTGCGTGCGTTGTTCGAGACCGCTCGGCTCGACCCGCGCCCGATCGACTGGAACGCCGCCCGCGCGCGGTTCGCGCGTGCGAGCGTCGACCACGTGTTCGACGCGCACGTCGTGGCCGCGCACGAGTTGTTCGCCGCCAACCTGCCGATCGAGCCGTCGGTCGGCAGAGCGACCAGTCGCGCTCGCGTACACCTACAGCTCGCCGAAGCCGGCGTCGCGGTCCCCGATGCCTTGGGGACATGGACATACGTGGTGCGGCTGCCGCGGTCGTTTGCGCACGAGCGCATGGTCGACGAGTTCGGTACGCCGGCGGGTGCGGCATGGCTGTGGCGGTCGCGCGCCCGGCACGCCGCGCGACGGGTCGCGGCCCGGCTCGGCCGTGACGGAAACCCGCCGACGCACTAGAACGAGGGCCTCGCAGCGCACAGGGAGACGACGATGGTCCTCGACGGCAAGACAGTGGTGGTCACCGGGGTCGGCCCCGGTCTCGGCAACGAGGTGGCGAAGCTCGTGCTCCGCGACGGCGGCAACGTGGTGCTCGCGGCGCGCACGGCCGACAAGCTTGCCGCTCTTGCCGCCGAGCTCGATCCGAGCGGTGCCCGCGTTGCGCACCTCGCGACCGACATCGGCAAGGCCGAACAGTGTCAAGCGCTGGCGCAACTCGCGGTCGACCGGTTCGGCGCGGTCGACGGCGTCGTGCAGGTGGCCGCGTACGACGGCCTGCTCGCCGGGCTCGACGGCACCGCGGACGAGGATTGGAATGCGGTGCTCGGCACCAACGTCGTCGGCACGATGCACGTCGTCTCGGCCATGGCCGATGCCATGGGTGACCGCGGTGGTTCGATCGTGTTCATCGGATCGCAGAGCTCGGTGTTGCCGCCGGTGATGCAGCAGCTCGCGTACGCGTCGTCGAAGGGCGCATTACACGCGGCGATGTTCCATCTGGCCAAGGAGCTCGGACCCCGCCGGATCCGTGTCAATACCGTCGTGCCCACGTGGATGTGGGGTCCTCCGGTGCAGATGTACGTGCAGTGGCAGGTGGCCGACCGCGGCATCACGGAAGAGGAGGTGATCGCCGAGATCACGCGCAACATGCCGCTCGGCGAGATCCCGGCCGACGAAGACGTCGCCGAATCGGCGGTGTTCCTCTGTTCCGATCGCGCCCGCATGATCACCGGCCAGAGCCTGTACGTGAACTCCGGCGAGTACATGACGTGATCGGGTACCCAAGTCTTCTCGCGCCGGGGCGGATCGGCGCGCTCGAGTTGCGCAACCGGATCGTCATGGCACCGATGGGGGAGGATCTCGGCGACCTCGACGGCATGGTGTCGGACGCGCAGGCGGCCTACCTCGAAGCTCGCGCGCGCGGCGGGCTCGCCATGGTCATGCTCGGCTCGGTGGGGGTGTCGTTCCCGGTGGGGTGCTCGAACGCGCGCCAGACCGCGATCTCCGACGACCGGCACATCCCCGGGTGGCGCGACGCGGCGCGGCGCGTGCACCAACACGGCGCCGCGCTGGCAATGCAGCTCACCCAGGCCGGGTCGAACAGCCTGCAGGACACGCTGGCCGGCCGACCGATGTGGGTGGCGTCGGAGCCTGGCCCGCCAGGACGTGACGACCTCTACGGCATGATCACCGCCGACGAGGGCACGCGCATGATGGAACCGTTCCTCGGCCCCGACTCGAAGTTGTTCTTCAAGGTGCTCGACCACGACGACATCGCCAGCGTGATCGACGATTTCGCATCGGCCGTCGTGCGTGCACGCGAAGCCGGTGTCGACGGCTGCGAGCTCCACGCCGGGCACGGCTACCTGATCGACGGGTTCCTGTCGCCGGCGAAGAACCATCGCACCGACGAGTACGGCGGTTCGCTCGAGAACCGGGCGCGGTTGCTCGTGGAGATCCTGCACGAGATCCGTCGGCGCGTCGGCGACGACTTCGCGGTCTGGTGTCGTCTCAACTCCACCGAGAACCGGGCCGACGGCACGACCCTGGACGATTGCATCGCGGTGGCGCGACTGGCCGAGGCCGCGGGTGCCGACGCGGTGCACGTGTCGGCCTACCACGATCCGGGCATCGCCACGGGCCCGACCGATTCGTACGCGCCGCACGTGCCCGGTCTGTTGATCGAGAACGCGCGCGTCGTGAAGCACGCGGTCGGCGTGCCCGTCATCGCCGTCGGTCGCATCGGTCCCGCAGCCGCTGACACCGCGATCGCCGACGGCGCGTTCGACTTCGTGTCGATGGCGCGCATGATCCTCGCCGAGCCCGAGCTGCCGAACCTGTTGGCGGCCGGTCGTCCGGAAGAGATCCGGCCGTGCGTGTACCACTACCGGTGCATCGGCAACATCTTCGTGCGCGGCCAGGTGCGGTGTGCTGCGAACGGTGCGGTCGGGCGCGAGGGCGAGCTCATGATCGGGACGGCGGCGGCGCCCGCGGCGGTGCTCGTCATCGGCGGCGGGCCTTCCGGCATGGAGGCGGCGCGGGTTGCCGCGCTCCGGGGCCACGCGGTCACGTTGGTCGATGCCGCGCCGCGTCTCGGCGGGCGGTGGGCCTACGCGGCCGCCACCTCCGAGCCGAACGCGGAGCTGTTGCGCTGGCTCGAACACCAGATGGAGCTGCGCGGCGTCGACGTGGGCCTCGGTCACCGGCTCGATGCCGACGCCGTGCTGGCGACGGGCGCCGACACGGTGGTCGTGGCCACCGGCGCGCGGTGGGGTCGCCCGGCGCTCACCGGCGCCGACCTTCCTCACGTGCACGCGGTCGACGACCTGGCGCCCTGGTTGCTCGACGGTGAGCCGCTCGGCCGTGAGGTCGTGGTGCTCGGCGGCGACCTTCCCGGGCTCGGTCTCGCGGAACGGGCGGCGCGTGAAGGTGCCCACGTGACCGTGCTCGAACCCTCCGACGTGTTCGGGCTCCATCTGGGTCTGCCGGGCCGCTGGCGACGCGTGCACGACCTGCGGGCTGACGGCATCACGCTTGCGGGTGGCGCCGAGGTCGTGGAGATCGCCAGTGACATCGTGCGATGGCGAGATCTCGACGGCGATCACGAAACCGCGGCCGACGCGGTCTTCACGACCCTCGCACCCGAGGCCGACACCGCGCTCGCCGACGAGCTGCGCGCCCGCGGCGTCGACGTTCACGTCGTCGGCGATGCCGCGGGCGACGATCTCCTGCTCGAACACGCGATGCGCACCGCGCTCGAAACGGCGGTCGCGATCTGATGGGGTTGCGCGGCGACGCGTGCGTTGTCGGTATCGCCGAGCGGCCGTCGGAACGGAAGTTCGCGGGCGAGCCGACGCTCACCATCGAGCAGTGGGCCGGCCTCGCCGCCGACGCGCTTGGCGACGCGGGCATCGCGGCGTCGGAGGTCGACGGCATCGCGTGCGCGGGCGATGTGCAGGAAGCATCGCTGTTCCTCCCCGCGACCATCGCCGAATACTGCGGTTGGTCGGTGAACTTCGCCGAACGCGTCGACCTCGGCGGCGCGTCGGCCGTCGGTATGGCGTGGCGCGCCGCGGCGGCGATCGAACTCGGGATCTGTGAGGTGGTCGTGTGCGCGACGGTCGGCCGGCCGCGACCGCGCTCGCCCATCCCGCACACCGCGAGTTCGCGTGCGATGTTCGGTGCGTCGAGCCTCGAGTGGGGATCGCCCCAAGCCGAGTTCGACGTTCCCTACGGCAACGTGGCCCAGAACTGCGGCTACGCGATGTATGCGCAGCGATACCACGATCGCTACGGGTGGGATGAACGGGCGCGGGCCAAGATCGCGTCGGATCAGCGGGTGAGCGCGTGCGCGAACCCGTCGGCCGCGTTCTACGGGCAGCCGATCACCGTCGATGACGTGTTGGCGTCTCGCGTGATCGCGTCGCCGCTCCACCTGCTCGAGATCGTGATGCCGTGTTACGGGGGTGCCGCGTTCGTTGTCACCACGGTCGAACGCGCCCGTGATCTCGCGCACCGTCCGGTGAGCGTCAGCGGTTTCGGCGAACGGCTCACGCACAAGACGCCGACGTACGCCCGCGAGATGCCCCGCACCCCGGTGCGCGACGCGGCTGCGCGCGCGTTCGCCATGTCGGGCACCACTCCCGCCGATGTCGACATGGTGCAGCTCTACGACTGCTACACGATCACCGCGCTCCTCACCATCGAGGACTCCGGGTTCTGCGGCGACGGCGAGGGGATGGCGTTCGTCAACGAGCACGACCTCTCGTACCGCGGCGACTTCCCGTGCAACACCCACGGTGGGCAGCTGGGCATGGGCCAGACCGGCCTGAGCGGCGGCATGTCGCACGTGCTCGAAGGCGTGCGTCAGATCCAGGGTCGGGCGGGCGACCGTCAGCTGGCGCATCACGACACCGCGTACGTGAGCGGCACCGGCGGTGTGATGAGCGAGCAGGGCGCCGTCGTGCTGCGCGGGTTGTGAGCGTGAGCGAGCCGGCGCTGCCGAAGCCCCGGCCGGTACCGACGCCGGTGTCGTCGCCGTTCTGGGAGGCGCTGCGCGAGGAGCGGGTCGTCATCCAGCGGTGCGACGACTGCGCGACCTGGGTCTTCTACCCGCGCGCGCGCTGCCCGCACTGCTTGTCTGATCGGCTGACGTGGACCCAAGTCGCCGCTCGCGGCACCGTGTACACGTTCAGCGTGGCCGAGCAGGCCACCGCGCTGCCGTTCGCCGACGAGGTGCCGCAGCTCCTCGCGATCGTCGAGCTCGACGAGGGCGTGCGGCTGTCCACCACGCTCGTCGACGTCGCTCCGAGCGCGGTCAAGATCGGTCTGGCCGTCGAGCCCGTCTTTGACCACGGCGACGACGGCCTCACGCTGCTGCGGTTCCGTCCCGCGGGCTGACGCCACTCGAGCTCGACGGGCGCGCGCCCGTCGTCATGAGCGAAGATCCCCCCATGGGATTCCTCGAAGATCGAGCAGGACTGACCGGCAAGGTGGCGTTGATAGCGGGCGGGGGAGGTGGACTCGGCCGGGCCATCGCGCTGGACTACGCGCGTGCGGGCATGAACCTCGTCCTCTGGGACAAGAATCCCGACCTGCTCGAGCTGACCGTGCGCGACGTGACCGCGGCCGGCGAAACTCCGCTCGCCGCGAACATCGACGTGCGTGACGCCGACGCGGTGAGCGCGGCGTTCGCCGCGGCCGTCGAGCACTTCGGCCGGGTCGATGTGTTGGTGAACGTGGCCGGCGGCACGTTCAAAGCCGACTTCCTCGACACCAACGCGCGGGGGTGGGACGCTGTCATCCGCGCCAACTTCGGGTGGCTGCTGTTGAGCACGCAGCTCGCGGCACAGCAGATGCTGCGGCAAGGCGGCGGCGGCAGCATCATCAACGTCACCTCCATCGAGGGGCACCGGGCCGCGCCCGGGTACGCGGTGTACGCCGGGATGAAGGGAGCGGTCGGCAACTTCGCGCGCACGATCGCGCTCGAACTCGCGCCGCACGGCATCCGCGTCAACAACATCGCCCCCGACCAGACGCCGACCGAGGGCATGCCGATGGAGTACATCCCCGACGTCATCCAGGCCGGGATCCCGATGGGCCGTCAGGGCACGTACGAAGACATCGGCAGCTGCGCGCTCTTCCTGGCGTCGGACTTGTCGACGTACATCACCGGCACCACGCTGCATCCCGACGGCGGTGCGTTCGCGTCGGCGGGTTGGTACAACTGGCCCGGCCTCGGATACGTGAACAATCCGCCGGCCTCGGCGTTCGGATCCGGCGCGTGACGCTGCTCGCGCGCGCACGCGACCTCGGCGACCTGATCGGCGACGAAGCGTCACGATCCGAGGCCGATGCGACGTTGTCGCCGGTCGTCGTCGATGCGCTGCACGAGGCCGGGCTGTTCGGGCTGATGGTGCCGAAGGAGCTCGGCGGCGAGGAAGCCGATCTCCCGACCGTGCTCGAGGTGTACGAGGAGGTGTGCCGGGCCGACGGCTCCACCGGATGGACGCTCCTCGCCAACGCCACCACCTCCGCGTTCGCGGGCGCCTACACCGGGCGTTCGGCCGTCGACGCGATGTTCGGCGGCGCGCGGGTGCCGGTCGCGGCCGGACAGTTCTCGCCGCGTGGCACCGCGGTCCGTGAGGGCGACGGTTACACCGTGTCGGGCCGGTACAGCTTCGGGAGCGGCAGTGCGCACTCGGGTTGGATCGGCGGGGGCGCGTTCGAGCTGCACGACGGCGAGTTCGTGCCCGGCGCATCAGGGATGCCGCTGATTCGTGCCTTCTTCGTGCCGCGCGACCAGGTGACGTTTCTCGGGAACTGGGACGTCATGGGTCTCGCGGGTACCGGCAGCTACGACTACGAGGTGCCGGAGCAGACGGTCGGGGCCGACTTCACCTTCGATCTGGTCAACGCCGAGCCTCGTCGCGGTGGGCCCGTCTACCGACTCGGCGTGCTCGGGCTCACGGCCGCGGGCCACGCCGCCTTCGCACTCGGCGTCGGGCGACGCGGGATGGAGGAGCTCACGCGCATCGTGCAGACCAAGCACCGCCTCGGTGCCGAGCCGCTGCGCGACCAGCAGCTGTTCCGGCACGACTACGCGATGCACGATGCCGCGCTGCGTGCGGCACGAGCGTTCGTGTTCGAGTCGTTTGCGGTCGTGCAGGACGGGTTGGACGCGGGCGACGATCCGACGGTCGTGCAGCGGCAGCGGCTGCGCCAGTCGACGACCTACGCGACGCGAGTGGCGACAGACGCCGTGCGCTTCGCCTACACCGCTGCAGGCACCGACGCGCTGCGCCCGGGCGTGCTGCAACGGTGTTTCCGCGATCTGCACGCGGCGACGCAGCATCTGGTCGTCGACAACAACACGCTCACCGAGACGACGCGCGTGCTGCTCGGTCTGGAGCACTGACGTGCGCGACCTCGCGGGGAAGACCGCGGTCGTCACCGGCGCGGGTAGCGGAATCGGGCGGAGCCTGGCCCGGCAGTTCGCCGCGGAGGGCATGCACGTCGTGCTCGCCGACGTCGAGGAGGCCGCGCTGTCGTCGGTCGTCGCCGAGCTCGACGGCGAGGTGCTCGGCGTCCCCACCGATGTGAGTGACGGTGATGCCGTCGAACAGCTGGCGGTGAGCGCGTACGACGCATTCGGCGCGGTGCACCTCTTGTGCAACAACGCCGGAGTGTTTCAGGGCGGCTTGCTCTGGGAGTGCAGCGACGCCGACTACGAGTGGACACTCAGCGTGAATCTCTGGGGGATCCTGCACGGTGTGCGCGCGTTCGTTCCGCGCATGCTCGCCGCCGGCACCGAGGGCCACGTCGTGAACACCATCTCGATGGCGGGCCTGGCGACGACGCCCTTCAGCGGTCCGTACAACGTCTCGAAGTTCGCCGCCATGGCTGCAACCGAGTGCCTCGCTCACGACCTCGCCACCATCGGCGCGCCGATCAAGGTGTCGGCGGTGTGTCCGGGTCTGGTCGACACGGAGATCGCGCGGTCACGGCGCAACCGTCCCGCAGCGCTCGCCACCGAACAGCACGAGGGCGGCGCGTTCGTCGACCAGGCGCTGGCCGACGGTACCGCCGGGAGCATGTCGCCCGATGCCGTCGCCGACTTGGTGGTCGCGGCCGTGCGCGAGGAGAAGTTCCTGGTGCCGACGCGCGGGAGTTTCGCGCAGCAGCTCACCGACCGCGCCGAAGATCTCGTGGCCCGGCGGGCGCCCCGCAGCCCGACCTTCGACTGATTTCCCGCCCGCGCCCGGCTGACGCCGCCGCACACGAGCGTGCTAGAGGATCGCCAGCGGGTTCACCGGAGAGCCCGTGCCGCGCGGGATCACGAGGGGTGCGACCACGAACTGGAACTCCCACCGTTGCGCAGCGGCGCAGGCGGGCGCGAGTTGCTCGAAGTCGGCGTTGTCGAGGATCGGCATGCCCATGTAGGGGATCACGATGTGGTGCACGTGGAGGGCGATGGGTATCCCGCGTGGGTTCGGGATGCCCTGATCGGCGCCCGGCGCGTCCTGCATGTCCCAGACCAGCATCGACGCCTCGGTGTCGTGCAGGAACTCGACGCACGACGCGTGCACCCCGGCCGGACAGCCGAAGCCGGGTCGCTCGTCGGTCGCGGCGAAGTAGGGCCCGTAACCACTGCGGATCAGTACCGCGTCGCCAGAGTGCGGCGTGATCCCGGTCGCGGCCGCCGCGTCGGCCAGCTCCCAACCGTGCACCGGCGCACCGGGCTCCACGAATGCCGTGCCGCGCAGCCGGGGGATGTCGTAGAGCACGCCGCGAGTCACGATGCCGTCGCGCCAGAAGTCGATGGTGCCTGAGTGGTCGACGGGCATGCCGTACGCATCGAGCTGTCGACCGTTCCACGTGTCCTGGCCCTCGACCACGGGAAGGTGGCACAGCGCGTCGAGATGCGTCTCGGTGAAGCCGTGGATGAACATCGACAAGTGGTCACACATCGCCCCCGACTCCTGCACCGCGACCATGTGTCGAGCCGGGTACGGATTGGCGGTCCCGGGCTTCGTGTCGATCGAGCGGCTGCACGAGATGGCGCGACCCTCCTGCACCAAACCTGCGGCGCGTCGGCGCACCTCGGGCGTCACGAAGTTCAGGGTGCCGAGCTCGTCGTCGTCGCCCCAGCGGCCCCAATTCGAGAACCGGGTGCGATACGCGGCGTACTCGTCGGCAGTGGGTGGAGTGCGGTCGATGATCCCCATGGGCAGACGCTAACCCCGCGGCTACGGTCGCCGCTCGTGACCCCGGATGTCGCCTACGACCCGTTCGCGGTCGACGTGATGACCGATCCGTACCCGGTGTACCGGGCGCTGCGGGCACGCCATCGCGTCGTGCCGCTTCCCGAGTACGACGCGTTCGCGCTCACACGATTCGACGACGTCTGGCGTGTGCTCACGGATCGCGAGCGGTTCTCGGTTGTCGAGGGCCCGGTGTTCCACCGCGACGCGCTCCTACAGCATCATGACGGCCCACCCGACACGACCGTGACGCGACCGCTCCCGTCGTTTTCGATGGTCGACCCACCCGCGCACACCCAGGTGCGTCAGGCATTGCTCGGGCCGTTCCGGCCTCGAGCGGTTGCACCGCTCGAACCAACGGTGCGCGCGCTGGCCCGGGCCCGCCTCGACGCGCTTGTCGACCGCGACACGATCGATGTCCGCCACGATTACGCGTCGCCCGTCGCGGCCCAGGTCGCCGCGTTGCAACTCGGGTTTCCGGTGGAGGACGCGGAGCTGCTCGTGGCTTGGGTGAACGCGCTCGTCGAGCGCGACCCGTCCGTCGCCGGTATCACCGACGCCGGTCGGGTTGCGCAGGCCGAGTTGCATCAGTACCTCGTCGACCTCGTCGCCGAGCGTCGCGCCACGCGGGGTGACGAGCCTGTTGATCTCGTCGACGAGCTGTGCGGTGTGTCAGGGCCGCTCGGACCGCTCGACGACAATGAGATCGCGGTGCAGCTCTCGACGCTGTTCATCGGTGGATCCGAAACCCTGCCCAAGACGGTCGCAGGTGGCGCGTACGAACTCTGGCGCGCGCCCACGCAGCGCGCTGCGCTGGTTGCGGACCCACCTCGAGTGCCGCACGCGTTCGAAGAGATGCTCCGCCACCAGTTGCCGTTGCAGTTCGTCGGCCGCACGCTCGTCGTCGACTCCGACGTAGCCGGCACCGCGATGCGCGCGGGTCAGCGGGTCGTGCTCCTCCTGATCTGCGCCAACCGCGACGAGCGCGAATTCGACGATCCTGAATGCTTCGACGCGTACCGCGCCATCGAACGACACCTCGGCCTCGGCCACGGTGTGCACGTGTGTATCGGCGCGCACGTCGCTCGTCTCGAAGGCGTCGTGCTCGTGCAGGAACTGCTGGCGCGCCATCCCGAGTACGTGGTCATTGAAGCCGGACTGGAGCGCGAGGTGTCGGAATTTCACGTCGGTTGGGCCCGGATGCCGATCTCGCCCGAGTGACGTACCGTTGTCCCATGACGCAGCTCATCATCGACGCCGACACCCACCTCACCGAGCCGGCCGACGTGTGGGTCAGCCGGGTGCCGAAGAAGTACCTCGAGCACGTGCCCCACATGGAGCGCACCGACGACGGTCGCGACGTCTGGGTCCTCGACGGTGTCCCGTTCAGCAGCCCGGGCCTCACCGCGGTCGCGGGGTGGCCCGAGCCGTTTCCCTCGGGGCCGAAGACGCTCGAGGAGTGCCCGCTTGCGGCGTACGACGCCGACGCCCGCCTGCGCTACATGGACGAGGTGGGGATCTGGGCGCAGGTGCTGTACCCGAACGTCGCCGGGTTCGGCAGCCAGCGGTTCCTCATGATCCCCGACGACGAGCTGAAGCTCGTGTGCGTGCGCGCGTACAACGACTTCCTGCGCGACTGGGCGTCGGCCGACGAGCGGCGGCTCCTCACGATCATGACGATGCCGTTCTGGGACATCGACGAAGCGGTGAAGGAGATCGAGCGCAACATCGACCGTGGTCACCGCGGGATCCTGTTCACGGGTGAGCCGCACCGCTTCGGTCTGCCGTTCCTCGGTGACCGGCACTGGGATCCGCTGTGGTCGATCGCCCAGGAGGCGGGGCTCCCGATCCACTTCCACATCGGGAGCGGTGAGATGTCGTCGTCGTCGACCGGGCCCGAGCGCATCGCGGCCAACGGAACTGCGGCGACCTTCGCGTATGCCGCGGTCGAGATGTTCCTGAAGAACGGGCTGCAGTGCGCCGAGCTCATCATGAGCGGCGTCCTCCCGCGCTTCCCCGACCTCGAGTTCGTGTCGGTCGAAAGCGGGATCGGGTGGGTCCCGTTCGTGCTCGAAGCGGCCGACCACAGCTACCTCAACAACCGGGGCCGCGACGGCAACGAATGGGACCTCCTGCCGTCGGAATACTTCGCCCGCCAGGTGTACGCGACCTACTGGTTCGAGACCGTCGCGCCGACCAAGTTGCTCGGCGAGATCCCGGTCGACCGCATCCTGTTCGAGACCGATTACCCGCACCCCACCTGTCTCTACGGCAACGTGCACGAGAAGATCGAGTCCAGCCTCGCCGGCGCGACCGCCGAGCAACGCCAAATGATCTTGTGGCAGAACGCGGCCGACCTCTATCACGTCGCCGAACCGGAGTGACGGGCACGCGGTCTAGATTGATCCGGGCATGACGAGGTTGACGGGGAAACGCGCCGGACTGATCGCGATGCTCGCCATCGTTGTCTCGACCGCGTTCGCGATGGGCGCGGCGCCAACCGGTGCGGCCCCGAACAACCCGTGCAAGGTCTTGACCAAGCGCGAGATCCAGACCGCGTTCGGTGGCACGGTCGGTAGCCCCAAGAAGGGGCTCACCACGCCGTTCAGCACGCAGTGCGAATACAAGCTCACCGCCAACGGCGACCGTCCCACCGGCACCGTGATCGTGCACCTGATGACCACCGGCGCCAAGGCGGCCTACACCGGCTTGAAGAAGCAGGGCACGCTCTACGTACCGATCGACGGTGTACCCGACAGCCTCTACTCCGAGAAGCTGCACGTGGTCAACATCCTCAAGGGCAACGTGTTCCTCGGGGTGCAGGGCAACTTCATCATCACCAACCCGTTGCCGATCCACTTCTACGACGCCAAGACCCAGCTCACCGACCTGGCGCAGATCGGCGTCAAGCGCGTCTGACTGACGCGTTCGAGGGAAGGGTTGACGTCACGGTGGAGTTCGATCCGTTCGACTACGACTTCCACCGCGATCCGTACCCCACGTATCGCTGGTTGCGCGACGACGCGCCGCTGTATCACAACCCTCGACTCGACTTCTGGGCGCTGTCGCGTTTCGACGACGTGCTCGCCGGCCTCCATGATCCCGCGACCTACACGTCGACGGGTGGCGTCGCGATCGAGCAGAGCGGCGCCGCGACCAAGTCGATGATCGAGATGGATCCGCCCGATCACACGCAGATGCGCAAGCTCATCGCGCGCCGGTTCACGCCGCGTCGCATCGCCGACCTCGAGCCGCAGGTGCGGGCGTGGACGAACACGCTCCTCGACACGCTCGAGGACGAGGACGACTTCGATGTGGTCGAGCGGTTCTCGGCGTTGCTGCCGACGACGGTGATCGGCACGCTGCTCGGGATCCCGGCCGATCGTCACGAGGAGCTCCGCCGTTGGACCGACGACCTCCTCACCCGTGAGCCCGGCAACTCGACACCGCCGCCAGCGGCCACCGTCGGCATCACGAACATGGCCACGCTGGCCTACGAGCTCAGCCAACTCCGCCGGTCACAGCCGGCCGACGACCTGCTGAGCGTGCTCGTGGCCGCAGAGATCGACGCCGCGCCGCTCACCGACGAGCAGGTCATCGGGTTCTGCATCCTGCTGATCAGCGGCGGCCACGAGACGACCTCGAAGCTGATCGCAAACGGCGTGCGACTCTTTGCCGCGCACCCCGAGCAACGCGACGCGGTGATCGCCGATCCGAGCTTGATGCCGGGCGCGGTTGAGGAGCTGCTGCGCTACACGAGCCCGACGCAGTACATGGCCCGCACCACGACTACTGCGGTCGAGCTCCATGGGGTGACCATGCCCGCAGGTGCCAAAGTCGTGCTGTTGCTCGGCGCGGGCAACCGCGATCCGCGCGAGTTCGAGCGCGCCGACGACTTCGACATCTCCCGGCCCAATCCGCGCATCCTCGCGTTCGGTCACGGCGCTCACGTCTGTTTGGGCGCGGCGGTGGCCCGCCTCGAGGCGCGCATCGCGCTCGACGAGTTCCTGGCGCGCAATCCGCGCTACGAGGTCGACGAGGACGCGATCGAGTTCCTGCACTCGGGCAACGTGCAGGGTCCGACCCGGGTCCCGGTGTCGCGTGGGTGACGTCGAGATACAGACGATGCTCGATCAGCAGGCCATTCGCGACGTCGTGCTTCGCTACTGCCGCGGCATTGACCGTCTCGACCTCGGCCTCGTGCGCGACTGCTTCCACGTGGATGCCACCGACGAGCACGGACCCTTCACCGGCACGCGTGACGAGTACGTCGAGTGGGTCGGGAGCGTCCTCGCGCGGTACGCAGGCACGATGCACGTGATCGCCAACCAACTCGTCGAGGTCGTCGGCGACGTGGCCCGCTCCGAGGCCTACGGAGTGGCGTACCACTGGGGTGATCCGCCCGACGACGGTCGGCGCAATTTCACCACCGGGTTTCGCTACGTCGATCGCTTCGAACGACGCACCGACGGCGTGTGGCGCATCGCGTCGCGTGTCGCGACACGCGAGTGGACCCACGTCGTGACCGCCGACCAGCAGATCGTCGTCCCACCCGAACGTGACGGACGACGCGGACAACGCGACCACACCGACGCGCTGTACGACTTCGAGCCTGACGTGCCGTGAACGACTTCACCGAACTCGTTGGCGTCGCGGTCGTCACCGGCGGAAGTGGAGGGCTCGGTGCCGCAGTGGCCCGGCTGCTCGCCGAGCGGGGGAGCGATGTGGCGCTCACGTACCGCGCCAACCAGGACGCGGCGGCGGCCGTCGCCGCGCAGGTCGAACGCGCCGGGCGGCGCGCCGAGGTCGTTCAGATCGACCTGCTCGATGCGCCGGCTACCGCGACGTTCGTCGACCGGGTCGCCGAGCAGTTCGGGGGCGTGCACACGCTGGTGCACGCGTCGGGACCGCTGGTCCGGCAGGTGCACGTGAGTCGGGTCGAACCGGCAGCGTTCCGCGAGCACCTCGAGCAGGAGGTCATGGCCTTCGTCGACGTCGTGCATCCGGCGCTGCCCCACCTGCGCGCGTCACGGGGGAGCGTCGTCGCGATCACCAGCGCGGGCGGACGCCGTCACCCGGCTCGCGACGCCCTGTCGGTCGGTCCGAAGGGCACCGTTGAGGCGCTGGTGCGCGCGCTCGCGGTCGAGGAAGGGCGCTTCGGCGTGCGGGCAAACTGCGTGGGGCCGGGCATGTTGACCGACGGCATGGCCGTGCGACTCCGGGAGTCGGGTGATCTCGACGACGCCGCGCTCGACGCGGCGCGCGCGAACATTCCGCTGCGATCGTTCGGGACGGCGGTGGATGTCGCCGAAGCGGTGTGCTTCCTCGCGTCGCCCCGGGCGGGCTACGTCACCGGTCAGGTGATCGACGTCGACGGCGGCTACGGCGTCTGACCCGGGCCGCCTCGATGCCGGCTGGCGGGTCGCGGGAAAGGTAAAAATCCTCGGCGTCGGCGAGATTCGGGTGTGACAAACGCCACTTGATGCCGATGGAGAGGGTGGGGCACCCCACGCACGACCCGAGCGCACGCTGGGTCGCGGCACCGAAAGGCAACTCTCCATGGAACGACGCAAGGCCATCGTCTTCGCCGGGGCGGTCACCGCCTCGACCCTCGCCGCCGCGTCGGCACTCGGGGCCGCGACCGGGCTCCTCGGGTTCGGCGCCGGGTCGGCCCCCACGAGCGTGCCGGCGGCCGCGGGCCAGCAAGCGCAATCGGTCGAGACCCAGATCGTGCACATTCCCGGACGTCGGCCGGCGGCGCGTACCGCCGGTTCATCGTCGACGACCGGATCGTCGACGGCCGGCGCGTCGACCGTGCTGAACCCGGCGAGCCCGGCGGCGAAAGCGCCGGCGACCCCCTCGCCGGCGGTTGGATCGAGCCCGCCGCACGGCGCGGCGCTGTCGGCCAGCGACACGC
>Ga0075026_100000141_pt1 | contig 25640 bp, 23 predicted proteins | sample Str012_2_FD_71392 | JGI IMG/M metagenome (GOLD analysis project Ga0075026, IMG submission 71392) | Freshwater sediment microbial communities in response to fracking from Pennsylvania, USA - Straight Creek_MetaG_SC_2012 | ecosystem: Environmental > Aquatic > Freshwater > Creek > Sediment... | reverse complement strand
CCAAAAGAGTTTGACAAAAATATTTCAAATTCTTTATTAATCGTGTTTTTTACAATGTTCAGTTTAGCAGAATCTTCGTCGGGGTTTTCAAAATTTATATTGGGTGCCAGGAAGCCGTTTTGCATCATCAGCATAGAGTACACAATTTCGCTGGCACCTGCCATCCAGCATTCGTGGCCGGTCATCGATTTTGTTGAACTCACATAAGGCAATGATCCTCCAAAAACCTGATCAATCGCCTTTGCTTCGCTGGAATCTCCGGCAGGTGTAGAAGTTGCATGGGCATTGATATAGGCAATTTCTTTTGCCTGCAACCCGGCTTCTTTCAATGCCATGGAAAGTGCCCTTACCGGGCCGTCTACCGTGGGGTTCGAAATATGGCCGCCGTTTGAAGAAAAGCCATAACCCAGCACTTCACCCAAAATAGGGGCGCCTCTTTTTTGGGCCGATTCAAGGCTTTCCAGAATTACTGATGCGGCACCGCCGCTGGGTATCAGGCCATCCCGGTCGCGGTCGAATGGTCTTGAGGCTTTGCTGGGCTCCGATTCACGCACAGAAAATGCCGATAATGCATCGAAATTGCCCATGGAATACTTGTTGACTTCCTGGGCTCCGCCGCAAATAACGCATTCCTGCAATCCACTTTTTATAAAATGATAGCCCAGTCCAATGGCATGAGAACCACTGGCACAAGCCGCGCTAACCGTAAAATTGATGCCCCTTAGTTTAAAAATGGTGGCCAGGTTCATGGTAACAGTAGAGTTCATGGTCTGAAAAACTGAACCCGAACCCACCAGCATGGTATCCTTTTTTTCGCGAATGATATCGGTACCATGAACAACCGGTTCTGCTGAGCTGTCGTTGCCATATAGAACACCCACCTCTTTGCTGTCGATATAATCTTGTTCTATCCGCGCATTTTTTAACGCTTCTATGGTGGCCAGGTAGGCGTATTCTCCCTGCTCGGGCAGCATGATGCGGGCCCGCCGGTCGAGCATGCTTTTCAGGTTAGGCCTTTCTACAAAACCCGTTAGTGCACTGCGATAGCCAAAAGCCTTTCGTTCTGCGTCAAATACAATACCCGACTTGCCCTCGTAAAGCGATTGTTTTACTTCATCAAGGTTCTTGCCCAGGCAAGAGTAAATGCCCATCCCCGTTATCACAACTCTGTTCATAGTTTTTTAGTATAAAGTATTTAGTATTCAGACGCTGGTCTTCGGAAGCCTTCCTGTCTCATTACTAAGTACTAAAATCTTAATCCTATACTTCGCCAATATAAGCCAACCTTCGTGATTTTTACAAACAACCATTTAACTATTTGTTCAAACTTAAAAATAATTAACCGCGGCATATTTACGCATCCCTTTTTCCCCTCTAAACAAGGTAAAATGCAGGTTCAATGCGGTTCTTACTGCAAAGTTGACCAGTCAAGCACATCAAAACAAAATAATGTGAGCGGGTTGTTGTATGGCAGGGATGAAATGGGATGGTCAACAGGCATTCAAATAAAATAATGGCCCCTGTATCAGGAGTACAAACCACCGTTTACCGAAAGCACTTCTGCGGTAATATACCCGGCTTCTTTGGATGCCAGGAATGCCACTGCATGGGCTACCTCTTCGGGCATACCAAAACGTTTTACCGGTATCATATTGGAGAGTTCCTTTTCGTTCAAATCTTCGGTCATATCGGTTTTTATGAAACCCGGTGCCACGGCGTTTACGGTAATGCCGCGCCGGCCTACTTCCTGCGCAAGGGCCTTGGTGGCACCAATAACGCCGGCTTTGGCGGCCGAATAATTCACCTGCCCGGCCATTCCTTTTAAGCCCGAAAGCGATACCACGTTGATGATTCTGCCATAGCGTTTCAGCAACATATTGTTTAATACCAGGCGGGTAACAAAAAAGAATCCATCGAGGCTGGTTTTTAATACCTCCTCCCACTGGCTGTCTTTCATAAATACCATCAAACCGTCTTCTTTAATGCCGGCATTGTTAACCAGTATTTCAATATTTTTTTCCTTGTTGGCTTCAATCCATCCGCCCAGTTTTTGCAGAATGTCTTCTTTTATTGCTACGTCAAACTGTATTAATTCGCCATCGCCCCCCGCTGCTTTTAGCAATGCCATGGTATTGGCCGCTTCCGTTTCATTGCCTTTGTAGTTGACCAGCACATAGTAACCCATGGCCGATAGTTTTATGCAAATGGCCCTTCCTATGCCCCTTGATCCACCGGTAACTAATGCACAATTCATGGTATGATGCTTAAGGTTTTGTTATTTGGCCAGTTCGGCAGCCGCTGGCTTTGTTACGCTGTGGCCCGAAAAGACATTCTCTGTTTTTTCCAGGTAGGTTTTTACCAGGCGCAGTTCCTTGTACATGGGTTTGTCTTCAATAAACTTCGGGAATATTTTTCTAACCTCGTTGTATACCCGCAATGTATAGCTGGAAAGTTTATTGGTGCATTCAAGAAAGTCTACGGCCTGCAAAACCGCCACCATTTGTATGGCCAGTACTTCAAAAGAATTATCGATAACCCTTTTGGTGATATTGGCGGCATTGCAGCCCATGCTAACAATGTCCTGGTTGTCGTTGTTATTGGGAATACTGTGTACATACATAGGGAATGAAAGCGTCTGATTTTCTGCCACCGTGGAAGTAGCGGAGAACTGCATGCCCTGCACGCCAAAATTAAAACCCAGTACGCCCAGGTTTACAAAAGGCGGAAATTTCTGGTTTAGTTTATCGTTCAGCAGGTAGTTCAATTGTCTTTCTGCCAGCATGGAAAGCTTGGTGGTAGCCACTTTCAGCTTGTCCATTTCTAGCGAAACATAATCGCCATGAAAATTGCCGCCATGAAAAATATTTTCATTGGCCACATCAATCACGGGGTTATCGTTCACCGAATTCAGCTCATTTACCAGCACCGCTTCTGCCTGCACAATGGTATCATAGATGGGGCCGAGTATCTGACTAACGCAGCGCAGTGAATAGTATTCCTGCACTTTGTCTTCAAACACTTCCTGGTTGATGTTTTCTGCCTTGTACAAATGCTGGCTGCGGCTGCGGATCATTTTGCTGTCTTTCAGCATCTCCCGCTCCATGGCCGCAATAAAGTTTTGGCCGTTGTGCTTTTTTACCACGTTCAGTTCGTAGGAATAATGATCATCAAAAGCTTCCACCACCTCATTGGTCATAGCCGAAAGCGTCACCGACCATTCCAGCAGTTTTTTTGCTTCAATGATGTTCACCAGTCCAATGCCCGTCATGGCCGAGGTGCCGTTTAAGATGGCCAGGCCTTCGCGCATGTAAATAGTAAGCGGCTTTATATTAAGCTGTTTAAATACTTTTTCGGTTGGCTGCATGGTTTCTTCGTAAATCACTTCGCCCTCGCCAATTAAAACCAATGCCAGATGGGCCAGCTGTACCAAATCGCCGCTGGCACCCACCCCACCGTGTTCGTAAATACAGGGGTAAACATTTTTATTAATAAGGGCGGCCAGCAGCTCTACGCTGTCTGTATGAACGCCCGAAAAACCCTGCAACAAGCTGTTGAGCCTGGCCAGCATCAATGCCTTTACCAGGATGGGGTCCAGCAGTTTGCCGCCGCCTGAGCAATGGCTGCGGATAAGGTTGTACTGTAATTGGGTGATGTTTTCTTCGCTCACCTTGTATTGCGCCATGGGCCCGAAACCCGTATTGATGCCATAAATGAGCTTGTTTTTGGAAAATTTTTTCAGGAACTGGTGACTGGCATCTACCCGCTGCAACGCAGCCGCGGGTAAGGAAATTTGTTTCCCTTTGAATAAAATCTCGTTGCAATCATCCAGTGTGAGCTGTTTTTCCACAATAACGTTCATAAAACTGTTTGTAAGGGTTGAGAGCTCCAAAAATAATATAAAGCCGGGATATATTGGGTTTGAATGCGGGTGCCCAAGATGCGCAAATTTTACCACAGCGGTACGGGAGGTTTTTCACGAAGGAAAAAAGGATGCGTTTAATAGCCGGAGCTGCGCTGCTGCAGCTAATAATCCCTTCAGAATTTAATTTTCAGGCCCATTTCACGTTTCATCGTCAGCAGCGCCTCTGCGTTGCCTTTTGCATCATCTACCGGGTGATGCGTATGCCTGGTGTTGCGCAGGTGCTTAAAGTTTTTAAATGTATCCTTTTCCATGCCTTTGTAGAGGCTACCGAGGTTTTGTGAACTGAACCCGAAAGGGTTTGAACCGATAAAATGATGAAAATACCAACAGATAAACATCCAGTCGAAGCCATTGTTATCGCTTATAAATACCAGCCTGTCTGTACTAACTGCGGCCAGCCATTCTTTAAAGTCCAACATCACTTTTTGGGGTTCATCAAACTCCAAGGTTGCTGCTCTTGAATGACCTGAAACCGCCAATGCTTCCGGTATAAACTTATTTGAGATGGGTTTGAGATTTCCGTAAAATGTTTTATCGAGCCTTTCACTTACAAGAACGGCCCCGAAGCAAATCATCGAATAATCGCCGGGTATGGGGCCATCGCTTTCAATATCTACCATAATATAGGCCATAGCTTGCTGTTTGTATGTTTTCTCAAATGTGGCGAAGTGGTGATGGACAGCTCCCCTCGCCATCCAATAAAGCCATTACAAGGCTGAATACATCAATGTGCAAATGAATATGACAGGATTTATCACAAAATCCTGACATCCCACTAATCCTATACATCTTAGTTGAGACTCACCGCTTATCTATAAACTTCAATGCCTTTCTGCCGCCTTCCGGAAATTGCATGCGTTGAATTTCGGCCGCCGCAACGTATTTCACATGCGGGCTTACCCGCAGCCTTGCCTGCAGGTAGGCGCGGATTCTCCTGTCCGTCTCTTCGTGGTTATTAACGGGCAGAATGTGCAGCAATACTTCATCCATCCCAATGTCGTTACAATAAACTTCGGCTACATAATCCAGCACTTCTTCCATTTCGTTTAGTAAATCAAACAAGGCTGGGGGATACAAAGTGGTGCCCTTGTATTTTATCATTTGCTTTTTGCGGCCCAGCACCGGTGAGAGCCTTAGTGTATTGCGCCCGCAACTGCAGGGTTCATCCACATACAGGCAGATATCGCCGGTTTTGTAACGCAGCAGTGGCATTCCTTCCACACCCAAAGTGGTAATGGTTACTTCACCGGCTTCACCGGGCGCTACGGCTTCATTGTTATCGTTTAGCAATTCCACAATCAGCAATTCGGGGTTGTGGTGGCCTCCCTTACCCGCACCACATTCGGTAAAGGCTGTTTGCATTTCGGTGCTGGCATAGGTAGAATACAACTGAATATTCCATCCTTCGGTAATTTTCCTGCCCAGTATGTTCAATGAAAAGTCTGTATTGCGGATGTTCTCCCCAATGCAAATGGCTTTTTTTACGGAGCTGCCATTCACGTCAATCCTGTGTTCTTTTGCGTATTGAATCAATTTTAAAATAAAAGAAGGTACCCCTACGATAGCAGTAGGCTGAATACGCTGTATGGTTTGCCATTGCAAAGAAGGCACCCCCGGGCCAACGCGAATAATACCTGCACCCATTTTACGAATACCGGCGTAATAGGCCATCCCCGCCATAAACTGCCTGTCGAGGGTTAACATCAGCTGGTAAATATCATCCGGCCGGCCATCGGCACACAAGAAAGAACTGTATTCATTAAATGCAAGGCGCTGCAAATCATTTTCAGTAAGTGCTACTGTTACCGGGCTGCCCAATGTACCCGAAGTGCTGCTGTACTCAATAATTTTATTTTTGGGTACGCACAAAAAATCATCATTGCGCGTCTGCAGATCTTCCTTGCTGGTAACCGGCAGTTGCTGCAGATCTGCCATTGTTTTTATAGCATCCATCTTTATAGCATGCGTTGCAAACATTTGCTGGTAAAACGGCGAATGTTGTTGCAGGTGAGCAAGCATGTGCTGCAGTTTTAATTCCTGCAGTTGTTTAATCTCCGCTTTTGTTTGCCAGGCCGTTTGTGTTGAATAGGTCATTGTTTGGGTATCCGTAATAATAAAGATAAAGAGATTCACTGAAGGCAGTGACGATGTGAGGAAGCATTGCGATAACTGACATTACTCCTCAATAACAACCACGGCTGTAGCCATCGCTTTTACATGCGACAATGAAACGAAAATTTTGCCAATTCCCTTTTGGCGCAAAGTTGCGGCCGTACCCCCCAGCAAAACCAATAATGGTTTGCCATTTTCATCATGTGCAATTTCAATTTCATTGAATGCGGTACCTGCTGCCCAGCCGGTGCCAATGGCCTTAAAAAAAGCTTCTTTGGCTGCAAAACGGGCTGCATAGTGTTCAAACTTGCGGGTAGCCGCTTCGCAATAAGCAATCTCTTTACTGGAAAAAACAAGCTCCCGGAAACCCTGTTCCTTACCGATTTTTTCCGCAATGCGATTTACCTCTGCGATGTCTATGCCAATACCTGTTATCATAATCAGTAACCTGTTTGTTTAATACATGCTGCTATCTGCGCTCTGATATGGTCTTCTTCTTTTTTGGTGGCAATGGTTTTTGTAAGAGACGTTTTATAATAAGGCAAAGCCGCCGCAAACTTTTTTTGTTTGAACAAATAATCGCCGGCCATTACCCAGGCATGATAATATGCCGGGTTGCTCATTACCAGGCTGTCGGTATTGATGCTGCCCCCTTCTGCAATGCGTTGTTTGTAACTTCTGAAAAGTGTAAAATTTTTATAGTCCTTGCTCAACAGAAAACTATCGGCAGGTATATTAAAAGCAGTTTCGCAGATTTCCTTGTTTTCTTTCATGCCCTGCAATGCAAATACCTTGTGCAAATCATAAGCAATATACTGGCCCAGTTGCCAGGGCGATGAAGACACCCATACCATTAATTTTTTGGGTTCAAATACCACGGAGTGGTGCGCAATTAACTGGTTCACGGCTTTTTCATTGCCCATGCCAATATCGCTGTTGCGGAGGCCGCGCCGGTCCCTTAAAAGGTTAACTGTTTTTAGTACCGTATTGGTACCGCTGGTATCAATCAGTTCCATCACTCTTTTGAAGCGGTATTCAGAAGCACTTTCTTTGATCTGTTCAATATTGGCTTTGCTGTTTGCCAGGTCCTTTCCCTGGAAATGATTGGCACAAACGATGAATTTTTTTTGTGGATCATATACATCCAGCTGCTCCGGCGTTTTTTCTATGATGATGGCTTTATTGTCGAGTGCCGAACCCACTAGAAAAGCTTCCGATACAAACATTTTCCTTTTGCCGGCGATGGCAATGGCTTCCTGGATATTCTTTGCATACTGCAATATTTCCCTGGCTACCAGCGACACCGGCGTGGCCGAACCCGAAGGGATGCTTGTCTTATCGGCATTGATGGTTACCGTTAGTCCCTGGTCGTTCATACCGGATACCGCGCCAATAAAACCGCCCCAGGTAATGGTCATAAACTTATGGCCCTGAGAAGGATTGAAGAACGCCACTATTTTGTCTTCTGCAAATTTATCGCCCACATAAAAATCAAAATTACGGCCGATGATCATATTGCTGTCTGCTGCCGAACCCCAGGTGCCAAAAGACGTGCAGCCCACCAGCGCCATACTTTGCAATGCATGGCCAATATCGTGCGCGGCATGGTAGTTCAAAATGCGCTGGTAATTGGACCCGATGTAATCGTACTGATCGGATGCGGCGTGGGAAACGCCATAGATTTCTTCTTTGTACTCTTCTGTTACATTGTCCGTAAGATTCCGGTTGAACCAGCCAATGGCATATTTTAAAAAATGCCGGTAAAAGCTGGAAGGCACCATTTTATTGATCTGTTCGGTAAAATGATCTTCCTGCCGCCGCACCAGTTCCTGCGTTAGTTTTCCATTTACCACACCCATTTCAAACGGATTGCCTTCTACATACAATTCATACAAACCGCTGTTGCTTTTGCGGAACCAGCTGTTTTTTATAGTATACAAGCCCGGCGATGGCTCACTGCGCTGCAGTTGCAGGCTGCTGACATCTGCTGGCTTTGGCGGATTTACGTGTGCAATGGTGGCCAGCCACACAAAGCCCAGCAGCAGCAGACCGGCTATTACCAGCAGCGTTCTCCATAAACGTCTCCCAAATTTTTTCCTGTTAAGCATTCCTGATTTTTTCAATGATACCATCGTTGCCCAATACCGCCATACTGGTAATTACGCCGCTCATGGCTGCACCCAATACCCCGTGCAGGTTAAGGTTTTGGCCTGTAAAATATAAATTGGGCAGCTTGGTACGCGGCGAAATAAAAGTTTTTAGCGGATCCCTGTAATCTTTGGCAATACCATACATGGACCCATCATCGTTGCCAATATAATCCCTGAAAGAAAGCGGGGTAGATGCATAATAAGTCTGTATGCAATCCTTCAGACCCGGAAACAGTTTTGCTGCTTCATCTATCAGTATTGCTGCCTTTCTTTTTTTAAACGCTTCATAGCTTTCTCCCCGGTTGTTTGCTGCAGATACAGTATTAAAGGTATGCTCCCATTCCTTAACATCTTCGTACCGCATATAGGTGAGCAGGGTCATGCCTTCTGCAAAAGCGCCGCTACGGGAAGTGGCCGGCACAAAAACACAAAAACCCAGTGGCCAGTTTGCTGCTGTATACTGCACCATATCCCACACGTGGCCTTCTTTGTGATAATAATAATTGTGCCTGAAATAACTGAAACTGTCCTTTTTAAAAACAATGTTTACTATGAAAGAAGAGACGGAGTTCTCCAACCCTTTTAAACGTTTGCGGTAAATATTTTTTATAAGGGCCGAATCGGTCATTTCCAGGGTCCGCACCGGATGCATATTGCTGATAAAGATATCTGCGTACAGCCGTTTGCCATCGGCCAGTTCTGCGTACGCTATTCTTCCGCCTTCATCCACTATTTTTTTTACTTCGCAATGCCGCATGATTTCGCCGCCTCTTTCGCGGATGTTTTGCGCCAGGTATTTTCCAATCTGTGAGCCGCCGTCTACACATTTCCAGGCACTCTCAATATAATGGTTCAGTATCAGCGCATGTACATAAAAGGGTGTTGCGCTGCCTTCGCCGGCATACAGGTAATTATTGCCCGCCAGCACAGCCTGCAATGTTTTATCCTGCGTCAGCGATTCAATAAATTCTTTTGTGCTGATCTCCAGCACATCCGTTTTTTCACTGTCGCTCCCCGAACGCAAATTGTACAAGGGAAACCGGCTGCACACTTCTTTTATTTTATCGCAATAAGCCCGCAGTGCTTTTTCTTCCAGGGGAAAATCTACCAGCAGTTTGCTGATAAAATTCTCATAGCCCTGCGCATAAATGTACTCCTTACTATTTTCCCCAATAACAATCTTATCAAACACATCCTCCTCCATTTTTTGCAGCTTCAGTTTGTCCATCAGGCCCAGGTATTTAAACACCTGGTAAAGATTTTGTCCTTTGCCCAATGCGCCAATATAATGCACCCCCGAATCAAACACCACTTTATTGCGGGCATAGGTTTGCAAAGACCCTCCTATCTGTTTGTTCTTTTCCAGTATGCATACTTTATATCCTTCCCGGCCCAGGATATCGCCGCAAACCAGGCCCCCCATGCCGCTGCCAATAATTATGATATCATACTTGCTGGTCATTGTCTTTTATGCATGCGTTAAAACAAAAATGATATTGGAAGTAAATTTCGTCTCATCAATTTCCCGGCAAACCATATTGTTGGCGGCAGCTATTTCGCGGATCGTTGTTCCGGATAAATAAGAAAGGCCTGGCCCGCTTGTTTTATTAAAGCCAAAAACGTCCGTAGAAAACAGCTCTGTCAGTTTTGTGCCCCTGTGCCTTTCCTGCAGGTCTTTATTTCCATCGCGTATTACCAGCATACCGCCCGGGTTCATGCTGCGGATGCTTTTTTCAATAACAAATTTTTGCTGTTCCGGTTGCAGGTAATGCAAAATATCCAGCATCGTAATGGCATCGTACTTTTCAAAAGGGTATTGGGTTACATCTGCACAAACAAAGTTAATACCCGCATCTTTACTGAAGCAATGACTGGCCGTAGCTATTTTCTGTTCGTCGTAATCAATTGCCGTAATATTTCGTGCCGGCGCCGTAAAATGAAGCATATAGGGCATAAAACCATAGCCACAACCAATGTCAAGCAGGCTTCCCTGGCGCGGCAGCAGGTCATGAAATACCCGGTAATTTTTTTCCATCCGCACTTTAATACGCATGTACCACTCCAGCACCGGGCCCTTGTAAATATAATTGTAATGCAGCTGCTCTTTGAAATAAGCCGGTTGCTCCGCCTCCTGCTTCAATTCTTCAAATGCGCTTTTAAAATAACGGCCTATCTTTTTGGTACGCTCCGCATATCCGTTGCCGTAAGTAGTATCGGAGGGTTTAATCCGGGGTAAAAAAGACAGCGTAATGGTTCCGTCTTTTACCAGGAAATCGTCTTTACTGAGTGCGTATTGCGTGCCGTGTATCAGCAAAGGCAAAATATCCAGCTGTAATTTTTCTGCAACAAAAAATGCGCCTTTGTGAAATCGTTTCAGGTTGCCATCCTCTGTTCGGGTAGCTTCCGGAAACACCAGCACAGAATAACCCTGTTTTACCCTTTCTTCAATGGCGGAGAGGCCATCTTCCGTATTTTCAGTTGTTGGAAAAAAATCTGCTGCGCGAACCACAAAACCCACAAAGGGCAGGTTCCAGACCCGCTTATTGATGAATAAAATAATTTTGGGATGCAGCATCATGGCCAGCAATACATCCAGCGAGGAAGAATGATTGCAGATAACAACCGCCGGTGTTGCAAAATTCTCCTGCAGAGGATTGAGGATGCGTTTTTTTACATTGGGCATAATGTATAAAAGACTTCGTGCAAATTTTGACAGCAGGGTATGGTAAATCAGCTTCCCTTTTTCTTTGTTAAACGGGTACCATTTTACAAATAATAGCGCAGTGATCGCCACTACTACACTGCCCGATGCAAAATAGCAAAACGCAAACGCAGATTTAAGCAATCCAAAAAAAGTCCATGGAAAACGATTCTTACCGATGCGGTTGCGGATCAAAAAATTAAAAAGAAAGGGAATCAGTAACTGGCCGATGACCACTACGCATAAGATACCGATGATGGCTATCAGTGCAATGGACCGCAGGGCAGGATGTTTGGCAAAGATGAGTACACCCAGTCCGGCAATGGTTGTAATGGCCGACAAAAGGATGGAGGATTTGTAGGAAGCAAGGTTTTTCTTTCCTGTTTTGTATTCCTGCAGTAAGCCATCCATGATGAAAAGACTGTAATCATCGCCCAGTCCAAAAATCAATGCAGAGATAATAATGTTTACAATATTGAAGGTAATACCGAGGATGCCCATGATACCCAGTATCCAAACCCAGCTGATAAACATGGGTATAAAAGAAACCAGTGTAAGTTCTATACGGCCATAGGAGATCAGCAACACTGTAAAAACAAGGATGGAAGACATCAGCGCAATGCTGCCAAAATCTGCATTGATAATTTCAACAAATTTACCTGTAAGGTATTGTTTGTCTATAACAGTAGTGCCGGTGTTGCCGTTAAACGCGGTGTAAAGCTGTTGCCGGTATTGCGGTGTTACTTTCACCAGCGTAATGATGGTTGTTTTGCCCGGCTTCTCTGAAATATAATCATCCAGGAATGTCTTACGAACGACAGAGACAGCTGAATCATTTTCCGGCGCATATTGCTTGCTCAGCATTGCCGAAAACGGATCAAATGCAGCCGTATTGTATTTTAATGAAGCCCCTTCAGCCCTCAATGTTACCAGCAACCTTTGTTTTTTTTCGGCCGTCCAGTAATCATTCCAGCGTTTTATTTTTTGCTGCTGTAGTTTGTTGGAAAGGATAAAAGAAGAAACCCCCGAATATTTACTGACAATGCCTTTTTGCAGCAGCCCTTCTGTGAGTGCTGTTGCCTTTTCATTTTTTTGAAGGGCTTCCTCCATCGTAGCGCCTGCAGATATTAAATAAACAGATTGCAGTGAATAAGCATTGATCTTGTTGATACTGGTATCTGCTTTTTTTAGCCGCTCGCTCATAAAATTCATGCGCATCATATCCGGCTCAAATTTTACATACCGCGCAGTATAAGCAAACACAATGGTGAGCACAACAATAAATGCAATAATGCTTTTGTTGTGTTCGGGCCGCCAGCCGGCCACTTTATCAATCCATGAAAGTTTTGGCGGCGTTGTTCGTTTTTCTTCTGCGGCAGATACTATCAGGTGTGGCAGCAATATCAGTGAGCAAAGGGAAGCGCCCACTAAACTGAAAGCTGCAAACAATCCCAGGTCTTTCAGCATGGCCGATTTTACAAACAGCAAACACAAAAAACCGCCAACCGTGGTAAGGCTGCCTACAGTAAGCGGCATGGTAAGGTCGGCAATTACCTGGCGAATGCTGTGGGTATGACGGTAATGATTGAAAACATGCAATGAATAGTTGACCGCTATGCCCAGTATTACGGAGCCGGTTCCAAGTGCGATGACTGAAATTTTTCCTTTAATGAAATACAGGACTGCCAGTGCAAACAAGGCACCAAAAAGTACCGGCACTAGAATCAAAAAGGGCGCCCTTTTCTTTCTGAAATAATAGCCAATAAACAATACCAGGAACAAGATAGTAATGCCCTGCGTAAACAAACTGTCCTTTCTCAGCTGTTCGGCATTGCTGGCCGATACCGCAGTGGCGCCAAAATATTCTGCGCTTACATTTTTGTACACATTATTGCCAATGCTGTCTGTAATTTTATCGAGCCCTTTTATCAGCAATTGATTTTTACCGGTATTGTTGGGCGGATACGCGGGTGTTATAAACAGCATCAGGTGCTGCTGGTTTTTTGTGAGCACATAGCTGTCGTACAATTCAAAATTATCATCGTACTGCAGTTGCTGTAATTTTTTCAGCGCCAGCATAGAAATACCTGCCGGGTCTTTTGCAATAATCCGCTTCAGCGCAATGCCCGCCGGCGAAGAAAGGGTGCGGATATTTTTTTCCAGCGTTTGGTGCAGAACAGCGGGTTCAATCAGTGTATCTATGGCGGCATAATCTTTTTCATCGAGGTAAACGGGCAGGTGTTCGCTGATAGTACCAAACATTTGCAGTACAAGACTGTCGTCGGTCCGGTCTTGGATCTTTGCGATAAGTGGATTGTATTGTGTTTTCAATGCAGTTACCAGCGCATCTGCATAAGCCACCAGGCTATCGGGCTGTGCTTCCTGTGCCGTGTCTTTTAATGAAACAGTAACAACCAGCTTGTCGAGGAATTTTGAATTTTGAAAAACCTCGTTCAGCTTTTCAATTTTTTCATCGTGCGGTAAGATGCCTGCAATGTCTTCTTCCAGTTTAATGCGGGATGCAAAAAAACCTGCCAGTAAAAACAAACTGAAAAACACCCCCCAAAAAAGCGGGCGGTGTTTTTCAAAAAAATTATAAAGGGAAATGAACAGTTTTTCCATGCAGGTTTGTCTTATGCTGTCACCAGCATTTTTCTTTTAAAAATCTTCATGAGTAAATAACTGGTTAAACCAAGCACCAGTGCGGCTGCAATGGCCAGTGTTATACTCCCGTACACGTATTGCTGCAGGTTTGCTTTTATATTGTGCAAACTAATGTTTTTACTGAATACAAGGTGCATGGCATTTGATCCCATCCACCATGCGCCCACTTTATAACTTAAGTAAATGATCAGTGGAATCATGGGGGGTATACTGATATTGGCAGCCAGTATCACCAACCCCTTGTTCAGTTTAAAAACGATGGAAAGAAAAATGGCAATCATCAGCTGAAAGCCCCATAGTGGCACAATACCCATAAAGACGCCCATTGCAATGGAAACCGCTTTTTTCTCATCGCTGTGGTGGGGGTTTAACAAATGCTGGTTTAAAAACTGCCGCCGCTTTTCTTTATTGAATATGCCCTTTATGAAATTGCGCGGAATAATATACAGCACCGTTATCAGCACCAGTACTGTATTTAAGATGCTGATGCGGGTAAAATCTTTTACCGGTCTGAAATGCGATACCCTGGTTGCGGGGGGCGCATAATAGACACCCACGGGTACTGCAACAATGCCCACTGCTTTCCAGGCGGCACGCACCAGTACTTCAATTTCAAATTCAAAACGGCGGGTAAAAAAATGAATTTTTTGCAGTGGTGCCAGCGGGTATAACCGGTAGCCCGATTGCGTATCCGGCATCACAATACCGGTTTCTATTTTAAACCAAAAATTGGAAAACCGGTTGCCAAAACTGCTTTTGCCTGGTACGGTATCCTGGTTCATATTGCGGGCACCGATGATGATAGCATTGGGCGCTTCTTCCAGCTTGTCTAAAAATTTGTATAGATCTTTTGCGAAGTGCTGGCCATCAGAATCGATAGAAATGGCGTATTTGTATCCTTTTTTAAAGGCATAATCAAAGCCGGTGCGCAGGGCCAGCCCTTTGCCACCGTTTACCGGTTGGGTAATGATTTGCAATCCCGGAAACCCTTGCAGCACCTGCGCGGTATTGTCGGTGCTGCCATCGTTTACCACAATGATTTGATCCGTGTATTGCAACACATCTCCAATAACCTCCTGCAGACTGCCGCCGTTGTTATAGGTAGGTATTAAAACACAAATGCTCAATTCTTTACATCTTGTATTTAGAGGCTTTGTCTGGTTCATTTTTCCGCTCCTTTATCGATTGAGCATTGAGTAGCTGGCATCATTTTACCGGGTTCTTATAAATTGCGAAATTAAGTTTAAATGAAGTGATATTGAAAGGCTGTTTACAGGAGTTTTGCCGGCTCTGGTATGTTATGCGTGCGGTTGCCGCCAGGCCAGGCACCTGGTATTGCCCGCAGCCGCAAAAGAGCCATCCCAATCTTAATTTTTAGGCCCTGTCCCTTCAAACCTGTTATATTTTTGCGTAATATCGTTTCAAGCAAAAACTCAGTTGTTTTGGATGAAAGAACCTTGGTAGAACAATTAAAGCAGGGCGACGGGGTTGCGTTTAAAACAATTGTGACCACCTGGCAGGAGATGGTATACAATACAGCGCTGGGCATTTTGCAATCTGCGGAAGATGCAGAAGATGTGGCGCAGGAGGTTTTTGTACAGGTATATGAATCAATCCATACATTTAAGGGCGAATCCAAATTGTCTACCTGGTTGTACCGCATTACCACCAGCAAGGCATTGGACCATATCAGGCGGAAAAAAAGAAAAAAGCGTTTTGCCTTTGTACAAACCCTGTTTGGCGAAAACAATGAAATTGTGATACAGCCGCCCGATTTTCAGCATCCGGGTGTGGTGCTGGATAACAAGGAAAATGCTGCCGCCCTTTTTAAAGCCATCGAAAAGCTACCGGAAAACCAGAAAATAGCCTTTGTTCTCAATAAAGTGGAGGGTTTAAATTACCAGGAAATCAGTGAAATCATGAAAACCACGGTTTCCTCCGTAGAATCGCTCCTTCACCGGGCAAAAAGCAACCTGCGGAAGGGCTTGCAGCAGGTATACAATAACAAAAGTAAATAACGCAGGTTTTAGTTTCATTTCCCGTCAAATTAAATGGGGCATACAATATGGAAAAGAAAACAACAATCGAAAACATCCTCAACAGTCTGGATGGCCTGCAGAAAGCCAGTCCGGGTGATTTCTTTTTTACCCGGGTACAGGCGAGACTGCAAAAAGAGGAACTTGGTTTTTGGGGCCGGTTGGCCGCTTTTGTTACCAGGCCCTCAGTAGCGCTGTCAACTCTTGGTCTCATCTTTTTGTTAAATGCAGCTGCCCTGTTTTACCAGCATTCTGCTTCCTCCGGCAGCATGGTGGCAGAACAGTTTGAGCAAACAGCTGCGGAAGATTACAATACTACCCTGGCATTAAATACTTATTACGACGAAAATTCTGAGCCACGCTAATGAACAATTCTAAAAACAGGGCGCTTATTTTCCTGGTAGTATTCCTCATACTTACCAATATTGCCATGCTGCTTTATTTTACTGTTTTCAATAAACCAGCTCCCAAACCCGGCCATGGCGAAAGAAGAGGCCCCATCAGCAGTTTTTTACAAAACGAAGTTGGTTTCAGCAAAGAACAGATGGACCTGCTGGACAGCCTGAAAAAACAACACCGCGCCACTATTAAACCGTTGTTTGATGAACTGGGTAAAAGCAAAGACAGTTTTTACCTGCTGCTGGGCAAACCGGGCGTTAGCGATTCGGTGCTTAATGCCGGCGCAGGGGAAGTGGGAAAAAAACAAGCAGCGCTTGATCTTCAGTTCTTTCAAAATTTTATGAGTATCCGCAAACTGTGCACGGAGCAGCAATTGCCAAAATTTGATGCGGAAATGCCCGCCCTGGCCAGCAAAATGATGCAGCCCTGGCAAAAAAACAACCGGCCGGGAAAAAAGGACAGCACCGCCACTAAAAAATAACCTAAAAATCCGCACGGGGCGCAGGTTTTTTAGGTGTGCCGGCATCCAACTACAACATTTTATAACGATTAAAATAATATGCAATGAAAAAGAAAATTCTTTTGGTAGCAAGTTTGGCCCTGATGACTGTTTTTGCAGCGAATGCCCAGCCACCAGCTGGCGGTGGAGGTATGCAGCGAATGACAATACCAGAAAGGGTAAAAATGGTGATGGACAAATTAGCCGATTTTAAACTCGACAAAGATAAAACAGCATTAACCGACAGTGCCTTTACCAATTTTTACAGGGGCCAGCAAAAAATGATGGAAGATATGCGGGCCGGTGGCGGTCAGCCAGACAGGGATAAAATGATGGAAGGCAGAAAAAAAATGGCAGATGAAAGAGATGACAAATTGAAGAAGATTTTTACAGACGAGCAGTTTAAGAAATGGAAAGATGAGATAGAACCCACTACACGCCCGCAAAGGCCCGGAGGTGGTGGTGGCGGTGGTAACAGCTAATTTTTGATAAACCAACGGATACACAGCAAAGAACAACCCTGTTTCCTTTATTGGAAACGGGGCTTTTTATTGCCTGCATATCCCGAACACCCAATACCGTTATACGAACTATACAGCAGAAATTTTATTTCGATTAAGAAAATAAAATGAGTTGTGAAATGAGCAAAACTTTTGCTATCATTGCCCGATTCAACAACAGACCGAAACATTGAAAACAAAACCCGAAATTTTAATCCTGCTCTTTTGTGTGTTTTTCTCTTTGCAGGCAGCTGCACAATTGCAACAAACAGGAAATATTGTTACTAACCAGGGAGACACCCTGCATGGTTCGATTTCTTATCGTGATTCGCACCTCAACCCCAGAACAATTTATTTTTATGCTTTTGCCGGCAGTAAAGATGCCCGTAAAATATATCCAACGGACATAGCAGGATTTTCAGTTAATGGAGAACAGCCTTATGTTTCGTTTCTTGGTCTTATCAACACAGATCCTACAAACCTCAGCAAATTGTTGTACAACACAGACCGACATTTTAGTGACGTAAATGAAAAAAAAGACACTGTCTTTCTGCGCCTGCTTGTAAAGGGTGAGGTAAGCCTGTACGAGCTGCAGGATTTTAAATTTCACTATTTCATTCAATACAAGGATGGCCAGGTGCTTGAATTGCTCAACAAATTTTATATGACTAAAGGGCCGCCCGAGCAAAAAGTAAACAACAGGATTTACCTGCACCAGCTTGATTCATTTTTTACTGCAAATAACATCACCGGAACGCCTGCAGATTTACAATTGGTAGGGTATTATAAAGACGAACTGACCGCCATGGTTAGGCGCCTGGATGGACATAACATTAATAATTCTACTACAACCAGGATTTACAAGGCAAAGACAAGGCAAAACAGGTTGGGCGCCGGCGCAGGCATTTCTGTTGTGCAGTTCTGGGTAACCGATGCCCCGTATGGAGACATTAAAAGTACGACTGCTAACCCGGTCGCTAATGTGTACTACGATGTCACCGGCATTGCAGCGTTAAACAAATTCTTTGGCAGGATGGAATTGAGAGGTGAAAGACAAGCTTTCCACGCCAATCTAAATCGGAAAGGAAAGGTCGGGCAAAACACGCAAACGTTAACGAATATCAGTTTTATCCCTTCCATTAATTATTCATTTATTAAAAACAACAATATTGAAATGTATATTGGTGTTGCGCCTTCTATCAACATCAACCTCCGCAATGCGGGAGCAAACTGGTCATTTACCTATACACAGTTTGATGCAAGTGGTGCACCGGCGTATGTATCTTTATCAACAGAAGATCACCCCATACAAAAAGTATGGGCAAACGTAAATGTGCATGCAGGGTTGATATTACAAAGAAAATGGGACTTTCATGTGTCCTGCGATTTCCTGAGTGCACCGGAAGTATCTGTGATATCTGGCGCTTCGCGGGGCTTTAATCTGAATACAGTGTCCTTAAGGTTGAATTATTTATTCAGACTCCATTAAGAAAGCAATGGCCACAAAAAGCAGGTTTACATGCATTACTATGAATGCAACTTAATGGTCCATCCATTCTTTAAATGAACTCACATTTTCCTGGCTTACAATAATCTCTTCATTCAGCGGGGGATCAAGCTCTATCTGCAACTTGCCTTTGGGATATGTTTTAATTTTTTTGATGGCTTGTATGTTTACCAGAAATTTTCGGTTCAGCCGGTAAAACTGCCCGGGGTTGGTTTCCTTTTCTAGTTCGGCCAATGATTTATCAAGAATAAATTTTTGTCCCTTGCCATCTACCAGGCACACCAGTTTGTGCGTAGCATAAAAATAAGCAATATCGCCGGCAAGAATGGTCACATAATCCATCCCCCTTTTTACCAGGAAGCGTTTTTTATAAGCCGGTTGTTCGGTTTGCTGCCGCCATTGCTGCAGTTGCTGAAAATTGCCTGTGAAGAATTGTTTTAATTTTTCAAATTTCTGCAAGGCCGCTTCCAGCTTTTCCTGCTTTACCGGTTTTAATAGGTAGTCAATGCTGTTGTGTTCAAACGCTTCCTGCCAGTATTCATCAAAAGCTGTAGTAAATATCACCGGGCAGGTAACGGCTGCCTGCTCAAAAATTTTAAATGAAAGACCATCCGTCAGTTCAATGTCCATAAAAATTAAATCGGGTGAAGCGTTTTGCTGCAACCAATCCACAGCCGTCTGTACGCTGCCAAGCACGGCTTCTATAACAATGTTTTTACCCGCCTGCCGGATGGCTTTCTGTAATTTTTCTGCGGCCGGTTTTTCGTCTTCAATAATCATCACTTTCATGGCTATACAATTTTTAGCAAGGGCAATCGCACGGTAAAATTCCTGCCGGTTTCCGCAATGGTAATGGTTTTACCAGCCGTTAGTCTGTACCTTTCTTCCAGGTTTTTTAAACCAATTTTAGAAGAGGGTTTGCGCAATTCTTTTTTACGGGTTGTATTGCTGAATACCAGCATATCGTTTTCAAAACTAATTTCTACGAGCAGCGGATGGCCATCAGAAAACTCGTTGTGTTTGATGGCATTTTCCATGAGCACCTGCAAAGAAATCGGCGGCAGCAGGTACTGATCAAACAAAGCCGCTTCCATCCGGTTGTTCAGCTGCACGGCGTTTTCAAACCTTATTTTCAGCAACGAAAAGTAATCTTCCAGAAAACCGATTTCCTCTGTCAGCAATACCAGTCCCCTTGCCTTGCTTTGCAAAATATAGCGGTATACGTCGGCCAGGTTATCGTTGAATTGTTTGGCCCTTGCCGGATTTTCTTCTATGAGGTAAGACAAAGTATTGAGCGAATTAAAAATAAAATGCGGATCGATCTGGTTTTTCAGGGCTTCCAGTTCCGCTTCGGCCCGGGCTCTTTCCAATTGTTCGGCACGCAGCATTTCGCTCTCAGATTCTTTTACCAGGAAAACAGTTTCGTAGACATGTGTAATAAAGATCACACAAATCATAATGATCAAAGCCGCCGTTATGACCGTTTGCCAGTGAACAACGGATGTGGTAAATAGATGGTACCATCCTGCCAGCAATAAAACACTCACCGGAAATGTATAAAATGAAATCCCAAAAAGCAGTACGATAATTTTCCGGATAGGTTTTTTGTACCAATCGAAATAACTGCGCATGCTGAACAGCAGGTAACGGTTGCCTTCCCAAATGATAAAGGCAATAAAAATGCTGTATAAAAAGCTTAACTTAATCTGCCAGTTAGAAAAGTTGCGGCCATTGATCATTCCTGTTACCAGCGGAATGGCAATGCCAAAAAATGGAATCAGGATGACCCGGAAACCGATATCATTGATTTTTTCTTTGTAAGCCGCCTGCTTCATCGGCGATATAGTGCTGTTTGTCGGCATTAGTTACTGCTTTGTTCCCTTTGGTTTGCTGCTGTAAAGTTTAGAAATTAGTTTAGATAACAGATTTTTTAATCCCTAAATTAAAAACACATGAACACAATTAACTGGCTGGCCGTACTGGTAGCAGGTATCTCGGCATTTGTTATTGGCGGAATCTGGTATTCGCCCGGTTTGTTTGGCAAAGCCTGGATGAAAGACAGCAACCTTACTGAAGATGAAATTAAAAAAGGCAACAAAGGAAAAATCTTTGGATTCACCCTTGTTTTTTCCTTACTGATGGCTGTTAACCTGGCCATGTTTCTGCAAGACAGGGGTGCCGGATGCGGACCTAAAACCGATATGAGCTGGGGTATGATTGCCGGCTTTTTAGCAGGGATATGGACGTTTTGCGCCATCGCTATCCATAGCCTTTTTGAATTAAAAACATGGCGGCTGATACTGATCAACGGTGGCTATACTATCGTGGCCCTGGTATTAATGGGTGCTATTATTGGCGCGTGGCGATGATACATTTACTGGTTGCACACACAAGCGGTTGCTGCGATTGTACTTAGTTACCTAATTTTGCACCAGGAGATACTCTTCATTATTAAAAAACCCTGCTATATGATTTTTAAAAACGCCATCAGCTGGTTTGAAATACCGGCTACCGATCTAGCCCGTGCACAAAAATTTTATGAAGCCATCTTTGGCATCAACATGATACCGCTGGATACGGCCAACCTCAAGATGCGCATGTTTCCACTGCATGACATGACGGGTGTTGGTGGCGCGGTAGTTGACAGCGGCGGCTTTCACAAACCCTCTGGTACTGATGGGCCGTTGATTTATCTGAATGGCAACCCCGATGTACAAAATGTGCTGGACAAAGTTGAAGCTGCTGGCGGAAAAATCATGGTTCCAAAAACACAGATATCGCCTGAGTACGGTTATATGGCGGTGTTTACAGACACAGAAGGCAACCGCATTGCCTTGCATGCCGCACCCCAACAATAGCTATTATCCGGACCGGTTCTTTCAAAACATCCGCACAGCATTTGATGACTGCCTTTCATCAAATGCTGTGATTTGTATGCTGTAAAAAGTTGTACCTTTTATTGCGTTCTTTTAATTTATCAAATAACCAATATGGCAGCTTCCCTTTTTTCCCGAAAAAAATTTCTTGCATTGGGTTCACTTGCTTTAACAGGCATCGCCACCCAAACCACGGCACAGCAAACCCAGGCAGACAGGCCTCCCGCACTGGACAAAGACCTGGTGAAAGATTTTGTTATTGCCGGTCATGGAAATTTTGATAAAACAAAGCAGTTGCTGCAGGAACACCCTTCGCTTTTGTATGCCACCTGGGATTGGGGTGGCGGCGATTTTGAAACGGCGCTGGAAGGAGCGGGACATGTGGGCAATAAGGAAATTGCCAATTACCTGATTGCCCAGGGCGCAAGAACCAATATGTTTGTGCTAACCATGCTGGGTAAAACAGCCATTGTAAAACCTTTTTTAGAACAGTTTCCAAAATTTGTCTTTGCCAAAGGGCCGCATGGACTTACTTTATTGCACCACGCACAAAGGGGTGGTGAGGACGCAAAAGAGTTACTTGCTTACCTGGATGAAAAAGGTTTGAAGGATGCCAAGATAAGTATTTAGCCTTTGAGCGTTCTGGCATTGCTGTATTAAAAAATTATACTATTGCCCTGGTTTTAATACAACAGCCGCTACAACCCATTAATCCGGAAAAAGTGTTTTATCGATGTGCGGCACAATGCGCAACGCGTTTTTATAATATACTTTTTTAAGAATACTGTCGGGCAGGCCGATGCCATACATGCGCCAGAAAGCATGGTATTTCTTATGATAAGGAAAATATTCGTCTTCCGTTTCAAGCACCCTGAAGTAAGTAGCATATTCCTCCGGTACCCAGCTGTCTTTGCCAAACAAAATGCGGTCCTGGTATTTTTCAAAAAACTTTTTTGCGGCACGGGGTTGCCGTCCCAATTCTGCTATCACGGCACCAAACTCAACGTTTACATTGGGCATCACATCCAGCAAAGTTCCCAGCTTTGTTAAATCATTGGGGTACCAGCCAAAATGCGCAGCAATAAAAGTTGTGGCAGGATGTTTCTTAAACATGCGGTGCTGTTCTTCAATCAGTGTTTCCCAGGGTGCAGGATCGGTAGCCGTTCTTTTGCGGCCCGGGTGGGTAGTTATCTCCAGCCAACGTTCATTTTTCTCATCTACAGGGTCCCAAAATGGCTTTGGATCTGCGGTATGTATCAGAACAGGGATTTTTAATTCGCCTGCTTTAGACCAGATGGCATCCAGTCTTGCGTCATCTACGGCTACTCTTTTTCCGGTATTGTCTTTTACAGAAAGGCCCAGGTCTTTAAATATCTTCAGCCCGTTGGCACCATGCTGAACATCTTCTTCCAGTTGCTTTACGGCTTTTTCTATCCAGCCTGCATTACCGATGCCATCAAAATCAATATTGGCAAATACAATAAACCGCTTCGGATAATTTGACTGAATGTTATCGTTCATTTTCTTAAGCCCGTTGCCATTGCCGCCACTCAGGTTTACCATTACAGCCATATTCAGTTTATCCATGTCTTTTACCAATCCTCCTAAATCCTGGCTGCCCATATTCCATTGGTGATTGTGTACATCAATAAAAGGGTATTTTGCCCTGGAGAGCGGATGCTGCGGCACTACCAGGTTGGATACAGGGTCATACTTTTCAAAATCCATTTTACCAGTGGATTGCCCAAAGGAAGAAATCATTAACAGCACAGCGCTTATGCCGGTACAAATAATTTTTTTCATGTCAAAAAAATATATGCTGGGTAATAAAATAAGGGAGCAAGAAGTATAACAAAAGTGATTTTATTGTGCAGCGGCCAATTCTTTCAGTACATTTTCTATCCGTTCATTCAAAGCCGCATAATCTGTATATCCCCTGGACAGTAAATAAAATTTACGATCATTTACCTGCAGCAGCACCGCCGGAAAACCCGTTACCTGCAGTTGTTTTACCAGTGAAAATTCATACTGCGCTTTTTCTTTGTACGCTTCACTTTTCAGCTTGCTGTAAAAATCAGTTTCATTGATGCCATATTTTTTCAGCAAATGACGGTATGCTTCATCGTCGCATAGATCCCGGCCTTCAAAATGCAAAGCGTATTGCAAATCTGCGGCAAATGCCACCTGTTCTTCCGGAAAATATTCTTTGAAGACACACATGGCAATGGCAGGCTTCAAAGAATCCGGGAACCAGTCGCTTTTGCCGGGGTTGTTGATATGCCATAGATAATCACTGCCAAATTCTATACCGGTATATTCTTCTACTGTTTTGTATGCTTTTTGTATGTAGCCGGCGGTAACAGCAATGGGTTTGGGATTATCGCTGATGATCATCCCACCCGACAATACTTCAAAATTAAAATGGTCTTTATAATCTGTTGCTGCTTTTTTGATAACCGGGCTGAAGCCATAGCACCAGCCGCAATAGGCATCGTAACAATAAATGATGGTTGGCCGCATGGTATAAAGTTAAGGGTTGGGTAAACGAAGCGCTGCTAAATATTGATCGATATAATCCTGCTTCTTTTTTAGTTTGTATTGCATAATAAATCTTGGGTGCGCCAGGGGAACAATTTTTTCAAAAAAATGCTGCTCCTTGTTTAATTGCTGCAGGTACTTAAAATTTTTACCCTCGCCCAGGCAAAAGGCAGTATGGCGGTCAATGCCAAAGCTGAACTGTTTTTGAAAACAATCCACTACAAATGGTTTGATGTCTTGCTGCAATGTTTTATCGTCGTAATAGTTCAGGTTTTTTGCATGACGTACAAAACCCAGCGGACTAACAGCTGTAACATAAAATTGTTTATAAAAATCAAGCGGGCCGCCAAAAGCTTTTATCATATCGTACACGTACAAAGAAGAAAGTTCCTGTTTCTTTGGCCAGTTGTTTTCAATGCCGCAATCGTTTTGCAGCCGTATCGGATCTGTAAACGGGATGCCGGTTACGCCGCCCCCAAACCTGCCGGGGTTGATGCCAATGATCATCCGGCGCTGCTGGTTATCGCTGTAAAATTTCTGGTAGAAGGCCTGGCAGGCCAGTAGGGTGGTGGCATCCTCAAACGGCGTCATTACTTCAATGTCATCCGGCAACACAACCGGGAAGCTGAGTTGTTTAATAAACGATAAAACCTGTTCCGCAAAATGCATCCGTAAATATAAGGCGTGAAGTTTAGATCGTTTTTGATTTTACTTCTTCAAACTGTTGTTCATAATCTTTGCGCAGGGTGCCCATTACCCTGTCCCAGAATGTAAAGTACAGTCCGTAATTGCCTTTGAAATAATGGTGGTGCTGGTTGTGACTTACAGATGTATTGATCCATCTTCCCAGCCAGTGCCTGCTGAATCCTTTGGGATACAATTCATATCCCAGGTGACCATACACGTTGTACACTATCATGAAAAAAAAGAAAAGGTAGAAATGAAGGGGATGCACCGGAATGGCGAAAAGGAAAACAGCAAATACACCTGCTTCCACCAATGCTTCCAGCGGATGAAAGGAATAAGCTGCCCAGGGAGAGGGATTGGTAGAATGGTGGTGCACCAGGTGAAAAAGCCGGAAAAGTTTTTTATGGTGCATCAGCCGGTGTGTCCAGTAAAAATAAGTATCATGAATGAAAAACATCAGCGGAAATGCTGCAAAAAAATAAAACCAGCCGTAATCACTGATGTTGCGGTAATACAAAGTATGCGGTACCACGTATGGGTTTTTTACCAGCAGCACGGGTACAAAACCAAAAATAGCAATGGTACAAACAGAATAACTGATTTCTCTTACATAATCCCGCCGCTTCGGAAATTTTGCCTGTATTTTTTTGTAACCGATTTTACTTCTCAGTAAAATATAAAAAAATAAAAATGCAATAGCGGCTACGATGAAATAGCGGCTGCCAATTTTTTCAACAAAAAAGAAATAATCCTTCCAGTGCATGGTTACAAGTTTGTTGGATGGTAAAATGCCGGGTTCCTTCTTTTTAAGAGTACTGTTTCCGGTAATTGAGATCACTAACCGGCAAATCAAACCAAAAAAAAGTGTTTTGAAAATGCAGTCAAAATTAATTGAAGCTGTTTTCAAAACACTGTATAAACAACCGTCCTTATTCTATTTTATCTGCCGTGTCTTCCACCACCGCCGCGGCTACCACCTCCGCCACCGCCACTGTTTCCGCCGCCGCCGGATGATGATCTTCCACCACCACCTCCGCCGCCAAAGCTAG
>Ga0075026_100000140_pt1 | contig 25640 bp, 16 predicted proteins | sample Str012_2_FD_71392 | JGI IMG/M metagenome (GOLD analysis project Ga0075026, IMG submission 71392) | Freshwater sediment microbial communities in response to fracking from Pennsylvania, USA - Straight Creek_MetaG_SC_2012 | ecosystem: Environmental > Aquatic > Freshwater > Creek > Sediment... | reverse complement strand
TGAAATTTACCAGGTGTTTTTTATTGAGCAGAAAGGAAGAAGAATTGTCCGTCATTTCAACCAACCTGATTTCTTCAAAATAATATTTTTCAGGCTGCGGAATAAGGTATTTAAACAGCAGCCGCCGGATAAAGCTACGGCTGGTAACCTGGAAATTCTTCTGCTGCAAATCCAGTTCAATGATGTTGACGGATTTATAATCTTCCCAGCAGATAATGTATACAAAAACTGCATATAGCAGCAATACAGTCGAGAAGTATAAATGCTGTTTAAAGACCAGCATCAATTGCACTGCCAGCAGGGCAATCAACAGGTGTGCAACAATGGTGATGTTTAAAATACTATCCCTGAAAATAAATCTCTTATTGTCCAGCTCAATGCCCACACCAATGGCCCCGAAATGTTCTTTCATGGCCTGTACATACCTGTCTTTTGAATTGAGCATACTCAAAATTTATTTTATAAAATAACAATTCTGCGGTTACGCCGAGTTTCTTCCCGCATTAATGATGCCGAATGAGCAACGAATCACTATTTTCTCATAATTCTCTTTAATTGGGTTGTTGGTGATGTTTTTTTCCTCTATCACCCTCATTTTTGACATGGCATATTGCTGAATGGTAACCAGTGGCAGCACAATCCGTTCGCGCATCTGGATAGACAATTGCTCAACCGGGTAGTTCTCCATCAGTTCTGTATTGCCCGATAACTGCAGCACATAGCGTTTGGTGAGTTCATACTCCGAATTGATTTTGTTCCAGATTTCGCCATACACCGGGTGATCCGACAAATATTCCGTCAGCGGAAAATAGGTCTTCTTCATGGCCATTTCGCAGTTGTCCATCAGTGTTTTAAAGAAAAGCGACCCTTTGTACAACGCTTTTAGTGCCGGAAACCTGCCTTGTTTTTCAAGTTCTTTCAAAGCAGTGCCCACGCCATAAAAGCCCGTCACGTTTTGTTTCAGCTGGCTCCATGCCCCCACAAATGGAATGGCCCTGAGATCTTTCAGGTTTAGTTTGGCGCCACCGGCACGTTTGGCCGGCCTGCTGCCAATATTTGTTTCGGCATAAAAGCGCAGCGGGCTGATATGTGCCAGGTAATTGGTAAAATCGGGATGGTTTCGCAACTCCATATAAGATTTAAAACTTTCATCCGCCATGGCCTGCAGCAAATCTTCTTCCCCTTTTTCGAGTGTAATAGACTGGGTTGAAAACAAATCATTGGAAATACCTGCATTGAGCAACTGCTCCATGTTAAACTGCGCAGAATCAATGGTGCCGAAATTGGAACTCACAGTTTGCCCCTGTATAGTCAGTTGTATTTCTTTGTTGGAAATGTTTTTACCCATACTGGCATAAAACTTATGGGTTTTACCACCGCCCCGTGCAGGAGGGCCGCCACGTCCGTCAAAAAATACCACATCAATATTGTATTGTTTTGAAATGCTGGTCAGTTGTTCCTTGGCTTTGTAGATACCCCAGTTGGCCATAAAATAGCCACCATCTTTGGTACCGTCCGAAAAACCTACCATAATGGTTTGAATATTGTTCCGGCGCTGCAGGTGTGCTTTGTAATCCTTGTTCTCGTAAAGGGTGCGCATGATTTCTGAAGCCGCCTGTAAATCATCAATGGTTTCAAACAGGGGAACTATGTCTACGCTCAATGATTCTTTTTTCCAGCCGTTCAGCAAAAACAAACCAAAAACTTCAATTACATTCAACGCACTGTTGCACTGGCTGATGATATAACGGTTACACCCATCCGGGCCGTTGTACTGCTGAATTTCTTTGATGGCGCCGGTACTTTTAAGGGTATCGCGCATTACCGCGTCTTCCAGCAGGGCAGGTTCAACCTGTTTGCTGATATCCAGCAGCGCATTTATTTTTTCTGCTTCGCTTAGTGAACTGTAGCCGGAAGGCAGTGCATCCGATTTTGAGGCAATCACGTTCATGATTTTTGTATGAACAGTGCTCTCCTGCCTGATATCGAGCGAAGCAAAGTACAATCCAAACACACTCACTTTACTGATCAGGTTTTCGAGCAACTCCAGGAACAAACTATTGTGCTGGTAGATGAGTATTTCTCTTATTTTATTCAGGGGCTCTACAATATCTTCTTTCTTTAATGCCGTGCGGTGGCCGGGAACAAAAATATTGTTGTAAAGTGTTTTTTCAAGATCGGCCAGGATGGTTTCTGTTCCTTTGAAAGTAATGCGGCGTTTCAGGCGGCGAACATCCATATAATAACAGCGAATGATGCTGACCCGCAATGCATCGGCAACCTGCAGTGTAATTTCTGAAGTTACATTGGGATTGCCATCACGGTCGCCACCGGGCCAAAAGCCCATGGTGATGATGGGATTATCGGCCGGCAAAGCCTCGGGGAACTGGTTCTTTAAAAAATTGATGATGCGGCCCGATGCAGCATAAAAAACATTTTCCAGGTACCAGATCAAACTTACGGCCTCATCAAAAGGCGTGGGTTTGATGTGTTTAAAAAAAGGCGTTTTGCCCAGCTGCTGCAGCAACAAATGCACCTGTGCCGCATTGTTTTCGGACAATGATTTGGAAAGATCGTTGATAATGCCCAGCACAGAACCCGGGTAAAACTGGGTTGGATGCGCGGTGAGCACCAGCCGGATGGCAAAATGTTTTAGTTTTTCGGCCAGCTGCTCCTGGCTCCCGGTTTGCAATACTTCAGACTCCAGGTGTTTTAATGAACCGGCACCGTTTACATCATTGATTTCGCGGAAGGAGGCATCTTCAAGTGCATCAAACAATACCACCTGCCGCTCTGTGTACTGCACAAAGCGAAACATTAAATCCAGCCGCTCCCTTTCGTTGAGCAGCGGGGTGTGTTTGTCAAAAAATTCATCCAGTATTTGTACCGGGCTTTGTTTTTTCTTAAATCCTTCTTCACAATCAGACAATAAAAGCGATAAAAGGATGCCGGTCTTTTCAATGCGGTGAAAAGGCAGGGAGGTAAAAAGGCTGTTGTACAGTTGAAATTTGATTCCAACATAGTTCTTGAATTGCTGCAAACTGCGCGAAGACTGGTGATCCATTAATCATGAAAATTTAAAGATGTTTGTAGGTATAACAAGCAGCAATCGTTCGATGAAAATACGTATAAAAATGAAACTAAAAGCAGCCAGGCGAAACAAAGAGCAAATGTGCAAGCGGAAACAGGGTCGTACCGCGCCAGCAGAGAAATGAAGCCTGCTGAAAATTGCTGACCAGCAATGTGCCGGAATTAAAAACACAGCAAAGCCCTGCACTATCGGCAAATGCCAGCCGGCAAAACCCATGTTTCTCTTTTTTACACCTGCTCTAAAACTAACGATTGTTATATCGCCAACAGGTATTACCTTCGGCCTCTTAAAAAAAGTGGTAACAGCAAACAATCATATTCGTTTCTCCTCCGTTTCAGTAGCCCCAACAGCTACCATGTCTTCTATTATCATTACCACTACAACAACCCGTTAAGGGTTGTACATTTCCATATAAACCTTTGGGCCTTTGGCTGATTAAATACAGGATAAGTGTATTTAACCCGTAAATTCTTCTTCTTCATCATCTAACAAAAATATATGCAGGTTTTAAAATTTGGTGGCACTTCAGTAGCAAATGCAGAAAACATCAACAAGGTTGTGGCCATCGTGGAGCAGGCAATAAAAAAAGGCAAAACAATTGTAGTCGTTTCCGCAATGGGCGGCATAACAGATACACTTATTAACGGTGCAACGGCAGCAGCAGAAGGCGATGAAAAATACAAAGAAATTTTGTTGCAAATAGAACAACGCCATCTTGAAGTGGTGAAAGCGCTGATACCAGTAACACAACAGAGCAGCATCCTGAGTATGGTAAAAAAACATTGCAATGAGATTGAAGACATCTGCAATGGCATTTTCCTGCTGCGCGAATTGTCTGCAAGAACCAAAGACCGTATGGTAAGTTATGGCGAGCTGATCTCCTCACAAATCATTGCCGCCCGTTTTAAAACCAGCGTAGCAGACAGTGCCTGGAAAGATGCCCGTGAACTGATTGTCACCAATTCTGATTTTGGCAATGCACCGGTCGATTTCAGTGCCAGTCAACAAAAAATTGAAACTTTTTTCAATACCGCCAAACAACAGTTGTTTATATTACCCGGTTTTATAGCATCCAATGCGGCCGGCGTAACCACTACTCTTGGCCGTGGCGGTTCCGATTACACAGCAGCCATCATGGCGGCCGCATTAAACGCCGCTACGCTCGAAATCTGGACCGATGTAAGTGGTATGATGACGGCCGATCCAAGGCTGGTAGCAACCGCAAAAGTAATTCCGCACATCTCGTACCAGGAAGCCATGGAGCTTTCGCATTTTGGTGCTAAAGTCATTTATCCGCCCACCATACAACCCGTGATGAAAAAAAGCATCCCGGTATGGGTGAAGAATACATTTGCTCCGCTCGACTATGGAACCGTTATAGAAAATGCAGCTGTAAAAAATGGCAACAGCATACGCGGTATTTCCAGCATCAACAAGATTGCGCTGGTAAGCCTGGAAGGCAGCGGCATGGTGGGCATTCCCGGTTTTTCAAAACGTTTGTTTGAAGCGCTGGCCAATGCGGCTATCAATGTTATCCTGATTACACAAGGTTCTTCTGAGCATTCTATTTGTGTGGGCATCGATGATGTGCATACGTCCAAAGCAAAAGAAGTAATCGACAAGGCATTTGCGTATGAGATTGAAACCAGTAAAGTGGAGCCGCTGGTGGTTGAAAAACAATTGTCTATTATAGCACTGGTAGGCGATAACATGAAGAGCCATCCCGGTACCAGCGGTAAAATGTTTGGTGCACTGGGCCGCAATGGGGTAAACGTAAGGGCTATTGCGCAGGGGTCTTCAGAAAGAAATATTTCTGCGGTAATTGCTACCGGCGATGTAAAAAAAGCCATCAATATACTGCACGAAGAATTTTTTGAGACCGCTTACAAACAGGTGAACCTTTTTATAACCGGCGTTGGCAATGTGGGCAGCAAGCTAATAGCCCAGTTGCAGCAACAGCAGGAATACCTGCAGCACCATCTTCGGTTACAGGTAAGGGTGGTAGGTATTGCCAACAGTAAAAAAATGCTGTTCAACGATGAAGGCATCGATTTAAAAAAATGGAAAGATCTGTTACAGGCCGGCGACCCATCAGATCTGCAGGGCTTTGTGGATACCATTCAATCCAGGAACCTGCGCAATTCAGTTTTTGCAGACATTACTGCCAACGATGCCGTGGCCATGATCTATGATCAGTTGCTGCAGAAAAGCATTTCGGTAGTAGCCTGCAATAAAGTTGCCTGCTCTTCACCGTTTGTGTATTATAAAAAATTAAAAGACCTTGCACGCGAACACAACTGCCAGTTTCTTTTTGAAACCAATGTGGGCGCAGGTTTACCGGTAATTGGCACATTAAACGACCTGATGCGCAGCGGTGATAAGATAAATAAAATTGAAGCGGTATTGAGCGGCACCCTCAATTTTGTATTCAACAACTACAATGGCGAAAAGAAGTTTGCCGATGTGGTAAAGCAAGCACAGGATGAAGGCTATACAGAACCCGACCCAAGGCTGGATTTGAGCGGCACCGATGTAATGCGCAAAATCATGATCCTGGCAAGAGAAACCGGTGAACAACTGGAAATGGATCAAATCAGCAATGCCACTTTTATGCCGGCATCCTGTATGACTGGTTCTGTAGCTGATTTTTACACAGCCATGGCAAAAGAAGAAGATCATTTTAAAAAGATTTATACAGAAGCCGCCGCTGCCGGAAAGAAATTAAAATTCGTTGCTTCGTATTCGCCTGCAGGTATTGGAGGTGGAAAAAACAAAGCCGGGGTTGGTTTGCAGCACATCGATCCACAGAGTGATTTTTATCACCTCTATGGAAAAGACAACGTAGTATTGTTTTATACGGAGCGTTACCCGGAGCAACCCTTGGTAGTAAAAGGTGCCGGTGCAGGCGCAGAAGTGACTGCTTCCGGTGTATTTGCAGATATAATTCGCGCAGCAAAAATGTAATTGAAACATAAAGACTAAAGATGAGGAGCATTAAAATAGCAGCACCGGCAACCGTAGCCAACCTGGTTTGTGGCTTTGATGTACTGGGCATGGCATTAAACGATCCGCAGGATATTATGGAACTGAGTACCGGCGGTGAACCCGGTATCCGCATTAAACACATTGACGGATATGATTTGCCCACCGAACCGGCAAAAAATGTAGCCGGCGCCGGTTTGATTGCACTGATGGAAGAATACCCCGACAAAACCATTGGTTTCGATCTGATTGTAGACAAACGCATCAAACCCGGCAGTGGCCTGGGTTCCAGCGCAGCCAGTTCTGCAGGCGCTGTAGTGGCGGCCAACCATTTGCTGAACAATCATTTTACGAAAGAAGACCTGGTACGCTTTGCCATGAATGGCGAAAAGCTGGCCAGCGGTGTAAAGCATGCAGACAATATCGCCCCCTGTATTTATGGTGGCGTTACTTTAATACGTTCTATTTTTCCGCTGGATATTGTTCAGCTGAATGCACCGCCGGTTTTTGTGACCGTTGTGCATCCGCAGATTGAAGTAAAAACATCCGATGCCAGGCAAATACTGCGCAAAGAAGTGCTGCTGAAAGATGCCATTAAACAATGGGGCAATATCGCCGGCCTGGTAGCGGGTTTTATGAAAAGCGATTATGAACTGATCAGCCGTTCGCTGGAAGACGTTATCATTGAACCCGTGCGCAGCATTTTAATTCCCGGTTTTGATCAAGTAAAAACAAAAAGTAAAGAAGCCGGTGCATTGGGTGGCGGCATCTCCGGTTCGGGCCCTTCTATTTTTATGCTGAGCAAAGACGAATCTGTTGCCAATGAAATCGAAAAAGTAATGACCCGTGTGTTTGAAAAAGTGGGCATCGATTTTAAGACCTATGTCACCACGCTTAATCATGAAGGCGTTAAAATAATCAGTAGCCGGTAAGAACATACCAGGAAGCATGGTTATAAAAAAAATGAAAAAGCATACTATTTAAGCGAGGGCTAAGCCCTTCAATTAACGACGGAAAGGTCTCCGCAATTTTTGAATTTTTAATTTTGAGTTTCACAATGAATTATTACAGTCTCAATAAGCAATCACCCATCGTTGATTTTAAAGATGCCACCATCAACGGCCAGGCGCCCGACATGGGTTTGTATTTCCCCGAACACATCCCGCAGGTTAAAAAGGATCTGATTGACAATATTGAATCCTACAGCCATGAAGCCATCGCATTCAATGTTATCAGCCCTTACGTAGGAGATGCCATACCGGCAAAAGATTTAGAGCGCATTGTTGCAGAGACCGTCAGTTTTGATATACCACTGGTACCCGTAACCGAAAATATTTATTCGCTTGAATTGTATCATGGCCCCACCCTGGCGTTTAAAGACATTGGCGCCCGTTTCATGAGCCGCTGCCTGGGTTATTTTGTAAAAGGCAATAATAAAAAGGTTACAGTACTGGTAGCAACATCCGGTGATACCGGTGGCGCGGTGGCCAATGGCTTTTATGATGTAGAAGGTGTGGATGTGGTGATTTTATATCCTTCCGGAAAAGTAAGTTCGGTACAGGAGAAACAACTGACCACCCTGGGCAAAAACATACGTGCCATAGAAGTAAATGGCACATTTGACGATTGCCAGCAACTGGTGAAACAGGCCTTTACAGATGCAGATATCAACAAAAAACTATTTTTAACATCTGCCAACTCCATTAACGTGGCCCGCTGGCTGCCACAGCAGTTTTATTATTTCTTTGCCTGGAAACAATGGGCCGATAAAAAAAATCCGCCCGTTATTTCAGTACCCAGCGGCAATTTTGGAAACATTTGCGCGGGTATACTGGCACATATTACCGGCCTGCCCGTAAAACATTTTATTGCCGCCTGCAATGCCAATAATACCGTACCCGAGTTCTTACGGACATCCACCTACGAAGTAAAAAAAGCCGTGGCCACTATTTCCAATGCCATGGATGTGGGCAACCCCAGCAATTTTGTACGGATTCTTGAATTGTTTCACCAGCAACTGGGCGATCTCAAAAAAGTGTTCAGCAGCTACAGCATCAGCGATGAAGAAACAAAAGCCGCATTGAAAATGGTATACCAGCAACAGCATTACCTGATGGACCCGCATGGTTCAGTGGGCTATATTGCTTTACAGGATTATTTATCGAAGCATCCGGGAAGCAAAGGCATGTTTCTAGAAACAGCACACCCGGTTAAGTTTTATGATGTAGTAGAACCCATTATTGGTACAACGGTGCCCATACCAGCATCTGTAAACGAAGTGTTGAAAAATGAAAAGATTGCGGTAAAAATGGATGCAGACTATGAACAGCTGAAGGAATATTTGATACACTAGGCTTTTTTTATTTGTACTGCATCGTTGGCATAATAAAAACGGAGAAAGTACAGCGATTTGATTGCCCCAATCGCCACTTCACATGCACCCCAAAACTACACCGGATCAATATCCGGCACTACTTGCACACTTCTGAAACGTTTGTCGGCATGCAGCATCGCCGTAGAAGTATAAATTAGCTGCTTGGCTTGTTGTATGGTAGTACTGTCTTTGGGCAGCTTTAGCATCAGTTCCATTAAATACAGGTTACGTACTTTGTTTACTACCGGTTGCGCAGGACCAATCATGTAATGGGCGAGGTATGGCTTTAATTGTGCAGCAAAAAAAACAGAACCGGCATTCACGGTATCTGCATCCTTGTGCCGGAACAAAATATTAATGATGCGCGAAAACGGCGGATAGAAAAATTGTTTTCTGCCTTCCATCTCTTCGCGGTAGAAACCAGGGTAATCATGCTGTTGCACTTTTAGCAATACCGGGTGCTGGGGATTACGTACCTGCACCAAAACTTTTCCCTGTGTATCTTTTCTGCCCGCCCTGCCACTCACCTGCTCCATCAGTTGAAACCCTCTTTCATTCACACGAAAATCGGTAAACCCAAGAATGGCATCTGCATCCAGTATGCCCACCAGTTCCACATTTTCAAAATCGAGCCCCTTTACCACCATTTGTGTACCCACCAGTATATCGATGCGGGCCTGTTCAAATAATTGTATCAATGCATCATGCCCCTGTTTGCCTTTGATGCTATCGGCATCCATCCGTGCAATTTTTGCCTGCGGAAATATTTCCTGCAAGGCTTCTTCAATTTTTTCGGTACCAAAATTTTGCTGCGCGAACAAATGATTGCCGCAGGCCTCGCAGGTATGCACCAGCGGATATACAGTACCGCAATAATGACAGAGCAACTTGCCCTTTGTTTTGTGATAGCTGAGTGAGACATCGCATTGTTTGCAATGTGGTATCCAGCCACAGGTCTGGCAAACCTGGTAGGGCGAATACCCCCTTCTGTTCTGAAATAGAATCACCTGACGGTTGTGTGCAAGACTATGTGTGATGGCATCCTGCAAGGGCGGCGAAATGATGACCCTGCTCTTGTCGGGCATTTTCATTTGCCGGGTGTCTACCAGTTCAATGGCGGGCATGGCCACATTTCCAAACCTTTCCTGCAAAGTTACCAGCGCATACTTACCGTTCTCTGCATTGTAAAAACTTTCTACAGAAGGCGTGGCGCTGCCCAGCAAAACTTTTGCATTGAACAGCGATGCAAAATACACGGCGGCATCTCTTGCATGGTAGCGCGGCGCCGGGTCCTGTTGTTTGTACGACGTATCGTGTTCTTCATCGCAGATGACAAGGCCAAGGTTATTAAAGGGCAGAAACAAAGAGGACCTTGCCCCCAGTATTATCCTTGCTTCACCGCTTTTTACTTTGTTCCAGATTTCCACCCTTTCGTTTTGGCTGAATTTGGAATGATAAATAAGAATATAGCCGCCAAAATGTTTTTGCAAACGGCGTATTACCTGTGCCGTTAGTGCTATCTCCGGCAACATGTACAAGACCTGCTTTCCCTCCCGCAGTATTTCCTCCATCAGCTTCATATAAAGCTGGGTTTTGCCGCTGCTGGTAACGCCGTGCAGCAGGCAAACATTTTTTGTTTGCAATGCGCGGTTTACTTCCTGCAGGGCTATTTCTTGTGCAGTGCTCAATACAAAATCCAAATTGATTTGCTTTGGCAACTGCTTCAGCCGGTCTACGGATCTTTTTTCTACCAGCAAAACGTTTTTGTCCGTCAGTCCCTTTAACTGGGCGGCAGAAGCACCGGATTTTTTTAACAATGCTGTTTGTGTTACTTCACCTTCTGTTTTGGAAATATGCAGGAAGGCTAATAGCAATTCCATCTGTTTGGGGGCACGGCCCCAGTTGTTCAGCAGCTCACTCAACTGATCATCTGTATTGTATTGCGGGCTCAGCAATACATAGCTTTCCTTTTTTTCTTTGTAATTGTTTTTTAATTCTTCCCAAACAAAGCAAACCCGTTTGTCAATCAGTCTTTTTATAACCGGGTACACATGATTGGCGTCCAGCACCTGCTGCACTTCGGCCAGCTTCAGTTCTTTTTTTATCAGCAACGCTTCTGCCACCAGGAATTCATCATTGTCGAGATGACTGAAATCTTCGCCGGCTTCTTCATTGTACAATAAAATGGTTTCACTGCTCAGTTTAAAATGGGTGGGCAGTGCTGCCTGCATCACTTCGCCTTCGCTGCACAAATAATAATTGGCCATCCATTGCCAGAGGCTTTGTTGTTGCGGAAAAACAATGGGTTCACTGTCCAGCAGGTTTAATATTTCTTTGGGTTCAAATGCAGCGGGAGCATCGGGGTGTAATCGTTTTACAAGGCCGGCATACTTTTTATTTTTCAAAACCACTTCTACCCGGCAGCCGGGTTTTATGGTATCTTCCAAATCTTCGGGCACCGCCCAGGTATAATTGCGCGGCAATGCCAGCGGAATGATGACTTCCGCAAATAGTTTGTGTTTTGTGATGAATAATTCTGCTGTCAAATTAAAAAAAATAAAAATTCTGAAATCAAAAAAATATTGTGGTGCACATCGCTTCGCCCTTTTCTTTTAAGTATCGCCAGGCTACAAATTTTGCACTTTCTTCAGCCCGCTCTCCATTTGTTTCCAAACATTTTCTTTCAATGCCGGCAAATCATCGGGCAATAATCCATCTACCGGCACAGGTGCTAAAAAAATGGCCCTGCATTTACCCGGTGTAAAAGACAATACAGAGCTGTAATGCAAACGCTTTACCGTATCCGGAAAAACCACCGGCAAGATGGGCGTTTGTGTTTCGATGGCAATGCGAAAGGCCCCGTCGTAAAATTCTTTCAAGGGTTGCCCGGTTTCATTGAACGTTCCTTCCGGGAAAATAAAAACAGAAATGCCTTTTCTCAAAACAGATTTTAACTGCGCTACACTTTTCTTTCTTGCTTCGGGATTGCTGCGGTCTACCATTATGGCACCATAGCGGTACAAGAAACCAAACACGGGTACTTTGGCAATTTCGGCCTTGCCCAGTGCACGGGTGGGCTGCCGGATGATTTTAACAATCATGGGAACATCCATATAAGAAATATGGTTGGCCACAAAAATGTACTGCGTGTCTTTGCGTGGCGCATCAGCAAGCATTGTTTTTTTCGACCATACGCCAATCAATAAAAACCACAGATCGGCCCAGCGGCTGCATATCCAGTAAATGATATTGCCACCCCTTATTTTTCCCAGCAAAGAAGCCAGCACAACAAACGGAAAAATGAGGAGCAATAAAAGAACAAAGCAAAGCATTGCATAGATGCTGTAAACTGCTTGCAGGAATTTAAGCAATCGTTTCATAAATAAATAACCGGGGTATGAATTAATGCTCGTGTTTGTTGCCATCGCCGGGACAATGGCATTCAAAATCGGTATCCAGGTCGATGCAGGTAACTACTTTGGTTTTATAATCGCATTGGGCAAAAACAATGCGCAGGTGCTGTTTTTCGGGTGAGTAGCCTTCCAACGCGTAAGTGGGACAAGGTTTGCCCTGGGCCTCGCTTTTGCGGTCATTGATCTGACCGTTTTGTAAAATGTATTTCACTTCCGCTTCGGTGATGTGCCGGCAATCCATCCGGCATTTGGCATGCTGGGTGTATTCAAGAAAACTCACTCTTCTGTCCAGTGCGTTGTTGCGATCTGTATTGTCTGTTGTGTTGGGGTGCAGGATGCCGCCATTGTTGCAGCGCTTTATGACGAGTGCCGCAACAACCAGTACGACCAGCAGAATATAAGGAAGCGCTTTTTTCATGTTTTTTTTAATTGGAAGTATGCAGGGTTAAATTGATTAATGTCAGCTGGTTGCTCCGTACAATTTTTCTATACGAGAAGGTTACCCGGCCCGTTCACTAAAACAAATTTAACGACTGAAAGTTAGAAGCTGAAAACTAATTAGTTAAGCGATTTGTGGGGCCACTGTTATTTCCTGAGCACCCGAATGCCGATGATTTTACTGTGCAGTGGCAAATCGCCAAATGGCTTACCTTTGCGCCCTCTATGGCAACAGCAAAAACAGTGGCTTTTCACACATTGGGTTGTAAACTGAATTTTTCAGAAACTTCGGCTATTTCGAGGTTGCTTGAAAACGAAGGTTTTGAGAAGAGGGCTTTTGAAGAACCCGCCGATGTATATGTGATCAACACCTGTTCGGTTACCGATAATGCCGACAAGGAATGCCGGCACCTGGTGCGCCGCATCCAGCGCAAATCGCCCGAAAGCCTGGTGGTAATTACCGGCTGCTATGCACAACTAAAACCAAAAGAAATTGCGGCCATCCCCGGTGTTGACCTGGTGCTGGGGGCCGCCGAAAAATTCAATATTGTTCAACACCTGAAAGAAATTAGTAAGGGCGATTCTGCAAAAATCTGTAGTTGTGATATAGATGAAGTGACGGGTTTCAATGCTACATTTTCAATGAACGATCGCACCCGCAGTTTTCTAAAAGTGCAGGACGGCTGCAGTTACAACTGCACTTTTTGTACCATACCCATGGCCAGGGGAAAAAGCCGGAGCGATACCGTAGCCAATGTGGTAAAAACGGCGGAAGAGCTGGCTGCAAAAGGCGTGAAAGAGATTATACTCACGGGTGTAAACCTCGGCGATTTTGGCAAAGGACCCAACGGCAACGCCCATGCGGAAAGTTTTTTTGACCTGGTAAAAGCACTGGAAAGAGTAACTGGCATTGAGCGCTACCGCATCTCTTCCATCGAACCTAATTTACTCACCAACGAGATCATTGAGTTTGTGGCCAACAGCGATAAGTTTATGCCGCATTTTCACATCCCCTTGCAAAGTGGCAGTAATAAAATTTTGGGGCTGATGCGCCGGCGCTACCAGCGTGAATTGTACGCAGACCGTGTTCAACTTATCAAGACCCTGATGCCACATTGTGCCATTGGCGTGGATGTGATTGTTGGTTTTCCGGGAGAAACAGCGGCCGATTTTGATGAAACATGTAGTTTTCTGCAGGAGCTTGACATCTCTTACCTGCATGTGTTTACTTATTCTGAAAGAGATGACACCAAAGCCCTTGAAATAAAGCCGGTGGTGCCCGTAAACACCCGCCTGGAACGCAATAAAGCCCTTCGCAACCTCTCCTATATGAAGATGCAATACTTTACAAACCAGCATATTGGCCAAAGCCGCAAAGTATTGTTTGAAGCCTTTTCTAAAAACGCCATGATGGAAGGTTATACGGATAACTACATCCGCATTACTACACCGCACCGGGCAGACTGGGTAAATAATATTGTGGACTGGACAATATAATTATTGACAATTATCACATTTTTGGGAAACTTTTTCGGGTAATTTATCGTTATAAGATACGCAGACCGTACCCTTATACACTAAAGACGAATGTACCGCTATGGACATGAAGAAATTCCAGGTAACGATTAGTTTTGAGATTGACGACGAGATCAATGCACTCATTCCCAAGCACAGAAAATACATCAATACGCTCATCAATAAGGAAGTGATAGACCACTACGCTGTTTCGCTGGAGAGCAAAAAAATCTGGATTACCATCAGCGCAGAAGACAAAGCTTCAGTGGACGAAATTCTTTCCAAATCACCCCTGTTCAAATTCTGGATTTACGAAGTGGATGAAATATTTGTACTGGACGGGCTGACCTACCGGTTGCCGCATTTGCAATTGAATTAAGCTGCTTTCTGCAAACAAACCACCTATTAATGCGTAAATAAAAGCCAGGTTTTATTAGCTAGTTCAGAAAACACTTGCGGATAAAACCTGGCTTCTTTTGATTATTTATTGAATCATTCACTACGCCCGACTTTCGCATCACAACTCACCATCACACTGTTCTCACTACTCCTTTAAAATAACCCACTGATTCTGCAAGGCCCGGTAATGAATCGGTCATGTCTTTTTCAAATTCAAAACTGCAACGGCCCTGGTATTTTATTTTATTCAGCGCTTTTACAAACGCAGGAAAATCAATTACTCCCCTGCCCACTTCCATAGCTTTGCCATCTTTTACTGCCTCTGATACATCTTTGATGTGCAAATCAAATACACGTTGCTTGTATTCAACCACGGCCCTGGCGGGGTCTTGCCCTGCCCGGGTAGAGTGACCAATATCAATGCAAAGTCCCATTTTCTCATCCCTGTTTTTAATCAAATCATATACGTTCTTCGGGCTCGGATACAATTTATCTTCGGGCCCGTGGTTGTGAATAGCAATGCGGATACCGCTGCTTTTTACTTTTTCTTCTGTATAATCCAGCAGCTCCGGGTTGGGCACGCCTACTATCAGTGAAACGCCCACTTTTTTTGCATAATCAAATGCTTCATCCACGGCTTCTTTGGTCTTCATATAAATAACCCCCACAGCGTAAATATTGATGCCAGCGTCTTTAAATTGCGCCAGTACACTGGCCATTTTTTCGGGGGTACTGTTCAGCGGTAAATGAAAATCTTTCAATGAAAGACTGGTTACGTTTACCCGCTTCATCATGGCAATGGATGTTGCAATATCAAATTTTACAAATGTAAAACCAGCCATACCCAGCTGCAGGTTGCTTTCTTTATCCTTACCTGCAGCCATTGCCTTGTTACCCAGCAAAGGCAATACCGCTGCACCGCCAATGCCCAAAACGGACTGTTGTATAAAACTTCTTCTGGATGCCATAGTTTTTATGATTGAATGATGAAATGATTTTTGAAAGACAGTTTGGGTTAGGATTAGGGGATAACGACTCACACTTCAAGCCTATATCTTCGGCTCCCAACCTGGCTGGTAGTTTCTGCCCCACAGATGCTGCGCGTCTTTGTCATTGATGATCTTTCCGCCTTCATTGGGATTGCAATACAGGGTTCTTCCCACACGTTGTGCAATATTGCCCAGGTGACAAAGCAAAACGCTTTTGTGTCCTTCGGCAATCTCGCTGTTGAGCGGCGTATCCTTTCTAACGGCATCAATAAAATTCCGGAAATGATAACTGTCTAAATTTTCACCAGGCCCCAGCGGGTTGATGGTATCGGTTGCATTGACATCTTTTGCTTCGGTTACCAATTTATTGGCCAAATCATAAATCTTGTAATCATCGCCACCCTTGTTAACAAACGTGCCTTTGTCGCCATAAACAACAAATCCGCGGCCGCTGCCTTCTATGCTAAAGTTATTGCAGCTGATACCCTCCCAGGTAATGCTTTTATTGTTTTGTCCGAATTCGAAATTGATGGTCTGCGTATCTGGTGTCTGCCAGTCATCCTTAGCCGCAAATCGTCCCCCTCCCGAATTTACTTTTGTGGGAAAATCCACGCCCAGCGCCCAGCGCATGCAGTCAATCTCATGTGTACCATTGTTACAAGCTTCACCTGTACCCCAGTTCCAGAACCAATGCCAGTTATAATGCACCAGGTTGTCGCGGTAGTCTTGTCTTGGTGCAGGCCCCTGCCACAGCTCCCAGTTAAGGTTGGCGGGCACGGGCACCACTTTACCGGTGCCAATGGGTTTGCGGTTATTGGCATACCACCCTTTGGCAAAATAGGCATTGCCAATGGCGCCTTCATGTATTTGTTTCATGCCTTCTATCAGGCGCGGCATCGAACGGCGCTGATCGCCCATTTGTACATGCCGTTTGTATTTGCGGGCCGCTTTAATCAACAGTTCCCCTTCTGCAGGGTTATGGCCGCAGGGTTTTTCTACATAGGCATGTTTGCCCGCCACACAGGCCATAATGGCCGCGGGTGCATGCCAGTGATCGGGGGCGGCAATCGTGAGCGCATCCAGGTCTTTTAGCTCCAGTAGTTTTCTTACATCTGTTACTGCAGCCGGTCTTTTGCCGGTTAGTTTTTCTACCAGGTCGATGCCTTTGTTTCTTGCTACCTCTTCCACATCACAAACCCAGGCAATTTCTACATTGGGTATTTTTGTGTACGCTTTAATGTGCTCCAATCCGCGGCCGTTGGTGCCCATTACACCCACCAGTACTTTCTCATTGGGAGAAAAATTCCGGCCAAACAAGGGAAAATTAAAAGTAGCCAGTCCCGCTCCGGCAGCAGCCATGCTGCCTGTTTTAATAAATTTTCTTCTTTGCATGCAACAATTTTTTAGCGATGGTAAACCTAAGGTCTTTATAAACAATACTGGCAGGTTTAACTGATAATTATTTTGGTTTACCAATTAAAGCCTGCCCGTATTGCAAAACAGTTTTTGCCGAAACGCTTTTACAGGTTTGCCTTAGTCAACAATTTTATCCGATGCCGGAATATTGGACCCTGAACCCGAGTACCCGATATTCTGGTTGATATGCCCGTCGGAATTTGCCAGTATCGCATCCTGCGGAACGGGCCACAACGCATGGTACTGGCTTATCCGGAACTGGTCTCCGTGTACGGTAATAAAATTCTTTTTGTAAAAAATATTCTTTTCCAGGATACGGTCTATCATAAAATTTGAGGTGGAAAAATTAGCCAGCGAATAGGTCTTGCCGTTATAGGGAAGGCCTGTTTTTGCAAAAATAAATGCCATTCTGGTCAATTCGGTTTTGCGTGGTTCTTCATAATACAGTTCGCGTGCCCTTTCGTCCAGTATAGTACCAATACTCAGGTTGGCAGCGGTATAGGGAGAACATTTGGCCCTTGTGCGCACGGCATTTACATCGGCGGCGGCACTGGCCAGGTCGCCTTTCCATACATAGGCTTCTGCACGCAAAAGGTAGGTTTCGGCAAGGCGGAAAATATACCAGTCTGTATGGCCACCACGCATGGGGTTGTTTTCAAGATCGGGCACATACAACTTGTAATGCGGCCATGGATAATACGTACGCAATGTATCTGAAGCAAGGATATTTCCGGTGGGCCCGTAAAGCCGTATGCGTAAACCATAGGCAGTATCAACGCCTTTCAATGCGGGGTTGCTGTACCGCACATTTTCCATATTCACCCAGTTACCGGAGGTAGTATCATGGCGCAAATCTTTTGAATCGTCCCAGATGTCCTGGTAATGATACGAAGTGGAGCGGCAGCGGCCAATGCCCCTTCCGTAAATGGCCATATTGTCTATTTCAATGCCCTGGGTGGCGGTTACACCCGGCTTGCCGCTGGGCGTAATAACAGTGCCGGAAGAAATAAACGGCACGGTCTGGCGCATGATCTGCATACCACCGGAAAAAGCACCCGCACTTCCCAAACGATCGGTTACCAGGAACAACACTTCCGTATTTACGCCGAGGGATTTGTTATTGGGCCGGTGCAAATCCCAGGTAATGTTTCTATTGGCATTGCCTGCATCTTCGCCAAAACGGCTGGTCATTAATTTATACGGACCCGCATTGATAACGGCCGATGAAGTAGTAATGGCATCGTCAAAAAGGCCCAGTGCCAGGTTTATCTTGGTGAGCAAGTGATAGCACGCTGCCCTGTTTACATCTCCTTTGTCTGTAACCCAGGGAACATATTTTACCGCTGTTTCAAGATCTGCTTTCATTTTTGCCAGTATCACTTCGCGTTTAACCGTGGTGAAATCTGTTTTGGCAGTCGTTGATTCTTTGGTTGGGCAGGGCACATCGCCAAACTGGTTGGTGAGGCGGTAATAATCAAATGCCCGGTAGAAATAGGCCTTGCCCAGCAGGATGTTCTTCATGGAATCAGGAATGGCGGTTGCAGCGGGCATACGGCTGATGATGGTATTTGCCTCGCGGATACCTACATATTCCTGTGTCCAAAACCAGCCAATCCGGTTAAAGTCGGTGTTGTTCAATTGCGCATCCGGTTTTATTTGCACATCCATATTCTGTGCAGGGCCTGTTTTATCATCGGTTCCTTCTACAGAAACTTCCGAAAAGATCAATTCGGAAATAATCGGTGCACCATCACCATAATATTCATTGCGGAGGTTGGCGGCACAAGCGGCCAGTGCGGCATTAAAACCGGGTACATCTATCAGGCCATTTTCCGGAGAATAAAAAGATTCCGGCTTGGGTGTCAACCAGGTTTTCTTACAACTGTTAAAACCAATTGTTCCGATGCAAAGCAACGAAATCAAAAAGGTTATTTTATATGATTTACGCATATTAGTCTGCTTTTGAAAGTTAGATTATAAAGTAAGGTTTATACCAAAGTTGTACGTAACCGGCACCGGCGTATTATTGGTGGGCAAAAAGTTGGGCGCCGAAAAATTCGGCACATTGGCCAGGGTGCTGGATACCGCTCCATGGTATTCCGGATCAAAATATTTCCAGCTTGAAAACACATGCGGGTTTACAACATTGATATAGAATTTCAATCCGCCAATTTTCCATCTTTCTATCATCTTCTGCGGAATGGTATACGCCAGACTGATATTGCTCAATCTAACAAAAGAAGATTTCCTCCACACATTCCAGGTAACGGGTCCGCCGGCATTTGAATTCAAAGCAGCATAGTCGTTGATGGGATTGCCGGGCGTCCAGTATGGGCGTTGGTAAAATTCGGAACGATCATAAAAGTGATCCACATTCTTTGCTTCGTTAAACTGGCTCATCTGGCCAATCTTTGCGTACAAAGTAAATGAGAAATCAAAATTGTGGTAGATCCTGAATTCATTGCGCATGCTCCATGAATAGGAAGGCGTTGTTCGGCCGATAAACTGTTTGTCGGCAATAGTATAAGCGCCATCACCATTGGTATCTTCCAGCCTGAAATCGCCGGGCTTAAAGCCATAAGTCTTTGCCAGCGCGGCATCTGCTATCTGCCAAACACCAATTACTTTGTAATCATAAATTGAATTAATGTCGTGGCCGATAAACCAGCCATTTACGATATCGTTCTTTTCTGAAGTACCGGTTTGTTTACCGGTTGCATCAAAATCGGGCGTAGGGCCGTACAAATGGTTTATCTGGTTTTTATTGTACCAAATAGCAAAATTGGTTTTCCATTCAAAATTCTTTCTCTTCATATTGGTTGAAGTCAGCGATATTTCCATACCCTTGTTCTGCACTTCGCCCAGGTTGCTGATAACACTGGCAAAACCAATAACAGAGGGCAATGTGCGGTTCACCAAAAGATCTTTGGTAACACGCGAATAATAATCGATAGAACCGGTTACGATTCCTTTTACAACTGAAAAGTCGACACCCGCATCAATACCGCCCTGGCTCTCCCACCTTAGAGAAGCATTGGCAAGATTAGTAGCAGAAAGCTGCGCTACATTGTAGGCTGCTCCACCAGAAGTAACAAATACATAACTGGTGGCATTGGGGTTCGACAAATTGGACAAGGCGGCATAACGGCCAATTTCACGGTTGCCATTTTTTCCATAGGTAAGCCGCAGTTTACCATAGTCGAGCCAGTTGTTGGTTTTCTTCATAAAATTTTCTTCCGTAAATGCCCACGATACCCCAATAGACGGGAAGTAAGCCCTTGGATTCTGTTGTCCAAATGCGGAATAGCCATCGCGTCTTTCCGTTACCGTTAGAAAATAACGCTGGTTAAAATTGTAGTTGATACGTCCCATCAACGCATCACCGGTAGAATACTGATCATCGCTGGATACCACCGGCGGCAAAGTAGCAGACTGTACCGAGTTATAGCCCAGCACACCGCTTGGCGCCAGGTTCTCTGCATGCAATCTTGTATCCCATTGCTGGTATTTTTCTGAATTTATCAGGAAAGTGGCTTCAATATTATGCTTGCCAAACTTGCCATTCCAGTTAATGACATTGTCGTTTAACCAGGAATAAACGGTGGAATTTCTCCGGTCAATAACGCCATTCCTGGCGGCTATCACCGGGTTTTGGGCCGACTGGTAATTGTATTCGCGCAACAGATCAAGCCGTGGCGAAAAATTAATCTGGTAAGAGAAACCCCATGGCAATTTTCCTTTTGCAAAAATATTGGCAAAAAAATCATCGTATTTGTACAAGCGGCTTGTATAGGTTTGCGGTATAAAAGGATGTGTATTATTACCCGGATCATCGTTCGGGCTTAAGCGGAGTGTTTTACCATCGTCTGCATAATAAGAGGCCCAGGGGGTGGTTTGAATCACATCCGCAAGGCTTACCGGAACCGAGCTTTCATCCCTGTCGGAAAACTGGAAGTTAACACCCACGTTTAGAAATTTCGCAATCGTTGCATCCAGGTTAAGACGCGAACGAATGGTTTTAAAACGATCTCCTACCGTAATACCCTGGTTATCGAGGTAACCAAGAGAGAAATAATAATTGTAATCGTCTCTTCGCTGAGAAATACTAACGGTGTGATCCTGCTGGTAAGCATGCTGGTTATAAATCAGTTTTTCCCAGTCGATGGATTTGCCGGCCTGGTAATTACTGATCTCAATGGGTTTCAATCGCAAACGTGTAAGCCAGGTAACCGTAGGATCGCCGGTTGAATTGTCCAGCGCCTGCCATTGTGCAACTGAAATGGAACCCGGAAGACTTGATGGGTTGAGGTATTTATATTGTATACCAGGTTTGGAAGTAGAATCAAAACCATTAAATGCCCAGATAACATCCTGGCGCCAGTTAAGGAACTCAGTGGCATTTAAATAATGCGGTTTGTTTTCTACTTTGTTGATGCCAATATTGCTGTTGATGGTGATAACAGGCTTTCCGGCCTTTCCCTTCTTGGTGCTGATAAGTATTACACCATTGGTAGACCTGGCACCATATACTGCGGCCGCACTGGCATCTTTCAGAATGTCCATGGTAGCAATATCATTTGGATTGATATCGCTGAGATCACCGGGATAGATAACGCCATCCAATACAATCAAAGGTGTGCCACTGGCCAGCAATGAGCCCTTACCCCTTATCTGCAGGTTGGCACTGCCGCCCTTTGTGCTGCCGTCAAAACCCACGTCCAAACCCGGGGCATTTGCGCGCAACATATCTGTTACATTCTTCGGGTTTTCATTTTCCAGCTGTGTGGCTTTGATCTGTGAAACGGCGCCTGTCAAATCTTTCTTGGCGCGGGTTCCGTAACCCACCACCACTACATCGTTCAAGCCCACCACCAGCTCTACCAAAGAAATATTTACTTCTGTTTGTCCGCTTACCGGCACTTCTTTTAACGTAAAGCCCGTGTAGCTAAAAATAAGTGTTGCATTTTCCGGAACATTGGGCAGGCTGAAAACACCTGCGGCATTGGTGGTAACACCGCGGCGGGTGCCTTTGATGGTAACACTTACACCTTCCAGTGCTGCATTTTTTGAATCGGTTACTTTACCCTTCACAGTTGAGGGCGGTAAAAAACCAGGATCAGAAAAATTGCGGTTGGCCGCTCCGGCGTTTGCCGGAACCGCAAAACATCCGGCAATCAATAATAAGAATGCAAAACGCAGCAGGTTTGTGCTTCTTATTGTTTTGTCAACAAAATGTTGTTTGTTCATAAATGGCAAGAGTTAGTTTTGATGAATAACAGAACGAAAACCGACCCGGTAACCCTGGCGTATTTCTGCCCTGTACAGTTTTTACTAATTTGGTATATTTTAACAGCCCGCTGTTGGTTTATTTGCCTGCAATAACTCAATCTTTTATTGCAGCCGCGTTGCTGTACCGGCATTGCCGGGCAATTGTTTACGTTGTTTGTGGGCTATTCATTGGTTGATCTAAGATTTAAGGTTAAAAAAATAATGAATGTCAGAACTATCTTCAGCAACCTTTTTTTTGCAAAAGATTGCAGCATAATGGTTGATTTAAAACCCGATGGAATTACCTCCGTCTACCGGCAATACTACACCTGTAACATAGGCAGCCTCATCAGAACACAGGTAAACCACGGCGTTGCCAATATCTGAAGGCTTACCGAGTTTGGCCATGGGTGTTCTGCTCAACACTTTCTGTTTGCGTTCCGGATCGTTGTTGAGCGCTTTGGCCGACATCTCCGTTTCGATGAAGCCGGGTGCGATGCAATTAACGCGGATGCCCAGGGGCGACAATTCTACTGCAATGGCCCTTGTCATGCCCTCCACCGCCGATTTGGATGCACTATAAGCCACTACTTTTGGCAAACCATATTGGGATGCCATGGAACTGATCATGATCACTGAACCTTTTTTTCTTGGTATCATCTTCTTGGCAACTTCCCTGGTAAAAGCAAAGACGGCGTATTGGTTGGTTTTAATAACCCGATCAAATTCTTCATCGGTCAGTGCTACAAAATCCTTTTTTAGATTGATGCCGGCATTGTTTACCAGGATATCAATTGCGCCAAAATTATTTTCCAGTTCATTGGTAAATGCGGGTAGCTGGTCCATCGCCGACAAATCAAATACCGAATAAGAACATTGATTGCCCAGTCCGGCAACGGCTTGTTGCAAGGCTGCTTCATCCCTGCCGGTAATGCGCACTTCCGCACCGGCTTTTATCAATGCAGTTGTAATGGCAAGTCCCAGCCCTTTGCCGCCACCTGTAACCACGGCCTTTTTTCCTGTTAAATCGAAAAATGAATACTTTCCCATCCGTTGATCTTATTTTAATGGTTGCTTACTGTTTGCTATTTCCAGTGCTTTTGTAGCGGTATAGTATTTGGCTATCATACCGGGCACTTCCCATTCGGGCAGCTGGCCTGCTTTCAGGTATTGCAGGTAGCGCTGCATCACCTGTGCAAAATGCGCTTCGTGCCCAACTTTGTATTTTTCCGGAATAATTATTTTCCAGGCATGGCCTGCTTTCTCTGTGGTTACACCAGGATAGCTGGCATTTATTTTTGCGACCGCTTTCTGCAAAACAGTATCATAAGCTTTGTTGTCCTGTGCAGGAATGATGTAAAGTGCAGGCTTATAATTTTCGGCAGCGCCCTGTTTTATTTCCAGGTTTGCCAGCTTGCCTTTCAGCAGGCAATAATGCGTATCGCCGCTGCCTTCCGGGGCTTTGTACTCCCAGCGTGCCGTAAGTTTTACATGTATTCCTTTCAACGTATAATTAATCTCGCCGTTGCCATGGGTTTGCAAAATCGTATCCGCTTTTACATAGGGTTGAAGAAATTCAGGAAATGAATCTTTTTTGGTAACCGCTGCAAACTGCGAACGTGTTACTGGCGTGGTCCACAAACGGGCATTGCCGACTACAATATCTTTTTTATAATCAATAACGGTATTGGGGAAACAGGCCCATTGTACCAGGTCTATCAAATGTGTGCCCACATCTGCAATGGCTTCTCCCTGTTGTGCCGGATCAAAAAACCAGGAGGGCCGGGTAAGGGCTTTGCCGGAAACAAATTTGTAAAAATAATGCACGCTTTCAATGGTTACGGCCGGTGCTTTTTCTGTACCCGCTGCAAGCACACCAAACACTTCAGGCATTTGCGCAAATGCCTGTTGCAGCTGGTTGGTTACTTCAGACCGTTCCGTCATAATATCATAAAGCAGTACTTTTTTCTGTGTGGCGTTTGCAAAATCCTTTTCCAGCTCCGTAAAATTGGCGGGTGTAATGGCCATTGGTTTGTCGCTCAGCACATTCATGCCTGCTTCCACAGAGCGGGTAATGTACTGGGTCTTACGCAGGTTATTGCCGGCCAGCACAATTACATTGCCTTTTCTCTCCGCTATCATCTTCTCCAGGAAATCATTGCCGGTATATACTTTCTCAGACCAGTGCGTGGGAGCTTCGGTACGCTGATTGTATTGTTTGATCAAATCCAGGTGGGCTTGTAGTTCCGGGCCTTCGGGTGCATATACATTTACAACGGAGTCTATGCCTTCAGACATCGATTTCTGTACCAACGCTGCATGAAAATGACCCGGATCTACTGTTATCAGCCGCACTGCAGCGCTGTCTGTCTTTGCAGTTGCGGTATTGGCAACAGGTGTATTACAACTACTATTGATGATACACATGCCGGTTAACAATAAAAAAATGCAATAAAATAATTTCATGTGTTTTTTTTAAATGTTCCGAACACAACGGCTACACCCGGAGTGTTGTATACACCGCCTTTTGGGAGCTTGTTTTTATTACGCTAACCATTCCCCACTCACATCTCCCCGCTCACGCTTCACCCCTCACGACTCATAACTACATTCTCGTTGCCACATTAAATTCCTTGTTTATCTGGTATGGCCAGCGCTGGCTCCTCGTAAGCATAGCATTGGCTTCATCATCATTTTTAAATCTTTCTTTGATGGGATCCCAGTATAATTTTCTTTTCAGTTTCATTACAGTATGATTGAGCAGGCAAACGGTGCAGGCGCGGTGCCCAACTTCTATGGGAGCAATGTTTGGTTGCCGGGTAATGATGCTGTTCAGCCAGTTCTCGTGGTGTTCGGCGCTGTCAAAAAGATGTATTTCATCCGGACCAATCACAGAGCCCAGAATTTTAGGATCGCTGGCATCCAGTGCTTTGCTGTTATTACCCTTCGCAACCGGGTCTGACGTGGTTACGGAATAATTGCCGCGTGTAACGAAAATCCATCCTTCTGAACCCACAAATTTTACCCCGTTGGGATATTCATTGCTGGCCATTACCGTCACCCCATTTGCGAACAGGGATTCAGTTTTAAAATTGCCATGCACATCCCACAAGGCTTCTTCCGCCGGCCAGTCGGCCGTACCTGAAATTTCTATCGGTCCGGTATGCTCGGTACCCATTCCCCAGTTGGCAATATCGAAATGATGGGCGCCCCAACCGGTAATCATACCTGCGCCAAATTGTGCACAACGCAGCCAGCCCGGCCGCGTAAACGTTCCGTCCTGCGGATGCACCAGTTTTTCGGTGTAAGGAACATAAGGTGTAGAGCCCAGCCATTTTTCGTAATTAAGATTGACCGGTACGGGCATTTCTTTTTCTACTGTGCTTTGTTTGGGATCATCTACCGGCAACCCAACATAAATGGTTTGCAGTTTTCCGATGCGTCCGTTGCGCACCAGTTCGCATGCTTTTTTAAATTGTGGCATAGAGCGTTGCTGGCTGCCAATCTGGAAGATGACACCGGCTTTATAAGCTTCATCGCTGAGTATCCGCCCTTCGCTGATACTGAGTGAAGCGGGTTTTTCCATATAAACATCTTTACCGGCCCTTACAGCATGTATGGCCGGAATAACATGCCAGTGATCGGGCGTTGAAATGATTACGGCATCAATGTCTTTATCGGCCAGCAGTTCTTCGTAATGCTCATAGGTTTTTGTGCCGCTGTAACTGCCGTTGTTTTTCTTAGCGTAATAATCG
>Ga0075026_100000139_pt1 | contig 25650 bp, 19 predicted proteins | sample Str012_2_FD_71392 | JGI IMG/M metagenome (GOLD analysis project Ga0075026, IMG submission 71392) | Freshwater sediment microbial communities in response to fracking from Pennsylvania, USA - Straight Creek_MetaG_SC_2012 | ecosystem: Environmental > Aquatic > Freshwater > Creek > Sediment... | reverse complement strand
TTAATATTCTGTCCGAAAGATGAGAAAACTGATAACTACTAACGTTATCAGTTTTCTCATCTTTCGGACAGAATATTAATGTAGCAAAACTTGACAGCTTTCTCAATATACTATCGTCAAAAGGATTAGCAATGGGCAGTTTGACCATTTCCAAAAATGGCATCATTAATTATCAAAAAGCAATCGGCTATTCTTTGATTAGTGATGATAAGAAAGTTGCAGCTGACATAAATACAAAGTATAGAATTGGTTCAGCAACTAAAATGTTTACAGCCGTTATGATTTTTCAACTTATCGAAGAAGGAAAAATAAAACTTGATGATAAGTTGAAAATGTATTTCCCTGACTTGCCCAACGCAGACAAAATCACAATACAAAACATGCTTTATCACAGGAGTGGTTTACATGACTACACTCATGATACAAATTTTCCTGACTGGATGAATAAACCTAAATCGCATGAAGAACTACTCAAAATAATAAAAGAGAAAGGGAGTGACTTTGAGCCAGGCACTGATGTTGATTATTGCAACAGCAATTATCTTCTTTTGGGTTATATTATTGAAAAAATTTGTAACATATCTTATGCAGAAGCTCTAAAAAAAAGAATACTATTTAAGTTAAATTTAAAAAATACATATTTTGGAAAGCCTATCAATATAAAAAATAATGAAAGCTCTTCATATAAATACGCTGACAATAACTGGAATAAAGAAAAGGAAACTGATTTAAGTATTCATGGTGGTGCAGGTTCTATCGTCTCGACACCGACTGATATGGTAAATTTTACTGACGCCTTATTTTCCAAAAAACTAATAAGTGAACCGAGTTTAGCTAAAATGGAAACAATAGTTGATGACTACGGAATGGGGATGTTTCCAAATAAATATGGAGATAAGCCAAGCTTCGGACACAATGGAAGAATTGAAGAATTTTATTCTGCACTTTGGTATTACCCTAATGAGAAATTATCTTTTGCTTATTGCACAAACGGAATAGACTATCCTCGAACTGACTTAATAGAAGGTGTTTTGAAAATTTGTTTTAATGAGCCATTTTCAATTCCTTTTGCTAAAAATGCAAATAATAAAACAGAGAACTTAGATAAATACCTTGGCAAATATTCCTCTGACCAAATAGTAGTTACTTGTACCAAAGAGGGAAACAAATTATTATTAGAAACAAGAGGAAAAGCATTTGAAGCGGAAAAAATAAGTGATAACTATTTTGCGAATGTTGTAAGCGGCTATTTCTTCCAGTTTTATCCTGACAAAAACGAATTGCAAATAAAAGAGACTGATAATGTTTACCACTTAAAAAGAACAGACTAAGTGGACATAACTACCGCTAACATGGTGTTTTGCGTCAGTGGGGGCGGACGGAATAACAATCAACTTCATTTCGCTACTGTGCTTCATATCAGGCAGACGTTTTTCAATTTAGCTTTTGTTCGTTATCTTCATCATTAGTTTTTCAATCATCATCGGTTCCTGGCGGATGAAATACTAATACCCCCACCTGCAAATCCCTGTTCGTTATCGGTCATTGTAACAGACGACACTCAACAATTCAATATACAAAACAAGAAAATAATAAATGCGGCAAATATTTATCAACCTTCCAGTAAAAAATGTAGAAGCATCAATGGATTTTTACACACAATTAGGTTTTACAGTTAATCCATTATTTACATTTGATGACCAAAAATGTATGGTTTGGACTGACCAGATATATGTAATGCTACAGACACCCGAGATGTCAAAAACAGGGGAGAAAAAAATTATAGCTGACCCTAAAAAAAACAGAATTGCAACATTTACACTTCCTGTCGAAAGCCTTGAAAAAGTGAATGAAATTATGGAGAATGGTTTAAAAGCGGGAGGAAAAGAACCAACAGAACTTATTGACGAGGGCTTTATGCAAATTAGAAATATTGAAGATTTAGACGGACATAATTGGGGAATAATATTTCTTGACATTGAAAAATTTAAAAAAATGACAGGTAAATAAATATGGACGAAAAACAACGAACCGCTAACATGGGGTTTTGCAATATTGGGGCAGGACGTTGTTTTCTTCATCTTTAGCAACATGGCGGCAGTTGTTCAGGCAGGACAAACATCGCTGAACTTTTGGTTGTTATCTTGTACATTTGTTTTTCAATCGGCATCGGCTCCGGGCTTGACGTTTTTCAAATCCCCCAACATCGCAAATACCCTGTACCTCAGACTGTCTAAAAACTATTCACACTTCTTTATATCTTGATTGGATAATCAGCTTGTTGTTTTGTAAATTCAGTAATGCAATTCATTCAAGGAAAAAACAGAACGCAACGCATTCATTTCCCTCAGTCGCTCGATCAGATTGTTGACCAGGATTCTATATCTCGCCCTCCAGAATCGAGTTGAGCATTTCCTGTAGCAAAGGAGCAAGGGCGCCCTCTTTGCCAAAAAGAGATTTGCTACTGCGAAGCTATTCTTTTACCTTTTGCCTGGCCTGTTCATAGTAGAACGGCTTTGATTGTTCTTTCTTCATTTTACTGTGTTTAAAGTTAAGATATAACTCTTGACACAGTTTATTTTATACGCTCGAAAAACCTTGAAAAAGCAATTGAAAAAGGGGTTGAGATTGCTTCAAAACTCTGTACAGTGCTGCCTTCCAGCGATTTTACTGGAAAGCAAAAACTCCAATATTTAATATTTCCTGAAGGAATAATGTATGATAAGAAAAACAACACAGTTCGAACCGCTAGAATCAATTTACTATTCGCCGCAATCCCTTTACTGACGGGCGGTTCAGACAAAAACAAAGCAGGTAACCATAAGAATGATTACCTGTTTTCTAGTAATGTCGGTTCAACTGGATTCGAACCAGCGGCCCCTTGCACCCCATGCAAACGCACTACCGGGCTGCGCTATATCCCGAAATGAAATTTATAATTTGCGCAAACCGCTTCGCTGCAATTAAACCGGCTACTTACATTTACTTCATCACTACCACTTATCAAAAATACCCAAAACCGGCTGGCCGAATTTTATAGCTTTAGGCTCTACCAAAACTTCTGTATATATGCTTTTAAGAACACTGGCAGTAACTGCCATAACCATTGTTTGCTTCGCCTCCTGCCATGAAGCCAGTCCCCCACCCGCAGCAAAACCAGATTTCCTGGCTGCTGATATCGATTCCTCCGTTCGCCCATCCGATGATTTTTTTGCCTATGCCAATGGCGGATGGATAAAAAGAACGCCCATCCCCGAAACAGAAAGCGGCTGGGGCATCGGCAACCTGGTAAACGAAGAAATTTATGACCGCAAAAAAAAGATCAATGAAAACGCCGTAAAAGAAAATGCAGCGCCAGGAACCATATCGCAAAAGATTGCCGATTTCTGGACCAGCGGTATGGACTCCGCCGGCATCGAAAAACAACAACTGAAACCACTGCAGGAAAGCCTGGAAAAGATTGACCAGATAAAATCGGTGAACGATCTCATTGCAGTAGCAGCCGCTTTTCACAAAAAAGGCATTAACGTTTTATTTGCCGACTATGTGGGACAAGATGATAAAAACAGTGAGCTGATTGCTTACCAGCTGGGCCAGGGCGGACTGGGCATGCCCAACCGCGACTATTATTTTAATACCGATGAAAGAACTGCCGGCGTTAGAAAAGCTTACCAGCAGTACATGTACAAATCATTTCAGCAATTGGGCAACGATAGTATGGCTGCTATGAAAACCGCCAACGCAGTCTATCAGCTGGAAACCCGCCTTGCAAAAGCCAGCCGCAAACTGGCCGATCTGCGCGACCCCTACAAAAACTACCATAAAATGAATAGGGTTGCATTGGATAAATTATCCGCCAATTGCAATTGGGCAGCCTACCTGCCCGCAATCGGTATTCACAACATCGATTCAGTCATTGTTGGTCAACCCGAATTCTTTAGCGCATTGAACCACGAATTGAAAGCAACTACCACCAGCGACTGGAAAAATTATTTTCGCTTCAAACTCATCAGCAGCGCTGCCCCTTATTTAGACAGCCTCACATTTACCAACCAGTTCAATTATCGCAAAACTTTATCTGGCGCAAAAACACCACGCCCCCGTTGGAAACGAGTACTGGATGCCCAGGAAGCCGCCATGGGCGAAGCCCTGGGACAGCTTTTTGTAAAAGAATACTTTAATGAAACCGCTAAAAAACGCTATACAGATTTAGTGGAAGCCATCCGCGATGCGTATAAAGAAAGAATAAAAAACCTGGGCTGGATGAGCGACAGCACAAAGGCAAAAGCATACGATAAACTGGCAAAGATTACCAAAAAAGTAGGCTACCCCGATAAATGGAAAGACTTTAGTGCACTCAGCATCGACAAAGGCCCCTTTGTACTAAATGTACAAAGAGCCAATGAATGGTGGCACCAGTACATGGTAAACAAACTTGGAAAACCGGTAGACAGAACCGAATGGGGTATGACGCCACAAACCTACAATGCTTATTACAACCCCAGCAACAATGAAATTGTATTGCCCGCGGGTATTTTTGCTGTGCCGGGCATGCGTGATGAAGAACTGGACGATGCTTTTGTATATGGCTATGCCGCGGCTTCTACCATTGGTCACGAAATTACCCATGGTTTTGATGACCAGGGAAGACAATACGATGCCAAAGGAAACCTTACCAACTGGTGGCAAAAGAACGATTCCGTTCAGTTCTCGCAAAGGGCACAAAGAATTATACAGCAGTTCAATGGCTTTAACCCGGTGGATACATTGCATGTAAACGGTGATGCCACACAGGGAGAAAACATAGCCGACCTGGGCGGGTTGCTGCTAGGACTTGACGCATTAAAAAAGACGGAATCATTTAAGAAGGGTGAAAAAATTGGCGGGCTGACACCGCTGCAACGTTATTTTCTTGGCTATTCTTATGGCTGGATGATCCAGGAAAAGAAAGAGCGGCTGGCCAACCAGGTAATGACCGATGTACATGCCCCGGCCAAAGAAAGAGTGAACGGACCCGTTGTAAACATCCCCGAATTTTACGAGGCATTTGGCGTAAAACCCGGCAACAAAATGTACCGGCCCGATAGTTTGCGGGTGAGCATATGGTAGAATGCGAATGTGGTAATGTGATAAATGTGGCGAATGTGGAAATGAATATAGAAATGAATGCAGCCGCCGGTTGCTTGATCAACTGACCAACCAACCGGCGGTTATATTTTAGAAATTCACCGTAATCCCCAATCCGGGTTTGCCGCTTAGTGTATACTTGCCAAAATCATATTCAATACCAGTGGCAATGTCTTCTGCCAGCAGCAGGGGGCCATCCATGTCTATACAATCTGCCTGTGGTGCCAGTTGCGCAATGGCTGCCGAGCCCACCGTGGTTTCGTTCATACAGCCAATCATAATTTGCAGGTTCAGTTCCCTGGCACGCTGTATCATTCTTCGGGCCGGTGTAATGCCGCTGCATTTTGTAAGCTTTATATTGATGCCATGAAAATGTGCGGCGCATGGCTCCACATCTTTTTCAGACACACAGGCTTCATCGGCAAAAAGCGGCAACACCGATTTTTCATACAATACTTTCATGCCTTCCCAATTGTCTTTGGCCAGTGGCTGCTCTACCAGCTCCACCCCCAGTTCTTTTAGTACCGGAATAATTTCCAGCGCTTCTTGCAGCTGCCAGCCAGCATTGGCATCCACCCTAAAAACAGCATCGGTATGTTTTCGCAGGGCTTCAATAATTTTAATGTCTTCGCGGGTGCCGAGCTTTATTTTATAAACGGGCCAGGGTTTCTCCAGTAATTTCTCCAGCATTTTTTCAATGGTATCGATGCCAATGGTATAATCGGTGACTGGCGCATGGGCAAAGCTGGTATTCCAGTATTGGTACAAAGGCATTTGCCGCAGCTTGCCAATAATGTCCCAGGCGGCCATATCCAATGCGCAAACCAAGAATGGGTTTTGCGGAAACAGGTGGTGCAGGTAATGCCAGTAGCGCTCCGCATCCATTAGCGCATATTTTTCTACCATCATTTTTTTTGACTCCAGGTCGGCAATCATTTTCTCTACCGGAATATTGTAGTAACTGATGGCCGGCGCTTCGCCATAGCCTTTTACACCGTTAAAATCTAGTTCCACAATTAAGCTGGGCTGGTGCGTTTTGGTGCCCTTGGAAATGGTAAAAGGATATTTAAATGGAAGGTTGATGGCTCGGTAATTTACTTTCATGTGCTGCCTGGTATTCAATCAATTTTTTAAAAACAAACCGGGGCAAAGAAACAAAGATCCGCGTTGTGTACCGCCCCTTATTATTAACAGGTTTTTACACAAAACCTTGCTAACCAAAATCCTGTATTTCTGCCTAAAATACCATTATTTTGCTGTTCCGGAAATTGAAATCTATGATAAAATCATTTTGGCAAAAAGCCTGGCCGCATATTACCGTTATTGTATTGTTTGTAGTTGTTGCGGCCATTTATTGCAAACCTGCGCTGGAAGGCAAGGTATTACAGCAATCAGATATCCTTCATTGGAAAGGCGTGGCGCAGCAATCGTTTGAATACCGCGAAAAATACGGGCATTTCCCATTGTGGACCAATAGCATGTTCAGTGGTATGCCGGCTTACCAGGTGGCCATGGAACGTACTTCGGCCATTTCGCTGGATTACCTGCACAAAGTTTTTACCCTGGGTTTGCCCAAGCCCATCAGCTTTTTCTTTTTGGCCTGTCTTATGTTTTATATTATGTGCATGGCCTTGCGCATTAACCCATGGATTGGTGCCGGCGCGGCCATTGCCTACGCTTACTCAACATTTGACCCCGTTATCATAGCCGTTGGGCACGATTCGCAAATGCTTTCCATAGCCTATGCCCCCGGCATGCTGGCTGGTTTGTTTATGCTGTACGATAAAAAATACTGGATGGGCACGGCACTCACCCTCATTTTTTCCAGCTTGCTAATTGGGCAAACGCACCAGCAAATCGTATACTATACCCTGCTTATTGTGGGTGCCATTGGCATTGCCTTCCTCGTAAAATGCATCCGCGAAAAACAGTTCAAACATTTTATCATTGCCAATCTGCTGGCCATTGCAGCCATTGCAGGCGGATTTGCCAGCAATGCCATGACCTATCTGACCACCTACGAATTTGCGAAAGAAAGCATGCGCAGCGGCCGATCAGAAATTACCAGCAATGCCGATGGTACCCGCAAACCAGCAGGCGGACTGGATAAAGATTATGCCTTTAACTGGAGCTATGGCATGGGTGAAACTTTTACGTTTATTGTACCAGGTTTATATGGCGGAAGTAATAGTGGAAAGGAACTTGCAGAAAATGGAAAAATATCTGAGCGTTTAAGCGAGGCCGGTTTACCAGAACAGGCAGCTAACCAGTTTGGCAGCTATCTCAATGGCAGCTCCTATTGGGGAACACAACCAGGTACATCAGGACCTGTTTATCTTGGTGCGATTATTTGTTGCCTTTTTATTGCCGGTATGTTTTTTATTAAAAGCTGGCACAAGTGGTGGATAGCAGGAATCGTTATTATCGCCGTTATGATGTCGTGGGGTAAAAATTTTACAGGGTTTAATTACTTCCTGTTCGACTATTTTCCTTTCTATAATAAATTCCGGGCGCCAACAATGGCACTTGTAATTCCCCAGCTTGCATTTCCATTAATGGCGGCGCTTGCATTGCAACAGGTAATATTTGAAAAAATAAATAAGGAAGCAAACTGGAAAAATTTTAAGCTAACTGCTTATACAACCGGCGCTATTATCGTTTTACTGGCAGGCTTTTACTTTACAGCCGACTTCAAAGGGCCAGGTGATACAAAACTGAAAGAAACAATTGCCAATTACCTCGCACAGGGATTGGCACAAGGCAAACAACCAACACAAGCCATTCAACAGCAGAGCATGCAAACTGTCCAGTCTTGGATAAAAGCTTTGCAGGATGACAGAAAAAACCTGATGGCAGGAGACTTGTTGCGCTCTGCCTTATTTATCGCCATTGCACTTGCATTGCTTGGTTTGTTTATAAAAGATAAAATTAAAGCCCCGATTGTGCTGGCAGGTATTTTATTACTCAGCAGTTATGATGTACTGGCCGTGGGCCGGCGCTACCTGGGTGCAGATAATTTTATTGAAGAAACAGATTACGAAGCAAATTTTAACATCACTGCCGCAGACAACAGCATCAAAGCAGATCCCGGATACTATCGTGTGTTTGACCAAACGGGTGGCGATCCTTTTGCGGATGCAAGGGCTTCCTACTTTCACAATTCATTGGGTGGATACCTGGCCGCAAGACTGGGGCTTTACCAGGACCTGATGGACAACCAGCTTCGCAAAGGTAATAAGGCAGTGTACAATATGCTGAACACAAAATACATCATACAGCAAAACCCCGCCAATGGGCAACCGGTGGCCGTACAAAATCCCGAAGCCTTTGGTGCCTGCTGGCTGGTAAAAAACATCCATTACGTAAAAGATGGCAACGAAGAAATGAAGGCACTCGACAGCATCAATGTAAAAGACAATGCCATTGTGCAGGAAAAATACAAGACCCTGGTGGGAACTGCACCTGCATATGACACTACGGCTTCCATTAAACTGGTGCGCAATGTAAATGATACCATTGTTTATGCATCTTCTGCAAAAGCAAACCAGTTTGCCGTGTTTAGTGAGATCTATTACGACAAGGGTTGGAATGCGTTTATTGACGGAAAGAAAGCGGAAATACTGCGTGTGGATTATGCATTGCGCGGATTGCCACTGCCTGCAGGCGAACACAGTATTGAGTTTAAGTTTGAGCCGCAATCGTACAAGACAGGCAATACACTGGCGTTGATGGCTTCCTTATCTGCCTATATTTTATTGCTGGCAGCGGCCTGGATGGGGTGGAAGAAGTTTAGAGTTTAATTGTTTAAAGTTTTGCATATTGCGGTTTCCAATTAAAACGGGTCTTCGCAGGGAATGAACCTTAAACCTTAAACGTTAGGCCTTAAAACTTAAACGTTAATCTTTTTCCCGGACATGTCTACCATCATCAGCATAGTCTCCTATCCTTTTTTACCGGCAAAGCTTGGCGGGCAAAAAGGGATAGCTTTGTTCAATAAATATTTCAGCAGGCACTGTTCGCTGGTTTGCATTACCACCAAAAACAATGACCCATCGGCTACAGAAGGTTATCAGGTAATCAATACCATTAGCACCTCTCCCCTGCGCTATGCCAATGTTTTTTTGTTTTTTCCCGTTTACAGGCTTATCAAAAAAGAAAAAGCCACGCATATTATACTGGAGCATCCCTACCTGGGCTGGCTGGGTATTTTGTTGAAATGGGCCAGTGCTGCAAAGCTGGTGGTGCATTCGCACAATATAGAATCCCTTCGCTGGAAAACACTGGGCAAATGGTGGTGGCCCGTGCTGGCCTTCTATGAAAAGTGCACGCACCGTGCCGCTCACTACAATTTTTTTATTCGGGAAGAAGATAAGACCTATGCCATTGAAAAGTTTGGATTGATGCCTGCCCGCTGCATGACCATTACCTATGGTATTGAATGGAAAGAGGTTCCGGCAGCAACGGTGCGCCGACAGTGCAGGATGCAACTGCAGCAACTGCACCAACTGCCGGATGGCGATACCGTTTTTCTTTTTAATGGATCGCTTGATTACAAACCGAACCTGGATGCGGTAAAGACGATTGTTGAACAACTGAACCCTTTGCTGCTGCAATCGGGCATCGACTATAAAATAATCATCTGCGGCAAAGGACTGCCCGCCAGCATGCACGAACTAAAAGCCTACGCAACTAAAAATATTGTCTATGCCGGTTTTGTGGATGATATTGGCCTTTATTTTAAAGGAGCCGATACGTTTATTAACCCGGTGATAGACGGTGGTGGCATTAAAACAAAACTGGTGGAAGCATTGGGTTATAATATGGATGTGGTAACAACCGTAAGCGGTGCCATTGGCATTCCACCAGACATTACGGGCACAAAGATGAAAGTGTTTGCCGACAGCGACTGGCAGGGCTTTGCCAATGCAATGACGGTACCGGCCAGCACGGGCAATATACCGGCTGCCTTCTTTGAACATTTTTACTGGGAGAATATAACGGCCAGGGCCAGCCGTTTTATACAAACAGCACAATAATTTCTGTATGAAAATACTCATAACGGGCGTTACCGGATTTGTAGCGGCGCATTTCCTGGATTACCTCAACAAAACAGAACCCGGTTCTGAAGTGCTGGGCATTGCCCGGCACGCAGATGATTTTGACAGCACCCAGTACCCGGCACTGAACATCCGTTTACGGCTTATTGATTTGCTGGACAAAGAAGCCGTAAAAAAAGCACTCAGCGATTTTGAACCAGAATACATTTTACACCTGGCTTCTGTAAGCAGCGTGGCCCTGAGCTGGCAAATGCCGCTGGAAAGTTTTGTAAACAATACCAATATCTTTTTAAACCTGGTAGAAGAAGTGCGGGTGGCAAAGATCAAATGCCGGATATTATCCGTAGGCTCTTCTGAAGAATATGGCGATGTGCCGGAGCATGAATTACCGCTCACAGAAGCGCACAGTCTGCAGCCTGTAAGTCCTTATGCGGTTGCCCGCGTAGCGCAGGAGTTATTGTCTGTTATATATGCGAAAGGCTACCAGCTCGATATTGTCATCAGCCGATCGTTTAACCATATTGGCCCCGGTCAAAAGGATCGATTTGTGGTTTCTTCTTTTGCCAAACAACTGGTGCAACTGGCTGCCGGTAATAAAACAGAAAAAAAGATACTGACCGGCAACCTTGACATCATCCGCGATTTCCTGGATGTAAGGGATGTGGTAAAAGCGTATTACCTGCTGTTGAAAAAAGGCCAGCGCGGCGAAGTGTACAATATTTGTTCGGGCAGGGGTATTTTGCTAAAAGACATTCTCGTTAAAATAAGCCAGGCACTCGGCATTCAAATCATCATAGAAACTAACCCGGCGCTGATAAGGCCCAATGAGAATAAGAAAGTAACCGGTTCATTCAAAAAAATACAGGCCGAACTGGGCTGGCAGCCGGAACTGACACTGGAAGAAAGCATACAAGACCTGATTGCGTATTGGAAGACAAAGATTTGATATTTTGCCGCAGGTGCTGATACCGCCCATTTCGAAATCGATAACACAGCGGCGAACAGGCAGGCATTTTCGCATTATCGCATTAGTCCTTACCCCCTTGCAGCGCGGTGCAGATGGATTGCCACATGTGGACGGCGGTATTATCCCAGGTAAATTTTTCTTTTTGCAGCCGCCCCCTTTGCACCAGTTGTTTGCGTACATCTTCTTCGGTATATAGTTGTTCCATACCCGCCGCAATGCTCTCCACGTTAAACGGATCAATCAGCACGGCCGCATCACCGGCCACTTCGGGCATTGACGTAGTGTTGGAACAAATCACCGGTACTTCGCTCTGAAAGGCTTCCACAATGGGCAATCCAAAGCCTTCAAAGATGGGTACAAAGCTCAGGGCGAATGCGCTGCCCAGTACTTTTTTCAGATCATCATCAGAGAGGCGGCCGGTAAAAACTATATCGTCTTTAAAGGGGCTGTTGTTATACGCATCTTCAATGGTTGATTTGCTCCACCAGATGGCTCCGGCCAGCAAAAGCTTGTAATGGCAGTTGCTATGGTGGTTTCTGAACAATGTATATGCGTCTATCAGCCGTTTGATGTTTTTACGGGGGTGCATGGAACCTACAAAAAAGAAATAGGGCTTTCCATCGCTGAACTTATTGCGGGTGTCTTCAATTTCACCGGACGTGAGTGGCGAGAAATTGCCATTGATGCCGCAGGAAACATTGTCGATCTTACCGGGGCTAACTTTATAAAACGAAGCGATGTCTTGTTTGCTGTATTCGGATATGGTAGCCACGCGGGTAGCTTTTTTTACAAAGCGCTTAAAGAAGAAACGGAAGTAAAGCCTGTTTTGCCATTTCAGATCCTGCGGCTGGTGTTCAAAATTGATATCGTATACCACCGGCAATTGCTTTGTGGAACTGGTGAGGCTTAAAAAACCTTCCATCGATACCATCAGGTCGGGCTGGTGCTTTTTAAGGAATGCCGTCAGCACAACCCCCATGTACCAAACATACAACAGGGGGTGGCGCAGCGCCGGAAACAGATGGTATTTGGCCGCATTGGGGAAATCAAAATAATCTTCGGTAAAATTTTTATCGCACAGTATCATGAACTCAACTTCCGGGTGGTTTTTTATCACCCGCGAAATGGTATTCACGGTGAAGTAACCGATTCCATCCAGTTGTTTATTGCGCAATACCCAGCAGTTGACGGCTATTTTCATGATACGACTTTTTGATTCAGCCCGCTAAAATAGCGGCACTGTTCCTATGCTGCAAATCCTTTCTTAAGTACCCGTTTTCTGAAGACATTGTCCAGCAGCCTGAATGGGAAAAACAGGAAAGTTAAAAAAACTGTTTTGTAAAACGCCGGGTTATTGCCATATACTTCCCTGTTTACCGCTATATGACGTGCAATGCTGCCAAACTGCAGCCTGCACAGCAAATTGTAAACGATATTGCTGCTGCTGTTAAAATTCAATGGAAGAGGCTGGTTGTATTTTTTTCTGGCAGCCGCAAAATCCTGGAAACACAATTGCAGACAGGCTATAATGTTTTCTTCATGCAGCCCCAGTAAGTCTATGATGCCTTCTGTTGAACGATGAAATCTTTCAAAATCCCTGCTCACTGCATTTATCCAGATGGTATCGGGGTTAATCAGTTGTACCATGGGCAAAAGCTTGGCCCCGTCTGAAGTGGTTGCCCAGCTGATACCGCTTGAACAGCCTAGCAGATGGGTACAAAAAAAGCTAAGTGCTGCCGTTTCGCGCAGGCTCAACTCACTGCCATCTACAATCCTGCTATTGGTGTGTTCAATCTTAAGAGCAGATGATAAAATAACCACCACCCCTGGCGTTGCAACCAGTTTTTCTGCAATGCGTATCGCAATCTCTTTTGTAAGCGGCACCTGGCCGCTCAGCGGTGCAAATTCAAACAAGAGTCTTATGTTGTGTTGCTCCAGCCGGTGTTTTTGCGCAAATGCGGCGGCCCTGCTTTTTTCAGCATCTTTTAATTTCAGTACCGGCGTGGTGCTAACGGTAATGGGATGCGGGTAGGCCCTCAATAAGCCGGTGCGGATACAGCCATCGTAGAGCGCCAGGTTTTCGTCCATGTTCTGTGTAATAAACACTTCGTCCCAAATCCCTTTTTGCTGCTCTTGCCTGTATTTATTTTTAACCCGCCTGAAAGCCGGCAGATCATTTTTAGGCACATCGTTTACCTCTATTACTGCATCCACATACGGGTTTTCATCAATGATGTTTTTACAAAAGCCTGCAATGGCCCAGGTAAGATGCGAACCCGGGTAATCTGTTTTGATTTGCCGGGCTACTGTAGTGGCATACAAACAATCACCATTGGAAAAAAGCTGAACCAGCAGTATTTTTTTCATTTGCGTAGGTTCATTTGATGGACAGCATCATTTTTGTCAATGCTTCAAAAGACGTTTTTGGACGCCAGCCCAGAGAAAACATAGTAGACGGATCAGAAACAAGCTGCGCATATTGTGCCTTGAAATCTCCTTTTGTATGTGTGTATTGAGTCCAGTCTTTGCCAATGATTTGAAAACACAATTCAATATAGTCCTGTATGGAATAAGCTTCGCCCGTACCAATAACGGCTTCGTGAACAGTGTCCTGTTGTACCAGGGTCCAAACTGCTTCCACAATATCACCGGCAAAACCCCATTCTTTTTTTACCGACATATCTCCTATTTCAATCTTTTCCTCCTCGCCCCTTGCAATTTTCTTTACCGCTTCGGCAATCATTTTGGTAACATGCCTTTCAGTTCGGCGGGGGCTATCATGGTTGAAAAAATAACCAGTGTACGCCTGTATGCCAAGTTTGCGGTAGTACCTGGCTGCATACACAGATTGTATGCGGCTAACAGAATACGCATCATTTGCTTCAAACGGATCACTTTCTTTGATGGGTTGTCCACCGTTGTGAAATTGCAAGCCGCTGCCAGAAATAAAAACTTTAGTACCAGGGCTGGCAATTTTTACAGCTTCCAGGATATTTAAGGTACCCGTTGATATAGATGCATGATTCTCATACAACGCATCATGCCGCGTCGTAGAATTGGCTGCAAGATGAAAAATATAATCGGGCTTGAAATGCTTTACCAGGCTGAGTACAACATTTGTATCGGATACATCGGCCGCATGGAGCGTTCCGTTGCGCGAAACTGCAATTACCTCCAGTCCCTGCTGCTTCAACAACAAGTCAAGGTAATAACCATCCTGGCCATTGGCACCAAATATCATTGCTTTCATGGCTATTAATTCTTTTGAATGACAAAGGTGGCGAAAGTATACTGGTATTTGCCAAGATAGTTGAAATCAGGATGTTCGCATTCCCATTGGGGAGTATCTACCAGCCTGCATTGTGGAATATAAGCAGGCAGCCGGCCGGAAAGATCTTTCATGGTATAAAAACGGGCGTCTTCCACAGGTTTGGGTTCTCCTGGTTTCCATCCGTCTTTGTAATCGCAGGTAATAACGGCTTTCCCCTGCGGCGACAGTAAACCTTCAATACATTTCATAAAAGATTCATCGTCTGGATCGTGTTCAATCACAGAGGTAGAAAAAACAATATCGTATGAATTCTTTACTACCGAAGGCTTGTTGAAATAATCCTGCAGAAAATAATTCAACACAGGGTCTATATCATCCACCTCAAAGCCCATTCGTTTTAAAGACATGGCAGCTGTATCTTCATAGCTGCCTACGCACAATATTTTGGGATGTGAATATTCTTTGGCAATCTTGTATACCGTGTCGAACACAAAAGCCTGCTGCACGTTTGCTTCGGGTATTTTTTTGGCCATGGTAAGCGGCACCAGCTCCGTTAGCTTGGCAATGGCAGGCCGGTACAGCTCCCTGGCACTGTTGTCCAGTATTCGGTTCAGCGAAACGTTTGCCGGAATAACAATGGGCTGGTATGACTGCGATGCATCAACGCTGAGCACATCTTCTGTGGCTGATTTTGTATTGCGGAGCCAGGTAAACTGTTTTGATTTGATGCCCAGCAGCGTTCTTACTTTACGGGCAATTTTTTTATAGGCACTGATCTGCGCTTCGGCAATTTTCTTTTGCGCAGCTGTTTTTAAAACAGCGGTCACGATTCTCTCATAATCCCATACCAGGTTGGGTGCATCCCATTCTTTTTTCAGTGCGGCAATACCCAATGTTCCATTAGCGATAATATTTTTCAGCGTGGTTTTGCCATAAACAACAGAAGGTGTAACGGCATGCAGGTGGCGGAACATAATACTGTCTGAAACCGCCATGGGCCGATCGACAGCCAGTCCATAATCCGTGGTGCTTGAAATACCCCTGTTATTGGTATCCTGGTAAAGAAACACATTGATGGTATTACGGGCGAGAAAATCCAGCACGCCTTGTTTGTCAAGAAAATCGTGTGTGGCCACCAAAGAAATGCCAGGTTTTGTAATAATGCTTTTGCAGACCGCAACCAGCTTTGCAGCATTGTTGCCATCTTTATCACCAAAATCGGCAGAAGGAATGTTAAAACGGATAATGGCCTCTTCAAATTCATGCTGAACGGCTTTTACAATTTCTTCAAACCCTTTATTGGGTGTAGCAAACCCAAAGCTGCCGATAGTGGGCGTTGCCGGTGCTGCAAAAGGATTGTTGTATGGCGGTACCAGCCGACCAGTTTTAAACACCAGCGGGTTTTTTAGCAATAAAGTGGGGTCTGCTGCAATGTGGTAATCGAACAGTGAATCATCAGCGGCATCTGCTTTTTCCTGGGTCACTTCGTGCATAATACCTACCTGCGGCAAATCAAGATGTCTGTTCAGGGGCCGGTACTTAGTATGAATAATTTTCTCTGTAAGCCAGGGCAATGTAGAAATATGGTAATTGTAGAGGATAGCAGCAGGCTCATGGGTATGGATGGCATCCTGCAACTCTTTCATGCTGCCGCATTCTGTATAAATGAAATCATACTGCGTAGAAGATTGCAATGTATCTGAAACAGCCTTACCAAATTCATGCACACCGCATTGCTTTTGCGGATGGGAGACAAAAAGAATTCTTTGTTTCATCAGTGTCTTATAGAATATTTTTATTTTTTATAAACGTCCACTTTTGGTACCGGGAAAATAAAGCCGGTTCCTTTGTCCAGTGCCGCTTTCTCTCTTTCTAAAAACTCCTGTTTAAAATGCCATGGAAGTACCAAATAATAATCGGGGTTCATGGCCCTGCTTTCGGCCTCACTGATAATAGGGATATTTGTACCCAGCGTATACGCTCCGTATTTATCCGGATTACGTTCTGCTGCATATTCTACCAGCATGCTGTTAATATCGCACCATTGCAAAATGGTATTCCCTTTTGTGGAAGCACCGTAGATATGCACTTTTTTGCCTTCATGCTTTAATTTAACTAGCAGATCGTGCAATTCAGTTTTTACTTTTTCTATACGGTATTGAAATGCCACATAGGGTTTGTCGGTATCCAGTTCCAGATCAAATTCTTTCTGCCTGATTTCATTCATCAACTGGTGGTTCGCTTTATCATAATAGCGGCCATTGTCTTTGTGCGTGGCATAGCAACGGATACTGCCGCCGTTAATATCATTAAATGAAATCTTAAACAATTTCATGTCGGCCATGGCCGCAATTTTTTCCAACACGGCAAGACTATAAAACTCCAGGTGTTCGTGGCAAATGGTATCATAGCTATCCAGCTCCAGCATGTTCGGCATGTAACTCATTTCAAATATCCATATGCCTTCGGGAGATAGCATACGTTTTATTTCTTTTACAAACCCAACCGGATCTTCAAGATCATAAAACATGGCAATGGACGTGATAACATCCATTTTCTTGTCTGACATGATTTTAGAAAGTTCTGCAGAAGGAAAAATATCCTGTACAACAGAAGCTCCTTTTACTTCCTGGGCAACATCGCTGGGATCGCAGCCAAACTTCTCAAAACCTGCCGGATAATAACCCAACAGGGTTCCGTCATTACACCCAATATCCAGCACATTGCATTTGTCTTTATTTAACAATGCCAAAGCACTGTCAGCAATTCCTTTCAAATGGTCGCGCATGGTATTGTTGGTGCCACTTCTGTACCAATAGGCAGCATATAATATTTCCGGCGGTACGCTATGTTCCATTTGAAGCAACCCGCATGCATTTTCATCTTGCTGCGGATTACAGCGCACCAGCGAACAATTTATTTTTCTGTGGGAAGGCATTTCTTTGCCCGGCTTAACAAACGAACCCTGTAAATATTGGGGCCCCAGGTCAATGACAGGTGTTAAAGACGATGAACCGCAGACACGACAAGTAGTTCTTCTTTTTATATGCATACAAAATGGTAATTATCAATTAATGGGTTATTATTTTTCTGCTATGTAATTAATTAACTGCTGATTGATTGCATCAATACACTGATTTCTTTCCAGGTTTAATAAAGCCAGCTGCTTTACCACCTTGTCTTTTTCGGCGGGGGGCACTTTCTCAAATTCATACACCTTTTCCTGTTCGTGCCAGAGCCGGCAGTTTACATCCGCCAGCTGGTAAAAAACCTCCCCTATTTTGCCGGTAACGGCTGCCACTTCATTGCCTTCTCTCTTAAAAACTTTGTTTGCCGCAAAAGTAAGGCGTTCAGCGGGAATTTCTCCGCTTATTGCCTGCCCAAGGTATTCATCTATTTCCTGCTGCAGCTGGGTAGACTGGTGGCGCAGGCTTTGCAGCCGCACCGCGTCTTCCGTATGGTATTCCTTTAGTTTGACAATGGTGAGTTTGTCGCAAAGCATGCCCAATGTTTCGGCCATATACGATTTGATTATGACTGGCAAATTTATAGTGTTGCTACTAAACTTCTGATTTTAAAAATCAGTAAGATTTCTTAAAGGCTTTTGCCGCTCGCTTCGGCTTCAACTGCTTAACAATCAGCCGGTCTACCCCCAATGCCGGCCCGGGTCCGCAAGCGGTTGATGCCGGCTCACCACTTTTTAATAAAACCCTTGTCTTTCCAGGGCAGGTCAGCGGCAATAATCCCTGCCTTTAGCGTTTTTGATAGCATTATCCTGTACTTTTAGTTTTTTATTACAAACCATCAATGGGCATTATCCAGAAACAGAGTATCCGTTCTACTATTGGCATTTCAATTGGTTTTGCCATTGGCGCTTTTAACCTCCTCATTTTACAAAGGCATATTATAACGCCCGAACAGTTTGGCCTTACCCGCATTATTACAGATATAGGCATTACTTTGGCCACTCTTTGCACTTTTGGCTCCCTGCCAGTGATTTATAAATTCTTCCCGTTTTACAAAAGCCATCTTTCGCCGCAGAAAAATGATCTTCCTTTTATTACAATGCTGGTATGTGTGGCAGGATTTGTGGTTATCTGCTCCTTTGGTTATGCGTTCCAGCATTTAATAGTACAGAAATACAGCAGCAAATCGCCGCTTTTTGTACAATACAGCTGGCTAATTTATCCTTTTTGCTTTTGTTACCTGTTTTTTATATGGATAGAAGCTTTCAGCTGGTCGTTTAAAAAAGGCGTAGTATCCAATACCCTGCGCGAAATGGCCCCCAGGTTGCTTTTTACCCTTTTGCTGGTTTTGTACTTTTTTCGTGTCATTAGCCTCAACTGGTTTGCGCTGTTGTTTTCGCTTTCTTACCTGTTGCCGGCGGTGGCTCTATTTTTTATGCTGAGAAAAACCGGCGAATTCAATTTCAATGCGTCTTTCAGCAGTTTAACCCAGCGCCTGAAAGGCAAAATGATCAACTTTGGCCTGTTTATTTTTGGCGCACAGTTTCTGAATTTATTGTCTAAGACATCCGATTCGCTGATCATCAGTTCCGTAGCAGACAATGGCCTGGTGGATCTTGCAGTGTTCAATATTGCTACTTATATTGTTACACTGATGGAAATTCCGCAGCGCAGTATTACCTCTATCAGTACACCCATTTTATCCGAATCGTGGAAGAACAAAGATCTGAAGAACATCAGTAATATTTATACTAAGAGTGTTGCCAACCTGCTAATCATCGGCCTTGCCATGTTTTGCCTTCTCTTGCTGAACGTGCACAACCTGTCCGCTTACCTCGGCGATGATTACAAAGGAATTGAAACCGTTGTTTTTTTCCTGGGCGTTAGCAAACTCATTGACCTGGGCACAGGCGCCAATGCGCAGATTATTTCAACCTCCAATTACTGGAAGGTGGATTTTATCACCAATGTTATCCTTACGCTGATTGCGCTGCCGTTGAACTATATCCTCATAAAGCATTTTAAGCTAATGGGCGCAGCCTATGCAACGTTGATTGCCATTGGTTTTTTCAATGCCATGCGTTTTGGCTTTCTGTGGTATAAGTTTGGCCTGCAACCCTATACTATCAAAGACCTGCTGGCGATTGTATATGCCGCTATTGCCGCGCTAACCTGCAACTACATTCCCAGGGTTTCCAATATTTTTTTGGATGCCGGTATCCGCACCACCGTATTCTGTGCGTTATTTTTTCCGGCTGTATATTTTACGGGGGTATCTGCAGAAGTGAACCAAATGATAAAAAAATACGTACTGTTAATAAAAGGTATTATTTTTCGCAAATAATCCTTACCGGCAGGTATCCAGGTGCAAACCATGTTTCAATATCCCCGGTACTGCCGGGCTTCATGAAAAACGTCCAATCGCAGTAGTAACGACGGCTGCCTTTCAACAACCCCTACAAACATTTTATGCATGTATGCACCTGCAAGCAATTTTTTTGCGGTGTATTCAATCATTATGGACAAATTGATACAATACCTGAAACGACAGTACCTCCGGATAAAATACCGTGGCTATGGGTGGGCCGGGCATTACAAAGACTGGGCAACTGCCGCAAAACTTTGCGCAGGGTACAACGCCGGCAATATCCTCGAACGCGTAAAAACTTCCACCTTAAAAGTAAAGCATGGCGAAGCCATTTATGAAAGAGATGCAATGCTTTTTGACAAGGTTGAATACGACTGGCCCCTGCTTGCAAATCTTTTGTGGATTGCCGGTAAAAACGGCCAGCAGTTATCGGTAATTGATTTTGGTGGCTCATTGGGCAGCAGTTATTTTCAAAACAGGCACAAACTGCAGCACCTGCATTTTTTTACCTGGAGCGTAGTAGAACAGCCGGCATTTGTAGCCGCCGGCAAAAGAGAAATAGCCTGCAACCAGCTCGGTTTTTTTGAGAACATTGATTCGGTACTATCAGTACGTGGCCCCCAAATGGCGTTGTTGTTGTCTAGTGTATTGCCTTATATTGAAGCGCCCTATGCACTGCTGGATGAAATTGCGGGTAAAAACATACCTTATATCATTATAGACAATACCTATTTCAATCCTTTGCCCGGCAACCGGCTAACCATACAAAAAGTACCGCCAGTTTATTATGAGGCTTCCTACCCGGCCTGGTTCCTGGATTATGAACAAGTAATAAAAACTCTTTCAAAAAAATATGAATTGCTGACCAGCCATACCAACGAACAAATCCTTTACCTCGATGGCAGACTGGTACCCTACCAGGGTTTTATCATGCAACTCAAAATTTAAATCCCATTTTAATATACAAGCTTACCAAACCCCGTTATAAACCCTAACAAACCTTACCGTAATACAATGGCGTATTTAATCGACTTAAAATCGTTTACTGATAAACGTGGCAACCTCACTGTAATTGAAAAGACCATTCCTTTTGATATCAGGCGTATCTTTTATATTTATGGCGTAGACGATTCATCCCGCGGCGGGCACCGGCACAAAAAAACCATACAGGCCGCTATTTGCATCAAAGGCTCTTGTCATATCTACAACACCAACGGCAGCGCCCGCGAAGATTTTTTGCTTGACAGGCCCGACCGCTGCTTGATACTTGAACCGGCCGACTGGCACAACATGGCAAAATTCAGCCCCGATGCCATTTTAATGATACTGGCTTCAGAATATTTTGACCATAACGATTATATCTTTGAGCCCTATGCCATTGATTGAGTACGAAAACCTCGGTAAACTGAACCAGCCTTTTTTTGAGGCTTATCAGCAGGCTTTTGAAAACACCCTGCACAGCGGCTGGTATATTCTTGGCAATGCCGTTAAGCATTTCGAGAAAGAGTATGCCGCTTATTGCCAGTCCGCCCATTGTACGGGCGTTGCCAATGGCCTGGATGCCCTAACCCTATCGCTACGTGCATTTGATTTTGAACCAGGTGCTGAAATCATTGTGCCTTCCAATACCTATATCGCTACTATTCTTGCCATTGTGCACAACCAGTTAAAGCCGGTGCTGGTGGAACCCGATATCCAAACCTATAATATCGATCCTTTAAAAATTGAAGAAAAAATTACGCCCCGTACAAAAGCCATTATGGTGGTGCACTTATATGGCAAGGTTTGCCAGATGGATGCTATCAGCGCAATTGCTCAAAAATACCAGCTCAGGGTAATTGAAGATTGTGCGCAGGCGCATGGTGCAAGTTTTAAAAACCGCAAAGCAGGTAATTGGGGAGATCTGGGAGCGCATAGTTTTTATCCAACAAAAAACCTGGGTGCATTGGGCGATGCTGGGGCTGTTACCTGCAACAATGAGGCACTGCGGGATACAATAGCAACCCTGCGCAATTACGGTTCATCCAAAAAATACCACAACCAACTGACAGGTTTTAATTCAAGACTGGATGAGCTGCAGGCTGCATTTCTATCTGTAAAACTTAAGAAGCTGGATGCCATCAATGATCACAAAAGAAAGCTGGCCGGGCTGTACCTGGCGGCATTAAAAGAAGATTTTATAAAACCATTGCAGCACCCGGATTATATTGATGTGTACCATATTTTCAATATCCGGCATCCAAAAAGAAATGAACTGAGGGAATACCTGCTTCGTCACGATATTCAAACTGAAATACACTATCCGGTAGCCCCCAATAAACAAAAAGCAATGGCCGGTATACTAGATAACCAACCCACACCCGTTGCTGAAACGATTCACCAAACTACTTTAAGTTTGCCAGTCTCGTATTTTCATACACATGAAGATATATACCGGGTGATAGAAGTAATGAATCAATTTTAAGAAGAGAACGATCAGGCTATTCCAATGTTTTCAGTTTTTCTAAAAACAAATGCAGGCCCTTAAGCTTGTTATCATCCAGCGTATAACTGATGTGCCGGGTGAAATATTTTTTTAAGTCAAAAAGTTGATAGGGATTTTGCGCAACAATGGTATCAATCACCTGTACGCCTGCACCCGTGGCTGCATTAAAAGCTGCAACAAAATCGTTGTCCAGTTTTTTGTTGCTAATCCAGGCTGCAAAAACAAAAGGCAGGCCGGTTAATTCCCGCCATGCTGTGCCCAAATCATAAATATAGGGCGACACTTTTCTTTGCTCAAAAGCTCTGTCGCCAATAACGAGTCCGGCAGTGGTTTCTTTTATATGCTCCCTGAAATCTGCTTTTGCATCGGTGAGCATGGGGTTTACTTTCCAGTATTCTTTCAGTAATATTTTTGCAAGCCTTACCGAAGTGCGGCTCTGGTAGTCCAGCAGCACTTCCTGCACCTGCTCAATGGGCACATCGCTGAAAAGGCAAACAGACGCCACTTCAGCATTGGCACCAATGCAATAATCGCCGATAATATGGTATTCGGCCAGTTTTGGGATAATGGCCACCGGCACAAGTCCCACATCTATTTCATCGTTGAGCAACATACCGGCGATACTTGCGGGGTAATCTTCTGTTAATTCAATGGCATCACGCATTAATCCCTGCTGAAATCCGTATATCAATGGCTTTGTATTGAGATAGCTGACTGCACCACATTTTATTTTACGCATCTTATTTACACACCGGCCTCATAGCAGCACTATGGATGAATCCCCACTGTAAGGTGGAGACGACGCAACAATGTTTAAAGCAATGTTGCCGCCTGTACCATATAATATCACTAATGTTAACCAGAATTGGTTTAATTTTGGGCACAAATATAAGTTACCTGGACAGAATACAAATTAACCCGCATGGAACTGAATGCTCTTACCGCAATTTCGCCGATAGATGGCCGCTACCGCAGACAGGTACAACACCTGGCAGACTATTTTTCTGAATATGCCCTAATCAAATACCGGGTTTTGGTAGAAATTGAGTATTACCTGTTCCTGGCAGACAAGAAATTCTTTTCCTTATCGGCCAAAGCAAGAAAACTGCTGCATGAAATAGCTACTGAGTTTTCAATAGAAGATGCGGCCGAAATAAAAAACATTGAAAAAATTACCAACCACGATGTAAAAGCCGTGGAATATTTCATTAAAACGAAACTGGATGGCATTGGCCTCGAGAATGAAAAGGAATGGGTTCATTTTGGGTTAACCTCGCAGGATATTAACAATACATCGGTGCCGTTGTTATGGAAGCATGCCGTTGAGTGCGAATACCTGCCTGCCATTTTAAACCTCAACCGCGAACTGGGCATCCTGGCCGAACAATGGATGCAGGTGCCGATGCTGGCCCGCACGCACGGACAACCCGCCAGCCCCACCCGCCTGGGCAAAGAGATCATGGTATTTGTGGAGCGACTGCAAAACCAGGTAGAACAATTCATCCATATCCCTTTTACGGCAAAATTTGGAGGCGCCACCGGTAATTTCAATGCGCACCATGTGGCTTTCCCCAAAAAAGACTGGGTGGCACTGGGCAACCAGTTTGTTGAAAAAACACTGGGCCTGAGCCGTCAGCAATTTACTACGCAAATAGAACACTACGATAACCTGGCAGCGCATTTTGATGCCATGAAACGCATTAACAACATCCTCATCGATCTCAGCCGGGATATCTGGAGTTATGTATCGCTGGATTATTTTAAACAAAAAGTAAAAAAGGGCGAAGTTGGATCTTCGGCCATGCCACATAAAGTAAACCCCATTGATTTTGAAAACGCTGAAGGCAACCTGGGTGTAGCCAACGCCCTGCTGGAGCACCTCTCCGCAAAACTGCCGGTATCAAGATTACAAAGAGACCTGACCGACTCTACCGTGTTAAGAAACATCGGGGTACCCTTTGCGCACATTATTATATCATTAAAATCGATTGAAAAAGGCCTGGGCAAACTGGTGCTGAACGAGAAAAAACTGAATGACGATCTTGAAAACAACTGGGCCGTGGTAGCAGAAGCCATTCAAACCATTTTACGCAGGGAAAATTATCCCAACCCCTACGAGGCATTGAAAGATTTAACCAGGGGCAATGGCAGTATTAACAAAGACAGCATCCACCAGTTTGTTGACGGTTTACAAGTAGCTGCTACCGTTAAAAAAGAACTAAAAAAAATAACACCTCAAAATTATACGGGGGTATAAATAATCCGTATTTTAGCCAGACTACATTTACGCTGCACCTTTGATGAAAATAAAAACGCTTATCCCTCTGCTGCTTTTGGCGCAATATTGCGCGGGGCAATCTGTCGTCCCTGTATTTACAACGCCCGACACTGTTTGCGTCAATACGCCGGTCAATATCAGCAATACAACCACCGGTGCTTCCAATTATTTCTGGAATTTTTGTGTGGCCGGTATTAATTCTACACCTGCTTCATTAAACCTGGGAAATCCCGGTGGATTGCTGGCAGAACCCGTGTTTTCGGATATAATAGAAGACAATGGCAATTTTTATGCTTTTGTGGTTAACCACTTGCCAGGTGGGCTGGTTAGATTGGATTTTGGAAATAGCTTGCTTAACACACCCGCCCCTGTTTTTTTAGGAAACCCAGGCGGAGCGATGAATGCTACCAATGGCGGAAACGAAGGTATACAGGTGGTAAAGAATGAAGGAAAATGGTATGCTATTATTGTTGGAGGAAATCCAATTTATGGTCCGTCGTGGCCAAGAATTGTAAAGATTGAATTTGGTGCGAGCATCACCAATAATGCGCCCGCAGGTACCAATTGGGGCAATCTCGGCCTTCTTAATGAGCCAATAGATCTGCACATGTTTCAGGACAATGGCGTTTGGTATGGCTTTACGGTCAATGCAGAAAGCAATACCATTACAAAATTTGATTTTACCAATAGCTTTAATAACACGCCAACTGCTGTAAATCTGGGAAATATCGGCAGCTTAAATTATCCGACAGGCATTTACGCGATAAATGACAATGGCAACTGGAGGGTATTCATAGGCAATGCAAAACCTCCTTTTTCCCTGACAAGACTTGATTTTGGAAATTCTCTGCTTAACATTCCTGTTGGAACCAACCTGGGTAACCCGGGCGGCGTATTAAATTCTCCCCGCGATTTTACCATGTTAAGGCTTTGCGGCGAAATTAGCGGCTATGCCGTAAATGGAATCGGCAACGACCTTGTTCAATTTAATTTTCACAACGATCTGTTATCGGTTCCTTCCGGCGTTTCATTGGGCAATACAGGCAATTTGAATTTTCCGCATTCGCTCTCTAAATTGTTCAGGGTTGGCAACGATTTGTATACTTTAATTACTAATGTAAATAATAATAC
>Ga0075026_100000138_pt1 | contig 25667 bp, 17 predicted proteins | sample Str012_2_FD_71392 | JGI IMG/M metagenome (GOLD analysis project Ga0075026, IMG submission 71392) | Freshwater sediment microbial communities in response to fracking from Pennsylvania, USA - Straight Creek_MetaG_SC_2012 | ecosystem: Environmental > Aquatic > Freshwater > Creek > Sediment... | reverse complement strand
AAGACATGCGCATGCTTGAAATGAAGGGAAAGATCGACAACAATCGGAATATGGATGAACTGCTGAAATGAAGATCAATGGGCAAATTTTCAACATTCAATAAGCAAAGGATTTTTAGCCGGGCGGAGTGCTGCTATTAAGCTTCCGTTGCGTCGCATTCTTGTACTGTTGCGTCGCTAATCGGCATAATCTGAATCACGGATTAAGCGAATTAAAGGATTACACAGATTATAACTTACAATAAATGCAAGAAATCCGTGATTCACAAATCCCCACATTTCCCTACATTTGTCAACCACAATTTACCCCATGGCTATTTTAGTTAATAAGCAATCAAAAATCATTGTTCAGGGATTTACCGGAACTGAGGGAACTTTCCATGCTACCCAAATGATTGAATACGGAACGCAGGTAGTCGGCGGCGTTACGCCCGGAAAAGGCGGATCAAAGCACCTCGACCGGCCCGTTTTTAATACGGTTTCCGAAGCAGTACAATCCACAGGTGCCGATGTTTCGATCATTTTCGTGCCCCCCGCATTTGCCGCTGATGCGATCATGGAAGCCACAGAAGCGGGTGTGGGACTAGTCATCTGCATTACTGAAGGAATTCCTATTCAGGATATGGTTAAAGCAAAACATTATTTGCTCGGAAAGAAGACCCGTCTTATTGGGCCAAATTGCCCTGGTGTCATTACCGCAGGCGAATGTAAAGTTGGCATCATGCCTGGATTTGTATTTCTAAAAGGAAGGATTGGTATTGTTTCCAAATCCGGAACACTGACCTACGAAGCCGCGGACCAGGTAGCCAAAGCAGGATTAGGGATTTCGACTGCAGTAGGGATCGGAGGAGATCCAATAATCGGAACACCTACTAAAGAAGCTATTGAATTATTAATGAATGATCCCGAAACCGATGGCATCGTCATGATTGGTGAAATCGGGGGAAGCATGGAAGCAGAAGCGGCACTTTGGGTAAAACAAAATAGCAGGAAACCAGTGGTTGGATTTATCGCCGGTCAAACAGCACCTCCCGGTCGTCGCATGGGACATGCGGGTGCGATTGTTGGGGGAGCTGATGATACTGCTGCTGCAAAAATGAAAATCATGGCGGAATGTGGAATCCATGTGGTGCAAAGCCCTGCAGATATTGGAGCTACCATGGCGAAAGTGCTCAAAAAATAGTTTATTCCAGCATAAGAAAACCCCGGTAGAAACCGGGGTTTTTTATGAACAAACCTTTACAAAACCTAATAACAAAATTTTCTTCCGTAACGATAGTAGAAATGCCTGCGGTCATATCGAAAATCACGACGGTCGCGATAAAGATCATGACGATCTTCCCTAAGGTCCCTGCGATCATGTCTCAGATCTGACCAGTTGCCATACACTTCATCCTGGCGTATATCGCGCCGGTCAACATACATATCTTTCTTATCCTGCCTTATATCATTTCGGTCATGATATGACTGGTATTGAGCCTGCGAACCCAGTGCAAGGAACAAACCTGCTGCAATCAAAAGCGTAGATTTCGTTTTCATACATTCTAATTTTAATGGTGAGTAATTGTTAACTCCTATATAAGATCAGCAATGAAGAACTTCGTTTAAACTGGAACCGTTATACCAATGTTAAAACCAAAATCCTCACTCCTGATGAATGCATAATCTATTGATCCGTTGTGCAATTATTGGTCATCTTGCATCTCCTCTAAAACACTTGAAATTCATCATGAACGCTCTCTATTTATCGGTATCTATTCTCCCCGAATCCAGTAACTTTAAAAAAGTTTTGTCCATGGGGCATAGGAATGGCATTTTATTTTTGATTGGTATTTTTTTGTGTTTGCAGGTGCGTGGGCAACAATCCCCGGCAAATTACACTGCCAGCTGGGCCAAAGTCGATTCGTTGATCACTAAAAAAGGGTTGACATTGTCGGCACTCGCAGAAGTGAACAGCATCTACACTACCGCGAAAAAAGAAAAGAATGATCCCCAGTTAATCAAGTCTCTGATCTACCGCTTCAACCTTGAGGGGAGCAGAAAGGAAGATGCAATTCAACAATCTACCACACTGCTCGAAAAAGAAATACGGTCTGCTCAGGAGCCCGCCAACTCCATTCTAAATAGTTTGCTCGCGGAAATATATTGGAACTATTTCCAGCAACATCGCTGGAATCTATACCAACAAAAAAATACGATCAATTTTAAAAAGGCCGACATCGCTACATGGTCAGCTGCTGATTTCCACCAAAAAATATCATCCTTATATCTCGCTTCATTGCAGGATGAAAAACTTCTCGAGCATACAAAACTGGATCCGTTCAACACACTAATCATTCCGGGAAACGCTCGCTATCTCCGGCCTACTTTATTCGACTTACTGGCCCAACGCGCGCTAAATTATTTTAAAAGTGATGAACCTGATGTATCAAAACCAGCATATGCTTTCGAGATTGAAAACCCAACCTCCTTCGCTCCGGCTAGCGAATTTATCCGCGCTTCCTTCCTTACAAAAGACAGCGCCTCTATTCATTATCGGGCTATCCTGCTCTATCAGCAACTAATCCGCTTTCATTTGCAGGACCCGCAGCCCGATGCAATGATAGATGTTGACATTCAAAGAATACAGTTCATGCGGCAATATGCTGTGATGGAGAACAAAGAAGATTTATACTTTGACGCGCTTCAATATATTACAGCCCAATATCCCGAAAACAAAACGGCAGCATCTGCATGGTATCTGCAGGCGCAATCCTACGCAGATAAAGCAGCCAGCTATGATCCGCTCAGGGATACCGCCAATCGGTATTCTTATTTACAGGCAAGGTCCATCTGCGAAAATATCTCTAAACAGACCGATAGTTCCCAGGGGAAATCCGCTTGCGAGCGACTACTGCAGCAAATCCTTCGAAAAGAATTATTAATGGAAGCCGAGAAAGTGAATGTGCCGAACAAGCCTTTTCGCATGCTAATCTCCTATCGTAATTACAGCCTGCTGCACTTTCGTTTGATACGACTCGATAGAAAAACAAAAGAAAATCTCAGCACTAATCGAGGTGATGATAAGTTGTGGAGACCTTTGACACAATTGCCGTCGCTAAAAACTTTTTACGAAACACTCCCGGAAACCAACGACTATCAACTCCATCGCGTGGAAATTAAAGTCGATGCCCTCGAACCTGGCATGTATTGTCTTCTGACGAGTATGGATAAAGATTTCTCTACAGCCAACAATCATCTTGCAGCAGAATTTTTTGACGTATCAAATATTGCTTTTGTTAATAACGGGTCCGATTATTTTGTATTGAATCGGGAAACCGGTCAGCCGATGCAGGGGACCGATGTACAGGTCTGGTATAAATATTACGACAATAAGCAGTCAAAATGGATGGAGAGAAAAGGCGAGAATTTTAATACAGACAAGAATGGATTCTTCCATATCAATCCGCCAAAAACAAATAATTACGGCTCCGTCTCGTTCGAATATACAAGCGCGGGCGATCATCTATGGCTTGATGGAGAAAATTACAATACCTATTATCGCAATGACGGCGAGGATGAAGACGAAAATGCCAAAGATTATGAAGCAGAGAATTTAAAAACGTTTTTCTTTATGGATCGGTCTATTTACAGACCCGGGCAAACTGCCTATTTTAAAGGCATTCTGATCACCAAAGATTTCAAGAGTAAAAAATCGAAAATCTTAAGTGGCTTTAAAACCCTCGTTTACCTGAATAACGCCAACAATCAAACAATAGACTCACTGCAGCTAACCACTAACGAGTTTGGTTCCTATCATGGCCAGTTTAAGCTCCCGCAAAATGTGCTGACCGGCGAATTCCGACTTGAAGATTCGTCTAATAATACCGATCAATCCTTCTCGGTAGAGGAATATAAACGACCTAAATTCCAGGTTGAATTTGAAAAGCTAAAAGGAAGCTACAGGGTGAATGACAGTGTCCTTGTCAACGGCTCCGCAAAAGCGTATGCAGGAAATAATATTGACAATGCCCTTGTGAAATATCGTGTAATCAGACAATCCAGATTTCCTTATCCCTGGCTCTATAGTAGCTGGCGCATGCCGCAAAGCAACGAGCAGGAAATCGCTCACGGTGAAATGAAAACGGATGGAGAAGGGAAATTCCATATCAGTTTCTTAGCCATTCCTGATAACGCGATGAGCAAGACATTCGACCCGGTTTTTCAATACAAACTATCTGTTGATATAACAGATATGAACGGCGAAACCAGGAGCAGCGATGAAAGCATTAGCGTTGGATACAAATCGCTGGAACTATCTATTAATTTTCCTTACTGGAAAGCACTCACCACAGACAGTTTCAATAGTGTAATAATCAATACAAGAAACCTCATGGGTGAATTCGAAAGAACGAAAGTCAACTTGTCTGTTTACTCATTAAAATCTCCGGATCGCCTTATCCGGGAAAGGTATTGGCAGCAACCCGATCAGTTTTTGATGAAGAAAGAAGAATACATTTCCTACTTTCCAAATGATCCTTTCAGCAACGAAACAAACAAAGATATTTGGCCAAGGACAAAACTATTCGACGTATCGGATTCGACCAATCCAAATGGCCACTTTGATCTCTACAAGCCGGCACCGGGTGTACTGAAACAAACCATTTGGCCAGGCTGGTATCTCATTGAAGCTACCACCAAAGACAAATATGGTCAGGACGTAAAAAATATCAGCTATGTTCAAATAATTGATTCGAAAACAGGTAATCCTGGCACACCGGAATATGTCTGGTTATTCGATAATTATGAAATTACCTACCCGGAGGAAAAAGCTACGCTAAATATCGGCTCGTCTGCAGTGAACCTGTTCCTCATTCAGGAAAAAACTACTTCAAATGAAACGGGCACAGCGTCCGGGAATATAAATTACACGGCGCATTATAGTTTCTCCCAACTAAACAATGAAAAAAAAACCTATGAGCTTCCGGTAACTGAAGCCAACAGGGGTGGTTTTGGAATATCCAGTGTCTTTGTAAAAGACAACAGGGTTTATACAAGCAATTTTACAGTAAGTGTACCCTGGTCCAACAAAGAACTATTCATTCAATATGAAACCTATCGGGAAAAAACGCTGCCAGGAAGTGAAGAGAAATGGAAAATTCACATCAATGGAAATAAAGGTGAAAAAGTATCGTCGGAAATTCTAGGAAGCATGTACGATGCCTCACTTGATCAGTTCAGGAAACAAGATTGGAGTAAGCCCGATATTTACCCTAACTATTTTTCTCAAACGAACTGGCAAGCGTGGACCAACTTTCATTCAGTTCAGTCGGAAGAAATGTTTGTAAACTGGGTTGGTGAAAAATTATTTACAAAAACGTACGACAGACTGTTTACAAGACAGGATCTGACTGTATATCGTATGATGGCGCTAAACCAAGTTTCAATACAAGACAGTGGTCAGCCAGTAAGGAAAGAGTTGACCGGATCTGTTACTCGAGTTTCGTTAAGAGGCGTAAGCTCACTTCAAAAAAATCAAGCAGCGTTCTTAGTTGTGGATGGAATCCCTTTCTCCGGGAAAATTGAAGACTTAAATCCAGAAGACGTAAAATCAATCCAAGTTTTGGATGCAAATCGGGCAAGTAGTATTTATGGAGCCCAGGGTTCACAGGGAGCACTTATTGTTACTACAAATAAAAGCGGCAGTAAAAAACAGCCGGACGTCCAACTCCGCAAAAACTTCAATGAAACCGCCTTCTTCTTTCCCGATCTCCGTACCGATGATTCCGGGAATGTTGAATTCTCTTTCAATATGCCGGAAGCATTGACTCAATGGAAATGGATGACCTTGGCTCACACGAAAGATTTAGCATTTGGCTATTCAGAAAAAATGGTGGTTACCCAGAAACAACTCATGGTGCAGCCGAATGCACCGAGATTTATTCGCCAGGGAGATCATATGGAACTGGCGGTGAAGATTGTAAACCTTACCGACACGGAGATGACGGGCCAAGCGCAATTGCAACTCCTCAATGCAACCACCAATCAATCTGTTGACGGATGGTTCAGCAATCGCCAGGCCAACCAGTATTTCACCGCGGCTGCCGGGCAGAGTACAGAAATCAGTTTTCCGATAGATGTCCCTTTCGAATTTCATGATGCCTTGACGTATCGCATTGTCGCGCACTCCGGTGCTTATTCGGATGGCGAGGAAGCTAGTCTACCAGTATTGAGTAACCGAATGCTGGTAACCGAAAGCCTGCCACTCAATATGCATGGACCAGGAACTAAAAGTTTTAAATTCGAAAAATTGCTGTCCAGCGGCTCCAGTGAATCACTGACACAGGATGCCTTAACCATGGAATTCACCCTCAATCCCGCTTGGTATGCAGTGCAATCACTTCCCTACATCACCGAGTTCCCATATGAGTGTGCCGAGCAGACTTTTAACCGATTCTATGGAAATGCTCTGGCATCCAATATCGCGAATGTTTCTCCCCACCTTCACGAAGTGTTTGCTAAATGGCAAAACGATACGAGTGCCTTGCTGAGCAATTTGCAAAAAAATGAAGAATTAAAATCAGTTCTGCTTCAGGAAACCCCTTGGGTATTGCAGGCCACCACCGAAGCAGCACAGAAAAAAAATATTGCACTGTTATTTGATATGGATCGGATGAGCAGCCAACTCGAAAGCGCGCTGGGTAAAATCGCCGGCATGCAATCCGACGGCGGTGGCTTTTCCTGGTTCAAAGGCGGGGCGGATGATCGCTATATTACGCAATACATATTAACCGGCATCGGCCATCTCAAAAAATTGGATGCGATTCCGTCACAGTCTAAGCCGGCTATAAACCTTCTGGTTCAAAAAGCACTTGCATGGCTCGACAAAAAAATACAATCGGATTACGAAGATTCGAAAAAAAGAAATCAAAAAACAGCGATACGGGAAGATATCAGCGATATCCAAATTCAATATTTATACCTGCGCAGCTTTTTTTCTGAATATGCTGTTCCCGGTCCAACTTTTCCTGCGATTAACTATTATCGCAAGCAGGCGCAACAATCCTGGTTAAAACAAAACAGGTACATGCAGGGCATGATCGCTTTGTCGCTTTTTAGAACCGGTGATGTGCAAACAGCGCGGGACATTCTTGCCTCCCTGAAGCAAAACGCAATCATGAACGAAGAACTGGGAATGTATTGGAAAGAAAATATCGCCGGCTATTATTGGTTCCAGGCTCCGGTTGAAACACAGTCATTGCTCATCGAGGCTTTTTCAGAAATCAATAAGGACAATAAAACCGTCAATGACCTCAAAACCTGGCTTCTTAAACAAAAGCAAACCCAACATTGGTCAACCACCAAAGCAACGGCAGATGCCTGTTATGCTTTGCTATTGCAAGGTTCTGACTGGCTTGCCTCTGCACCAAAAGTCAATATCAGGTTGGGCGAGATGAATATGACTCCAAATAATGCAGACCATGGAGATGGCTATTACAAAAAATCTGTAGATGCGCCCTTTATCAAACCTGGCATGGGAAATATAACGGTTACGCTTAGTGGCAGCAATCAGCAAACCGGTCCGACCTGGGGTGCTGTGTACTGGCAGTATTTCGATGACATGGATAAAATCAATTCTTCAGCTAACTATCCACTGAAACTCACAAAAAAAATATTTGTTCAAAAACAAACGGACAAGGGGGTCGTGCTCGAGCCGATAGCAGAAAATGCCTACCTGAAAGTCGGTGATAAAGTTACCGTAAGAATTGAACTCAAAGCCGATCGCAACATGGAATATGTTCACCTGAAAGATATGCGGGCCTCCTGCATGGAACCGGTAAATGTATTGAGTGAATATAAATGGCAGGGTGGCTTAGGATACTATGAATCCACACGAGATGCCAGTACCAATTTCTTTTTCGGTAATCTTCCCAAAGGGACCTACGTATTCGAATACGAATTGTTCGTGAATAATGTGGGAACTTTTAGCAATGGCATCACAACGATCCAGTGTATGTACGCGCCGGAATTCATGAACCACTTGGAGGGAGTTAAGGTGAATGTGGAAAGCGCGGTTGGCCGATGATGGATAGCCGATGGCCGGAGGAAGTGAATAGTGTACAGTTGATAGCGAATAGCGTTCAAATAATAGTCATGTCAAAGGACAGATCTTAATATTCCTATTTTTGTATTCCTTAATATTCCAAACAGTGATCTATCAACCACCATCAATACACTATTCACTTCCTCCGGCCATCGGCTATTCATCATGGGCCATCCATTCATCATCCCGTACATGAACTTCGACTGCCTCATCATTGGACAAGGTATCTGCGGAACTTTTTTGAGTTGGGAACTCGAAAAGGCAGGGCTTTCCTGTATGGTCCTGGATGAGTTCAATCCGGTAAGCGCTTCCAAAACAGCTGCCGGTATCATCAATCCTGTCACCGGACGAAGAATTGTAAAAACATGGATGATCGACGAGCTTCTTCCTTTTGCACTCAATGCTTATGATGAGATCGGCGCCGAACTTGGAATGGATTGCATCGCACCCAAAAAAACCATCGACTTCTTCCCTACCCCGCAAATGAGACTTGCATTTCTGAAACGATTTGAAGAAGATCAGCAGTACCTGCAATTGCCTTCCGAAGAAAATGACTGGCTTCCTTATTTCCATTATCATTTCGGCTACGGAGAGATTTTGTCCTGCTGGCTGGTTGACCTGATCAATTTATTGCCAGCCTTCAGAAAAAGGCTGATGGATAGGGGCGTATTACTAGAGGAAAAATTTTCGATCGATCATTTAGTAGTTGGGGAAACCGAGATTACGTACAAGAATATCCGTGCTCAAAAAATTATTTTCTGTGATGGCATTGCCGGCGCTCACAATCCCTGGTTCCAATCTCTTCCTTACGCTCCCAATAAAGGCGAAGCATTGATCGTGGAAATAAAAGATCTTCCCTCCAGCCATATCTACAAAAAAGGAATCAGCATCGTACCCTGGAAAGAAACCCTTTTTTGGGTCGGTTCTTCTTATGAATGGGAATTCCGCGACGACTTGCCTACGCCTGAATTCAGAACCAAAACGGAACTCGCCTTGAGAGAATGGGTCAAACAACCTTTTACCGTGCTGGATCATCTCGTCTCCGTTCGACCCGCAACACTTGAAAGGCGCCCCTTTGTGGGCTTTCATCCAGTCAAAAAAAATGTTGGGCTGTTCAATGGCATGGGTACCAAAGGATGTTCACTCGCTCCTTACTTTGCAGGACAACTAGCAGCGAATTTGGCACATCAATCCGCCATCTCACCAGATGCAGATATTAAACGATTCAATAATATTCTTACCAGGTCAGTAACGTCGTGATGAACCACATTCCGGTTTTGTTTCTCCAATTCTATATTTTTGGCTTGCAATGCCGGCATCATCGACCGGAACTCATCATGACTAATTTGTAATTCATGGAAAATCCGAAGAAGGAGAAAATGTATTGTATCCCCGACAGGTACCGCAGAACTGAAAATCTTCACATCCTATTCTGGCTGATAAAGGACATGAGCTGGGCGATGTTGTGGAAACCTATTGGGATCTTCATGATCTTCCCTACCATCAGCGTGGCAATACTCATTACCTGGCAAACCCGGAAAATAAAAGCGGAATTGTTCCATAACCTTGCAGTGACTTTTTGGATTTGCGCGAATGCGCTTTGGATGATTTTCGAATTCACCGGCAATGATGACCATTACCGAAAATATACAAGCATCCCTTTCAGCATCGGTTTATTTTTCATCCTGGCTTATTACCTGGTTATTCTTCCGAAGGAAAAAAGAAAAGAGAAAGCAATGGCTATGGAAAATATACAATAAGCAATTGTCAATTCGCAACTTAGATCCCTGTTTTGTAGATTTACTAACTCTTTGAAAGCACCGGCCTGCGAACGATGATGGTCGTTCTTCCGGATGTGAAATTAAGCGGGTCCTGATTCAGGAGCTGAACCGTCGCTTCATATAAATCGGGTAATTCGTGTTTGAATCGTACAGGATTTTCAAAAAAAGTTTCTACCGCAACTGCCCAAAATTCGTGATAGTTGGTAGCCGCATAATCGCCCAATAAATTCTTCTCTCCTTCCTGCATGCGGGTAAAGATAGGCCTGGCTGTTTTTGAAAAATTCTTGAAGCCTTTTTTGAAATGTTTGTCCTCGTCGGTTTCGGTGATAAAATTTACAAAGGCAAGTGCATGACCCATTTCATGCAAACCGACATTACAGTTGGGTGTTTGTCCACTGATGCCCTTCATGAAGTTATCCCAGGACAAATAGATTCCACTCTGGTCAACATGTCCCATAAAAGGGCGTGAATAAAATCCGTAGTGATAGTCATCTTTCAAAACAAAAATGTCATTGAAATAATTCATCATGAATTTGTCCAACCCAAAAGTGAGCTGCACGGCCACCGCACTGATAAGGATTGACATTTCCGGACTTTCCTTTACTTCGATATAGTGAAAATTCCTGGTCTTCTTAAACAGAAAGGTTCTGAAGAGGAATTTGCGTTGTTCTTCAAGCCCGAGACGGTTATAGTACTTGAAATAGCGGGAGACCACTGAATGGTAAAAGGTTTCCTTCTCAATGAATTTCTTCAGTTGGTATTTTGTATATATTTGATTTACAACTAAATACACTGGCCTGCGTAGCAGGAGAACCGCCACCACCACAGATATAATAACAAGAATTTCCATAAGGCTCTTTTTTCATTTGAATGGAGGGTGATCGAACAGAGCATGGCCTTACAAGGGTGTTGGATAGAAACTGGGAATTTTCTAGTAGTTATTAGAGTAGTAAAAGGTATGTAGGTTTCGCAGAGGAGTGAATAGAAGATAAAACAAGATAAAAACTATTTTTTGAAATTGAAAGCCCCTGGGCACGATTTTTAAAATAATTAGATTTGTTGGATGAATCAGGCGAGGGGTCGCAGGATTTTTCCGCTGGTCGTTGGATCCTGATTGAGCAAATGGCAAAGAGAATTGTACAGGTCTGGTAGTTGTTCCCGAAATGGGACAGGTTTTTCAAAGAATGTTTCGATACAAACAGCCCAGAATTCTTCGAAGTTAGTAGCGGCATACTTATCCAGGAGGTTAGTTTGTCCTGCCTGCATTTTCTCCATGATCGGGCGGCCGATAGGTGAAAAATCATAAAATTTCTTCCTGAAAGATTCATCTTCACCATCGGTAACCGTAAAATTGACATAAACCAATGCATGCGCCATCTCGTGTAATCCAACGTTTTCACCGTCGGTATAATCGCCATATTCGCGGAGGAAGTCGATCCAGGATAAATAGATCCCTTCCGGACTCACATTTCCTTCATACGGCACCGATGCATTTTCATACCGATACCGGTTTTTGAGAATATAAATTTTATTAAAATAGTTGAGTAAGAAATCCTGCAATCCGAAAGTGAGTTGAATAGCCGCCGCACTGATCAACACAGGCATTTCATCTTCCATATCCATACCTACGCATTCAAACTCTTTGGCTTCGATAAAGAGGATGGTCCTTTTAATAAACCGGTCCTTTGCTTCTGCGTTCAGGCTTCGGTAATAAGGATTGTGATTGGCCAGTATTCCATCATAAACTCCCTTCTTCTGGTCGTATTCAACATTTAATTTGTTGGTGAGATAACGATACCTCCAATACCGAAGCAGTATATAAATGGTAGCAGCAACCAGGAATATGGTCAGGAATCGCCAGATCACCTGCTGATCAGATTCAATCGCCGGTAGGATGATTTTACCACTCTTATTAATAGACCCAGCAGTTTCGCGAACCAATTGCCGGATAGAATCAGGCAATCCTGTTGTGTCGCTAAAACTATTCAAAATATAAGTCGAATCCTGCGGCATAGGGATGAAAATAATGATTTTACGCGAACCTTATCTCTTTGGGAAGCTCCTGTGTTTTGATTTACCTTTGCAGCTCTTATTAAAAAACCAACAAGCATCATGTACAGGACACATACCTGCGGTGAATTAAGGCTGGGCGATATTAATAAAAAAGTTACCCTGGCGGGCTGGGTTCAGACCGTGCGTAAATTTGGTAGTATAACGTTTATTGATCTCCGTGATCGTTACGGAATCACGCAGCTCCTCTTCGGCGAAGAGTTGAATGCCGAGTTGGAAAAATCACCCCTGGGTAGAGAATTTGTACTGCAGGCATCAGGAACCGTTTCGGAACGGTCGAATAAAAATCCTAACATCACTACCGGAGACATTGAAATAAAAGTCTCTTCTTTTTCCATTTTAAATAAGTCAGTAACACCGCCCTTTACCATCCAGGATGATACCGACGGCGGCGACGACCTTCGTATGAAATATCGCTACCTGGATCTGCGTCGAAATAACATTCGCAAAAATCTCGAGTTGCGGTATGCAGTAAATCGGGCAGCAAGGGATTACCTGCACATGAATCATTTCATGGATGTGGAAACACCTTTTCTCATCAAGTCAACACCCGAAGGCGCGCGCGATTTTGTAGTGCCATCAAGGATGAATGCGGGTCAGTTTTATGCGCTTCCGCAATCACCTCAAACTTTCAAACAATTGCTGATGGTGAGTGGATATGACCGCTACTACCAGATCGTAAAGTGTTTTCGCGATGAAGACCTTCGTGCCGATCGTCAGCCTGAATTCACACAGATCGACTGCGAGATGAGCTTTGTGGAGCAGGAAGATATCCTGAACATGTTCGAAGGCATGATCAAACACATCTTCAAACAAGTTAAAGGCATCGACTATACTGAGAAGATTGAACGGATGAGTTGGGAAGAAGCTATGTGGAACTACGGGAATGACAAACCTGATATTCGTTTTGGGATGCAGATCGCCAACTTCAAATCGGCTTTCGAGAAAGGTGGCAAGATATCGGCCACGGGCGAGTTAATATCCGGTGCGGGGTTCAATGTATTCGACAACGCAGAAACAGTAGTTGCCATCGCAGTACCCGGCGCAGTAGAATATACCAGGAAACAGCTCGACGAGCTAACGGAGTGGGTTAAGCGCCCTCAAATTGGAATGCAAGGTATGGTCAACATAAAGTGCAACGCCGATGGAAGTTTCAAAAGCAGTGTTGATAAATTTTATGGAGAGGACAAATTGAAAGAGATCGCTTCCTTTGCTAAAGCTTCTCCAGGCGATCTGATACTGATTTTAGCCGGACCGGAAGAGAGGACCCGTAAAGCCATTAGTGAGCTTCGGTTGGAACTGGGCGAAAGACTTGGCTGGAGAAAAAAGGATGAATACAAATTGCTTTGGGTGATCGACTTCCCGTTGTTTGAATACAGCGCGGAAGATACCGCTGCGGGCGAACCTGGCCGCTGGGTAGCACGTCACCATCCGTTTACGGCACCCAAGCCGGATCATATTCCGGTCATGATCAATAATAGCCCGGTCATTGAGCATGTGGCCAACTATCTCCGCCACCCCTATTCGAATATCAAGGCCAATGCCTATGACATGGTCTTAAACGGAAACGAGATCGGTGGTGGTTCCATCAGAATCTTCCAGCGCGACCTGCAGGAGAAAATGTTTTCAGCACTCGGGATGAGCAAAGAGGAAGCACTTCATAAATTTGGGTTTTTACTCGGCGCCTTTGAATATGGCGCTCCGCCGCATGGGGGAATTGCCTTTGGATTTGATCGTCTTTGTTCCCTACTCGGTGGAAGCGAAAGCATTCGTGATTTCATTGCCTTCCCGAAAAACAATAGTGGTCGCGATGTAATGCTGGATGCACCCTCTTCCATAGATCAAAAACAATTGAAAGAATTATCGATCCGTTTGAACATTCAGGAATAAAAAACAGTAACCGGCACACTATGCTTACATTATCAAAGTTTTCCGCAGTATTGTCCTGGTTCAACCTGGTCGTAGCAGGGATTTTTGTATTCTGTTGTCTGCTTTTTGGATTGCGCCTTTTGGGACTGGCCAATGCCCTCATACCTGCAGTATTACTGGGTTCGATTGTACTCCACAGTTATGCGGCCTTGCAACTTAGGAAATCAATCGTGAATCCCTCCGTTCCACTAAGTAGTCAAACACCGGCCGGTATACGTTTTGTTGGCTATGTGGTTTTGTTTTTGGCCGTATTGTACGGTGCGAGCGGACTGGCCATGTTTCAGCACACTCAGGAAATCATGAAGCAAATGCAGGTTCAAATGCCACCAGAATATAAAAATGTTGACCTGACCGGATCTCTTCGTGGTGGTTCAGTATTTTTGATGTTGTTTAGCCTTAGCATTCTCATCAATGTATTGCTCAATTTCCGGTTGCTGAGATGGTACTATTTTTCAAAAGCTGAATAAACAATAATATTCAACTGTTTCTCCTGAACCAATTCAATCTGAATGCAAAATAGACGAATGCCACGATGATCAGCAGGATGCCTATCGCGATCAGGTTGTTTCGGAACATAGCACCTCCAAGGTCTTCACCGTTTTTTATTCCGCTTTTACAATTGGAAACATAATAATCCAGTCCGGGATAGTGACTATTTAGTTGATGTACATTCTCGAATTTCTTAAGCGCCTTTCGGTAAAATTTTTTCTCCCACAAATCGATTCCTTCCGCAAACAATTGAGTAGAATTGCTGGCAGTCGGGGTGATATCTGCGGTATCGAGGTATTCTCTTAAAATCGTTACCGGTATGGCAAAATTTAATCCTGCGGCCAGGCCTCCATTGTTTTCCAGGCTTCCGAAAGTAGTTAGGCCCACTACTTCACCATCTGCATTGCAAACAGGACCTCCGCTACTACCGTGATTGATATTGGCATCCATTTGGATGATGGGCCATCCGTTCGCCGATTTCTTGATCGCACTCACAATGCCCGTGGTGAGTGTTGGTTCGAGCGCCGATTCTTTCGAAACAAAATCGTTGTTGGTAACCGGACCAGGATAACCATAAACATAGAGTTGCTGGCCAACGCGGGGAAGTTGATCATCTGCCAGCTTAAGTGTCGGCAACATGGTCTCTCCATCTATCTTTAGTATCGCGAGGTCTTTCCCTGGCATCGGCAATCCTTTTACCACGACGATGGCCGGTTTTTTTTCGGCAGCTGCTTCCTGCCCACCTTCATTGCTGAATACTACGAACACATCTTTTTTCAAGTCATATAGCACCATTGAAAAAAGTCGCGAATAAACAGAAGCATAAGTATTGTACAGCAAATCCCGCTGCTGTTCTGTAAATGTAGCGGCCCATGAATTTTCCAATGCCTCGATACTTGCCTGGGTTATTTGCTGGAAAGCCGAGAGAATAAACCGTCTTTTGATAAAAGCATTTTCACGATCGATCAAATGACTATTGGTGGCAACATACCCATCGCCTGTTATAAAAAAACCTGTTCCGGTTGAAGTGATTTCCTCTGGTTGTTTAATATAGTCAAGTGTTGCCTTGAAAAAACGGTTGGGGTTATTGTTCATCTCCTTCAGCACAATATCCAGCTTCTGTTCAGCCGAAAAAATCACGCCACCCGTATCAAGTCTTTGAATCGAATCGAGCAATACATTGAACCGCTTGTTATCCATCTTCATTTGGTTCACATACACATTGGCCGAAAAAACGGTTTTAATCATCACAACGCCAGGACGGTTCACTGCATAATTGTGCTCGCCGCCTTTTTGTTGCGCGCAAAGCGGGTGAATAAAAAAAAGAGAAAATGTAAACAGTAAAAAAAACCCCGAAGAAGCGGGAAATCCTTTTTTCAGCATAAAAACCTGCTTTGAATTAAAACTTGAAAAGGGGTAACTTGTTGCAGCATAATTGAAAAAATCCTTATATGAATTCCTCACGTGCTCCGTTGGCAGAGCGGCTACGGCCACGAACCCTGGATGAATTAGTAGGGCAGCAGCACTTAACAGGTAAAGGTAGCATATTAAGAGGAGCTATTGCGCAGGGCAAAGTACCATCGATGATATTATGGGGTCCTCCAGGTACCGGAAAGACTACAATTGCCAATATTATCGCACATGAACTCAGCAGTACATTCTATACTTTGAGCGCCATCTCATCTGGTGTAAAAGAAGTACGAGAAGTAATCCAGGAAGCAAAAGATAAGACGGGTGCTATTTTATTTATCGACGAAATTCATCGCTTCAATAAGGGACAACAGGACGCATTGTTGGGAGCGGTGGAAAAAGGTATCGTCACACTTATCGGCGCGACCACTGAAAATCCTTCTTTCGAAGTAAACAGCGCTTTACTTAGCAGATGCCAGGTATATGTGTTGAAACCGCTAGACCGGAATGACCTTTCCCGTTTATTAGAAAATGCAATGCGAAATGATCCCTGGCTGAAAACAAAAAATATCAAGCTTACAGAAACGGAGGCACTACTCAACCTATCTGGAGGCGATGCAAGAAAATTGCTTAATCTATTCGAGTTGGTGTCCAACGCAGCAACAGCTAAAGGCGAAAATGAAATTACAGATAAACTTGTGGTGGATACTGCCCAGCAACGAACCGTACTGTATGACAAAAAAGGAGAACAGCATTACGACATCACTTCTGCTTTTATCAAATCCCTGCGCGGCAGTGATCCCAATGCTGCAATTTACTGGATGGCCAGAATGATTGAAGGAGGTGAAGACGTGAAATTTATCGCCAGGAGAATGTTGATCCTGGCCAGTGAAGATATCGGCAATGCAAATCCAAATGCTTTGTTACTTGCCAATGCTACTTTCGATGCGGTAAACAAGATCGGTTATCCCGAATCAAATATCATCCTTTCGCAGTGCGCAGCTTACCTGGCTTCATCACCCAAAAGCAATGCGGCTGTCGCGGCGATCGGGGAGGCTATGTCTGCCGTAAAAAGATCCGGTGACCTGCCGGTACCACTTCATATCAGGAATGCCCCTACGAACCTGATGAAGAACATGGACTACGGCAAAGGTTATGAATACAGCCATAGTTATGAGAACAATTTTTCTCCGCAGGAATACCTGCCCAAAGAAATTTCAGGAACTACATTCTATGACCCGGGAAAAAATCCGAGAGAAGAGGAATTGCGGAAATATTTGAAAAGCTTGTGGAAAGAAAAATACGGATATTAAGCTATTAGCAACCAAACAACTTCGATAACTCATGCTCAGTTGGATTTTTAAATCGTTTGACGAATTGACCCCCCACGAACTTTATGGCATCCTGCAATTGCGCAATGAAGTTTTTGTTGTTGAACAAAACTGTGTTTACCAGGATGCTGATAATAAAGACATTTCTTCACATCACCTCATGTGCTGGAAAGATCATATCCTGGTAGCTTATGCGAGAATTGTAGCTCCGGGAATTTCCTATAGTGAATCTTCGATTGGTCGCGTCGTAACTTCCCCATCGGCGCGAAAAACTGGTATCGGCAAAATATTGATACGTAAAAGCATAGAATCAACGCGGAGTTTATATCCCCAGCATTCCATCAAAATAGGTGCGCAACTATACCTAAAGCATTTTTATGAATCTTTTTCGTTTGTTCAAACCAGTGAGGCCTACCTGGAAGACGATATCCCGCACATAGAAATGTTGCTAAGCTTTTAATGGGAACACATTCCATGGTTTGGAAAAACTCCAAATAAAATACTTCATCGTCACCACACCAATAAAACTTCTTTACCCGTTCTTGTATGGTAACCGGTTCTGTATTAAATTAGAGTTAGAATCCAAACCGTCGGAAAACTAAATCAATATTCCATGAAACAATATTTACACTCCTGTTTGCGGAAGTGTTTATTCCTACTGATTGTAGCGCTCGTTTCTTATACCCCCTCATTCAGTCAATTATCCGCAGGAAATTATTTTGAAGCTGGTATTACCGCAGGACCTATGGTATTTATGGGTGACCTGGGTGGCCATTTTGGTCGTGGTACAACCTTCATTAAGGACTATAACATGAAGGCCACCAAATTGTCTTTTGGTGCTTTCCTCACCGCACATCCTTCAGAACTTATTGGATTTCGATTAGCGCTTAACTATGGGCAAATTGAAGGATATGATTCCTATATCACTCCGAAAGGTGGCTATGAAACAGCCCGTCATGATAGAAACCTGGATTTCCGTTCCAACATAGCAGAAGCATTTCTGGCCATGGAAATATATCCAACAGTGTTGTTGGAAGATGATCCAACCAGTGTCTTTGGAAGACTTAGACCATATGGGTTAATCGGTGTGGGTGTGTTTCATTTTAATCCGCAGGGAACTTATGTTGACCCGAATAACGGAACCGAAACCTGGGTTGATCTCAGACCTCTCCATACTGAAGGGCAGGGTTTTCCTGAATATCCAACAAGGAAAGAATATGCTCTGACTCAGATCAATATCCCGATGGGTGTAGGCGTCAAATACTATCTCAACGAAAATGTAAATCTTTCGTTTGAAATTGTACACCGTAAAACATTTACTGACTATATCGATGATGTGAGCACTACCTACGTGGACCCAACCTTATTCGGCAAATACTTATCACCAAGCCAGGCAATCATCGCCAATAATGTCTATAATAAAAGTCCATTGAGAGACGATACGCGTCCAGGCTATTCTTATGGTCCCGGCGGACAACGAGGTGATTCCAAGCAAAATGATGGTTATTTCACAGCAGCATTCAAAATCGGATTTCGTTTAGGATCCGGCCGCGAATGGAGGAATTCGACGCATTGTCCTTTGTTACGTTTCTAAAATTTGAACTAAGATATTTCTTGATCCGTACCCTTTTTTTTCTGCCTGTTTCAAATCACAAGCAGACCGCAACATGAAAACTATACCCATGAAAAAAACGATCCGCACTGGCATTGCCTACCTGTCGTCCCTGCTTATGTTATTGGCAGCTACAGGCATTTCCCTGGCCGCAGACAAACCATCCACGGCGAAGAAGACCGTTTTCTATTCTGTTCTCGTAAGCAAAACCCAAAACAGCAAAAAGCACAAGATCCGCTTGTTCAGCAATGCCGGAGAATCCAGGGTATTGTGCTCAGTGAATGGAGTGGAAGGCAAAAAATATGAGATCTACATTTTTAATGTGGACAGTAAACTGATCACGCAGACTAACATGCGCAGCGGAGAAACTGCGGTACTGAACAATATTTCAAAAGGGAACTATCTTTTTGAGGTGCTGATCAATGATGAACACGTGGAGAGCGGGCAATTGACCATTCAATAATTTATCTGAACGATTATAACTAAAGCCAATAAGAAGCAGGGAAATTGGTAAAATCCGAATATCCGAAAGGTTTAGTAAACCTGATCCGTTCCCTATTTTAGGTACCCTACAAACGATTTTATTAATCACTCCCTGCCCACCTTATTGGTCTTAATTTCCTCTGGTTCTCCCCCGGTATCCTGAATAGCCGGCGACGAAAAATTAGCTGCTATTTGGCCTCCAAAACAGCTATTTATTTCAGAAAAATATCGGCAGCTTCTTTCCAATTGTCGATGCGGTCATACCCTTCCACGTCAAGATTGTGAGCAGAGGTGAAAAGATATTTCTTCCCGTTAAAATGCTTCAGGTTTCGTACATGATCATCAATCATGTAATCTCCATATACCAATCTTTTATCACCGCAAAGCGCGAGCTGCTTCCAGGTAAGAAACGGGAAATGTTCGAGCAGCCATTCGAGCTTATCTTTTAAGGAATTCGGAAATTCAGTAGCAGCAGACACAATGAATAATTCATATCGTTCATTTATTCCTTTCAATGTTTGCACACTATCTTTCATAACGGAGAGATTTCTGAAAAACCCTTCTCCCATCAACCGATTCTGCACCATCGACTGATGCTGCTCAGGAAAGCCTCGAAGCCATGAACCCCCAAGCATTTTTTTATAGTCTATGGGTTGATCGTATTTTTCCTTATACCAATTGATCATATCCCCCATCGGATCGGCGATCACTTCGTCCATATCAATGATAACTCTTTCCATGCTGCAATATTAATAGTCAGCGCTTAGATTGCGCGAGTTCTGTTTTCAGGAATTGTGCCGTAAAGCTTTCTTTGTTTTTTGTGAGATCCTCGGGGGTGCCTTCAAATAGAATCCTTCCGCCACCATCGCCTCCTTCGGGCCCCAGGTCTATCACATGATCTGCCACCTTGATGACGTCGAGATTGTGTTCGATAACCAATACGGAATTGCCTCGGTCAGTGAGTTTATTGAGCACGTCCAGAAGATGCTGGATATCTTCAAAGTGAAGTCCGGTCGTAGGCTCATCCAGGATATAAAAAGTTTTACCAGTATCTTTTTTGCCAAGTTCGGTAGCGAGTTTAACACGTTGTGCCTCTCCTCCGCTCAACGTAACCGCAGACTGTCCAAGGGTTATATATCCCAGTCCCACTTCCTGTAATACCTTAATTTTCCGATAGAGGTAAGGTACATTCTGAAAAAATTCCACCGCTTCTTCTACCGTCATGTCCAGCACATCACTGATAGATTTTCCTTTGTAACGGATCTCCAGTGTTTCCCGGTTGTATCGTCTTCCATTGCATTTTTCACAATGAACATACACATCTGGTAAGAAATTCATTTCGATGACACGCATACCGCCGCCTTCACATACATCGCAGCGGCCACTTTTTACATTGAAGGAAAAACGGCCCGCATTGTATCCACGAATCTTGGCCTCGGGCACCGACGCAAACAATGTTCTTATATCGGTAAAAAAACCGCAATAAGTTGCAGGATTACTTCTGGGTGTTCGGCCAATGGGGGACTGATCAATCTCAATTACTTTATCAATATGTTCCAATCCCAGAATGCTCTTGTACTCCATCGGCACCGCAATCGAACCATAAGCATGTTTACTCAGAATCGGGTAAAGCGTTTCGTTGATCAGGGTCGATTTACCACTACCACTCACACCAGATACCACGATAAATTTTCCGAGTGGGAATTTCACAGTCACATTTTTCAGGTTATTTCCCTTTGCTCCCTTCAGCTCCAAAAATTTGCCATTGCCTTTTCTTCTTTCCCCCGGTACTTTGATTTGTCGGCGGCCATTCAGATAATCAGCTGTAAGCGTATCCAGTTTCAGCATCGCACTCGGTATACCCTGGGCAACAATTCTTCCGCCATGAAATCCCGCCTTCGGTCCAATATCCACGAGATAGTCTGCCGCCAGCATAATATCCTTATCGTGCTCCACTACCAGCACACTGTTGCCAATATTGCGCAGGTTTTTCAATGCAAGAATTAATCTTTGATTATCTCTTTGATGCAGGCCAATACTGGGCTCATCTAAAATATAGGTGATACCCTGTAATTGCGACCCGATTTGGGTAGCGAGCCGGATACGCTGTGATTCGCCACCACTCAACGTACGCGAAGCCCTGTTAATGGTAAGATATGTGAGACCAACGTCCAGTAAAAATCCCAGGCGCTCGCGAATTTCTTTCAGTATATCTTTTGCAATTATATTTTGTTTATTACTAAGCCTTTTTTCTATTCCCGAAAACCATTGAAGCAGCTTGTCGAGATTCATACTGCTCAGTTCCGAAATGTTTTTTTCGTCAATTTTAAACCACAGGCTTTCTGTCTTGAGCCGGGCACCACCACAGGTTTCACAGGTATTCAGTTCCATAAATTTTTCTACCCATTCCCGCAAAGCATCTGTAGTGCCTCCTGCGAACCAGCGCTTGAGCTGATTGATCAGGCCCTCATACTCGGTCGTATATAGTTCTCCGTTAGTTGCAACAGCATCAAAGTCCAGATTGACTTCCGAGGACCCCTGCTCAGTGCCATACAAAACCAAATTAAGCGCCTTGGCTGACATGTCTTTGATGGTCACATCCAGGCTAAATTTATTTTTCTTGGCAAGCTGTTGCACCTGTTTGAAGACATAGGCTTCCCTTTCTTCACCAAGTGGCGCGATGCCGCCTTCATTAATGGTCTTGCTCCGGTCGGGTATCACAGCGGCCATACTTACCTGGTACACGGAACCAAGTCCTTTGCAGGTTGGGCAGGCGCCATAGGGGGAATTAAATGAAAAACTATTGGGGGAAGGCTCTTCATAACTGATACCTGTATCCTCGCACATCAACTGTTTACTATATTGAACCAATTTATCCTGTTCATTCACCAGCAGGAAAATCAGATCCTTTCCGACCTGTAACGCTTTTTGCACACTCTGGCTCAATCGCAATTTCATATCATCCGTCACAGCCAACCTGTCAATGACCACTTCAATATCATGAATCTTGTAGCGATCTACCTGCATTTTGGGAACCAGGTCCTTGACTTCACCATCCACCCTAACTTTTAGATACCCTTTCTTGCGGGTGTCCTCAAACAGTTCACGGTAATGTCCTTTGCGACCCCGAACCAGGGGTGCCAGCAAAGTGATCTTCTTATTCCTGAATTTTTTGAAAATATTGTCAACGATTTCTTCCTCGCTGAACTTCACCATTTTTTTGCCGGTGTTGTAGGAATAAGCTTCCCCAATGCGAGCATACAGAAGCCGCAGAAAATCGTACACTTCGGTGACTGTGCCTACTGTACTGCGCGGATTTTTATTAGTTGTTTTTTGTTCGATCGAAATCACGGGACTTAGTCCTGTGATCTTATCTACATCAGGACGCTCCATATCTCCGATAAACTGTCTTGCATAAGCGCCGAAACTTTCCATGTAACGGCGTTGCCCCTCTGCATAGATCGTATCGAATGCCAGTGAAGATTTTCCGCTTCCGCTGATACCCGTGATCACTACCAGTTTATTTTTGGGAATCTTTATGTCGATATTCTTCAGGTTATGAACCCGCGCTCCAAATACTTCTATTGAATCCTCCCCCCTGATTGCAGGCTTAACCTGCTCATCTGCCAATGCCATATAAATACTCCTTTTAAAGCCTGAAAAGGGAACTAAGTTAAGAACAAATAGGGGGATGTTTGGTTTAAGGTTTCATACAAAGACGCCAAGGAGGCGCAAAGAAGCAAAAAGTGAACTTTTCTTTGCGTCTTTGCGCCTCCTTGGCGTCTTTGTATGAAACAAAAAGGATCAAAATTATTTATGCAAGGTAACTGTAGGCACTTTTGTCGTTTTGCCATTTGTTACGACGATATTATTTAGCGTGGTATCGTTGTATCCGTGATGACCAAATACTGATAGTGTATAGGTTCCCGGATTCACCGCTCTGATTAAATAGCCTCCGTTGAAACCCGGAACAGCATATACTGTATCGGTTGCATTAAACACTTCCACCAGCGGAGATGCTCCCGGTGGCAACACCAATCCTTCAATCCTGCTGGAAGTATGATCATTGAATGCAACGATATAAGGGCTCAGGTAAAAGGTACCACTCCAGAAAAGAATTGAGCGTTTCAAATTGAAGTCGAGCCACAATTTAAATTCGTTGCCGCTGACAGTATAAATATTTTCTCGTTTAACATTGATATCGAAGTAAGGATGAGGTCCGAATACTTCTAAAGGATAACTGGTAACACTATCCGTAAAAACAGTATTGTCTGATCCAAGTGTAATGCGCACTTTCAACACTTTCCCGTTGGGATATTGTCCGGTACCAAGTAATGTATCTGTGCCGTTGCGCAATTTCAGCAGATCATACACGCCCGGGCTGATCGCCAGTGTATCCCAGATCACTGATTTATGATTTTCGTCATGGTGCCATCCCCAGAAATTGAAATCCCATTGATCATCGCGATCAGGATCACCCTGGCTGGCCGCTGTATCAATCTCTATTGCGACCTGGCGAATGTCTACTAACACCTTAGCATACGCAACAGGACCATCGGAGAGATACAACGACATCTGCGATTTACCCGCCGGAATGTTAGCGTTCGAATTGGATGAATTGTCTTTGTTACAGGAAAAGAATAGTACTAAGGCCGCGATGCCGCAGCCTGCGGTGAACCACTTGGCAGTTGATTTCATATCAGTAAAAATTTAAGGTAGAAGTGTTACAGTAAGGTTTTCTTTTTCAAATACTATTCCAAAAGTTGTTAAGCATTGTTAAACCAACGACTAACATCCATTTTTTTATCACCATCCCTCCAATTTTGGGAATGGCGGGCAATTATCTCTACGCTCTGCCATGAATGTCAGTTGCCGCAGTCACCAGCAATAACATTTTATTAATAGTCTACTCGTTTTGTAGACTTTTTTTTAAAAAACCGGTGTCGATTTTTGGAGGATTGAATTTTTCACCCCTATATTTGCAATAGTTCTTTACAATTCTTATCAAGAAAGGCTGAGGGAATGGCCCGATGAAGCCTTGACAACCTGTCCCGCCAGTGGCGAGACAAGGTGCCAATTCCATCCCCGTGTACTTACGGGGTCCGATAAGTCAGACTCAGCCTTAAAATATCTTTTAACATATTCTAAGCTCTTCTGACCAATCAGAAGAGCTTTTTCATTTTCGGCCATCCGGTCGAATAAGAAACTGTTCCTGATCCTTTGTTGATGAGTTTTATATTTTGTTCACCGCTATGTGGGTGTTTGAAATTCGAACACCCAGGCAAATAAAAATAAAACCATGTCTCCCATCACTTCGCTCCTACACAGCATTCCCGTTGATCCATTAACAGGCGCCATCTCCGTGCCGATTTATCAAACCTCCACTTTCGTACAGGAAGCACCCGGTATTAATAAAGGGTATGACTATGCGCGGACAGGAAATCCAACCCGCACAGTGCTGGAAGACCTGATGGCGCAGCTGGAAAAAGGAAAAACAGGAATCGCTTTCGGAAGTGGGTTGGCAGCTATCGATGCTGTACTCAAACTGCTCCAGTCGGGTGACGAAGTAGTTGCCATCGATGATATCTATGGTGGTGCTTACCGGTTGTTTGAGCAGGTATATAAAAAATTCGGGATCAACGTAACCTATGTGGATGCAAGCGACGCGGAGCAGGTATTCCTTGCCGTTACGCCGAAGACCAAATTAATTTGGATTGAAACGCCTACAAATCCAACCCTCAAGATTTCCGATATCGCAGCGATTGCCAACATCGCAAGAGCGCATCGATGTTTGCTTTGCGTGGATAATACTTTTGCATCACCGGCGCTACAACAACCTCTCACGCTGGGAGCTGATATTGTAATTCATTCCGCTACTAAATACCTGGGTGGCCACAGCGACCTGATAGCAGGTATTGTCGTGACACAAGATGCTGAACTCGGCGCCAAAATAAAATTCTATCAAAATGCCTGTGGGGCCATTCTTTCTCCGTTCGATAGCTGGTTGGTGATCCGTGGCATCGAAACGCTACACCTTCGTATCAAACAACATTGTAGCAGTGCCGCACAGGTAGCAGCCTTCCTGCTCGGGCATCCACAGGTGGATAAGGTTTTCTATCCCGGTCTTGCTTCTCACCCAAATCACGACATCGCCCGAAAACAATCGAAAGGATTTGGCGGCATTGTGTCCTTTTCCCTGAAAAAAGACCGGGTAATCGATGCTACCCACTTCGTTAGCAATACAAAAATCTTTAAACTGGCAGAAAGCCTTGGCGGTATCAAGAGCCTGATCAGCCATCCTGCCGCTATGACCCACAAGACGATACCGCCCGTAAAACGTCGTGCTGCGGGTGTGCAGGACAGCCTGATCAGGCTTTCGATCGGACATGAAGAACCCGAGGACCTGATAGACGACCTTGCCCAAACATTTGACAGGCTGGAGCAGGAAAAAGAACGTCTGACCCCTCAGCACCTTAACAT
>Ga0075026_100000137_pt1 | contig 25708 bp, 17 predicted proteins | sample Str012_2_FD_71392 | JGI IMG/M metagenome (GOLD analysis project Ga0075026, IMG submission 71392) | Freshwater sediment microbial communities in response to fracking from Pennsylvania, USA - Straight Creek_MetaG_SC_2012 | ecosystem: Environmental > Aquatic > Freshwater > Creek > Sediment... | reverse complement strand
GTACAAAGACACAATGTAATTAATACAATGACCGATTCATTGTCATCGCTTTCGGTGGGCAATGGCAGCTTTGCGTATACGGCCGATGTTACGGGCCTGCAGAGTTTTCCGGACCAGTATGCCAAAGGCGTTCCGCTGGGTACCGAGTCCGAATGGGGCTGGCATAGCTTTCCGAATACAGAAAACCTTTCAATAACATCAGCGCAAAAAATATATGAACTGGAAGGCCGCAAGATTTCTTATACGGTACAATTAAAAGAGCCCGGACAAAATAAAAAAACCGTTGAGTATTTCCGTGTCAACCAGCATCGCCTGCAGCTGGGAAACATAGGGCTGGAGATTACAAAGAAAGATGGAACTGCGGCAACCATCCGGGATATTAAAAATATACGGCAGGAACTGGACCTGTGGACAGGTATTCTCAGCAGTGCTTTTACAGTAGAAGATGTGCCGGTAAAAGTGATGACCGTTTGTCACCAGCAGCAGGATGCACTGGCATTTAAAATTGAATCTTCTTTACTGAAAGAAAAGCGTTTATTGGTACGCGTTCGTTTTCCCTATCCCAACGGGCAGTTTAAAGATGTGGGCAACAACTGGGCGGAAGATGAAAGGCATACTTCTCAATTGACCCATACGGCAAACGGCGCCAGCATCAAACACAGCATAGATACCGCTGTATATTATGCTGCACTGCAATGGAGCAATAAAACAACTATTCAAAAAAAAGCAGCTCATTATTTTTTACTGCGGCCCGCTGCAGATGATGAAACTTATACATTCAGTTGCCGGTTTTCTCAAAATAAAAATGCAGCGGTGTCTTCTTTTGCGCAAACGCAAATCAATAGCATACAACAATGGAAAAAATTCTGGCTAAGCGGTGGCGCTGTGGATTTTTCGGGGAGTACCGACCAGCGGGCTTTTGAAATAGAACGCCGGACTGTATTGTCGCAATACCTTACCAAAATACAATGTGCGTCTGCATTTCCGCCGCAGGAAACCGGCCTTACCTACAATAGCTGGTATGGCAAGCCGCATCTTGAAATGCACTGGTGGCATGCCGTTCATTTTGCGCAATGGGGCCGCGCCGATCTGCTGGAGAAAAGCCTGGACTGGTATTTTACAGTAGCTGCAAAAGCAAAAGCGCTGGCAAAACGCCAGGGTTTTGAAGGGGTGCGCTGGCAAAAAATGACCGATCATGCCGGTAATGAATCCCCCTCATCAGTGGGTGCATTTTTAATCTGGCAGCAGCCACATTTTATTTACATGGCCGAGATGCTGTACCGCAGCAAGCCATCAAAACAAATCCTAGACAAATACAAAGACCTTGTTTTTGCGACGGCCGGTTTTATGGCGTCTTTTCCTTCTTACAATCCGCAAACAAAAAAATACAATCTTGGCAAGGGGTTAATACCTGCGCAGGAATGTTTCGATGCGGTAAAGACGTTCAATCCAACGTATGAACTGGCCTATTGGTCATGGGCACTGAATATAGCGCAGCAATGGCGCATGAGATCGGGCATGCAAAGAAACCGGCAATGGGATACCATCATCAGTCAGCTGGCACCACTGCCACAGGCCAATGCTGTTTATCTTGCCACGGAAAGCACACCCGATTGCTATACAACCGAACGCTATCTTACCGATCATCCGGCCGTACTGGCCGCCTACAGTACCATTCCTGCTGCCAATGGGCTGGATACAAGCATCATGAAAAATACTTTTGAGCTGGTGTGGAAGATTTGGAAATGGAATGATACCTGGGGTTGGGATTTTCCGCTGACTGCCATGACAGCTACCCGTTTGCACCTTTCGGATAAAGCAGTAGAAGCATTGCTGATGCCCATCAAAACAAATACCTATCTCCACAACGGACATAATTACCAGGACGAACGGCTCACTATTTATTTACCCGGCAATGGCGGCGTGCTGAACGCAGTGGCACTCATGTGCACTGGCGCAGACGCAGACAAAACTATCAACCCGGGTTTTCCCAAAGATGGCAGCTGGAAAGTAAAATGGGAAGGATTGAAAAAATTACCCTGAGGCTGTTTAAATCCTGACTTTATAAGTTTCACATTCCTGCGGCAGTTTCAATGCATTAAATAAGCTGAAAAACAAACACAGATATTCTTCCGTTGCCGCTTTTGTTGCAACGCTGCACAGCAAGTTCTGATTATTTCCGGGAACGATTGCGTAAATAGTTGCCCTGTAGCAGCATAGAGCGGGATGGCTTTAATTGCTGTGTTTTCTACATTTATTCCATCGATTGTAAAATTTTGCCAAATGAATAGCATTCACCTGTTAGCCAGAAAAAGGTATCGTCTTCATTACCTTTTATTATTACCCCGTTCATTTTTCCATTTTCTTTTCGCTTTATTGCTGATGCCGGCCGGTTCACGGTCGTATTGTACAAGCCGCAATGTATACGCGGTTTGGTGCGGGTTCATTTTATAAAAATCTTCAGACTAAAACTATGCATATGAAAAAGTACATTGTTCTATTATTATTGGCGCCACTGATTTTCACCGTCAGTGCGTTTGCACAGGACCGCCCGGTAAAAGGCGTGGTGCTGGACGACTCTACAGGGCTGGGTATACCCAACGCCACCATCAGCATTGCAGGAACGGACAAAGGAACCAGTACGGATGCTGCTGGTCATTTTTCGCTGTTGTTACCTGCTGCTTCATTAAAAGCAAAATTTCAGATCAGCTCTGTTGGATATGCGACGCAGGTCGTTTCGTCGGGCACCGATTTGGCCATCCGCTTAAAAAAGGAAAACAAAACACTGGATGATGTCATCGTGATAGGTTACGGTACACAAAAGAAAAAAAATGTAACCGGTGCTGTTTCTTCTTTCGATGCCAGGAAACTGGAAGAACGCCCGGTGCAGCGCATTGACCAGGCATTGGTTGGGCAACTGGCCGGTGTTACAGTGAAGTCAACAACCGGCGTACCCGGTAAAGCGCTGAGTATACAGATACGGGGTTCCGGTTCCATCAGTGGTGGTAACGAACCACTCTATGTCATTGATGGATTTCCCTTGTCTGTCAACTCCAGCAATACCAGCAATGGCAGTTTCTCTACGGGCAACCCGCTCGACAATATCAATCCCAACGATATTGAAAACATACAGGTGCTGAAAGACGCCGCAGCGGCTGCCATTTATGGTTCTAGGGCATCCAATGGTGTGGTGTTGATAACAACCAAACGCGGGCAGACTGGTAAACCAAAAGTGAGCTTTAATGTGTATGGCGGATACAACCAGGCAGCAAAAAAATTACAGATGATGAATGGCGACCAGTGGATTGCCAATGCTACTGAAGTGATCAATGCGCAATACCTGGCAAAATATGGCGGTGCGGGTGCTACCGTAAACGATGACCGTGCCACCCGCCTTACAAAAAACGGCGGTGTATTTGACCCCAACTACATTCTTGATCCACGCTGGACAACGCCCGGCCACCCCGGACTTGAATACATAGACTGGCAGGATGCGATAGAGCGCAAAGGCCAGCTACAGAACTATGAAATTTCTGCCAGCGGCGGAACCGATGCAGTAAAATATTTTTTATCGGGCAACTATGCCAACCAGGATGGTTTTGTGATTGGCCTCGGTTACAAAGCGTATTCACTGCGGGCAAACCTTGAAATCAATGCCTCTAAAAATTTAAAGTTTGGTATAAACATTGCCCCCACTTTTTCCATTACACAAGACCCCGGGGTAGATGGCAAGGACGCCATCTTTCACCAGTCGCTGAGTCTTGCACCCGTGCAGGAAGATACCATGGGGCTTTATCCTAATGCCTTAAGCAATGGCCAGTATATTTACAGCAGTACCACCAATTCTCCCTACGCAAAATTGTTGTACAATAAAGGAACTACCAAAAGATACCGTACACTGGGTACAATCTATGGTGATTACCAGATCATCAATGGTTTAAATTTCAGGACCTCTGTCAACCTCGACAATACAGATAATATCAGCACTGCTTATTCTCCTTACATTACAGCGGGTACGCAGTCCGCAAGAACATTTACGGGTTCAAACAACCTGCTGGCGGCAACTTCGGGTAGCTATAACAGTTACAGGCGCCAGACTTTTGTAAATGAAAACACGCTTACCTACAATAAAGTTTTCCATAAAGTACACAGTTTAAATGTACTGGCCGGGTTTTCGTACAATCTTGACCGGCTGGACAGAACCACCATGAGTTCTAACGGCGGGTTTACAAGCGCCGCCATACAAACCCTTAATGCAGCCGCCGCTGTTACAGGCAATACCACTTCCACACAAAGCGTACTGGTTTCCTATTTCAGCCGTTTGCTTTATGGTTTCAGGGACAAATATTTTCTGTCGGCCAGTTTGCGCAGAGACGGATCTTCCCGGTTTGGTATCAACAACCAGTATGGTATTTTTCCTTCCGCATCATTGAAATGGATAGTGACCGAAGAACCATTCATGAAAGGGTTTTCACTGCTCAGCGATCTTAAACTAAGGGCTTCTTTTGGTGTAAACGGAAACAATAATTTGCCCAACGATTATGCCAGCATCGCCACCATCGGTTCTGCAGGCTATATTTTTGGCACCACACAAGCAGCTGCTATCGGGCAAAACCCCAATGTACTGGCCAACCCGGATTTGAAATGGGAAAAATCGCAGACCTATGATTTCGGTTTCGACTTTGGTATTTTGAATAACCGCATTACCGGTTCGTTTGATTATTACAATAAATTAAACACAGACCTGTTGCTAAATGTGCAGGTACCCGAAGTAACCGGCTTTCAAACCTATCTTACCAATATAGGCTCGGTAAGAAATATAGGACAGGAACTGGAAATCACCTCACGCAACCTGGTGGGCAAGTTTCAGTGGACAACTGCTGTAAACGTAACCCACAATACCAATAAGATACTGGAACTGGCGCCGGGTCAGTCGCAAATTATTATACCCAATGGCTTTACCGTGTCTGACCAGATTTTACGCGTAGGGCAACCATTGAACAGTATTTATGTTTTAAAAGTTGCCGGTTTTTTAACGGCGGATGATATTGCTAAAAAAGTACCCCAGTACGGTACCAATGAACAGGAAGGCGATTTCAAATTTCAGGATTTGAATGGCGATGGTGTTATTACTGAAGCAGACAAACAGATTGTGGGCCATCCTAACCCCAACTATACGTACGGCATCACCAATACTTTCAGGTATGGTGCATTTGATTTGAGTGTGCTGGTGCAGGGCCAGGCAGGCGGGTCTATTTACAGCCAGCTGGGCAGGGCGCTTACCAGGCCCGGTCAGGGCCGGTCAGACAATCACCCGGCATCTTTTGACAACCGTTGGAAATCGCCCACCAACCAGGGCGAGGGCAGGTTTGGAAAATCCTATTCCATCTATAACAACCCCATTACAGCGGCTACCGACTGGCTGTATTCTTCAGATTATATCCGCGTAAGAAATATAACGGTAGAGTATAACCTGAAAAGCCTGTTCAAAAGGAATTTTATACAGGGAGCCAGGTTGTATTGTACGCTTGAAAATTTTTTCGGGCATGATAAATATTACAATGGTTTAAATCCGGAAGCTTCCAATACGGCCGTCAGCTCCAACAGCGCTTACCCCGAAGCGGGAGATTATGGCGCATTGCCGCTGGCAAAATCGCTGATATTCGGTTTAAACATTACATTTTAATTATCCAAAAGCGCAAACATGAAAAAAATATATAGTATTGCCATCATCGTTGCCCTGCTGGCAGCATCCTGCAAAAAGGATTTAAACCAGGTGCCCATTTCTACAGCCACAACGGCCACTTTTTATAAACAACCCAGCGATTTCTTACAGGCGGTGAATGCCACTTATAACTCGCTGAGGGGTTATCCGGATCGCCTGCTCTTTCTTTCTGAAGTAAGGTCCGATAATATTTACCCGTCAAATGATGTGGGCCGCGATCCGGATCCCATCAATAATTTTTCACCCGGTATTGCATCCAACGTGTACGTGGAAGAAGCGTGGAGTGCCGATTTTAGCGGCATCTTCAAAGCCAATACCGTGCTTGACCAGATTGCCAAAAACGGCAGCTTTGTTGGTTCTGCAGCGCTGGCCAACCGGCTGACTGCGGAAGCAAAATTTCTGCGGGCCTTTTATTATTTCGATCTTATCCGGTACTACGGAAAACTGCCCGTGATTGATCATCCTGTTGCAGCCAGCGAAGCCAATACCATTGGCCGCAGCTCCGTTTCTGATGTTTACAAACTGATTATTGCCGATTTGCAGTTTGCCATTGCCAATTTACCGGTCAATTTCAGCGGCGCGTTTCCGGCCTATACGGCAACAGACATTGGCAGGGCTACCAAATATGCCGCAGAAGCCATACTGGCCGAAGTATACATGGCACGGTCTGGCCCCAACTATGGAATTGAAGGACCCGGAATGGCATCAAACGAATGGGCATTGGCGCTACCTTTACTGCAAGATATCATCAGCAGTGGTCTTTTTGTTTTCAATCCAAATTTTGCCGGGGCTACAGGTATCTTTTCTTATACCAACCAAAACCCCGCCGTTAATAAAGAAGCCGTTTTTGATGTGATGTACCTTACAGGGCAAAGCCCGGTGCTGGGGGCAACTTTTACATGGCAGTTGGTACCACAGAGCTATTTCAATTCGTTACCGGCGGGTAATACACCTGCCAATGGCGCCCTGGGTTTTCCGGCGGTGTCAAACAATTTATTAACGGGTTATGCAGCAACTGATACCCGCAAATCGCCCACCATTCATACCAGCTCGTTTACTTACAGTGGTGTGCCCGATGCGCATCCTTTCTTCCGAAAATACCTTGACACTACTAAAATACCCACCAGCCGTTTCGACTGGCCGATCAATTTTATGGCTGTTCGGTATACTGATATTTTGATGCTGAAAGCAGAATGCGTATTACGCGGAGCACCAGGCTCACAAGCCACCGATGTGGATGCGGTTGTAAACCAGGTAAGGGCCAGGGCCGGGCTAACAGCCGTTGCAAATGTTACACTGGATCAGTTGCTGGACGAACGCAGAAGAGAATTTGCATCGGAAGGTTCACGCTGGTTTGATCTGCAACGAAGCGGCAACCTGCTAACCATCATGAATGCATGGATAGCAGTTGAAGATGCAGCCCTCCACAAAATGAACCAGGTAACGGCCAATTATATCATCTATCCCGTGCCACAGTCGCAGCAAGATGCTGCACCTGGTTTGTACGGACAGAACCCGGGCTATTGAGTTATTTTGAACATCAATTTTCTTTCTGGTACCATTTCATTCTTATCTATGAAAGCCTGTTTGCCCTTTTGGCAACAGGCTTTTTTATGCAGGCTGCTGTGCATGGATTTGCTTTCGTTCAAATATGCTGGCGTAGGTGGCTGCTCAATTCTTTTTTTCTGAGAGCATCCGCGGGGTTGTCAACTTCTAAAAAAACAGTTATGAAAATTACAAGACTTTTTTTTGTGGCGGTTATTTTTTATTGCGCAGGTATGCCAGGGGTTGCTGCGCAGGCTGTAGCAAAAATAGAAAAGCAGCAGCTGGTATTCTCAGCAATAAAAGGATCCGCCAGCAAGCCGGATACCTTACAACTGCCAGCACAAATTGGCTTCAGCAACGTAAAATGGATCAGTGGTGATTCTGCCAGTTTCAGCATTGCATCGCTGGCCACGACTGCCGGTAAAAATAAAAAATACATACTGCTGTTTAAGCCTTCGCAGGATTTCACCGGAATTGCCCGCGCAACATTGCAGGTAAATAACAATCTGTCAATGCCCGTTGTACTGATTAATCTGACCGGTCTTAGCACAAAAGGCCTGGAAGGGGAAAATGAACCTCCCCTTTCTGTTATAGTTGATGCATTGGGCTATCAAATAAATATTGGGTGGATAAATCTTGCCAATCACAGCCGGCCAGTATTGCAGGGCGATGAATTGCCCTTTTCACTTTTTCGCAAAGCAGGCAAAGGCAAAGTTGAGATGATACCTGTTGCACGGTATTCACCCGATTTTGAATTGCCCTTTGGGTTTTATGTCAGCAGCAGCAATGGACCCCAAAAAAAGCAGGCAGCTGTTTTAGCCAAAGCCGGCAGATTTCCCGAGCACCAATGCCTGTTTCCGGCCATCGCATCGGGCAATAGTTATTTTGACCCCGGTAATGAAGCGTTTGGTTTTTATGCCACCGGCCCAACACACAGCGCTTATTCAGAAGATGTGTGGAATATGCTGCTGCATCCGGAAAATGCGGTACGTGCCGTTAGAATTTATCCTGTAAAAGACCCCGCGGCCAACCCGGTAAAAAATACTTACCTGGTTTGTTTTGAAGAAGCAAAGAACGGCGACTACAACGACTATGTTTTTCTTGTAAAAAATATTGAGCCCGTCACAAATAATTTGTTTGTGCCTGTTTTTAATGGCAAAAATCTAAATGGCTGGCATACTTTTATACAGGGTAAAGGAAAGAATACGGATCCCGAAAATAATTTTAGCATAGAAGACAGCGCATTGCATGTTGTAGGAAAAGAGCTGGGCTATGCAATAACAGAACAGCCGTATCATAACTATCATTTTAAGGCAGCATTCAAATGGGGCGAAAAAAAATGGCCACCCCGCGAAAATGCAAAACGCGATGCAGGCATTTGCTATAATATTCCTGTCAATGAACCGGATTCCATCTGGCCGGTATCTATTGAATGCCAGGTGCAGGAAGGTGATGTAGGCGATTTCTGGCTGCTGGGCTTCAGTACCATTAGTGTAGATGGAAAAGTAAACCGCCCTTCCAACCACACACAGGTGGTAAAAAAAAGAGATGCTGAAAAGCCCAATGGAGAATGGAACACCGTTGAAATAATTTCTTACAATGGCCGCTGCATACACATTGTAAACGGGGTGGTAGTCAATTACGGAAACAATGCGAGTGTAAAAGACGGCAGGATATTATTGCAATCAGAGTATTCGGAAGTTTACTACCGGGATATAATGATTCGGAATTTATAACTAAAAAAAATACAGGGGCAATGAGAATAAAATTATTACTGCTGATTGGGTTGATTTTTTCAATAGACACAGGTGCTACTGCGCAAAAAATACCCGCTAAGAAAGCCGTACTGCAGAAAATGAAAATGGCCAATGCTTACTTTATGCGCACCTGGCCCGATGCCGGTAAGACAATTGTCACCAATAAAGAACGGCCGAGCAATATCTGGACAAGGGCGGTTTACTATGAAGGCTTAATGGCCTTTTACAGTGTTGATAAGAAAAAGGAATATTACGATTACGCCGTACAATGGGGCGAAAAACACCAATGGGGTTTAAGTGGTGGCGGTACCAGGGCGCGAAATGCAGACTACCAGTGCTGCGGGCAGACGTATATCGATTTGTATTTAATAGATAAAAAAGAAGAGCGGATAAAAGATATAAAAGCTTGTGTAGATAATATGATGGCTACAGACAAAATAGATGACTGGAGCTGGGTAGATGCCATACAAATGGCCATGCCGGTGTATGCCAGGCTGGGCGTACTGTTCAATGATACCAGCTATTTCAGCAGGATGCATGCCATGTATGCTTTTTCAAAATACAAACATGGCGGCAATGGCCTTTACAACCCCGCCGATCATTTATGGTGGCGCGATAAAGATTTTGTGGCGCCTTACAAAGAACCCAATGGAGAAAGCTGTTACTGGAGCCGCGGCAATGGCTGGGTGCTGGCTGCCCTTGTTCGTACACTTACCTTATTGCCTGCAAGCAGCCCTTACTACAATGAATACATGCAGGATTACAAAGACATGGTAAAAGCATTGCTGCCTTTGCAAAGAACAGATGGTTTCTGGAATGCAAGCCTGCGAGACTCTACACATTATGCCGGAAAGGAATTGAGTGGCACCGGGTTGTTTGTATATGGCATGGCCTGGGGAATAAATAATGGCTACCTTAACAAAGCCGGATACCTGCCGGCTGTCATCAACGGATGGAATGCAATGGCCCGCGATTGCGTACACGAGGATGGTGTGCTGGGCTATGTGCAGGGCACAGGCAAAGAACCCAAAGATGGCCAGCCGGTAACCTATACCAGCAAACCCGATTTTGAAGATTACGGTCTCGGTTGTTTTCTGCTGGCAGGAAGTGAAGTATACAAACTCAAAAAATAATGATACCGTTCTGCAAACGATTTGCCTCCAAATGCCGGGTATTGCTGCTGCTGACTATGGCTTTTCACTACCATAGCACAGCACAAACCATTGTATCAAATACCAGCGAAGAAAAAGTGCCGCCTTATACTTTGCCCGATCCGCTGCTGGGGCAGGATGGAAAAAAAATTGCTACGGCTGCAGACTGGAACAAATTTCAACGCCCCTATATCTATCATCTTTTTGAAGAAAATGTGTATGGCAGGTTTCCGCTAAAGAAAATTCCTGTAAAGTTTGCAATAAGGGAAACCAGCCTGCATGCGCTGAACAACCTGGCCATCCGCAAGCAGGTAAGAATATTTTTGGATCCGCCGGCAAACAGCGTTTACATAGACCTGTTAGTATACCTGCCGGCTGCCGCCAAAGACCCGGTACCGGTTTTTACCGGCTATAATTTTACCGGAAACCATACCATTATGCCCGATACTGGTATCTTTCTTTCTGCGGCGTGGATGCCGCCAAGCGCAAAAGGCGTGGCCGGCAACAAAGCATCAGACGCTTCAAGGGGAACGGATACATCGCAATGGCAGGTACGCGAGATATTGTCTCATGGTTATGGCCTGGCCGTAGCCTATTATGGCGATATTGAACCCGATAACCCGGACGGCTGGAAAACCGGTATCCGTACCACACTCAGTACTACCCTGCAAATAAATCCGGAGGAATGGAGCGCCATTGGTGCATGGGCCTGGGGGCTGGGCCGGGTAATGGATTATTTACAGCAGGATAAAGACATTGATGCCAAAAAAATTGCCCTCATTGGGCACTCACGGTTAGGCAAAGCCGCTTTGTGGGCGGCCGCTTCCGATCAGCGGTTTTCTATTGTTGTCTCCAATGAATCGGGCGAAGGCGGCGCTGCCTTGTCAAAAAGATGGTATGGCGAAACCGTGGCCATCATCAACCAGAAGTTTCCACACTGGTTTTCTCCCAACTATAAAAAATACAACGACAATACGGCGGCGCTGCCCGTAGACCAGCACATGCTGCTGGCGCTGATGGCGCCACGCCCATTGTATGTGGCCAGTGCAGAAGGTGATCAGTGGTCGGATCCCAAAGGCGAATTTCTATCGGCCAAAAATGCAGGCCCGGTATATGCATTGTTTAATAAAAAAGGAATAGCTGCGGAGGCAATGCCCGGGTTGCAGCAGCCGGTGGGCGAAACCATCCGCTACCATATACGGGCGGGCCGGCATGATGTAACGCTGTACGACTGGCAGCAGTACCTGCATTTTGCGGATGGCTACTGGAAAAAATAAAACCATTTCAATCATTTTCATAAAAGTTTATGTTGTCATTCAGGATATGCTTCGTTTTTGTTTGGCTATTTTCATTTGCTGCGCATGCGCAGCAGAAAATCAAACAAACCAATATCATTTTAATTCTTGCCGATGACCTGGGCTATGCAGACATTGGCTGTTATGGCCAGCAAAAAACAGAGACCCCCAATATTGACAAAATGGCGAGAGCCGGTTTGCAGTTTATGCAGTTTTATGCAGGCAGTACCGTTTGTGCGCCTTCCAGGGCAAGTTTATTGAGTGGGCTTCACACCGGTCATACGGCGGTACGCGGCAATGAAGGCTACCAGCCCGAGGGGCAATCGCCTTTACCAGATTCGGTGATTACAATTGCAACCATCCTGAAGAACAATGGGTATGAAACCGCTGCTTTTGGTAAATGGGGGCTTGGTTATATCACTACTTCGGGAGACCCCAACAAAAAGGGATTTGATCAGTTCTTTGGATACAACTGCCAGAGCCTTGCGCACAATTATTACCCCGATCATTTGTGGAACAACCATGAAAGAATCGAATTCCCGGAAAATGCAGGCAGCAATGCTGTGTATTCTGCAGATTATATTCATGAGCATGCCATGCAGTACCTTAACAAACAGCACGAAAAGCCTTTTTTTCTTTACCTGCCTTATACACTGCCACATGGCGATGTGATAGCCCCGCATGACAGTGTCTACAATTATTACGTAAAAAAATTCAATGAAGCACCGCGGCAACCCGGTGCGCCAAAAAATGATGGCGAGCAACACCGTTTTGAGCCATTCCCGCACGCCGCATTTGCGACTATGGTGGCGAGGCTTGATAAATACACAGCAGATATACTGCAGGCAATTAAAGAAAAAGGGATGGAAGAAAATACACTGGTAATATTTACCAGTGATAACGGACCGCATCGTGAAAATGGCGGCGACCCGGAATTTTTTGACAGCAATGGCAAGTTGCGTGGCATCAAAAGAGATTTATACGAAGGCGGTATCCGCGTTCCTTTTATCGCTTACTGGAAAGGAAAAATAAAAGCAGGGGTTACCCACCAGCCAGCAGCCATGTACGATTTGTATCCTTTGTTTCAGCAGCTGGCGGGAATGCCAGCAGCAAAAAAAATTGATGGCATATCTATATTGCCCACTTTATTGCGCACAAAGCCACAGCCACAGCACGAGTACCTCTATTGGGAATTTCATGAAAACAATGGCCGCCAGGCCCTGCGCTGGAAAAACTGGAAAGCCATAAAACTGAATGTCAGCAAAGATGCCCATGCACCGGTAGCGCTCTACGATCTCGGCAGCGATCCTTCAGAAAAAAACAATGTAGCCATAAAATACCCGGCTATAGCAAAACAACTGGATGCAATGATAATGCAGGCCCATAGCCCTAACAAGAAATGGCCGCTGCTGCCAGGGGAATAACTTCAGCCCCGGCAACATTCTATAAAGCAGGTTGGATGTTCATCCGTAAGAATGGTTATGAGTAGCGGAATTTAACCATTAACAGATACAGCTAAGGCGCATCCTCATTTTCTAAACACAATCTTTTTTGCTGAAACGTTTTTTAACGGAGCGTTTCCCAGGAGCCAATGCCGGCGGTATTGCTGCGTGTGATTGCTAAGGTATTTTACGGAGCGGGCCGGTGACTGACGCGGTAATTCAACTATTTTGTCTGATATTTGAAATCCTCAATCAATAAAACTTCAATCTCAAATTTATGCCATACACTGCCAACCCGGATCGTTATAAAAAAATGGAATACCGCCGTTGCGGAAACAGCGGATTGCAATTGCCCGTATTGTCGCTGGGCCTCTGGCACAATTTCGGTCATGTGGATCTGTATGATAATTACCGCAGCATTTTACGGCTGGCATTCGACAGCGGTGTTACGCATTTTGATTTGGCCAATAACTACGGACCGCCCCCGGGCAGTGCCGAAGAAAATTTTGGCCGCCTGCTGAAAGCGGATTTTCTTCCTTACCGCGATGAGCTGATCATCTCTACCAAAGCAGGTTATTATATGTGGGAAGGGCCTTACGGCGACTGGGGTTCAAAAAAATATTTGGTTTCCAGTATTGATCAGAGTCTGAAAAGAATGGGCCTGGAATATGCAGATATTTTTTATCACCATCGCCCCGATCCCAATACCCCGCTGGAAGAAACCATGGCCACACTTGATTTAATCGTTCGGCAGGGAAAGGCTTTATATGTGGGTGTTTCCAATTACCCGAAAGAAACAGCGGCAAAAGCATTTGAGATACTTCGCCGGCTCGGAACACCTTGTGTCATTCATCAGCCCAAGTATTCTATGTTTGAGCGCTGGGTAGAAGATGGTTTACTGGACCAGCTGGAAAAAGACGGCGTTGGTTGCATTCCTTTCTCACCGCTTGCGCAGGGCTTGCTCACCAATAAATATTTAAATGGCATTCCTGCAGATTCGCGTGCAGCAAAACCAACCGGTTTTCTGAAAGAAGATCAGGTAACGGCAGCAAGGATCGGACAGGTAAAAGCATTGAATGCCATTGCAGAAAAGCGTGGACAAACTTTGGCGCAAATGGCACTGGCCTGGCTGCTAAAAGACAAACGCGTTACCTCTGTTTTAATTGGCGCCAGCAAACCAGAGCAGCTGGCCGATTCATTGCGTTGCCAGGACAATATCAATTTTTCTGCGGAGGAGTTGAGTGCCATTGAAGCAATTTTAAAATAATTTTTGGGGCTGTGCTGGTGTAGCGCTATTCATTGGATGTGGCAATAATGAACAAATTATGGGTTGTATTCCAAATGCAGTTTTATGAATGATTTTCAAACTTCCATTGTTCCCACCTTATCGGTAAGAAATGGTAAAGACGCTATTGCATTTTATAAAAATGCTTTTGGCGCTGTTGAGCAAATGCGTGTGGAAAGTCCGGATGGACTGGTGGTAGCCGAACTGACCATTGAAACAGCTCGGTTTTTTATCGCCGATGAATCGCCCGAACACGGCCATTTTAGCCCGCAAACAGCAGGAGGCGTAACGGTAAGGATGGGACTGTTTATTGAAAACCCGGATGCAGTGTCAGATCGTGCTGTAAAAGCGGGCGCCACATTATTGTATCCTGTTGCCGACCAGGATTATGGCTACCGGCTGGGCGCAATCAAGGATCCTTTTGGGCATGTTTGGGAAATAGCCAGAAAACTGTAACAGCGGATCATGTTTCAATGTAGACAATTAACTTGCATACGGGTTGATGGATTGAAATAAATTGTATGGTAAGTTTGTAAATAACGGGAACAAAGAATTAGAAGACTTCAAATATCCAAAATCAGAAATAATAGCAGCAATGTTTAATTTACAAAATCAAAACGCGGTGGTAACCGGCGCGGGAAGCGGAATTGGAAAATCAGTGGCGCTTTTGTTTGCCAAACAGGGTGCCAATGTTTTTGTGCTGGATGTAAATGAGAAACAGGCTGGCGAAACCGTTGCTGAAATTATTGCTGCAGGTGGTAAGGCTTTTACACAGGTGGCCGATGTATCCAGCCAGCAAAAAGTAGTAGAGATCTTTCAGCAGATTGGTAAGGTAGATATCCTGGTAAACAGCGCCGGCATTTCGCATATTGGCAAGGCCGATACCACTAGCGCCGAAGATTTTGACCGGCTTTTTAATGTGAATGTAAAAGGACTGTACAATTGCCTGTATGCGGCCATCCCGCTGATGAAAAAAAACAAAGGAGGCGTTATTTTAAACATGTCTTCTATTGCTGCGCTGGTGGGAATCCCCGATCGCTTTGCCTATTCAATGACAAAAGGAGCAGTGTCTGCCATGACATTGTCTGTTGCAAAAGATTACCTGGCAGACAATATCCGTTGCAATTGTATTTCGCCGGCACGTGTGCATACTGCTTTTGTAGATGGATTTCTTGCAAAAAACTACCCCGGCAAAGAAGCCGAAATGTTTGAGAAGCTTTCCAAGACACAGCCCATTGGCCGCATGGCAAAGCCCGGAGAGATCGCCCATCTTATATTATATCTTTGCTCGCCGGAAGCTGCGTTTATTACCGGTTGCGATTACCCCATTGACGGGGGCTTTACAAGACTTAACAATTAATAAAAATACATGAAACTGATTCGTTACACGGCAAACGGCCACGTTAAAACAGGTGTTGTCATCAATGGAAAAAATTATGATACCAGTGGTTTTGGGGAAGACTACAACGAAGCATTCTTCAATACGTTTGGCATCAGCCGGCTGAACGACTATATCAAATCTACCAATGGCAATCTGCCGGAAGCAGGCGATGCCATTGAATTAACAGCGCCTTTTGCAAGGCCCTCAAAAATAATTTGCATTGGTTTAAACTATGCAGACCATGCCAGGGAAACCGGCGCCACACCGCCCCCCGAGCCGGTGATATTTATGAAAGCGACTACGGCTTTGTGTGGTCCTTTTGATGATATTGTTATTCCAAAAAATTCTAAAAAAACAGACTGGGAAGTAGAACTGGCCGTGGTGATTGGCAAGCGTGCCAGTTATGTAAGCGAAGCCAGTGCGATGGATTATGTGGCCGGTTACTGCCTGCACAATGATGTGTCTGAAAGAGAATTTCAGATAGAGCGAAGCGGCACCTGGGACAAAGGCAAGGGTTGTGATACTTTTGCGCCAATGGGCCCCTGGATGGTTACAAAAGACGAAATTGCAGACACCAACAATCTGCGCTTATGGCTTACCGTTAATGGCAAAAAAATGCAGGACGGCACCACCGCCAACCTGATTTTTAAAATACCTTTTTTAATTGCTTACACCAGCCAGTTTATGACCCTTTTGCCCGGCGATGTTATTTCTACCGGCACACCCGCAGGCGTGGCCATGGGTATGAGCCCCCAGCCTTATTTAAAACCCGGCGATGTGATTGAACTGGGTATTGATGGATTGGGATCTGCAAAACAAGTATTGAAAGCATACGAATAAAATACTTTCGGTTAGCACTACTTAAAATACTGCACCGTAACATCCTTTGGCAGCTGGTTCTCAAAGAGGGAGAGGTTTGATTTCAGCTGGGTGGCTTCCGCTTCATTGTTGCCGTAAAAAGTTACAAAGATATCGCCACAGATATAATTGTAGGGCAGGGTCCAGGTACCCACTTTTACCCATTGGTTGGGCAGGTCTTTATCGAACCAGGAATCGTACATAACGGTGATGCGTGTGTTTTTATCGCTCACGGTTTTCCGGATAAACTCATTGCTCCAGTAACCGTTTTTTCTTGCCTTTGCAATTTCATTGTTGCCAAGTCCCCACATGTCAATGGTATTCAGATCGGCCAGGTAGCTGATGGCGCCGATATCATTGGCGGCAACGGTTTGCCCTTTGTAATACTGCCGGAAAAACAAACCCATCTGGTATTGCTGCTCATAAATATTGTAGATGGCCCGGATAGAATTGCGGAATGAATTTAAACCACGTACCGGCAAACTATAAAATACAATTACAATCAATCCAACCGGTATGATCTGTTTTTTAAGACCGGCCATACCGTTGTCCTGTATCCATTGCAATCCAATCTTTGAAAGATGCAGGCTGCCCAGTACAATCAGGTAGGCTTCATAGCGGTAAAACCAACCAAACGAGGCAAACACGGAATGCATCAGCCCGGCAATGATCAGCATGGACAGGATCCAAAAATTACGGTCCATTTTTTTGGCCTGCAATTTTATCAATGCAATAATCAGCGCGGCTACTATAATACCACTGATGCTGCCAGTGGCCTGCAAAATGGTAGTGCCACCATTGATGAAATATTTAAAATTCTGATTGCCTTTTATCAGTACAGAGTTTGGAATAAAATAACCGCCCTGCATTTTTGAATAGATGCCAAACAGCAGCAGCGGCAATGCGCCGGCGAATGCAATCACAATAGCTGCTTTAAAATGCCGCTGCCAGGCCAGCAAGACAAATGCGGCCATTATAAAAGATGCGTTTTCATAGCGGGTAGCCGTCATCAGTGCAGCAACAATGGCCGCCTGCCATAGCTTGTTATTATTGGCCGGTGCAAAGATGGTTGCCACACTGTGCACAAAAAAAAGTGTAAATGCAATTTGTAAAGTATGTTCCATGCCCAGCAGGGTAAGTGCAGGAATGGCGCCGGCAAGCATGGTTACCAGCACGCAGGCAACTTTATTAAATGGCGTGAGTGCAGCGTGCAGGTTCAGCTCACGTTGTATGGCCAGCAGCATCAGCACGGTGCCAATACAGCTGATAATAAAGGGCATTATGATGTTGATAGAAAACAGCTTAAAGAACAATGCCAGTACAATGGTAAACAGGGGTGAGGAGGAAGTAGAAACAAACCCATTTGGGGTAATGCCCCAGTTGCCATGCAGCACCAGGTTTTTGGAAACCGCCATATGAATAAACGTATCATCGAGCGGGTAACAAAAATGGCCACCGGTTTTTTTCAACGCCACATATTCCAGCACCGCAACAATAACAGCTACAAAAGAAAAGCCGGATAAAAATGGCAGGTATTTTTTCATAATACGGGCTGGTATTAACCGGCTGTGCTGGCGGGGGGTTAAAAAATGGGTGTATGCGGTTGGTTATTTTTTCATCAAATCATCCATGGATACGCCAATCATGGCTTCCATTTCCAGTTTGAAAACGTTGTAGTTACGCTGGTATTCTGCCTGTCTTATTTTTTCGTCTGTGTATGCACGGTAGCTTTTGTTGTATTCTTCCTGTTTAATGGCGCCTTCCTGGAAATCTTTTTCGGATGCCAGGTATGCGGTGCGGGCATCCTGGGTTACCTGGCTTTGAAAATCGAGTTTTTGCTGTGCCAGCAGGTAATCTTCATATTTTGAAAGCACTTGCACTTTTATCTCACGGAAATGCTGGTTTTTTTCGGCTTCGGCGATGGATAAATTTTCCCGGGCAATTTTAATGTCATTCCTTTTTTCGCTGAATAAGCTGAAAGGAATGGTAGCGCCGATATTGTACCTTGGATAAAAAGTAGATGGGTTGGTAGTGGTAGGAACGCCATTGATAATAGTGGTGGTGTTGCCTTTAAATGAAAATTCATTGAGGTTGCCCTGTACAACAATGGGTGTAAGCCAACCACTTTTTGCCCGCTTTACCTGGTAGCCGGCAATGGATACCCTGCGGTCTGCTACTTCATACACCGGGTTTTGCAATGCCAGCTGCACCAGTCTTTCACGGATATCCATTTCTTTACCCGGCTGTCTTACCGAACTGTTAACCGGCGCAGGTTTGCGGGTGGCAGGTGTTTGCGCATGTGCATGAATGCCCAGGCAAACCAGCAAAAAGGGGATAAACGTATGCTTAAGTAGTAATTTGCCCATTTGTTTCAGGGTTTTTTGTATCATATTCTTTCAATTTATAAAAAATAACTAAAGTGGCCAGGTAAAAAAGATACAACGGGTATTGCGAAAGGGCAAGCTGTGAATACTGACCCACCACCAGCGAAAAAAAGCAGACCGTAAATGAGATGTACAGTGTTTTAATTTCTTTTTTGCGTGCATTGTAAAAGCCTGAAATACCCGTCTGTAATATGATAAAATAAAATACCACATTTATGATGAGTCCAATCCAGCCCTGCTCCAGCATTATCTTCATGTAGCCGCTGTCTGGCGGATAGCCTGCCAGCCGGTGCCAGGGGTAGAGTACAGCGCCTTCTTCGCCACAGGTATTTAAGCCGCCGCCCAGCGGATGTTCATAGATATAGGGCTGAATATTTTTTCGGTTGATGTCGCGCACCATATTGGAAGGGTCGTGCTTGGCATCAAAAGTTGTGTTGATGCGCGAAATTACCGGGTTGTTTTTAAACGGCCCGAACAAAAGAAACACGCCAAGAAAAACCGAAGAAAACAATACCAGGATGGTTTTCTTTTCATTGAGTGTAAAAATAATATAGGCCATCAGCCCGCCGATGATCATCACATTACAGGTGCGGGTGCCGGAATAACTGGAGGCAATGATTTGGAGAAATGTAATGGCATACAGCCACCGGTTTCTTTTTTTATTGGCGCCGCGAACTGCCAGTACCATGGTAAAGATAGCCCCGGAAGCCGTCAATACGCCATACGTTGCCGGGTCTGAAAGCAGCGAAAAATTGCGGAACATGCCGCCCTGGAAAAGCAGGATAGCGATATTGGGATCGCTGTAGATCCACATTTCTTCAAAAGCCGTAAAGCCAAACAAATGCTGTTTTATGCCCCAGAGTGAAACAACAACACAGACGCCAATCCAGACTTTTACAAACCGCACAATTTTTTCGTAGGAGTCAAGCATCATATAGCTCGTAAAATAAAATACAAGGTATAGAAACTGCCTGCGCATAAAGGATCCCCATCCTCCCCAGGTGCTGTTGATTTCGGGGTTCAGCCCTTCCAGCAGCAAATAAAAAAACAAGAGAAACATCATAAACGAAATCGGTGTTTTCAAAAAAGCACCAACATCTGAGCGTCTCCGGTATTCGCGGGCCAGTACCGAAAAAAAACAAAGATAGCCGCTCCCTTCAACAGCAGGACCCAGCGGTATATTGAAGCCGGCCAGCCGGAATGGCAGGGCGAACGTAATAACAGAACAAAGGAAAAAATAGTAAGAGAATTCGGGATAGCGCATGCAGATCAAAACAAATAATATTCCAAAAGAGCCGCCTGCAATCAGCAGTGGCACTTTGCTGTCTATTTCGCTGCCGGCATAGGCAAGGCCCACTCCCACAAGTGCCATCAGTATCCAGCCGGGTATAGAATTGAACCTTCTTTCGAAGAACATTTCTTTTATCCAGCCAAAGAATAATAATGCGTAGTTTCTGATAAGCCCCATGGGTGTTAAAAAATTTCTTTTTGGTTCAGTCGAGTAAAAATTTAAAAAACATGGCCAGGCAAAAAAGCACCAGGAAAATCGTGGATATGATTCTCATGACCCTGTTTTCTGTTGAATGCTCTTTCATACAGCCTCCGTTTTTTTATTTGTTACAGTATGGTAAGCGTCGCCCAGCATGCCCATGCTTTCCTGCCAGGTGTGCGACAAGGCAAACTCTTTTCTTTGTTGTTTTATTGCCTCCGTATTCACTATTTCAGCGTGGTTGATGATATACCTGATCTTTTCAGCAAATGCTTCTTTTGTGCTGCATAAAAAACTATATGCCGCAAACATCTCCATGCCTTCTGTTGCCGTTGCCACCAGGGGTTTTTCCAGCGCCAGGTATTCGTCGGCTTTGCGGGGGTAATTGCCCCGGGTTACTTCATTCATGATCTGCGGGTTTATGCAAATGTCGAAGTATTTAATATAGTTCACAAGCTGGGAAGGGGGTTTTCCGCCCAGGAAATGCACATTTTGCAGGTGCGCCAGCGATTCTTTTTTAAACATCCAGTCTACAGGGCCCACCAGCACAATATTATACTCCGGGCAGGTTTCCGCAACATGCTGTATAATGTTGATGTCAATCCGCCAGGCACTGATAAAGCCGGTATACCCAATGATGGGCGCAGCGATGGGCTTCAGGTCGTCGGGCATGGGAACATCGGGGTTCAGAAACTGTGTAAAATCGCAACCCTGCCCAATATAAAAGCTGTTTGGATTGTTTTTTCGGGCATAGGCAGCCAGGTATTCAGAATTGGCAACTACTAAGTCCGCATTTTTCATGGTACCCGATTCGAGGCGGGCGCCGTGGCGTTTAAAAAAACCGACCCCCAGCATATAATCGCGGATATAAAAAATATACGTACTGCAAGTAACCAGCTCCTTCAGGTAATATCCCCTGATAAAATCGTTGTCGTTAATAAGAATCACCTCTTTAAACTGTAGCTGCCGGATGGCTTTGTTGATTTGTTTCGCCAGGCGCTTGCCGTTTATTTTATTCAACCAGTCGTGCAGCCCTGCAAACGGAATTCCATTAATGGATTCAACCATTGTTCTTGGGTTTTGAACCCATAGATTACCGGCTACCCGTTCAATTTCGCCAGTGCCATTTTTAATGCTGGCCAGTCTTGTTTGCGTACTGGCATCATTTTTATGTTTCAACAGGCTGCTTCTGTCCAGCGCACGGTTTACAAACAACACACGGTTGTGCTTCGACAGTTCTATGGCCATGTCTTTAAAATTGCTGCCAATGTCAGTATCCCATGATTGAAAACTGAACATAACAATATCCCTGTTATTGATATACTGATGATTCATAAGGTAAACTGGCCAGGGCCTTTTACAAATTTTCAGGCGGTTTTCATGGTTGAAAAATATTGTATTTCTGCTGTTGGTTTTTTTAATGAAAACAACCACCAGGCGCCAATGCGTGTGCAAAAATTATAAACAAAAATCGGAATAACAATACCCAGCGAGATGGCTATCAGCATAATCACCGGTATGTTATGAATATGCAATACCCGAACCAGTACAACCCTTGCCCCTGCAATCAGCATCAGGTGCATCAGGTAAATATACAGAGAGTGATACCCGATGACGCGAAGCCACTTTAAGACGGCTTTTTTCTCCAACAAGTGGGCAAGCTGTATCATAAATGCACAACCGCTGAGCGATATTGGTAAAAAAAGATAGGGCATGTGCATGTTTATATAGTTATCGTCATTGTGGCCCAGGTTGATGCTGGTAAATAATGTTTGCATGGCGATGCAGAAAATGCCTGAAACAATCATCCAGGGAGCTGACAAAATTTTGGCGGCCGTCTCCTTTTTAAAAATCCAGGCAGAGATGATATCGCCAATACAGAAATACATGTAAAAATGAAAGATGTCGGGAAAAATATAAAAGCTGATGCTTTTGTAACTCATATACCCCGATACGCTGTAGAGGATAAAGCTGAGCACCACCTGCTGCCAGAGTTTAAAACGAAGAACTACTTTAAAAAATGCATAAAAAACACCCACAAAAAAAAGTGCGTTGAGGTACCAGAACTGCTGGTTGTTGGAAGGGTTGCGCGGATAAATAATCAGGTTGATATAATCCGTAGGGGAGGGCTTTGCATTTACATAGTTTTTCAGCAGTAATTGCAGCGTTATCTGCAAAGAGCCCCAGATGATGAGCGGGAAGAATACTATGTTGAACCTGCCGCGGATATAATCCGTCAATCCTTTTTTCTGCAGGCTGCGCGAAACAAACAACCCCGACACGATAAAAAACAAGGGCATCCTGAAGCTGTAGAAACAAACATTTAATATTTCCAGCAAATGATAATCAGCCACTGGTAAATCGGCCTCTCTCAAACCATCAAAACAATGGCGGTAGCAGACCAGGATAATGCAGATGCCGCGTGCGTAATCAATCCAGGCCAATCGACTGGTTGAGAGTATAAACCTGGCGTTAAATAAATCTTTAAACAATGTCAAAAAGGTTTAAGGCTAATGGTAAAACCATTATAGATGAATGACTGTAAATGTCCGTTTACTGCACTGCAATTTGCAGGTCAGCAATGCTACAATCAATGGCCTTCGTCAGTTTCGGTGCCAGCTAACCAAACACTCCGGTAAAGAATGCTTGTGTGCACCTGGTTTTTTACAGGTAAGGATAAGCGGCAGGAAAATACCTACATGTTTACATTGTCTTTTTCAACGTTGTTCAGAACAGCGCCGATTAATTTTTCCTTGTTGCTTTTTAAAAAGCGGATAGATTCTTTATCGGTCTGGCGGATGGTGGATTTGGCAGAAAAAACCGCTACCACACCATCTGCATATTTCATCAGTTCTTTACTGTCTGCATGGTTGTTGAGTGATGCACCTTCCATCAATACGTAATCATACTGGCCGCTGATTTTTTCCAGGTTTTGCAGCAGGTTGTTTTTTTGCAATACTTCATCGGGCGAAAACGGACTTTCTTTGCAGCCAATAATATCTACCAGTGCAATTTTAGTAGTAGTATTCACTGCAGCCAGTTTTTCTGCGCCATTGCCTTCACCGTTGAGGCTGAATTGATCCAGCACAGGTTTGGCTGCAAATTTTTCTGTGAGCGAATTGTTGGAAAAATTAGTGTCTATCAGCAAAACTTTTTTACGGGCAAGGCTAAAACTGTTTGCCAGCGCTTCTATGATGGTAGACTTGCCTTCTTTTGGTTTGGTGCTGGTAACCAAAATTATTTTTTTGCCGCTGGCTTCTATTTCAAAACGCAGTTTGCGCAGGTTTTCTACGTATTCGTCTTCCGTATCCCCGCGGGTTTCTTCAGAAAGGTTGAAGTATGCGTTCAGGTCTTTGTTTTTAAGGTCTATTTTATTGATAATGGCCAGTAAATTAAGATTAACTGTTTTACCGAAAATAGAAGGGGCCCTTACCGACTGGTCAAGAAAATCCATGATAACAATCCAGAGCGATGAGAGCAGGAATGCAGCAATGCCCCCGATACCAATAATTACTTTGCGGCGCGAATGCTCGGGCTTAATAGCAGGCTGACCTACCAGTGTTTGTTTGAAATTAATTTCGGGTGCCACGGTTACGTTCAGTGCGTTTTGCAGCTGGCCGGTCATTTGTTCGTATTGCTTGTTCAGGTTGTCAATATCGGTTTGCATGGCAGCCGCAATAACGTCTTCACCACCGCCTGCGTTCGACTGGTTGGTAAAGGTTTTCAGGTTAGACTGTAATTGTGAAATGGTGGCGTTCTGCGATTCGATATCATTTTTTATTTTGATTTTTTGTGATAGCAGGTCTTCTCTTCTTTTTCTTTTCTCTGCCCTGTCTGCGCCGCCGGAAGAACTGCCATTGGGCTGCAATTTGTTGATGCGGCTTTCATTTTCTTTCATCAGCGCTTCAATGCTGGCATCCGAACCGCCTTTCTTGGATAATTCTGCGGCCAGTTCCCTGTTTTTTTGCTGTAGTGAAATTAATTCTGAATTGTTGGAAGGAGCGGTTTCGGTAACAGAACCCAGTGCTTCCAGGTTTTGTTCTACTGAGCGCAGATCACCATTCAATCCATTGAGTTTGGATTGTTCTGTATTTAACTGCGACTGCACGTCTTTTACCATTTCCAGCGCAGCAGCATTACGGTCTGTTGGATTGGCTGAATGAAATGATTTTTTGTAGTCTGCCAGTTTTTGCGTTTTTTCCTCTATTTCCCTTCTTTTCTTAGAAGCAAGGGTATCCAGCCTGCCCGCAGATTCTTCCACGCGGGTAGACATGATATTGGTAAAAAAAGAAATAAATTCTTTGCCAATGGTGTTTACCACAAATGCCGACATTTCCGGATTTTCTGATTTGTAAATAATATTCAGGTAATCGGTACCGGTAACGCGGTCCACAGTCAGTTGGTCCAGGATGGATTCGTTTTCGTACTGGTACAATTGTATCAGCTGGTAAACCTTGTTTTCTTCAGGGTCGTAGGCTTTCAGGATTTCCTTGCTGGCCCTTTTCTGCAGTAATATTTCGCGGGCCTTGTCAACATTTACATTCTTATATTCTGGTTTGCTTTTTTCTTTGTCCGATAGAATGGTATAGGGTTGTTTGGAAGGATCCAGATCGTGCAGCATCAGATCGTAAGACAGCATACAAATCACCACGGGCGATTTAAAAGTTTCTATCACATTTTTGAAGCGCTGGTCTATTTCAAAAATATTAAGTCCTTCATCGGTGGTCATTTTAACCTGCTGCTTCATCGTAAAGCCGGTGGAGTAGGTTGCTGCCGACAGGTACATATTTTTTTTGGTAAACGTAAAAAGCAGGGCAGCACTAATGCCGGCAACGGTACAAATAACAATCACCCATTTTTTGCGCAGCAGGGCGTTAATAAAGAACATAAAATCCATAGAAATTTTTTTTTCAGGTTTCAGGAATTAAGCATCGTTTAAAACTGCACCCGGAAGCGGCAAATTAATCAAAAAAAAGAAAACGATTGCCCCTATTTCGGGTGTACAGTTTTTTTATAATCAGGTCTTTACAAATTAATATTGAATAGTATGTTAAGGTCTTGGTTTGTTATCAAAACTTACCCACGGGTCAAAAATAAACATAGCAGGCAATTTTGTTGCTGTTCTTCTGAAACGGTAATGTAAGTTTAAACATACGTTGTTATCAAAAATTACAGATTTTTGATTTCTTTGCGGCCAGGCTATATTGGAGATATGCGGAGTGTTGGTTCTGGCAACAGCAGGTTAATAAACATTGGTACTTTCACTGCGTTAATGAAAGATAGCTACTAAAGCGTGGCAAAAATAGTAATATTTTTCAATTCCGGAAGCAAAACAAGCGTATGTTGGGCAAATTCCCGGATATTTTAATGAAGGGTTTGTACTCACCGTACTATTA
>Ga0075026_100000136_pt1 | contig 25710 bp, 20 predicted proteins | sample Str012_2_FD_71392 | JGI IMG/M metagenome (GOLD analysis project Ga0075026, IMG submission 71392) | Freshwater sediment microbial communities in response to fracking from Pennsylvania, USA - Straight Creek_MetaG_SC_2012 | ecosystem: Environmental > Aquatic > Freshwater > Creek > Sediment... | reverse complement strand
GTATCGGGATCATGGTTGGTTATTTTGGCAACAAGGGAACTCACCTGGAGATCGACCGGAATATCAACCAGTTCACCACTCTCGGCCTTGCCGCAACCAGACCATTCCAGTCGATCTCTCTGGGCAGTCCGATTCTGGGATCGGCGAGCGGAATTGTCACGCCGGTAACGCTGGCCAGCAGCATTACGGAACGTGACAGCATCGGCACGTCCAGCTACAACGCACTGTGGATTACGGCAAACAAAAAAATGTCGCATGGTCTTCAGTTCAACACGTCGTACACCTGGTCGCATTCGATCGACGAAAACTCGCGCACCAACCAGGGAATTGTCGTGCAAGACAGCAACGACATATTCTCCAGCGTTGGCAGCTCGGATTTTGACGCTCGCCACCGGTTCGTGGCCAATGCCATCTATGATCTGCCGTTCAAAGGCAATCGCTTGGTCAGCGGATGGTCGATCGCACCCATCCTGAGCTTCCAGAGCGGCAATCCTTTCAACATCACCGTGGCTTCTCCGGCCATCAATGGTGTTGCCAACACGGTCCGGCCGAATTTGTCGGGGACGCCAATTGTCACCGGCAATCCATCGGGCTGGTTTGCAAACCCGTCTGTGTTCGTCGCACCGCCAACCACGTCGCCCACTTCCTTCGGCTCCTTGGGACGGAATGTGTTCGTCGGTCCTAACTTCCAGGACGTTGATCTCGCCCTGTTCAAGAACACCAAACTCACTGAGCGGATGAATCTCCACTTCCGTGTTGATGCCTTTGATCTGCTCAATCATCCTAACTACGGACAGCCGAGCGGCACGGTTGGATCACTGGGTGTCATCCAAAACACCCGCTTCCCAACGGGCGATTCAGGTTCGTCCCGTCAACTTCAGCTTGCTTTGAAACTTCAGTTCTAGCTTCAAACATCAAAAGCTGGATGATTCCAAGCGCACCGGTTCGCCGGTGCGCTTTTTCTTCTGCCCTGGTCGCCAGCGACCAAGGAACATGAAAAAAGCTATTCGCCCGATCACGCGGCGGAATAGCGCTGCAGCAGGGCAGTGGGTAGTAACCATATTCGAGAATGTCTAGCGGTTTGTCGCGAAGCGACCTAAAAAAACGAAAGCCCCGCTTCATCAGCGGGGCTTCGGTAAATACAGATTGCTTCTTGCTAGGGTTACTTGGTCGCTTTCTTGGTAGCTGCCTTGGTGTCCGGTTTTGTCGCCGGTGCCGCGGGCTTAGCTTTGGGTGCAGGCTTGGCGCCTGTCCCCGCCGGTTTTTTGGCAGTTCCGCCGACCGTGCCTTTGGGATTGATCAGGTTCAGCGCGTCTTCCGCGTTAAACGGATAAGTACGTGTTGAGGTTTGTCCGGTGGTGCTCAGCGTAATGTCCACGCGGCGAGCGCCGGCCAGAGCCAGAACTTTCGCGTTTTTCTCGAGCTGCGTCTTTTGTGCGGGAGTCAGGCCTTGCTCTTCAGTCACGGCCTGTTTGACCTGGTCAACACTCATTGGTTGTTCTTCGCCAAGTCCCTGGGTTTCGATGGCGCTCCCGGACACTCCCTGTTCCACCAGGAATGCTTTTGTCCGCGCCACGCGCCGCTCAGACAACGCCTTGTTGTATTCCTCGGTGCCACGCGGATCGGCGTGTCCTTGCAGGATCAAGTGTGCGTCCGGCTTGTAGGTCAGATACTTCTTGAAGTCGCCGGCCAGCAGGACCATGGTCCGCTGTTGGCTGGCGAGCAGGCCGCCGTCAGGGTTCTTGACCGTCGGCTGCGCGGTGGGGAAATAAATGCTGTGCAAGGAGAGCTTGGTTTCCAGCTGGATTTGTTCCGCCGGTTTCTGGACGATGACGTCAACTTTGCTCTCCGCTTTTCCGCCACGTCCGTCGTCCGTGCGGCAGATCACGGTGTAGGTTCCCGGAGCAACGCCAGTACTGTCAAACTGCACGCTTGAGCCAGCGCCGTTGATCTTGCCACCGCTTGACGCATAGCTGTAGGTCAGCGGGTCGTTGTCAGGATCGCTGGCCGTTGAGGTGATCGTGGCACTCTGGCCGGCTTCAATCTTCGTGGGATTCGCTCCGCAACTGATTGTTGGCGGACGATTGGGTCGCGGTTCAACCATCACGTCTGTTGACGCACTGGCTGTTCCGCCGCGTCCATCGTCCACTTTTGTCGTGACCGTGTAAGTTCCAGGCGCAAGACCGGCAGAGTTCCAACGTATTACAGATCCTGAACCTTCAACCTTGCCGCTGCTTGTGCTCCAGGCATAAGTCAACGGATCGTTGTCAGGATCGCTGGCCGTCGCCTGTACGACGATCATGTCCCCGGATTCAGCGAAGACTTTAGTCGGATTGGGTGCGAGGGAGACGACTGGCGGATGGTTCGGCGGCGGTGGTGGCGCGCCTTCACCAAAGCGGAAAATTACTCCCGTGGCCGCGCGAAAGTTGTTCTGTAAGTTGTTTTTGCCGTCGTTGAATTTCGTCATCAGATAATCGGCTTCGATCAACCGCCATCCGAAGTGTTTGCTGATCTTCACGTCAACTCCGCCGCCTAAAGCCATGGCAACGCTGTTCTGTTGAGCGTTCGCTCCGAATAAAGTTGTCGTGGTGGCTGCGGGCGTTACGGGTATAGGCAACGCAATACCTTGCGGGACACTCCTGGGGATCAATACATTCCCCAGAGTCGGAGTCGGCGTGGGTGTCGGCGTTGGCACAACCACTATGGCGGCCAGCGGGATACTGGAATTCAAGCGCGCTGCCCCGGCCAGGCCATGCGCGAATACCGTGGCTTTGTCGGTGCGCGCGGAGAATTGCGGCCCAAACAGAAACGTGTAAACGGACGCGGTGCCACCGCTGGGCAGGCCTTTCACTCTGGAATCACTGAAATCGGCTGCCAAACCAAACCATGAATTGACGTTGGCCAGCAAGGCGGCGGTCCCGCCTTGCGCGTTGAAATTCGGCCCCGGCGGATTCACCAGACCGTATTGATAGCCGGCGAAAACTTCCACCGCCGGAGTATTTTCACCCCGGGAAGTCCAGAAGGATTTCGATTGCTTGGTTTGCGGCGCGGGTGCGGAAGGCAACATCGCCGTGGCATCGGGAGCGGCACTAGCGGGTGTCCCGGTGGTTGATTCGCCGGAGGTAGCGGTTTTTGTCTTGGCCTTTGCGGCGTCTTCTCCAAAGCCTGCGGTCACAAAAAGGAGCCCAAAAAGAATTGCAAGAACCAGTGCGCGCACTTTCATGACTTCCTCCAGAAAATTGTTGAATGGATTGTCGAACTACAAAGAAATTAGGTCGCTGGGATTCTAGTTCCCAAGAGCAATGAATAATGTGACGAGAATCACTTAACGGACTGTTTTTGTAACTGGGGGACATTAGGATTTGCTAAGAGATAGCGACATTTGATGGACTTCGCAGCCCAGGATTCCGCTCGGTTTGTGCGAAGTGCGAGAACCGCACGCTGCGGCACGGCAGAAGGAAAGTGCCCACAAAAATTAAGCCCCGCTTCATCAGCGGGGCTTTTGTCAGGAGCGACAAATTGAGTTGAGCTTGGTGCTTAGCTATCAGTTTCTAGTTATCCACCGTAGGGCATGCCGCCGTGGTCGCCGCCGCCGGAGCCTGACTTCTTGTCTTCCGGAAGGTCAGAAACCAGAGCTTCAGTGGTCAGCATGAGCGCTGCGATGGATGCAGCGTTCTGCAACGCGGTACGGGTAACCTTGGTCGGGTCGATTACGCCGGCCTTGACCAGGTCTTCGAACTTGTCGGTCTGGGCGTTGTAGCCAAAGTTGTTGTCTTTGGAATCACGGATCTTGCCCACCACAATGGCGCCTTCTTCACCTGAGTTGATCACGATCTGGCGGAGAGGCTCTTCCAGTGCGCGGCGGACGATTTCCATGCCGGTTTCCTCATCGTCATTCTTGAACTTGAGGTCGGAAAGAGCAGCCGCGCAACGGACCAGCGCCACGCCGCCGCCCGGGACAATGCCTTCTTCCACGGCTGCGCGCGTCGCATGCATCGCGTCTTCCACGCGGGCTTTCTTTTCCTTCATTTCGGTTTCAGTGGCCGCACCTACGCGGATCACCGCAACGCCGCCCACGATCTTGGCCAACCGCTCTTGCAGTTTTTCGCGGTCGTAATCGCTGGTGGCTTTGTCCATCTGGCCGCGGATTTCTTTTACGCGGCCTTCGATCTCGGCGCTTTTGCCTTTGCCTTCCACCACGGTGCAGTTGTCCTTGTCGATGGTGATCTTCTTGGCCCGGCCCAGGTCAGTGATCTGGATGCCTTCCAGCTTCAGGCCCAGGTCTTCCGTGATGGCCTTGCCGCCGGTCAGGATTGCGATGTCCTGCAGCATGGCTTTGCGGCGATCGCCGAAGCCCGGAGCTTTCACCGCGCAAACCTGGATGGTTCCGCGCAGCTTGTTGACCACGAGGGTAGCAAGCGCTTCGCCGTCCACGTCTTCTGCAATGATCAGCAGAGGACGACCGGCTTTGGCCACCTGTTCCAGCAAAGGAAGCAGGTCCTTCATGGTGCTGATTTTCTTTTCGTTGATCAGGATCAGAGCGTCGTCCAGAACGGCTTCCATGCGCTCCGGATCGGTCACGAAGTACGGAGAGAGGTAACCACGGTCAAACTGCATGCCTTCCACAACGTCCAGGCTGGTTTCCATGGTGCGGGATTCTTCCACCGTGATCACGCCGTCTTTGCCGACTTTCTTCATGGCTTCAGCAATGATCTTGCCGATGGTTTCGTCGTTGTTGGCGGAAATAGTGCCCACCTGGGCAATCATGTCGCCGCTGACCGGCTTGGAGAGTGTGTCCAGATAACCTTTGGTCCGCTCGCCGTCTTTGTTCATCACGCCGCAGATGGTGTTGACTGCGCGTTCAATGCCACGCTTCAGGGCCATTGGGTTGGCGCCGGCAGCTACCGTCTTTACTCCGTCACGATAGATGGCCTGGGCCAGTACGGTTGCGGTGGTGGTGCCGTCGCCGGCCACGTCGCTGGTCTTGCTGGCGACTTCACGCACCATCTGGGCGCCCATGTTTTCCAGGCTGTCTCCCAGTTCAATTTCCTTGGCCACCGTCACACCGTCTTTGGTGATGATCGGAGAACCGAATTTCTTGTTGATGACCACATTGCGGCCCTTGGGACCCAGCGTTACCTTCACGGCATCGGCCAGAACGTTTACGCCGCGCAGGATCGCCTGCCGCGACTCTTCACCGTGCACAATAATTTTTGCCATTGCGAATTTCTCCTATCGGTCTCATCCGCGAATTTCGCGGGAATATTGTTTATCGAGAATGTCGACTTCGTCGTTTTCAATCTGAAGCAACTGGCGGCTAGCAACTGGCACAACCATGCAAAGGCTAGTTGCTATTTGCTAGTTGCTATTTGCTTGTTCTTACCGACGAGCTCCGGCTTTTTCTGCCTTGTCGGCATGCTTGGCGGCGGCGCCAGTCAGAATCCCGTAGACTTCTTCTTCTTTCAGGATCAGGAATTCTTCGCCATCAATTTTGATTTCAGATCCGGCATATTTGCCGAACAGGACGCGGTCGCCCTCTTTCACCGTCATGGGGACGTGCTGGCCTTTGTCGTAACGGCCGGTACCCACGGCTACAACGACGCCCTCCTGGGGCTTTTCTTTAGCGGTGTCAGGAATGATGATGCCGCCACGTACGCTTTCCGTTTCATTGATTCGGCGTACCAGTACGCGCTCTCCTAGTGGAGTGAGCTTTGCCATTTGAATTGCTCCTTTCAGACTTGTCTGAATATGTTGGATTTACTAGAGCTTACGGGGATAATGCGGCTTACTTGCTAGCACTCTTGCCCATCGAGTGCTAAGTATAAGCAGAACACTTGAGGTTTGTCAAACGGGTGCCTGGCAAAAATGTGAGTACAGATGACTAAGGTCTTAGAGTAATTTCGTTAACCATTGGGCAGCTAACTTACTAATAAGCCTATACTTAGTAAATCCTAAAAGAGAAAGATTCCTATGCTAACGCCATCTTCACGCAGAGTTTGCCTGCGTCAGGCCGGCTTGTGAGCGGAGTGGGACGACAATTCCCGGGAAATTTTCCGGGTCAGGGACTGTTTCCAGGCTGGCGTCCACAGCTTACGCTTGCCCAGGTAGGCTTCCATAAAGCTCAAGGAATCGCCAGAACCTGCGCGATCACCGTCTGCGGTGATCATTTTGCATTCGATCAAGGTTGGTCCATGGCCTTCGCGCGCGCGCCGGATCGATTCCTGGGCCACGCGGAAGACTCCTACTACGTCGTGTCCGTCCACCGTGATGCCGGGAAGGCCGAAGCTGTTCGCTTTATGGCGCATGGTGGGCTGGTCTGGAGAAGTACAGATCGCAAACACGATTGGCAGCCGATGCGCTCCCGCATAGCTCACTGCTTCGTGCCAGAAATCGGGCGACGCCGGGTCTTCGTCCACCACGGCCAGCACCACAGCTTGTTTCTTTTGCATCTTGAAGGCAAGCGCGGCCCGGGCGGCAGCGTAAAGCTGGGCTGCGGAATGGGTTTCAGAATCGGAATGGGTTTCAGAATCATGGGTTTCAGAATAAAGATGGCCGGCGGGCTGGAGATGTTCGCTCGAGTCACTTGCGGGAGCAGCGTGATTTCCCGTCAGGTGGGTCAAGATCAGTTCCGCGGGAGATCCCAGGACGTGGCTGGCTAGAAACAAACTGGGTGAAGGCGCAACCAGGTCCGCCGGCAACAAATGCAATACTGTGCCAACGATGGCAGCTTCGCGTCCAACCGGTGTGACTGATCGCTGCGGAATTTTACCTTGCTGCGTGAGTGTGCTGAGTTTTTCGCCCAGAAGACGGCATTGCAGCAACGCTGCATAAAGGGCCTTGAGTTTGGTGGCGTCAAGCACGGGAGTGTTCGTGTCTTCTGCTGCCACCTTGGCCGGCTTGCGCTTGGCAGCTTTTGACTGTGCTTTGACCGGCTTCCGCCGGTTGCTTTTCCCACGCACCATTCGTCCGTCACCTCGTCAGCGATCCACGTTACATCAAAGCCTTCGCGATTCGCAAAGCGCGGGACGTTCATCGCGCTTAGTGATAAGCCCACGCTCCCAACACGAAACATCGTTTTGATCGATTGCAACAGGTAAAATCTTCTTTGAGCAAGTTGTCTTCCAATGGTGAGTTGAGATTTCAACAGCGCGGTGAAAAACAGTGTGGAAAAGTTAGCTGTTACTTCAGTAAGCACGCGCAAAGCTGTGTGTTTTTACTCTTTGCACTGGATCATGTGCGCAATATTAAATATTTGTGAAACATTTGGCAGAGCTTGGGCATCGTCGCGTGTAAGAGTTGAAGTTGCAACGAACGCAGCGGAGCGACAAGAAGAATGAAACTTCGCATCGATAAAATCCTGGTAGAGCGCGGACTGGTCGCCTCGCGTGAACGCGCGCAGGCCATGCTGCTGGCCGGACGCGTCCTGGTCAACGGCCAGAAAGTCCTAAAAGCCGGAACGGCTGTTGAGGACGAGTGCGAAATCCGTTTGCTTGGTGAAGACCTCAAGTACGTTTCGCGCGGCGGTCTCAAGCTGGAAGCAGCTCTTCAGCATTGGAACGTTCATCTCACCGGTCGAACCTGCGTTGATGTGGGCACGTCTACCGGCGGCTTCACCGATTGCATGTTGCAGCACGGCGCCGCTGAAGTGATTTGCGTGGACACCGGCTATGGACAAATCGCGGCCAAATTACGTTCCGATCCGCGTGTGAAGCTGCTCGAAAACACTAACGCGCGTTATCTCACTTCGGATCAGGTGCGGGCGGCGAGCCCCACGGCGCGCGTGAGCCTTATCGCCGTGGACGTATCGTTTATCTCTGTTACACTCATCCTCCCAGCGGTGCTGGCATCAGTTTTTGCGCAGGATAAAGCGGACCAACGCGAGCTGGTCGTGCTCATCAAGCCGCAGTTTGAAGTCGGCCGCGAACGAGTTGGCAAAGGCGGTATTGTGCGCGACGAAGAAGCGCGCAAGGACGCCGTCAAGAAAGTTTGCAGCTCGGTAACCGACTTAAATGGCCGGAATGTGGACGTGATCGATTCGCCGATCCTCGGCATGGAAGGCAATCACGAGTATCTGCTGCACGCGGAATTTTCATGAAACGCGCATCACTCATCTCGAAGGAAGGTAAGCCGGAGCTGGAGAAAGTCGTCCGTGAAGTTACCGGATGGCTGCGCGACCACGGGTATTCCGTAACCGTGGACAAGATTGCGCACCGCTTCTGTCCGGAGTTTGAACTCGTTGACCGCGAACAACTGGAAGAAGCCAAACCGGCTTTCGTCGTCGTGCTCGGCGGCGATGGCACGCTCCTCTCCACGGCCCGCAGCGTCGCCGCATCCGGAATCCCAATTCTGGGAGTGAACCTGGGATCGCTAGGGTTCCTCACTGAAATCAAGCAGGACGAAATCAGCACTACCTTGGCCGCCATTGATGCTGGGCATTACGAGCTGAGCCTCCGCTGCATGTTGCATTGCGAGGTCCAGCGCGGCTCGCAAGTGGTGGCCGCCTATGACGCGCTCAACGACGTGGTCCTAAACCAAAGCGCCGTAGCCCGCATTACAGATTTTGACGTGAAAGTAAACGGCGTTTTTGTTTCCAATTACAAAGCTGACGGGCTGATCATAGCCACGCCCACCGGATCGACGGCTTATTCGCTGGCTGCTGGCGGTCCTATTTTGGTTCCGGATGTTCCGGGCTTCGTCATTACGCCCGTAGCTTCCCATGCGCTGACAAATCGCCCTCTGGTCGTGCAGGACACGGCCATCATTGAAGTTGGCGTAGCGGTGACGCGCGACCAGGCGTTCCTCACGGTGGACGGTCAGCAGGGAATTCCTTTGGAAGAAGCCGACGTCATCCGCTGCCACAAATCAGAATTCAGCGTAAAGCTGTTCAAGTTTCCCGGACGTTCATTCTTCAACGTGCTGCGGACGAAACTTAAGTGGGGCGAGAGATAGTAAAGATAGAAGATAAAAAACAAGCCTATGCGAATCTGGTCAACGACAAAGCTGGTCTTCGTTTTTTGCGGCATAACGTTTTTGTCCAGTCTGGCGTTGTTGGCGCAAAAGCCGGCTGCCGACCTGATCGTTACCAACGCAAGAATCTTGACTGTCGACAAAGCGCATCCTCAGGCCGAAGCGTTGGCGGTACTCGGCGATCGCATTGTTGCCGTCGGCAAGACTGCCGAGATCGACGCCTGGCGTGGTCCGCATACCAAAGTCTTTAACGCTAAAGGCCACCTCTTACTGCCCGGCTTCAACGATTCCCACGTACATTTTGTCGATGGCGGCGCGCATCTGCAGGAAGTCCAATTAAAGGACGCGGCCACTCCGCGGGAATTTGCGGCGCTGATTGCCGCGCGCGCGAAAACTGCGGCCAAAGGCGAATGGATCACCGGCGGTAACTGGGACGAACAGAAATGGTCGCCTGCCAATCTTCCGACTAAAGAATTGATTGACGCGCTCACGCCGGATAATCCAGTGAGCGTAAACCGCTATGACGGCCATGAGGTACTAGCTAACTCCCTCGCTATAAAGCTGGCGGGCATCACTGCAAAAACGCCTGATCCTGCTGGCGGGCAGATTGTCCGCGATGCGCAAGGCAATCCCACCGGCGTGTTGCGCGACGCCGCGCAAGACCTGGTTACCAATGTGATGCCGCCCATGACTCATGCGCAACGTATCAAAGCCATCCAGCAGGCGATGACCCATGCGGCGTCCTTGGGCGTGACCAGCGTGCAGGACATGAACCCGAGCAACGAAGAAGTGGGCGCCTACGCTGAGCTTCAGGAAAAAGGCGAACTCACGCTGCGCATTTACGCCGCTCCAATGGAGACTGACTGGAAAGACCAAGCCAAGATTGGCCTGCGCCGCGGCTTTGGCAGTTCCATGCTGCGTCTGGGTGCCGTCAAAGGCTATGCCGACGGTTCGCTCGGCTCCGAGACAGCGTACTTCTTTGACCCGTTCACTGACGATCCTAAAACCAGCGGCTTGCTCAACGCGGAAATGCAGCCGCCGGAAGCGATGCAGCAACGTCTCAGCGGCGCCGATGCGGCCGGGCTTCAACTTTGCATACACGCCATTGGCGATCGCGCGATTTCCATGGTGCTCGATATTTTCGAGCAAGTGGAAAAGACCAACGGCAAGCGCGACCGCCGTTGGCGCATTGAACATTCGCAGCACATGGCAGCCAAGGATTTCGCCCGCTACGCACAACTGGGCGTGATTGCTTCCGTGCAGCCCTACCACGCGATCGACGATGGCCGCTGGGCAGAGAAGCGCATTGGTCCGGATCGCGTAAAGCGCACGTACGCATTCCGTACGTTTCTAGCGGGTGGAGTGCGCCTGGCATTTGGGACCGATTGGTCCGTGGCTCCGTTGAGTCCGATGTGGAGCATATACGCAGCCGTCACGCGTGCAACGCTTGACGGTAAGAATCCCAACGGCTGGGTGCCGGAACAAAAACTCACCGTGGCAGAAGCCATGGAAGCCTACACCATGGGCTCGGCCTATGCCGAGTTTCAAGACAAAGAAAAAGGCTCCATCACGCCGGGAAAGCTGGCGGACTTCGTCATTTTGAGTGACGATATATTCAAGATCCCGTCGGCCAAGATTAAAGACGTGAAAGTCAAAGCCACCTATCTTGGCGGCAAGCTGGTGTATGGCGGGCTGGAGTAGGCCAGCGTCGCGGAAGTTCTTTGGATGTTTGATCACAGCGATTGATATTAGCGAGAGTCTAGTGGCTCACTCCCTGTAACTCATCCGCCAGCTTGCCCGCGCCCTGATTTGACGAGTGCGCGGTCTTGTTGCAACTTGTTGTTGAATAAAGGAGAAGCAAGGAGAGCCTCTATGGCCGCAAAAGAGAAACTGACTTCCATTGGCCAGGCGGTGCCGGAGTTGCCGGTCGCTGACGTCGAACTCGCGCAACGGCATTACCGAGATGCACTTGGCTTTGAGATTGGATGGCTTTACCCCGGCAAGGGGATTGGCTCCGTGTCACGCGGTAAAACGGCAATATTCTTTCGCAAAAGAACGCCGCCGTTCGAACCTGCTGTTCACTGGGTGTTTGCTGAAGATATTGATGCGACGTATCAGGAACTGAAGTCGCTTGGTGCGAACATCGTGGATCCTCTGGAAAGAAAACCCTGGGGACTGCGGCAGTTCACCGTAGAGGATCTGGACGGAAACCTCTTTTATTTCCACTGTGACTAACGATTCTAGTTCGTGGTGGAGATGGCCGGCGGGAGAAGAGGGGTAAAAAGTAAGAAGCCCCGAGTTTATTGTTGACCCATTCACCTCAACCAGCGGTTCGCTATAGACCCTTGCCGACCTGCGCTCTCTGCTTATTCCTTGCGAAACTTACAAAGTGCGATCTTTAATCAGCTTGCGCTGAAGCTTGGACTCCGGGCTCACCACCAACCGGGTAAATCGGTCAACACCTCGGGGCTTCTATTTTGGCCTTCAAGCATCTCCTGTTCTCCTCAACCAGCAGTTCGCTGAATAGAACCTTGCCGGACCTTCCATGGCTTGTCAGCTTGCGCTGTGCCTTGGTGATTCTGCTTGGCCCCCGGACTCGCCACCAACTGGGAAAACACTGAAATGTCAAAGAACGATTCTGAATTTACTCTTCTTGCGTTTGGAGTCAATGAATTTTGCGTGACTATAATTCGTGTGAAATCAACGAACTGCGGACCGTCCACAAGCGCGTGCCAGAAAAGTGTGCAGCGGGTTACGAAAGTGCAATATCCATGCGCCATTCCTGCAATTTTCATCAATTTTAAGAATGTGTAAATACTGGGAAAAATCAGTATTTGCGCGGGTATTTGTAAACCCGCGAAACGCCGTTTCATCAGAAAACTCACCGTTCAGAGATAGTTGCCGAACGCAAGAGAAGGCGGCAACTATCACTCCAAAGACGGGTTCATCGGTCATGGACCTAGGTAATTCGCTGATTTTGGTTAGGGTGGAAACCTAAGGGCATAAAATGTAAGTGCCCCCACTTTGAAACGCTTCGTCTGCAACGGAAAGTAGCATAGATGCGCGCCCAAGAAAGCCACTCCGCGTTGTGGCAGTTTTTGCTCATTGGCGGGGACGCTGGACTCTACAAAACGCTGACTGCAGCCATCACCGCCTTTAATGGCGCCGTGACCATTGCTTCGTCCGTGCCGGCGGCCCGCTCTCTGGTAACCAAACGCAAACTGGATGGCATGTTCGTGGACATGCAGATTCGCGGCGCCCTGGAGCTTCTGTACAACATTCGCCAGCGCGGGTCGAACCGCAATGCCATCATTATTGCTTGTGCTGAGCCCGGTGATGAAGCGAACCCGGTCCTGCGTCACCTGTCGAATTTTGTCTTGGGCAAGCCGCTAGCTGCATTTGAGGTGAAGGACATTTTGGAAGCAGCTTTACCTCTGATTGCAGCGGAGCGCGACCGCTATTCGCGTCACCAGGTAAACCTGCCGGTGGTACTTCAAATACAGGACCAGGCCCAGCAAGCCGTCACCGCCAACATCAGCCGCGGAGGCATGGCCATACGCTGCCAGGGAGCGCTCGCTCCGGGCGCGTACGTCCAATTTGTACTGGAGCTGCCGACCAAGCAGAAGGTCCAGGGACATGGGGAAGTAGCCTGGTCCAATGAGTCGGGCGAAATTGGAATTGAATACAAGCTCTCTGGCGAGGAAGCCAGAAAGAGCCTGTGGAAACTGCTTTCGCAAAACTCTGATGTCTAAGCGCGATGCCGCGAAGACAAACTTCCATTTTGCGCGACGCGTATTCTGCCTACGCTACGCCGGTTTTGCCCGTCCAGTCTCCTAACAAATCAACTTCGCCTCCGGGCGTCATGGCTTCGCGGGACGGTTGGAACGCGAACTGGTCCTCATTGCGGGCATATGGGCAGATCAGACTCCAGGTTTCAAAGCCGCTGCCGGAAATGGTGATCACAATGGCTTCGCGCGGTGTCTCGGCCAGCGTGCCCCATCCTTCGCCTTGCAGTTTGACGGAGGCGACGGAGTCGTCCATGAAAACGTCATTGATGGTCAGGATGGCCGAAGCGTTCTTTTCCTTGGCAACTTCCATCATCTCCGCGTAGATTTCTTCGCGCTCGTCGTCGTCCTGAAACTCCAGGTCAAAGATCAGGTTTTCTTTTGGCGTGATAACCACAGCGGCCGGATTGAGGTGGCCTTGATGCTGTAGCGCTTGCTGGCTTTCACTCAGCAGTTCGTGCGCCAGGGCTTTAAGGTCGGTCATAGGCAAGCGGTCTCCGTTTGCAGCAGGTCGCGCAGGGTTTCGCGGCGGCGGACGAGCCGCACACGCGTTCCTTCCACTAGAACTTCCGCGGCGCGCATACGAGTATTGTAATTGGACGCCAGAGACATTCCGTAAGCTCCGGCATCCAGCACGCAGAGATAATCGCCTGGGGCGGATGTGGGCAGGTCGAGGTCGCGAGCCAGAAAGTCTCCCGTTTCGCAGATCGGACCGGCAACGTCCGCGCGAACGACCGGCGGCGCAGGTTTCCCGATTTGGATGGGGACGATCTCATGCTTAGCGCCGTACAGTGACGGTCGAATCAAATCGTTCATGGCGGCGTCAACGATTGTGAAATTCTTGTTACCGTTTTGTTTCTGATAGAGGACGCGCGTTACCAGAGCTCCCGCTGGCCCCACGATCGAGCGGCCGGGCTCCAGCAGTAAATGTGGTGCTGATTTGCCGAGCTTCTTGAACGGGCCGGTAATGGCTTCAGCGTACCGCTGCGCATAGTCGGCAAAGTCCATTGGATTTGCGCTTTGGTAGGAGATGCCCAGTCCGCCGCCGGCGTCCAGGAACTTGATGGTGTGACCGTCTTCGTTGAGTTGCTCGATCAACTCGACAGCCCGTTCAATCGCCAGACGGAAAGGAGAAACGTCAGTGATTTGCGAGCCAATGTGCAGGCTAACGCCGGCTACGCGAAGATATTTGTGGGTTGCGGCGCGGCGATAAAGCTCGCGGGCTGCGCTAATGGGCACTCCGAACTTATGTTCACGCAATCCGGTGGATATATAAGGATGCGTTTCCGCCGGGACATCAGGGTTTACGCGAAACGCCACGTTGGCCGTTTTGCGAAGTTTCGCTGCACAGCGGGCGAGCACTTCCAGTTCGCCTTCGCTTTCCAGGTTGAAGACCACAATCCCCGCCCGCAACGCCTGTTCCATTTCCACTGCGGTTTTGCCGACTCCTGAAAACACAATCTTTTTGAGCGCCGATTTGCGTGCCACGCGAACACGTTCCAGTTCGCCGCCGGAAACGATGTCAAAACCCGCGCCCAGCCGGGCGAGCATCCGCAAAATACTCAGATTGGCATTGGCTTTTACGGAATAACAGAGTGTGTGGGGAACCGGGCGAAAGGCCCGGTCCAGCGTCTTGTAGCGGTCGCGGATGGTAGTGGCGGAATAGACGTAGAGCGGCGTGCCAAACTTTGCCGCGAGCTTGCTCAACGGCACACGCTCACAGCATAGGTCATTTTTCTTATAAAGGAATGCCGGAGGCCGCGCCAACATGATGGGGGGATTCTAACAGGAGAGGCTCTTTGCTATTGGCTTTTGGCTCTTGGTATGAAAACCGAACCGCTCTCCAACAGCCGAGAGCCAATCGCCAAAGGCCGTATTTTATTTCACCTTCAACACCACCACCGTCTGATCGTCAAACACCGGAGCGCCGGCAGAGAATTCGTCGGCAGCATCGAAGATGGCGTCCGCCATTTCCTGGGCGCTGGCGTCGCGGTCCGACTGCTTGGCGATCACATGTTCCAGGCGGACGCGTCCAAATTGCTCGTCCTTGAGCGTGCTGGCGTCCACGATGCCGTCACTGAAGAAAACAAATACGTCGCCAGGTGAGGCGTGGATGGTGATTTCGTCATACGCGGCGTCAGGGAACATGCCCAGTGGCAATCCTGCGGCTTCAATCATGTGCGCATGACCTTGATGGCAGTAAATCGGACGCGGCAATCCGGAGTTGGCTACCCGCATGATGCGCTTTTCATCGTCCCACAGCGCGCAGCAGAGAACGACGTAGTTGGCATCTAGACGGCGCTGGTTGAGTGAACGGTTTACCGAACTCAGCAGTTGCGCCGGAGGCGGTTCGCCTTGAGCAACGCTGCGGATGATGCCGCTGACCAGCGCGGCGTACAGCGCGGCCGGAGCGCCCTTACCGCTCACATCGCTCACTATGATGCAGGCGCGCGGGGCTTTGTAGTCCAGAAAGTCATACATGTCCCCGCCAATGGCGTGGGCGGGGTTGAAGCGGGAAGCCATTTCCGCGTTCTGCTGCGTAGGGCAAGTTGGCGGCAGAAGATGGTGCTGGACTTCACGCGCCATGGCCAAATCGCGTTCCAGGCGTTGTTCTTCGCGTGCCAGACGCTCATAGAGCGTGGCGTTTTCCACGGCAATGGCAATCTGCGCGGCCAACGTCACCATGGTGCGGACGTGGTCTTCATTGAAGTAGTTGCGTCGCGTGTGTTCCAGATCGAGCACGCCCAGAACTTTGTTGTTGTGGACCAGAGGCACGCAAAGCTCAGACCGCGTCTCCGGATTGACCTTGATGTAGCGCGAGTCTTTGGAGACATCCGGGACCAGAATGGGCTTTTTCAGTTCAGCGGCGGCGCCGACGAGTCCACGGCCCAACGGAATGTCATGCTTGAGTTGGATGTTCTCTTTAAAACGCACGGAAAAGCGATGGACCAGCTTTTGCTTGCTTTCGTCCAGCAACAGGATGGAGAACATCTGGTAGTCGATTAACTTCACCAGAAGATCGCCGATGCGCTTCAGCAACTGGTCCAGGTTCAAAATGGACGTAAGATCGCGGCTGATGTCGTTCAGCAACGCCAGTGTTCCGGCCTGGCGGACAATACGCGTATAAAGTCGCGCATTTTCTATGCTTACTGCAATGCGTGAAGCGATCAGGGACAGCAGGCGCGCATGATCTTCTTTGAAGTAGCCGGGTTCGCGAGCTTCGATGTCGATTACGCCGATGACTTTGTTCTTGGTAATCAGCGGCACGGCCAGCTCAGAACGCACGCGGGCCACCGCTTCAATGTAGTTTTCGTCTTTGCTGACGTCGTCCACCAGGATGGCCCGGCGTTCTTCCACGGCGCGCCCGGTAACCCCTTGGCCCACTTTTACGCGGATGCGCTCGGCAACTTCCGGCACGTGGCCGATCTGGAAGCGGAAATACAGTTCCTGGCGGCGCTCGTTGAGCAAAAGGATGGAGAAAATCTCATAGTCAATCACGCGCTTCACCACTTCCGCCACGCGTTGCAGAAGGGTGTCCAGGTCCAGCGTAGTGTTGAGCACGTCCGCCACTTCAATCAGAAGGGCTTCAACGTCCACGCGCTGGGATGTAGGAGTAGTGACCATGGTTTCCACATTTCATAATATCAGCTTGCGGCGATGTGCCGGATGTGAGGGGAGGTTATCGAAGGAACTTACCAACGGTGAGACAACCCGACATCGTAAAGGCAAAGAAAGTTGTGGGACGAGGGCCTTACCGCGCGGTGAATTCCGGTGCGCCCAATTCGTGGACGATCGCTACACCTGAGCTGGTGCCGATGCGGTTGGCGCCGGCGTCAATCATGGCCACAGCCGCGGCTGCGGTGCGTACCCCGCCGGAAGCTTTCACTCCGGCACGGTCGCCCACAACGCCACGCATCAGCGAAACGTCTTCCACAGTGGCCGCGCCTGTGAAACCGGTGGCGGTCTTAACAAAGTCAGCCTTCGCGGCGAGACACAGCTCGCAGGAAAGGATCTTTTCTTCTAGGGTGAGCAGAGGAGTTTCCAGAATTACTTTTACAATCGCGCCGCCCGCGTGACCTACTTCAACCACGGCGGCAATATCATTCTGCACGGCTTGGCGATCTCCGGATTTCAACGCGCCCACGTTCATCACCATGTCCAATTCTTGCGCGCCCAGGCGGACAGCTTCTTCTGCCTCAAAGCGTTTTACGGTGGTGTGATGGACTCCGTGTGGGAACCCGATGGTGGTGGCGACTTTGACCTGCGTCCCGCTGAGTTGGGCGGCAGCCAGGGTGATCCACCAGGGGCTCACGCATACCGCGGCGAAGTTGAAGAACGCAGCTTCTTCGCACAAACGGATGATCTGGTCCCGGGTAGTCTCTGGCTTAAGGACTGTGTGGTCAATGCTGGCGGCTAGCGCCTGCCAGCCGCGCACCTGAATCAGCGCATCTGAAAGGACTTGTGACATTCCTGAATTGAATTGTATCACTTACTCCAGGAGACTTCACTCACCTTCGTTCAAGACACAGATATCAGGCAGGTTACGAAAGCGTTCGGCATGGTCCAGCCCGTAGCCCACTACAAATTTGTCCGGAATCTGAAAACCGACATAGTCCGCCTGTATGTCAGCTTTACGGCGTGAAGGCTTATCGAGCAAGGCGGCAATCTTAAGACTCTTGGGTTGGTGGGCCATCAACGTTTTTTTCAGGAACGTCAGCGTCAGCCCGGTGTCCAGGATGTCTTCCACCAGAATGATGTGTTGGCCGTGCAACGGCGTGGTGACGTCCTTGATGAGCTGGACCTCGCCGCCGCTTTCCTTTTGTGCGCCGTAACTGCGCACGGCGATGAAGTCAAACGTGGCGTTGAGCTCGATCTTCCGCGCTAGGTCGCTCAGAAACATGCAAGCGCCCTTCAGCACACCCAATAAAAGGATGGACTGCCCGGCATAGTCCTTGGTGATCTGTTGTCCAATGCGGGCAACAGCGGTGGCAATTTCGTCGCGTGAGAGAAGTACGTCCATGGTGGTGTGCTTTTATAACAAGGTGCCAGCAATGCGGCAACGGGAAATTTTTAAGTACGGCTCTTGGCCTTTGGCTCTTGGTATTTGGCAAAACTAAAGGCAATCGGCGCTGTCGCTCAGGATTGAATCCCGGCGGATATTCACGGGTTCTTTCTGTAGCTAGAATCTCCGTGCCTCATTTAAACTTTTTTGAGTTCCGCAAGCGAGGTGCCCCTATGCCGATGCCCGAATATAACGAACTAGTGGCCGCAGCCAAGAAGCAAATCAAAGAGATTGACGGCGACGAACTCACGCGCATGCAACAGGCGCACGAAGACTTTACGTTGCTTGACGTCCGCGAGCCCGACGAAGTGGCACAGGGCGCGATTGCCGGGGCCGTGCCGCTTCCGCGCGGCGTGATGGAATACAAAATGGATTCAGTGACCACGGACAAAGACAAGAAAATCGTCTGTTACTGCGGCGGCGGAGGCCGCTCCGCCCTGGCTGCCGAGTCCCTGAAGAAAATGGGATTCAAGAACGTAATGTCTCTGGCCGGCGGGTACAAGAAGTGGAAACAGAGCAAATAGCAATTGGCAACTAGCAATTAGCCAGCAGGGTTGTAATTGGCAGCCTGGGTTGAGGCTAGCAGCCAGCAGCTAGAAGCCAGAGTCCAAGAATCGCCGAACGATAAGGACCGGTTCTTCTATCGATTGTTTTTGAAACGAACGGAGTTCTTCATGAAACTCAACGGAATCAAACTTACATGGCTCGGACATTCCACGTTTCACATCGAAACGCCCGGGGGCAAGAGTATTCTGATTGATCCGTGGGTGATCAACAATCCCGTCACGCCCGCCGACAAAAAGAAATTCGACAAGCTTGACGTGATGCTCTGCACGCACGGCCACGGTGATCACATCGGCGACGCCGTAACGCTGGGCAAAGAGCACAATCCCAAGGCCGTTGGTGTTTACGAGCTTTGCCTGTGGCTGAAAAAGAAAGGCGTGGAGCAGATCATGCCCATGAACAAAGGTGGATCGCAGCAGATTGGCGACATCTACGTGACCATGGTCCATGCTGACCACTCCTGCGGCATTGAAGACGATGGCCAGATCATCTACGGCGGCGAGCCCTGCGGCTACGTGATGCAATTTGAGAACGGCGTAAAGATATACCATGCGGGCGATACCAACGTGTTCGGTGACATGAGCATCATCCGTGAGCTTTATCAACCGGACATCGCGCTGTTGCCCATCGGCGATATTTTCACCATGGGACCGCGCGAAGCCGCGCATGCCTGCAAGCTGCTCATGCCCAAAGCGGTGATCCCGATGCACTTTGATACATTCCCACTGCTCACCGGAAAGCCGCAGGAGTTGGAGCGGCGCATACAAGACCTGGATATCGAACTGCGACCGATGCAGCCCGGGGAGACTCTTTCCTGACTGTGGCGCACGACGAGCCGACGCACGATGAGCCAACGCACGATGAATCAACGCAGGACCTGACTTCGGCCACGGAGAGCAAAGGTCGTTTTTATCGTCCCGAGCTCGACGCCCTTCGGTTCTTTGCGTTCTTCGGCGTGTTCGTCTTCCATGCTTTTCCCCATTATCAGAGTTTCTACTCAGCGAATGCCGTTGCGCCTTGGCTGAACTCGGTGTTGATCCCTACGGTGATTTCCGGCGCTTATGGCGTGGATCTTTTCTTTGCGCTCAGCGCATATCTCATCACCGGGCTTCTACTCAAAGAGCGGGCCGCCACTAGCTCGCTGGATCTTCGCGGGTTCTATCTACGGCGTATTTTGCGAATCTGGCCTTTGTATCTGAGCTTTGTGGCTTTCGCGGCGCTGCTCTCGGTTGTCGCGCCCGCGCACAAACTTGGATGGCACTATGTGGCCGGTTACACCTTGCTGGCGGGAAACTGGGTTTACGTGGTTTACGGTTTGCCCGGCGGATTCACAATTCCTCTGTGGACCGTCTCCATCGAAGAACAGTTTTACCTGACGTGGCCCCTGGCTGTTCGACATGCAACGGTTCGCGGCATGGCCTGGATCGCCGTCGGAGTTTTGCTAATAGCAAACGCGATGCGTATCTGGCTGGCTGTGGCTGGAGCCTCGCTGCAACCAATGGAGTACAACACGTTTACACGGCTCGATCCCATTGCTCTGGGAATACTGCTGGCGCTGTTCGCACACAAGGTGCCGCGAATCACCGGATGGCAACGTGTCGTGCTCGCCATTTCCGGGCTCACCGCACTCGTTGGCTCCGCGGCGTTCAACGGATGGCGCAGTGCGGAAAATCCTGAAACGTGGCGGCTGGCGATCACGCATCCGCTCATCGCGCTCGGTAGCGCCGCGATCCTATTTGCCTTCATCGATGCGGAAAGCCGGTGGCTGCGTAACCCGGCCCTGATCTACCTGGGGAAAATTTCTTACGGACTCTACGTGGTCCACGTGCTTGGGCTATGTATCGCTGCGCGTTTGATTCAGCCGGTGACGATCTCCGCGGTCGCCGTCCAATCTGTTGTCGGCTTTGTGATCACAGTCGCGATAGCCGCTGCATCCTATCGCTGGTTGGAAACGCCATTCCTCAAACTGAAAGAACGCTTCGCGCACGTTCAGTCGCGGCCGGTGTGAGCCGGAGCGATTCTTGAACGTAAGCCTAGTCAGCGGCTGCATCCGGCTTGCTGGCGTTCTCGAGTGGTATCTCCGTTATGTGTTTGCTGCGCAAAAGTTCCACGATTTCATGAAACAGCCGTGAGCGAATTTCATGCCGGTCGTTAGCCCGCGCGATATACCGGACGATCACGTTCACACCCAACTGCGTAGGACGCACATTGATGGCCGGCGCCGCGTTGAAGGTATGTCCACCCAGGCCAGGAACCACGCGCTGCCATTCCAACTCGGCTTGTTTCATGTTGGCCTCGGTTTCCGTCAGCACGGCTTTTTGCACGGCTTCAGCAATCGGATAGGGATCAACACCGGCGGGAATAGGCACTTCAATCTCGTCCCAGAGCCACTGGCCAGTAGTTGAGAAGTTGAAATAGTGGCCTTCAATGGCAAAGCTGTTCACAAAAGTAACTTTACGGCCTGTTGGATGTCCCGCGTCAGACCAGTTGCCGGTTTCCAGAAGCACGGTGTGCAGCAGTCCGACTTCCAGAACTTCACCGCCTACGCCGTTGATTTCCACCCAATCGCCCGGACGTATGCCGTTACGTCCCATTAAAATGAACCAGCCAAAGAACCCGACGATGAAATCCTTCAAAGCAACAGTCAACCCGGCGCCAGCCAGAGCCACTACAGTCGCGAGCTGATTGGGTGGACCGAAAACTACCAACAATATCAACGCCACGGCCGTTACTTGCAGCCCAAAGGCCGCAACGGTGTGAATGGTTCGTCCACGGCGATTGTTCGGAACCAGTTTAGCCAGAATCAAACGCAGCAGCGGATTCGCGAATAGCACCAGTACCAGGAGCAGCAGGATCCAGAAAACGCCTTCCGCCAGAGCCATAAACGCCGTATGTTTGCGTTGTTTTATCAACCCGTCCCACTGGCTATAAATGGCGTCAACTTGCTGCAGGTCCTGTATGCGTTTGTCTAACTCTGCAAGGTTCTTTTGGTCTTCGGCAACGCGCTTCAGCGCGGAAACAATTTCCTGTGATTGCGTAAGGCCGCCCACGGGTGTTGGTGTTGGCTGGGCCGGTTCCGCGGAAGCGTTTCCAGTGTTGGATTTGGCCCCGTGGCGCTCCTCGGAGAGGGACGCGCCGCGGTCTTTGAGTTCCTGGCGGGCCTTGGCCAGTTCCGTTTCCGTGGTCGTCAATTCTCGCCAGGTTCGCCATTGCACCAGCACGGTCCGTGAATTGGTTTCCTGCGGTTTTGCGGCAGCCGCGGTGGCGGACGGAGGGGCGTTTTGTGTCTGGTGTCCGGCGTCATGTTGCTCCATGAGGCGCTGCACGGTGCTGCGCGGATCGCCGCCCGCCCGGATGAGTTCCTGTTTGGCTGCATCCAGTTCTTCCTGGTCCACTTCCAGGATCACTTCCGCCAATTCAATTTCTTCGGCCAGATCGGCTTTGCGGCGATCATCCGCCTTGGATTCCTGCTGCTTAAGCCGGGCAATCTCCGCTTGCTCGGATTTTATGCGGTCCTTGGCAGTCTCAATTTGTACGAGGATTGGACGGGCCGCAGCCGACGGTGGCGCAGGATGCCGGGTGGCTTTGTACAAGGCCGCGGCAAATTCCAGATCAACTTCGTGGTCGGCGATCAACAGTGCTTGTTGAGCGAACTCGTGTTCCTCAGAGCTTGATACCAGGGAGGCCAGGTGCTGCGCGTTAGTGAGCGGCTGTTCATCCACCAGGGCTTTGTTCGGTGCGTTCACCGGTGCATGTTGCGCGGCGGGCGCGCTGAGCCAGTACCGGGCCAGCACCATTCCCACCAGCGCCAACGCTACCAGGGAGATGCCGACAACGAAAACTGCGCGATGATAACGCTTCATAGAAGGCCTGCTCTCAACTTGGATGCCGGTCGCCGGCGTAACGTAGCGGCTGTGTTTTTCGCCGCAACTAGACCGCGCTTGATCGGCGACTCTCCCGAATCAGGGTGTTCTTTTTCCGTCGGGATTATTCTTTTCCGGCGTCCATAACCGGCTTGAAACTTTCCGCCAGCGCTTCTTCGCAGGTGTGCTCAATCACGGAACGGTAATGTTCGCCCAGAAAGACGCGCATCTTCGCCGTGTCCATCGCGCTGGAGCCAAGCATGTAGGGGACGGCCTCGGGCGGAACGTCCGATACGCCCAGGTCCCAGAGCAGGCGCACCGCCTGCCGGCACAGCGCCTTGCTGGGGACGCGTTTCACTTCAATCTTCGCGATTTCAATGCAGCGCCGCAACGAGAGAGCATCGCCGCGGCCCGCCACGTTCAGGATCGTCAGTCGGGGATCGGCTTCCTTACGACGAAGGATATAGGCGATAAGCTTAGCTACATCGTCTACGTGAACGAACTGAAAACGGTGTTCCAGATAGTTGCCGCGCGAAGGCAAAAGCAATGGCAGGCGAACTCCGCGGCGACGCATCCGGGCGCCCAGGCGGCCTTTTCCTCCCGGGATGCCGCGCAGTATGCCAAGCTGATAGTTCTGCACGGTGGCGCCCGCATAAACCGGAGGACGCAGGACGTAGGTCTTGCATTTGCGCAGGCCTTTTGCGCGGGCTTGCACGGTCACATCGGCTTCCTGCTGTTGCAGGGCGTAAGGCAGGCTTTCCGCGCCGAGAGGAGCGTCTTCCGTCACAGTCTTCTCCAGTTCCGGGCCATAGACTAGCGCGCTGCTGGGGAAGACGAACTTATCAACGCCGCCGATCATCCGGTTGTGTTCGGCAATGGCTTCGGTAACACGGCTGGTGCCCGCCACGTTCACGTTCCACATCTGTTTGCGGTTGGTAACGCCGGAGCGCAGCGGGTCCACGATGAACGCCAAATGAACCACGGCTTCCGGATGATACGCTTTCATTAGCTCCAGAAGCTGGTCGCAGGACCGTTCTTCCGCCAGATCAATTTTTTCAAAACGGAATAGGTCCTGGGGGTTGGCGGGTTCGCGAACGTCAGCTCCGATGACTTGAAAGTCACTGAGCTGCTTCAGCAGACGCTGTCCCAGGTTGCCTGAGACTCCGGTTATGAGGACTGTCGTCTTGGAAGCCATGCCTGTTCAGGTTGCTGGTTTGCTCAAGCTATTTTAGTGCTCTAGTAATGATAAGGGACTTGAAGAAGCTAGTCATCCTAACATAAACAATCGGCGGCCTAAGAGTGAGGGTTGCGGGACAAGTGAAACGAAGGTGCGTGACTGTTCGGCGCAGTTGCAACGTCCCCGCTTGGCTGCGGCAGGAACTTTGCGGTAACGGCAAAACCCTGTAGGCCGTGAGTTTTTCTGGATAGTATTCAGGGAAACTTGAGACAATGAGGCTTGTGTCCACTTCAGAGCTGAACCCAATTCTGGACAACATGCGCGCGGAAAAGCGTTCCGTGGCGCTGAATTCCGTGTTGGCGGCGCTGGGAGTGACCATTCTCAAGGTTATCGTGGGCATTTTTACCGCCAGCCTGGGAATTCTTTCTGAAGCTGCGCATTCCGGCCTCGACCTGGTAGCCGCTTTCATTACGTTGCTTTCGGTGCGCGTTTCTGACAAGCCGGCCGACGCTGATCACCAATACGGCCACGGCAAGGTGGAAAACTTCTCGGCGTTTATTGAGACCGGGTTATTGCTGCTGACCTGCGTCTGGATCGTGTGGGAAGCCATTCGCCGCCTTCGCGGACAACACCCTGTACATATTGAGCCCACGCCGGCGGCTTTCGGTGTCTTGCTAGCTTCCATGGTGGTGGACTACTGGCGCTCCCACAAGCTGAAAAAGATCGCCTTGAAGTATGACAGCCAGGCCCTGGAGGCCGACGCGTTGCATTTCAGCACCGATATCGTCTCCAGCGGCGTGGTCATTCTGGGGCTCGCCGCCGTGTGGGCTGGAAATCATTGGAACCTCAAATGGCTGGAGAAAGCTGACACCATGGCGGCCCTGGTGGTTGCCGGCGTGATCGTCCAGGTTAGCTGGCGCCTTGCCCGCCAGACGATTGACGCCTTGCTGGACGCAGCTCCGGTGGGGTACCGCAACAGCATTATCGACGCCGCTCTCAAGATCAATGGCGTAATTGAAGTGGAGCGCGTGCGCATACGCCGTGCAGGGAACCGCTACTTTGCAGACCTTACGGTTGGACTCGCCCGCAACGTAACTTTCCAGCGATCAGGACAGGTGGTGTCTGAAATTTCGAAAGCCGTGCACGTGATTCTTCCGGACTGTGACGTAGTGATCCACTCCGTGCCGCTGGAGACTGGACGGGAAAGCATTTTTGATCGCGTTCGCGCTGTGGCGTCACGCAATAACTTCAGCGTTCACGATGTCAGTGTTCAAGACCTGGGCGGACGCCTGCACGTGGAACAACATCTGGAACTGGACGAAACCCTGAGCCTGAAAGACGCCCATGACGTTGTGACTCGGCTGGAATCGGAGATCCGCAACGAAGTCCGGGAAATTTCCACCATCCTCACACATATCGAAAGTGAGCCCTCGACCATTGAACCCGGCGATCTGCCGCACTCTGACGACGTGCTTGAAAGAAAACTCAGGCCCATCGTGAAGGAATTCCCGGAAGTCCTGGACATGCATGAAGTCCAGATCAAGCGCGTGCGCGATCGCGTTTACATGTCCTGCCACTTCACCATGGCCGACGACTTGCCGCTAGCGCGCGTTCACGATGTCTGCACTGCTCTGGAAATTCGCTTCAAGCAAGCCGATCCTGAGCTGTTTAAAGTGCTTATCCACCCCGAGCCCATGACGGATAACCGGCGGTAAAGTCATACTCCATAAATCAGCCATAAATTGTTGATTATAAGCATGTTATACTTAACACTCTCCGCGTTTAAAAAGGCCGAGCCCGAAGGCCCGGCCTCTCACCAACCAAAGGAATGAATGGAGATTAGTCCTTTGGAGCTTCGTTGCGGCGCATTTCGAGCATCAGCGGCTCGCCGGTTGGAACAATCGTCTTAAATCCGGCTGGTACCTGGAACAGGCTTGCATCCGGCTCGCCCCGCTTGATGTCGGTAAGGCGGAACACGGTTTCACCAAAACGTGGATCACTGTGTTTGTGCAGGACCATGGTGTGCAGGTCTTGCGAGTACCAGGCTTCGGAAGTGATTATGATCGGCCGGTCATTTCCCATTTCGCCGGCGGCAATGGTCACCGTTTCACGGTTGCCTTGCGCCGTTACTCCTTCAATCACCTGAATGCCAAGGTCTTCATGCTTCACCTGCTTGGAATCCTCTGAGCCCATGACGTGGCGCATAGGGAGAGCCTCTTGGCCATTCAGCGTTCGCTCCCGCACCACAATCGTGGCTCCAGCCTCGGTCTTGATTTTTTGTCCGCCTTCACC
>Ga0075026_100000135_pt1 | contig 25761 bp, 22 predicted proteins | sample Str012_2_FD_71392 | JGI IMG/M metagenome (GOLD analysis project Ga0075026, IMG submission 71392) | Freshwater sediment microbial communities in response to fracking from Pennsylvania, USA - Straight Creek_MetaG_SC_2012 | ecosystem: Environmental > Aquatic > Freshwater > Creek > Sediment... | reverse complement strand
CTTTGCCTCCTCTCTTACCCGCGCATCGTCCTGTATTTTATCGGGCAGGGTGATGGCTTTGTTGAGCATATCCAGCGCTTTTTTATCTTCATCGTTCCGGTGATAGCATTTGGCCAGTTCCAGGTAATTCACTTTCAGATCGGGCACCAGCGATCTGCATTTTTCATAATTGTAGATTGCTTCTTTTAAAGAGGCTGGCGGTACGCCGCCGTAAAAAAGTTTGGCCGCGCCCCTTTCAAAACTACTGAGATCACTTACTTCATAATGCCAGCGGGCCAGTACATGGTAGGGTTTGTAATTGGCGGGATCGCATTTGATGGAGAGTTCTGCATATTTTTTTATTTCTGCCACGGCCGCCAGCTTTTCCCGGTTGCCCACTACCAGCGCAATGCGGCCCATGGCAATGGACATTACAAAATTGGCTTCTGAGCTGTTTGGATTACTGCGCAAAGCCTGCGCTGCAAATTTTTGGGCGGCCCTGAAATATTCAAGTTTTTGTTCTTTGGCCGGCTGCCGTCTTCCGATGGAGCTGCAGAGCTCACTGCTTTTGCAGAGAGCCGATATATTACCCGGTTGCAGCTTTAATATTTCCTGGTATTTTAAAAAAGCCCTTTCCTCGCTGGTGGGTTCCAGTCGTTCGGCTTCTTTTTGCATGGCAGTAATATCCTGCGCAACACATAAAAAAGGCAATAATGTCAGAAGTATGCTATAGAATAAGGTTTTCACGAATCCTCAAATTTCTTTTGCAATGTAACGCCCACCTTTCCCCGGAAATTTTCAATGGGCGGATGCACTTTAAAGATAGAAATACTTACTTCTTTTACAAAGGAATATTCGTGCCTGATTTTGCGGATAATGCTTTCGGCCACCTCCTCGATAAGGGGCGTTGGCATCGTCATCCGCTTTTTAACAATATGGTAGAGTTCCTCGTAGTTCAGGATATTTTTGAGGTTATCGAATTTGATTTTCTTTTCCTCGTATTTCACATGCAGGTTTACTTCAAATTCAGTACCCACTTCGGGTTCTCCGTCGTACACACCATGGTGGGCAAAAAAACGAAGCTCGGTTAAATGAACAGTTAGCATAATAGAAGAAAGGCTGAAGTCTGATTTAGTGATGGCTGATTTGCTATGCCGGGCAATTATCCAGTCAACTGGTTAAACCGATCAAAATATTCCCGGCTTTCCGAATATAGAAATAAAACAACCAGTAGAATGTTAATTCTGCTATTACCTGATATTAAATGCCCGCAGATTCGCAGCGTCCTTACCGGATAATTTGAATAACTGGCTTAATGCTGTGCATGTTCTTTTGCTGACAAATACCTTTCGGCATCCAGGGCGGCCATGCAGCCACTGCCAGCTGCGGTTACAGCCTGGCGGTAGATTTTGTCCTGCACATCGCCGGCGGCAAATACGCCTTCTACATTGGTTCTGGAAGTGCCGGGGATTGTTTTTATATAACCGGCTTCATCCATGTCTATCCATTCTTTAAAAATAGCTGAATTGGGTTCATGCCCGATAGCTACAAAAAAGCCGCTGATGGGTATGGTTTGTTCCTGGCCCGTCTTATTGTTTTTAATGCGTACCGCTTCTGTTTTAAACTGACCAATGATTTCTTCGGTATCGCTGTTCCAGTAAACTTTTATATTGGCAGTCGCTTTTACCCTGTCCTGCATCACTTTCGATGCTTTCATGCCGTCTTCACTTTTTCTTACAATCATGTGCACGGTGCTGCAAAGTTTAGACAGGTAAATGGCTTCTTCGCAGGCTGTATCGCCCGCTCCAACGATGGCTACTTCCTTTGTTTTAAAGAACGTGCCATCGCATACGGCGCAGGCACTTACGCCAGAACCATTGAGGCGTTGTTCGCTCTCAAGCCCCAGCCATTTGGCCGATGCGCCGGTAGCAATCAATACTACTTCGGCTTCCAGCTCTTTCTCTTCATCAATCCACACCTTATAGGGCTGCTTTGAAAAATCAACCTTGGTAGCCAGCCCAAAACGAATGTCGGCTCCCATGCGGATGGCCTGCTTTTCAAAATGAACCATCATATCGGGGCCCTGTATACCATCTGCATATCCGGGATAGTTTTCTACTTCTGTGGTAATGGTGAGCTGTCCGCCGGGCTGTATACCCTGGTACAAAACGGGTTTCATATTTGCGCGGGCAGCATAAATAGCTGCAGTATAACCTGCGGGACCGGAACCTATAATCAAACAATGTATTTTCTCAATTGTAGCCATATATTAAAATCCTCTTTTTTAGTGGGGGCAAATAAACTAACAATTTATGTATTTTGTGGTTCACTGGCCGACAAATTACTGCGATGAGAATATTTTGTGGATTTGTTGACCCCGCTTAAACGCCCGGTTTTAAATACTTCCCTTAAAATTTAATTATTCCATCACGCGGTCTGCTTGTAACCAGCTTTTGAATTACGCCGCATGGATGCTTTTAACCGGTCAGCAGGTTGGTGCACGAAATACAATGTATTGTTAAAGCGCCCCGTAAGCATACAGCACTGATTGACGGAAGGCAAAATAAAACGCTTATTTGGGTACGATTATAGACGTGTACTGTGCTGCATAGCCGCCAAAGTATCCGAGAGCGCCATTGACATTGCTTAACACTTTTGTAGGCGATGCAAATGGATTGCCGATGCTGCCGTAGCTGTATTCCATGGTGCGCCAGAAATCGAAACAGGCTTTGTCAATATCCGCAAATTTTACGGTAACGGTATCTCCTCTTTTAAAAAAGGAATAGTTTTCCCGGTCTAGTTTTTCATTGCGGTTTACACCCCTTTCTACATCAACGGTATAAGTCTTGCCATCAATGATCTGGTCATCAAAAACAGAATTCAGGCCCGGGAAAAAAGGGTCCCTGTTTACTTTTGTAAAATACCGGATATAGTTACCATAGCCGGGCGGATCGGTTACTTTGGCTACCAGCACTACTTTGTTGCTGTCGGAGTTATTGGGAGCTTTCTTCCACCATAAAGAATCGATTGTTTTTGCAGGTGCCGGAATGGTGGTAGTGGCTGTATAAGTTTTACCATTTACCTGTATAGTCATTGAGTAGGCTGTTTTGAAACTGCCTGTAAATGCCGTAGCCAGGTTAGACGAATCGATGCTGTAATAATAAACTTTCAGGTTAGCGGTTGTGGTAAAAAAATATTCTTTCAGCTGGTGCGTTTTTACACCATTGGAAACAGTGATAACTGCATTGTGCACAAAAGAATTGGCAAGTATATCGGCAGAAATGCTGCTAAAATAGTCGAAGCTGGAAGACAGGATAACGGTGGGCGGCAACCCGTTTTCGATGGTCGCTTCCACCACCAGCGATGGCTGGGTTTGATCCAATTTAAAATTGATGGCTTTTTCGCAGCTGCTGAATACGATTCCCAGGCTGATGATCATTACCCATTGCTTCATGAGGCAAAATTAAGGAAATCATTTTCTTGAATGGCAGCAATCCTGTTTTGTCGCAAAAGCTTTACCACAGCGGTTAGTAGAGAATAACACAGCGCAAGGTGCTAATTTACTCCGCAAATAGCTTATTACAGCTGTGGTAAAGTAATCCGCAAAAAAATGCCCTCCAAAATTGAAGGGCATCTAAAAAATAACGGAATAAATTATCCTAAATAAGCTTTTAATGCATTGCTGTAACGGGCTTTCTGCAAACGTTTGATGGCCCTTTCCTTGATCTGGCGGATACGTTCCTTGGTCAAATCGTATTTCTGTCCAATTTGCTCAATGGTAACACCATTTTCGCCGTCCAGTCCAAAATAAGCGTTTACTATTTCAGCTTCCCTTGGGCTCAATGATTTCAGCACACGGCGGATTTCACTGCGCAGGGAATCTTTCATTACATCATCATCGGTATCATCGCCGCCTTCCAGCAAATCGCCCATGGCTACATCTTCGGCTTCGTGCACGGGTGCATCCAAAGAAGTATGACGGGTATTGCTCTGAAAGATATTGTTGATTTCGGTTTCACTCATCTCCAGTAATTCTGCCAGCTCTTCGGTTGAAGGCTCCCGCTCATGTTCCTGCTCAAAAGCCATGTATGCTTTGTTGGCCTTGTTGTAAGTACCGATTTTGTTCTGCGGCAAACGAACCAGCCTGCCCTGTTCTGCCAAAGCCTGTAAGATAGACTGGCGAATCCACCATACTGCGTAAGAAATGAATTTGAAACCCTTTGTTTCATCGAAACGCTGGGCTGCTTTAATTAAACCAAGATTGCCCTCGTTGATAAGATCGCTGAGTGAAAGGCCCTGGTGCTGGTATTGCTTGGCAACAGATACCACAAAACGTAAGTTGGCCTGCACCAATTTGTCTAAAGCTCTCTGATCACCCATCTTAATGCGCTGTGCAAGTATTGTTTCCTCTTCGGGTGTAATCATGGAAATTTTAGAAATTTCCTGTAAATACTTTTCTACCGCCTGCGAATCACGATTGGTGATCTGTGTAGCAATTTTTAACTGTCTCATGAATAATCTTAAGGTATAAAAATAATGATACCAGGGTGGGTACGAGTTTGTAACGATCTAAAGACAAATAATGTTCGGGGGAAGTTGCAGATTTATGCAAAAGGGCTGTTAAGCCTCATGATCCGTCCAGAACCGCAACAAAAATAAATTTTATAGTTGAGAACTCATAGCGTTTCACTAAAAAACTAATGCCGCAAAAGGCAAATAAAAGTTATAAAAAACAAAAAGCAGTTCGTAAAACCAAACATACTATATGCTGTAAGCCGCGCCCACATTGCCACAGCGCCAAAACTGTACAATTAACACTTATAAAAGCAAAGGGTTGAAATTATTTTTAAAAAACAGCAAGAAATATTTTGTAACTAAAGAATTAGTTATACATTTACAGAACAACTAAAAAATTAGTTATAATGAAAAGTCTCACCAAAACGGAGGAACAGGTAATGCAGGTTTTGTGGAAACTACAGCAGGGGTTTTTGAAGGATATCCTGGAAAACAGCCCCGAGCCACGGCCGCACAGCAACACCATTGCCACCATTCTTAAGATACTGGTAGAAAAAGGCTTTGTAAACTACGAAACCCTGGGCCGGAACAACCTGTACAAGCCGCTGATCAGTAAGGCCGAATACGGCAAAAAAAGCATCAACCAGCTGGTTAAAGGCTATTTCGAAGGTTCGCCGGCCCGGCTTGTTTCGCAGTTTGTAAACGACAATAAGCTGAGCGCAGAAGAGCTGGAAGCCCTTTTGCAACAAATTAAATCACTCAAAAAACCAGAATAATGGCCATACCAGTATTTATTGCCAAACTATTGCTGAGCAGCGGGTTGCTTTACGGCTATTACCACCTGTTTTTGCGCAACAAGCGCTTTCACCATTACAACCGGTTCTATTTGCTGGCGGCGGCCTTGCTTTCAACCATGATTCCTTTTTTAAAAATACCCGTTAACCTGTTCTGGAGCGGCCAGCAACACCCGGTGCTGGTGCAAACCCTCAAAGTGATCAACGCCAATGGCTGGGAGGAGCCGGTCACCATTTATGCCAGCCGCAATTTCTGGGCACAATGGATAACCATCCAAAATGTTCTTTGCCTGGTTTACCTGGCCGGCGCGGTAACCGGCTGTATCATTTTGGCACGATCGCTTGCCTGGATAAGAAAGCTGCAAACAAAATATCCCTATGAAAAAATGGGTGGGCTCACCATTTACAATACCACGGAGCCCGGCACCCCTTTCTCATTTTTCAGGTCTATTTTCTGGGATCAAAACATTGCATTGAACGATGCACACGGGCAACAGATTTTCCGGCACGAACTGTTTCATGTAAAGGAAAAACACAGTACCGATGTTTTATTACTCGAAATACTCTGCTGCATTGGCTGGTTCAATCCCTTTTACCACCTGGTAAGAAAGGAAATCAGGGCCATTCATGAATTTCTTGCTGATGAATACGCAGCTTCTGCCAATAACAGGTACGACTATGCGGAATTGTTGCTGGCGCATGCCATTACCCAGCGAAAATTAAATCTTACGAATCCATTTTTTCATAACCAGATAAAACGACGCATTACCATGATTACACAATCAAACCTTCTCCGCCGCAGTGGTTATATCAGCCGCATTATGGCCCTGCCCCTTCTTTTTGTATTGGTTTCTGCATTTGCAGTAAAGCTTACCGGCAAACCGGTCCCAGCAAAAAAATTGTACTACTCCAATAAAACAATTACAGTTGTAATTGACCCCGGACACGGAGGAATTTATGAAGGCTCGCACAACGAAAATGGGCTTAAGGAAAAGGATATAAACCTTATTATTGCCAAAAAAATAAAGGAAATTTCTGCACAGTATAATCTGAACATTATTCTCACCCGCACTAATGATGCTTCTGTTGGCAATGCCGCAACATTAAAGGAAGATTTGATGAACAGAGTAACCATTGCCGGAGATGCGAAAGCGGATCTTTTTATATCTATTCATACAAACGCCTCTGATACTAAAACAACAGACAGTACTGGGTTTGAGGCTTATATCTCCGGAAGAAAACAAAATATCAAAGACAGGCAACTGGCATCTACGCTCTTGACCAGCCTGCAGGATATTTACGCCGCTAATAATATTATTAGACAAAGGGAAACAGGTGTTGTTGTTATAGACAAACCTGCCTGCCCTGCTGTATTACTGGAGTGCGGGTACATCACCAATGCCAAAGACGCTGCTTTTATTACCAACCCGGCCAACCAGGAAAAAATTGCCCGCAAAATTTTAGAAGGCATTGTAAAGTACAGCAATTCACAAACAGTCAACGGCACCGCCTACCTACAGGAGCAGGAAAACGGCGATACTATTTCTGCGGAAGCATTGAGTAAGCTGGATGTTGACGCCATAAAATCAATCAATGTTGATTTACCCAACAACCTGGTAATTATTTTACTAAAAAATGGTGGTAAAAAATTTGCCCGCGCAAAAGAAGTGAATGCCTATTATACAGCAAACCATATAGATGGTGAACTAAAAGGCTACAAAACCAATGTAACCATGAAGGATTCTGTGGCCGAAGTGATTTTTACAAAAGATACCGTTCCTGGTAATAACAAAGGCAAAAACATCATTTTTACCAAAGTAGAATTTGAACCCGACTACCCCGGCGGACAACAGGGCTGGATCAATTATTTAACCAGCCACCTGCATTATCCCGATGCGGCTGTTAAGAAAAATATTCAGGGCACCGTGGTAATGCAGTTCATTGTAAATACAGATGGAAAAATAACGGATGTAAAAGCCATCAGCGGACCAGAAGCATTAAAAGCAGAGAGTATCCGCGCTATTAAGCAAAGCGGTTCCTGGGAGCCTGCCAAACAAAACGGTTTAAAAGTGAGGGCCTACAAAAAGCAGCCAATTATTTATAAACTGGCCTAGCAAAATACAATCGCCATTGCTAATTGCAACAGGGATCTTTCATAGTTATATTTTACGCGATGAAGCAAACTGAGTTTCGTATAAATGCATGTTGTTTTTGAAACAGGCTGATCGGTTTAAATTTTTGGTTGATCACCGGCTTCTGCAATAACAGGCCTGAACTTTACAACACAGTTTGCTTCATCGCCATTACAGCCTGATTGGTGTAAAACTTTATGGCGATTCGCAATGACGATTAAAGCATAATTTTCCTGCCTTCTTTCGCTGATAATTTAGCCGCTTCCAGTATTTGCACTACTATAACATTGTTTGCCAACGAAGAAAGATCTTTACCCGGCTTTATTTTCCCGCTCAACACATCCGCCAGGTAAACGAGGTTACTGGTGTAGGCAGCCGTTTTTACCGGCAGGTTGTAGTAAACAGCAGAATCCCGGTCGCGCCTTTGCAGGGTATTGCCATTGAGTGCGTGCAGGTAAGTTTTTTCAGCAAATACTTCCCAGTCTTTTATACCAAATGGCCAGTTCCAGGAGGCTTCAATAATACCCGTGGCGCCATTTGCGTATTCCAGTAAAATGGTTGCATCATCGTCTACGTTTGGATAAATGGCCGGTTTCAGGTGCCGGGTAATTGCGGTTACAGATACCGGTTTGTTGCCGTCCATCAGCCAGGTCATGAGGTTGGCGCCGTAGCAACCAAAATCCATCACCGCACCGCCACCATTTTTAACGGGGTCGGTCAGCCATTTTAAAAAATCATTGCTGCAACCAATTTCTTTGGGTCCCTGGTGGCCCATGTGCACCACCATTTTACTGATACTGTCAATGGCATGGTCTTCCTTTACCATCTTATAAATTTGCTGGTTGCTGCTGTACCAGGTTGTTTCAAAATTGGTGAGCAGTTCAATATGGTATTGCGCTGCCAGTGCTGCCATTCGTTGGGCCTGTTGCACCGTTGTTGCCAGTGGCTTCTCCACCATTACAGCAATGCCTTTGGGTGCACAGGCTTCTACCACCGCAATATGTTCTGCAATGGCATTGTAGGCCAGCACGGCGTCGGGGTGAATGTGTGCCAGCATAGCAGCAATACTGTTGTAAAAAAGCGAATCCGGCAACTGGTATCTTTTCTTATACCGTTCGGCCAGTTGCGTATCCGGTTCGGCAATGCCAAGAATGATAACTTCTCCCTTTTTGTACTGGTTCATCAGCCCGTATGCATGATCATGATTGAGCCCAGCCACACCCACTTTTAATGGTTGCGCATATACATGAGTGGCAAATAGTAAGAAAAGAAATGCAATCAGGCAGGTGAAAGAAAGCCTTGCATTAATGGTTGTGTATTTTTTCATTTCAGGCTGTATTAAAAATGATGGCAGGTATAAAATGAATCTGAAAATATTCATTTTACACTATAAAATAATTTTTATTTATACAGACGGATGTAGTTGATCGGTTGAAAAGATGATCGGTTGATCAGTTGAAAGGTTGGCTGGTGGAAGGCAAAATGATTTGTTATGTGGAAGTTTAAAGGAACTTCCATTTTAACTTACGGATAAAGCAAACCCAAAATTTATTCGGGAGTTACCAAAGTCCCCTATTGGGGGATTTAGGGGGCCTTAATTGCAAAAATCGCTGAAATAAAAGCCTTCTTCGCTCAGCACATAATCATTGGTAACTGTGTTCAGCAAAGTATTCTGGATAAAATCTTCCATCTCCTTTTTCCTTGTTTTGGCAAGGTAACGGTTGTTGCGGACCATCTGCAGGGATTGCAGTTTTAACAAGGCCAGCCTCGACATTTGCTGAATATGCTCCTCTGTGTAACGGAATTTCTGCGCAAGATAATCCTGCTGGTTGAGGTGAGAATGGTTCATAGACTTTGGATTTTGGGTTTGTCAATGGGTCGAACGCTTTAATAACGCTGGTAACAAATTAAAAATTGTACCCCGGCCGTTCTTATCTTTATCCCCCTGAAACGCACATTATGAGCCTTGATATCAATCAATTGAACCAGCTGTTTAAAGACCGGAGAAGTACTTTCCCCAGGCAGTATGCTGAGGGTAAACATGTAGACGATGCCATTATCGGGCAAATGCTGGAAAACGCCAATTGGGCCCCTACGCATAAACTGACCGAACCCTGGCGCTTTACCGTTTTTACGGGCGATGGCCTGAAAACTTTTGCCGGACTGCAGGCATCGGTGTACAAGAATGCGGCGGGCGACAATTTTAAGGAAGACAATTACCAAAAGTTGTTAACCACGCCCCTGCTGGCTTCGCATATAATCTCCATTGGCATGAAGCGTAATGCTGCGGCCAATATTCCCGAGTTTGAAGAAATAGCAGCTGTGGCCTGTGCGGTGCAGAATATGTATTTAACCGCTGCTGCCTATGGCGTTGGTTGCTACTGGACCACCGGCGGCGTTACCAATAATGAAGCCGCTAAACCATTTTTTAGTTTGAACAAAGAAGACAAATTAATGGGCTTTTTCTATGTGGGCGTTATTGCGGTACCCTCTCCGCAGGGCAAAAGAGGGGCAATAAAAGAAAAAGTAAACTGGATAAAAAAATAATGTGAAAATGCGATGAATGTGGAAGTGTGAAAATGAAAGACACTTTCAACAAAAGTTAGTCGTTCGCAGTTCATTTTTTTTGCCCGGCCAGGACTGGTTTGGCTCAGCTTTCCGGTGAAACAGCAATAGCTTTACGCACAATGAATTTTGTGTGTCACATTTATCATTTTCCCACATTTTCTTACATTCTCACATTCATTACATTTTCATCCGGTTCCTGCTGGCTCAAACAATGAAAACTGCCCAGCCCCCAAATGATATCGGCAGAATCAATACCCACTACACTTCTGCCGGGGAAGCAGCTTTGAATAATCTGGAGCGCCTTGTCATCGCGTTTACTCCTGAACGTTGGTACAATGACGGATTTGTTGGCAATGTAAAAATTTGCGTATGAACAGGGCAGGCGCTGGTCTTCATAGATCAATTCTTCTGGCATCAGCAGTTCCACAATGTTTAGCTGTTTGCCGTTCAGCAGGCGCATTTCCTGTAGCTGTTTCAGGTTGTGCTGCAGGAGATCGTAATTTTCATCGGCCTTGTTTTCTTCCACCACGGTTATCACGGTATCTTCATTTACAAAACGAACGGTATCGTCTATATGCCCGTCGGTATCATCTCCCACAATACCTTCATCTATCCATAATATTTGTTCAACGCCATAGTAATTGCGCAGGTATTCTTCTATCTGCGGCTGGTTCAGCTGCGGGTTGCGGTTTTTATTGAGCAGGCAGGCAGCAGAGGTCATGAGGGTGCCGCTGCCATTGAATTCTACCGAGCCGCCTTCCATAATAATGCCCGGATTATACACCGGAATATTATAGGCTTTTGCAATCAGTGTCGGAATCACATCGTCCAGGTCGTAAGGCGGATATTTATTGCCCCAGGCATTGTAGTTCCAGTCTACAATTACTTTTTTTTGTGCTGCAGCGGGATTGATTAAAAATGCCGGACCATGGTCGCGGCACCATGCATCATTGGTGGGATGAAAAAAGAACTGCAGTTTGGACAAATCAACATTTTCCTTTTGCAAATGCGCCAGCGCAGCTGCTTTCATGGCTTCATCTTTTACATTGATGCACACTTTTTCTCCGGCAGTAAGCTCTTTTATAAACTTTACATAAGATGGATAAATGGTATCAATCTTTCCCGGCCAGGAAGCTTCCTTGTGCGGCCACGATAGCCAGGTGGCAATATGCGGCGCAAATTCTGCCGGAAAATAATAACCCAATTCTTTTGGTGTTGGCATCTTATTTATATAAACTTTTCTTTTAAATAAACTTCTTAACGCTACTTCAGGGGTTGGGGTGATTAGTCTTCGTCAATAAACCGTTTTGTAATTGGCTGGTAAGAATCAATCCGCCTGTCGCGTAGAAAAGGCCAATGTGTTCTGTAGCTATCTGTTTTTGATGTATCAATTTCATGCACGGCCACTTCTTCTTCTTCGTGCGATGCCTGGTAAAGAAGGGTGCCAAAAGGATTGCTGATGAATGAACCACCCCAAAATTTCATGGCGCCGTTTTGCTCTAAACCGGTTCTGTTTACGCCTACTACATGCACGCCATTGGCTACTGCATGGCTGCGCTGTATGGTTTGCCATGCATTGTATTGTTCGGTATTGGTGGCCTCATCCTGCGAAGTAGCCCAACCAATGGCGGTTGGATAAAATAATATCTCCGCACCCATCAGCGATGTAATGCGGGCCGCTTCCGGATACCACTGGTCCCAGCAGATGAGAACGCCAAAAGTGGCAAATTTTGTTTTAAAAACCTTGTAGCCCAAATCGCCCGGTGTAAAATAAAACTTCTCATAAAATGCCGGGTCGTCGGGGATGTGCATCTTGCGGTATTTGCCCAGGTATTTTCCATCGGCATCCAGTACTGCGGTAGTATTGTGGTAAAGGCCCTGTGTTCTTTTTTCAAACAAAGAAGCAATGATAACAACACCCAGTTGGGCAGCCACGGCACTCAGTGCATCCGTAGAAGGTCCCGGAATGGGTTCTGCCAGTTTAAAATTTTCGTAGTCTTCCGTATCGCAGAAATAAAGTGAGGTAAACAATTCCTGCAAACAAATCACCTGTGCACCTTTTGCCGCAGCTTCTTTTACTTTGCCAATTGCTTTTTGCAGGTTCTCCTCCTTATTTGCCGTGCAACTCATTTGCACCAGGCCAATTTTTACTTTAGACATTCAGTGTTTATTTAGCGTTGCAAAAATATGAGATGGAACGCAGATTGCTATGATTGTTATGATAAGCTATGATTTTTATTCTGAAAAAAACGGCATTGATTTATCAACTTATATTTTACCTGCTTTTATCTGCTCCATCATAAAAATCTGCGTTCCATTAAAAAAGAACCCGGAATCCCTGTAAGAACATTACAATGATTCCGGGTTAATTATTTATCGGTTCAATTTATTTTCTGCCCATCTCTTTTAAGAACGATACATGCGAAGCAATGGCATAACGCACTTTGGGATATTCAATATACTCTACGCCAAATTCCTGGCAGGCTTCTTTGATGATTTTGCTGATTTGCGGATAGTGAATGTGCGAAATTTTCGGGAACAGGTGGTGTTCTATCTGAAAATTCAACCCGCCAACCAGCCAGGATACCAATTTGTTTTTGGTGGCAAAATTGGCAGTTGTTTTTATCTGGTGAACGGCCCACTCATCGTCCAGCCGGCCACTTTCTTCATCGGGCATCGGGAAAGCCGTGTGCTCTACTGTATGTGCCAGCTGAAACACCAGGCTTAATACCAGGCCGGCAAAAGAAGTGAAAATCAGGAAGCCCACAAGCCATGAAGTAAAGCCAAGCATATAAATGGGCAGGCCCACAAAGAGAAATGCATTGAACAGTTTAAAGCTCCAGAATACGATGTGATCCCGCACAGACATTTTCTTCAATGGCATGCTGCCAATCTTAGCCTTAAAATATTTCTGGTAATCAAGTACAAAAATCCAGAGAATGTACAGCAGACAATACAAAACCCAGAAATAAAAATGCTGAAACTTGTGCATTTTGTATTTCTTCTGGGTGCCGCTCATGCGCATCCAGGGCTGTATGTCGATATCGTCGTCTACACCGTCTACATTGGTATAGGCGTGGTGAATAATATTGTGTTTTACATTCCACATAAAACTGCTGCCGCCCAAAACGTTCAGCGAGAAAGCAGCAAACATGTTGATGTATTTGTTTTTGCTGAAACTGCCATGCGCACCATCGTGCATAATGTTAAAGCCAATAGCAGATACAATGCCGCCCAGCAGCACACATTCTGTTAAAGACCAGAAAATATTGGGTGTAAAAAACACCAGGTGGATGTATAAAAATGCGAAAGCCGTTATCAGCAAAACTGCCTTCAGGAAAAGACTGAAATTGCCATAGGTAGACTTACCGGTTTTTTCGAAATAATTGTTGATGCGGTTCTTTAGCTCTGTGTGAAAAGAGTAGGGAACATTCGCAAACTTTGGAACTGCCATAAACTGCTGTTTATTACTTAAAAAATTGAATATGCAAAGGTAAGTCCTGCGCATTAATAAACGGTTAACGAAGGCAGGAATGTATGCACAATCAATAAAATTTATGAATAATCATAGTTTTTGATGACATTCGGCCGACAATCGGACCGGCAGCCGTGTCTTTTACCTGCAAAACGGGTAGTTTTAGGTCTCATTGGATACCAGTGCATCCAGGCTGCGGATGCCAATCTTCTTTTCGGTAACAAAACCTTCTGCATACTTAACACCGATGCGCTTGCCCAACATACGGGCACGGGCTATAATGCTGTCATAAAAATCGGGCGTGGAAATATAGGTTTGCGGTCCGCCGGCTTCATCGGTGCTGGTATGAAACTGGGTGTGGTAAGCGAGTATGGACTGCATCCGCTGTTCAAATACATCGCTGATGTCTACCAGTACATCCGGCTCGTGGTACCAATCCTGCAGGTAATGCAAAACCTGTTTGGGGCGCCAGCGTGCCTGGGGCTGGCCATTTTCATCGGTGGTTTCAATTTTTGCCAGGCCGGCCAAAAAACAGGCATCGGCAATCAGGTGGCCTGCACGGCCGTGGTCGGGATGGCGATCGTCCAGTATATTGGCCAGCACAATTGCTGGCTGGTATTTTCTGATGGCAGCTATCAGCAAGAGCTGGTGTGCTTCATCATTTTTAAAAAAACCGTCGCGCATTTTCAGGTTTTCGCGGGCATGCACGCCCAGTATGGCGGCCGCACGCGACGCTTCCTCAAAACGGGTGGCCACCGTGCCGCGGGTACCCAGTTCGCCCTGCGTTAAATCAAGAATACCGGCTTTTTTACCCAGTTTTATTTCGTTGAGCAATGTTCCCGAACAACCCAGTTCCACATCATCGGGATGTACACCAATTGCAAGAATGTCTAGTTTCATTTTTATGCGCTTTGAACCTTTTCGCCGCTAAGATAATGGAATTGCAGGATGGAGATGGGGCCAAAACCCAAAAGGTCTGTAGCGAATGGAAGTTGCCTGGCAAGCGGGTAACCCTTTAAGGTTTGTAGCGCAGCGCAGCGCCCCGGCAAACCTTATAGGGCTTAAAGGCCCGATTAGATTAGGCTAAAGGGGGCAATTGCGTTACATTTGCAAAAATTATTTTTATACACATGATGACATTTGAAGAGATTGGTATTGAGGAGCGATTGGTGAAAGCAGTTACGGATTTGGGATACGTAAATCCCACTACAATACAGGAAAAGGCGATTCCCGTATTATTGAGCGGAACTACCGACTTTATAGGGCTGGCACAAACCGGCACTGGTAAAACCGCAGCGTTTGGATTACCACTGTTGGATCTGATTGATGCTTCTGCCAAACACCCGCAGGCGCTGATCGTTTGTCCCACCCGGGAGCTTTGTTTACAAATTGTAAGTGAAATTGAACTTTTTAAAAAGTATATGCCCGCTGTGCACGTGGTGGCCGTATACGGAGGAACCGCCATTGGTATGCAAATACGCGATTTGAAAAGAGGCGTACAGATAGTAGTGGCTACCCCCGGCCGTTTGATTGACCTGATTGAACGCAAGGCCATCAACCTGGAGCAAATTAAATATGTAGTACTGGATGAAGCCGATGAAATGCTAAACATGGGCTTTCAGGACGATATTGAATTTATTTTAAAGAACACACCCAAACGCGAAAGCACCTGGCTGTTCAGCGCTACCATGCCTGCTGAAATACGCCGCGTAAGCAAGCGTTACATGAAGGAGCCCGTGGAAGTAACCGTTGGCCAGATGAACACGGCCAACAAAAACATCGACCACCAGTTTTACGTAGCGTCTGCACAGCACCGTTATGATACACTGAAAAGGCTGATAGATTTCAACCCGGGCATGTATGGTATCATTTTTACCCGTACCAAAGCCGATGCCCAGGCCATTGCCGAAAAACTGACCCGCGAAGGATATGATATTGATGCACTGCATGGCGATCTTACCCAGGCGCAGCGTGATAAAGTAATGGGCGATTTTCGTGAAAAACGCCTGCAACTCCTGATTGCCACCGATGTGGCTGCCCGCGGTATCGATGTAAAAGACATATCTCATGTCATCAATTTTGAACTACCCGACGATATAGAAGTATATACCCACCGCAGTGGCCGTACTGGCCGTGCCGGTAATACAGGTATCTGCATGAGCATTGTACACAGCCGCGAAATTGGCAGGCTGAAACAGATTGAGCGCATGGTAAAAGCGCCGTTTCACAAACTGGAGATTCCGGGTGGCAAAGATGTTTGCCGCAAACAGTTTTTTCATTTTATGGACAAGCTGCTGCAAACAGATATCAGCCATGGTTCTTACGAAACCTACGTAGAAATGCTGGAAGAGAAATTTGCAGACGTTAGCAAAGAAGATGTGCTGAAAAGAATAGCGGCCATGGAATTTGACCGCTTCCTGAAATATTACGAAAACGCGGAAGATTTAAATGTACGCGAACGCTCGCCCCGCGACAGAGAACGTATACCGGTGGGCAGTAACCGCGACGGCGCACGTGATTTTAACCGCAGGGATGCCGCGCCTAGAGGCAGGGAATCATACAGCCAGGGCAATAATGGCGGAGACTTCATGCGTCTTTTTGTAAACCTTGGCACCAAAGATGGTTTTTACAAGGCCAGTTTCCTGCAATTTATTCTTGACATGAGCGAACTGAAAAAAGAAGTGCTGGGGCGTATAGACATGAAGGAAATGAACAGCTGGGTAGAAGTAGACCGTGGCGCCGCCAACCAAATGATCCGCGCCATTGACGGCAAAAAATACAAGGGAAGAAGCATCCGCATGAACGATGCAAACAGCAGGTAATAAATTATTTTGAATTTTAAATGTTGAATTGAAGCAGGGCAATGCCAGTGTTTCAATTCAACATTTTTTATTTCCGGCCGTTAACGCAGCAGGTCAGACCGGTATTCAGGAAAAACCATGCGCCATAATTGGTCATAAGACCATTAATAATGCATAACAAAAAAGCAATTCGAAATATAAAATTCAACATTCAAAATAATCACAACGTCTTTCCCCACTGTACCAGCGCATTTACTTCTTCGGGCACGGTACCTGTTTTTTTCAGGCTGCGCTGTTTTCCCAGCCTTACTATTACCATGTGTTGCGCGGGCATTATAATAATGTACTGTCCCAAAATACCACGTGCATAAAACACCCCGGGTTCGTAGGGTACCAGCCACCATTGCAGGCCATAATAATTACAGGGCTGGCCGCTATTATCGGGTATCATACAGGGCGCAATGGATTGTTTGTAGTAAGCAGGTGAAATAATTTCCAAGCCCTTCCAGCGGCCGCTGTCCAGCATCAGCTGGCCAATCTTTGCAAAGTCGCGGGCATTTGAATTGAAACAGCAATAGGCTTTTTCATGACCGTTTACTTTATCTGTGCTCCATAAAGCCGGGTGTGCGGCACCCAGCGGCTGCCAAAGTTTTTCAGCCGCATATTCGCTCAGCGATTTGCCGATGGCTTTTTCCAGCACCAGGCCCAGCAACTGTGTATCGCCGGATTTGTAACTGTGGTAACTACCCGGCGGACGGATTATTTTTACACCGGTAGCAGTTTTATTCAAATCATCGCCATAATACAATTCGGCCGTTACAGAAAACGGGTTGGCATAAGATTCATCCCAATTGCTGCCACTGCTCATGGTAAGCAGATCCACGATACGTACTTTCGCTTTCTCTCCTTCCCTGAAAGCCGGCAGGTAATTGCCCACGGGTTCTTCTATTGATTTTACAAGCCCCTCTTTTACGGCAATGCCCATTAGCAAACTAGTAATGCTTTTGGCCATGGAAAAAGATCCGGAATAAGAGGTATCGCTAAACCCCTCCCAGTATTGCTCATATAGCAGCGAATCATTTTTTATAACGGCAACGCCGATAGACTGGATTTTTTCAAGCAGGTTTTTCAAGCTATCGTTCAGCACCGGTTTGTTATAGGTGGCGCTCAATGGCCAGGCCTGCACCTGTCCGGTTTTTACAGTGTTGTTGCTGAAAATCTTATAATCGTCAATATCTGCAAAATTGTACGCAATTTCTTTAAACATCCAGGTTTTACCGCTGATGAATGCATAAGCCGAAAAAACAATGAGCAATAGCAACAGGAAATACAGGAGGCGGCGGAAGAATTTCTTCATGAAATGTATTTGTTTTAAAATTAAGTAATATTTGAAACAGCGATGCGCATTAATGATGCACTAAACACGGTTTTCATTTTCACATTCATCACATTTGCCATATTTCCGCATTTTTCAGGGTTTTTGGCTGTTTCATAGTTCTAAAGTAGCTTCGCTCGTCATTTCAAAAAAAGAGAATTAATCACCAAAATAGAAAATAGTATGGCATACGATGTTCTTGTTGTGGGTAGCGGGCCCGGCGGTTATGTAGCTGCAATCCGTGCATCACAACTGGGTTTTAAGACTGCTATTATAGAAAAAGAAAGCCTGGGCGGTATTTGTCTCAATTGGGGCTGTATCCCCACCAAGGCCCTGCTGAAAAGTGCCAACGTAATGGATTATATCAACCATGCCAAAGACTATGGTATTGATGCCAGCGGCAAGCAGGATTTTGCAGCAGTTATCAAACGCAGCCGTGGTGTAGCCGATAAAATGAGCCGTGGTGTTCAGTTTTTGATGAAGAAAAATAAGATTGATGTTGTGATGGGTTTTGGTAAACTAAAAGCCAAAGGCCAGGTAGAAGTAACAAAAGCCGATGGCAGCAAAGAACTGGTAGAAGGCAAACATATCATTATAGCCACGGGTGCCCGCAGCCGCGAATTGCCCAACCTGAAACAAGATGGTAAAAAGGTATTTGGCTACCGCGAAGCCATGTCTTTGCCCACCCAGCCAAAATCGATGATTGTAGTAGGCAGCGGCGCCATCGGCGTTGAGTTTGCCTATTTCTACAACAGCATGGGCACCAAAGTAACCATTGTTGAGTTCCTTCCCAAAGTAGTACCGGTAGAAGACGATGATATTTCGAAAGAACTGGAAAAACAGCTGAAAAAACAGGGCATCGATATTATGACGAGTGCTTCTGTTGAATCGCTGGATACTTCCGGAGAAGGCGTAAAAGCCAAAGTAAAAACAGCTACCGGCGAAGTAACCCTGGAAGCCGATGTGGTATTGAGTGCAGTAGGCATCGCTGCCAATATTGAAGGCATTGGGCTGGAAGAAACCGGCGTAAAGACCGACAAGGGCAGGATTGTAGTTGATAAATTTTACCAGACCAGTTTACCCGGTGTTTATTCTATCGGCGATTGTATACCCGGCCCGGCACTGGCACACGTAGCCAGCAAAGAAGGCATTATCTGCATAGAAAACATCGGCTATAACGAAAAGAAATACAACCACCAGCCGGAACCCATGGACTATGGCAATATACCCGGCTGTACCTATTGCACACCTGAAGTTGCTTCTGTGGGCTACACAGAAAAAGCGGCTAAGGATGCTGGTTATGAAATTAAAGTGGGCAAATTTCCGCTCAGCGCCAGCGGCAAAGCCAGCGCGGCCGGTGCAACAGAAGGTTTTGTAAAAGTTATTTTTGATGCCAAATACGGCGAATGGCTGGGCACCCATATGATTGGTTACAACGTAACTGAAATTATTATAGAAACGGTGGTTGCCCGCAAACTGGAAACCACTCACCATGAAGTGCTGAACAGCATTCACCCCCACCCCACTATCAGCGAAAGTGTGAAGGATGCCATTGAAGTAGCTTACGGCGAAGCCATCCACTTATAAAGATCTTAAAAAAACAACATAGGCTATGGGTTAACCCGTAGCCTTTTTTATTTGTGCAGGCCGGAAACTAAAAAACGGTTTTTGCCGTTTACAAAAGCAAACCGCTAAATACCATGAAAAAAAGTTTCCTCGTCTGCTGTCTTGTTTTGATCACAGCAGCCGGCCTGCAAGCCCAGGAAAAAGAAAATAAACCAGCCGGATACAAAAAATCTTTCACTGTAAAATTTGTACCCGCAGGTCTGGCTGTTGGCAAAATAACCTTCGGTGCTGAATACAATTTCAAACGTAAACAATCCATTACCTTATTGCTCGGAGTTCCTTTCGACAAAAGCCATAACATCAACTACGAGAACAAACAAAGTGATATTACGTCCAATGCACGTTCTGCGATGCTGGGTTACCGTTATTACCTGGGCAAAAAAGGCCGTTCTGGTTTTTATGCAGAACCTTATTTAAAATACCTCAACCTTAAAGCCAGTGGTTTTGTGGATGGCGATCTGAATGGCAGGGCCGCACGATTTGATACACATATCAGCTACGAAGGCTATGGCGGCGGCATTCAGCTTGGTTTCCAGTTTTACATTGCAAAGCTTGTTTCAATCGATATGTTCCTGCTGGGGCCCGAAGCCAATGCTGCAAAATTCTCCTCGGTGGCCACCGATATATACGACAATATTCCCTGGAGCCTGGCCGACGGACAGCAGGCCGCCAGTGACCTGCACGACAAAGTGAAAGACATTCCGTATTTGGGCGATAAGATTGAAATCTCCGTAAACACCAGCAGCAAAACAGTGTTTACAAAATACAGCGGCTTTCTGCCGGGTCTTCGTGCAGGCCTTTCAGTTGGTGTACGTTTTTAACCGGCATACCGCGTTATCAAATTAATAATTATTTATCACGGGCGTTTGTAAATTTGCAGGTGAGTGGCGGTTTAATATTTTTGTAAGCATCAGGGCTTATTAACTAAATTGCCGTTCACAAAAAGACAGGTATGCAGCTTACCAGATTTTAAAAGCAGCCACATACCCGTCTTGTAAAACATTGCCTGCCATGATTGAACCATCTGTTTGGGAAAAGGAAACGTTCTACGCTCCTAAAGACATCATTATTGTTGGCAGCGGACTGGTAGGTTTATGGAGCGCCTATTACATGAAGAAGGCAAATCCGCGGGCCAGGATACTGATACTGGAGCGGGGTATTATACCCACCGGCGCAAGCACCCGCAATGCCGGTTTTGCCTGTATCGGCAGCGCCACAGAACTGCTGGCCGATGCACGGAAAATGGGCGAGCAGAGTATGCTGGAAATTGTGGCCATGCGCTACGAAGGACTGCAAAGAATTAAAAAAATATTCAGCAGCAAAGAAATTGAGTACGAGCGGCACGGCGGTTACGAGCTGATAACCGATGCACAGTACAGCAAGCTTAAACAACTGAAAAATGATTTGGGCTGGCTGAACATTGTACTGCGCAAAGCCATACGAGACGAAAAAACATTCCGCATAGCCGACAAAAAAATCAAAGACTTCGGTTTTAAGCAAACCACGCATTTAATAGAAAGCCGGGCAGAAGCACAACTGCACAGCGGTAAATTGCTGCAGGCCCTGCTAAGAAAAGTGCAGGGCATGGGTGTAGAAGTAATGACGCAGACAGAAGTAAAAAGTTTTGACAAAACAAACGATACTATTACGGTGCATACCAGCCTGCCGCTGACTTTTTCCTCGGCTCAATTGCTCATTTGCACCAATGGCTTTGCCAGCCAGTTGCTTCCAAAGCTGGATGTGGTGCCGGTGCGGGGCCAGGTGCTGGTTACATCGCCCATAAAAAAACTGCATTTCAAAGGCGCATTTCATTTTGATGAAGGCTTTTATTATTTCCGCAACCTGGGCAACCGGGTGTTGCTGGGCGGCGCACGCAACAAATCGCTAGAAGCCGAAAACTCAGCAGAACTGATCACCACCGATCTTATACAGGAAGAGCTGGAGCGTTTCCTGAAAGAAGTGATTGTGCCCAAACAAAAATTTACCATTGAACACCGCTGGAGCGGCATCATGGGCATGGGCATCGGCCAGGGCAAATTCCCGATTATAAAAAGAGTGGAAAAAAATATTTATTGCGCCGTACGCATGAGTGGCATGGGCGTGGCCTTGTCGCCGGTGGTGGGTGAAATTGTGGCCAGGCAGATGATGAACTGATAACCGCAAAAAAAACGGGAAGCTCCTGCTTCCCGGCTACAATTTAGTATTGGTTCTTCTGTTGTATTATTGTTTAATAAATTTCTTCATGCTGCTGGTCTGCATGCCTTGCATCTTAATAAAATAAAGGCCGGGATACAAAGTGCTGATATCAATCTGCTGCAGCTTTGAAACTATCGTCATTATTTTTACAATTTGACCCAGCTGGTTGCAGATGTATATTTTCTGGCCCAGGCTAAGGGTGCCGTCGTTTAACTGCAGGGTTAATGTACTGCTGGCGGGGTTGGGATATACTATCATGTCGTACCCGGGTATTGAAGGCAGCGGCAATTGCTGCGGAAGACCATCGCCCGCAAGCCCGTTTGAATGCAGGAGACTGTTGCGCGGTCCGCCGGCTTCAAACAACACCCGCATCCGGCTGCGCTGGCCATTGGTAAACATATACATGCAGGCATCATCGCTGAAATCCATAAAATTCATGTACATATCGCCGTGAGCAGTGGAACCGCAGGTTAAGTGCTCGCCGCTGTTGCAACCACGGTTGGGGCCTTGCTGCGTTGGTGTGTCATCTACCTGGTCGTCGCCGCAACTGGCATCGCCCCAAATATGCCGCAGGTTCAGCCAGTGGCCGGTTTCATGTACGGCGGTTCTTCCGCCGCTGAATGGCCCGGTTCTGTTTAGTATTCCAAAAACATCTGTGCCGATTACTATTCCATCCCTGGCTGCAGGGCCACCCGGTGCGCTGGCATAACCGGAGATACCGCTCACCAGGTTACAAACCCAGATGTTTAAATAATCATCCGCATTCCAGGCATCGTCGCCACCGGAAGCATTGCTTTTTACTTTATCGTCGAACCCAAAGACAGTAGTTGTTGTTTGCCTGTGTACGATGCCGGAGCTGGCATGTCCCTGCGGATCAGTTCTTGCCAGTGCGAACGAGATGCCGCAATCGGCCGCCAGCCCACTGAAATAAGCCGGTATTTTATAACGATCCGAATTTTGCCCGCTGAAATCTTTGTTTAAAACGGCTATCTGCGAAAGCACCTGCGCATCAGAAATGTTTTGCCCGGCGGTATTCCAGACGATGTGCACCACTACAGGAATCACAATTTTTTCCGGAACAACGGGCGGCATGGGTGCCTGCGGCGGAAACACACCGGTATTGCCATAGTGATTAAATGGTAGAATATGCTTCTGGCTGAAATTTTCTATTTGCTGGTGCTGCGCCTGCAGAAAGGGGAACTGCCTGTACAAAGACTGCTGGTAGTCTTGCTGCCGGCAATCCTGCTGGCAAAACACAACGGTACAGGTAAATACAAAAAACAAGCAAAGTAAACTTCTCTTCATGAAAGGTTTTATTAATAACCCAGGTTCAGTGGTTGCACAGGTAGCTTTCAAAAGGATGGGACGCGGAAAAAGAAAGAAAGGATAACAGGATTTAAAAAATCAAATGGCTGGCGCAAAGATTTATCAATGGCCTCACATCTGGTAAAAGGGAATTCTTGGATTGATTGGAGTAAAAATTGAGCGGCGACCGGGCGCCGGCTGCTTATGTAGAAACCTTCCAGGGGTGCATGGTGAGCAAATCAGGAGCAGAGATGGCAGGTTTGTGGTAATAAGCAATGTGAAATAAATACATTTCCACTGAATTTCAAAATACACGGTTGGGTATTTTTAAGAATTCCTTGTCGTTTCTACGCTTTGCGAAATGTACATTTGCAAACCAATGTTCGAACACATGATAAAAAGATTACTTGTTCCATTTGCTGCACTGCTGTTACTGGCTGCCTGCAACAGCAATACACCCGATAACAGTATTGCCACAACGCCGGAGGCCGCGCCACCGATGATGGGTTTTACGGTTGTAAACACTTACCCGCACGATACCGGTTTTTATACCGAAGGGCTGGAATTTCACGATGGCCAGTTGTATGAAAGTTCGGGATCCGGCTCTGCAGAATCAGAAGGCGCAAAGCCCCCCTATCCTTCTGCATTTGGCATCGTAAATTTAAAAACAGGCATAGTAGATCGCAAGGTTTCGCTCGATAATGCGGTGTATTTTGGCGAAGGTATTACCATTCTCAATGGCAAAATTTACCAACTGACCTGGCAAAACCACAAGGGCTATATTTATGACGCCAAAACTTACAAGCAATTGCAGGAGTTTAGCTATCCCGGCCAGGGTTGGGCGCTGACACACGATAGTACACACCTGATTATGAGCGATGGCAGCAGCAACCTGCAGTTTATAGATCCGGCAACCATCAATGGATCGCTTAAAGCGCAGAATATTGTAGGCGTTACGGACAACAATGGCCCGGTTTCGGATATCAATGAACTGGAGTTTATCGACGGGTTTATTTATGCCAACCAGTACCAGACCAATTATATTTTAAAGATCGATGCCTCCAACGGAAAAGTGTTAGGCAAGTTTGATTTGAGCAGCCTGGAAGCAGAAGCCAAAAGAAAATACCCCGAAGCCGAGGTACTCAACGGCATTGCCTACCATCCGGAAACAAAAAGCCTGTATGTAACGGGTAAGTTGTGGCCAACCATCTACGAGATTAAATTCAATTGAGGAGAAGGTGCCAGTCTGCTAAAAGCACCGCTGCTTTTCTTTTCATGGCCAGGCCTAACGCACATCTCTATCCGAAAGAGAGGAATAAAAACTGATCTTAACAGCTTGCCTGGATACTCAATGATTTATTCCGGCAACTACCGCCCGATTACATAAATCACCGAGCTGCAACGCTCTTTATTGAAGAGCGCTTTAATATTGGAAAGCATTCCGTTCCATACCGCTTTTACAAGATTATTCTTCCCGTTCTTATACTGTTCGCTCAGCATGGCAATGTAAAAACTATCAAACCACATGGGTTTGATGGCCAGCAATTGCAGTCCGTGTTGCTGCAGCAGGTTGCGGATGGCATTGGGTGAGAAATGATAGAGGTGACGGGGCACATCATAAGCCGCCCAGTATTTTTGATAGGCCTGTGCATCGTAAGAAGTATAATTGGGCACGGCAACCAGAGCCCTTCCTTTGTGATTCAGCAATAATTTTATTTGTTCTATATAAGCATGCAGTTCATGCACATGCTCCAGCACATGCCACAAAGTGATGGCATCAAAACCCGTAGCGGGCAATTGAAAAAGCGTATCGGTTTGCTGCAAATGAAGCCCATACAGGTTTTCAGCCCTTTGCCGCGTGGCCGCATCGGGCTCCAGTCCGGTTACCAGCCAGCCTGCCTGCTGCATGGTATGTGCAAACGCACCGGTGCCTGCGCCAATATCCAGCAGGCTGCCTTTTTGTACCCCCGTAGTTTGTTGAACCAGGTGCAGCTTTTTTTGCAATGTTGTTTTGCGCACAAAATGATACAGTTTATTGATGAAGCCCTCGGCTGTATCGGTATGAGAAATATAATTGTCGGACTGGTAGTAATCACCCACAGACAATGCATCGGGTGCCCCTTGGGTAAACTGCAATGAACAGCCGGCACATTGCCAGATTTCGAACTGCTGGTGAGAAACAGTATAATCTTCTGCGCTGAATTGTTTGCTGATGGCAGCAGCATCGCAAACCGGGCAAGTGTTTCTATTGATAATCCCCATTAAATTTTTCTGATGTCTGTTTTTAGGATGTCTGATTTCTTTTGCTCAGCATGAACGCGTTTTCTGTTGTTCGGCCAATGACGTAAAGCTAACGGCTAACCGCTTTTTCATGAATTATTTGCTGGTTTCTATTTTCTGCTGGTTGCCTGTAAATCCCCATTTCATATTGTTACTGTAAAAATGAAAAAACAACACACTCAGCCCGATGGCCGCCAGAATCAGGGCATATATCCACCAGGATTCTTTTTCAACATACACATCATTCAGCAATTCCGTCATTTCATAATTCGTCTTTTCCTTATCGCCCACAAGTATTGAATGGGTAGCATCGGCCCTTATGATCCTTTCCGCTTTTACGGGTGTATAAAATTCAAAGGGTGCGGGCAGGGCTTCAAATACCACTTCACCACCAAAATCTTTCCTGAATACGCCCACGCCTTCCCAAACTGCTTCTTCGTCGGTACGAATTTTATTGCGGAGGCTGGCGGCAAATTCGTTGTACCATTTAATGGCCTCAAAATCGGGGATATTTCTTTTTCCTGCGAGATAGGCAAAAAACTCCCGGTCGGGCGAATCAAAATATTTGTCGAACCTGAATTTGATCTGTACCGGCAACAGTTGCTTGTTGGCAAAATCAGACACCGCCGGGATGGTCTCGGCCACCAGCGAACCCAGGCCGGGTATGCTGATGCTTTTGTGCTGAAAAAGGTATTTGTTCAAATCCGCGTACATA
>Ga0075026_100000132_pt1 | contig 25891 bp, 22 predicted proteins | sample Str012_2_FD_71392 | JGI IMG/M metagenome (GOLD analysis project Ga0075026, IMG submission 71392) | Freshwater sediment microbial communities in response to fracking from Pennsylvania, USA - Straight Creek_MetaG_SC_2012 | ecosystem: Environmental > Aquatic > Freshwater > Creek > Sediment... | reverse complement strand
TGGTTCATCGATCCGCCACTCGGGTTCGATGCCGCTCGCGTTGAACCGGACCTGCCACGCGTGCGTGATCGTCAGCACGACGTCGCCGCCCACCAGCTCGGTCCAATGCAGGCGGTGCCGGTAGGCGGCGGCCAGCAGCCGGGTCCGATAGCCACGCTCGCCGAAGACCGCGACAGCCCGTTTGAACGCGGCGATCCCTGCCCAGTCGAGCGCATCCGGGTGGACGGCGATGCCATCGCGCTCGACGAGGACGCGCATCCAGTCGTCGAGACGCCCGACCATGATCGTGCAGACCGGCGTCGGCGCAGTCGCGTCGCGGCCGCTGGCGGCCAGTGCGTCCAGCCCGCGCTCGACGGCCTCGGCCACCGCGATGGCCTGGGCGACCGTGAAGCAGACCGTGGCGTTGATACTGATTCCCGCGGCGGTCGCGTCTTCGATCGCCCGGATCCCCGCCCGTGTCGCCGGGAACTTGACCTGGATGTTCGGGGCGAGGCTCGCGAACCGGATCCCCTGCTCGAGCATCCGTTCGGCGTTCGGGTAGTTCGCCGGGTTCGTCTGCATCGACAGTCGACCCTTGCGACCGCCTTCGCGGACGAAGACCGGCTCGAGGACGGCCGCACCGCGGAGGGCCATCTCCTCGACCACGGCCCAGGTGACCTCGATCTCGGTCCACGACGGGTTCGCCGCGGCCAGCTCCGCGATCCGCGGTGTCCAGTACGACCGTTCCTTGCCGAGCACCTCGAGCACGATGCTCGGGTTCGAGGTCGCGCCGGTGGCCCCTCGAGCGACAGCGTACTCGAGCTCGTCGAGCGCGCAGGAGTCATTCCAGTAGTCGGTAGGACGGCCGGCCACCGTTCGGAGCATCGGGCAGTCGATGAGACCGTCTGGGGCTGGGTTGGTCACCGCGTCTCTCCTCAGGCGAGGTCGCGCCGGGACGACACGCGTATCATAATCGATGATCGATGACACTCCACCCTGGAGGTCCGGCATCGTGGCTGTGACAGAGGAGATCCTCGGCCAGTTCCTCGGGGACGCATCCTTCCCCGTCACCTGGGACGCCGAGGTCGAGAAGGACTTCTTCTGGGTCTACGACGACCTCCACTGTCCACACCCGGTCAGCCCGATGTTCTTCGACATCGGCGGCTGGTGGCTGAGCTGCGACCACATGTTCCGCCGGTTCGGGACGCCGTTCGCGGTCGATTGGCTGGCCAAGAACGTCAACGGCTACGTCTACACCACCGCCATCCCGGCGGACCCGGCGCTTCGCATCGACGCCACCGAATACAGCGCCCGGTACGGCGCTCGGGTCCCGCGCGACGCGGCCTTCGCGACGACGATGGGCGCCTACCTCGACACGGTCCTGCCGGTCTATGGCCGTGATTTCGCCGACTGGTGGCGGGACCGGCTGCGGCCCGAGATGGAGCGCAACTTCGCCTATCTCGAGGCCCGACTGGACGCCGCCGCGAGCATGGATCTGGGCGACGCGGCTTGCCTTCTCGAGGATGCCATCGACATCCACGACCGCCACTGGAAGATCCACTGGATGCTCAACTTCGCCCAGCTGTCGGCCACCCTCGACCTGCGGGCGGTCATGCAGAAGACTCGCGACACGGTCGATGAGACGCTCCTCGGACGGCTCCAGAACTCGGCATCGGACCGAAACTGGGACTCGATCGAGGCACTCTGGCGGATGAAGAACGAGGTCCGCGACGATCCCGAGTTGGGGGGCGCGTTCGCATCCGACGATGTCGAGCAGATCGGCTCGACACTGGCGGCGAGCCCGCGCGGTCGTCAGTTCATCGCCGAGCGGGTCGAGCCCTACCAGCGCGAGTTCGGCTGGCACGCGGTGTGGAGCCACGAGTTCATCTTCCCGACGGTCCGCGAGCAGATGGGGCCGGTCCTCGAGCTCGTCCGCGGCTACCTCGCGACCGACTACGACTTTCCGAGCGCGATCGAGGCGATGCGACTCGACATCGAGGCGGCCTCACACGAGATCCTCGACGGGCTGACCGGCGACGCACGCGAGGAGATGCGGGCGGCCAACGCGATCAACCTCCGGATGGCGCCGCTCACCCCCGACCACCACTTCTATATCGACCAGGGCGCGAATGCGCACCTTCGACTGGTGCTGCTGGAGGTCGGCCGGCATCTGGTCGAGGGCGGCCGGCTCGATCGGCCCGACGACGTCATCTTCCTCCGCTACAACGAGCTCCGCGCGCTGATCGGGAGCGCGGCGGCGATCGATGCCCGGGCGATCGTCACGTCCCGTCGTGGCGAGCGCGAGGCAGCCGCGCGACTCCAGCCGCGCGACTGGGTCGGGACCGTGACGCCGACGCAGCTCGCGTTCCCGTATCTCGTCAACTGGGGCTACCCGGATCGCTTCCACCAGACCCAGTCCGACGACCAGCGTCTGATCACCGGGCTTGGGGCGTCGGCCGGTATCATCGAGGGGATCGCCCGCGTCGTCCGCACGGTGGACGATTTCGACGACGTCCGCGACGGCGACATCCTCGTCTGCCAGATGACCAACCCGGCCTGGGTCGTCCTGTTCACGAAGATCGCCGGGCTCGTCACGGACACCGGTGGGACGACATCTCATCCGGCAGTCCTCGCGCGCGAATTCGGTATCCCGGCGGTCATCGGGACGTCGGTCGCGACCCAGCGGATCGCCACCGGCGATCGGGTCAGGGTCGACGGGACGGCTGGCCGCGTCGAGATCCTGCGCGGCGAGCCTTCCGGCACCGCGGGTTCGCCGACCGCCGCGATCGGGTCATGACAGCCAGCGCGATGGCGATCGCCCGGATCATCCCGCGCAGCGTCCTGGCCGACCAGGTCAAGGACCGACTGCTCGACGGCATCCTGACCGGTCATTACCCACCGGATTCGCGGATCGTCGAGACGCAGGTGGCCCGCGAACTCGGGACGAGCCAGGCGCCTGTGCGCGAGGCGCTGCGCGGATTGGAGGCACTCGGCGTCGTGGAGATCACGCCATTCCGGGGGGCGCGGGTCCGCCGTCCGTCGCGCCGTGAGATCATCGAGGCATACGCGGTCCGCTCGACACTCGAGGTCCTCGCCGCCCGGTTGGCCGTCCCACGGCTGACCGATGCCGACGTCGCCCAACTCGCCGGCTTCCTTGAGGCGATGCGAGTGGCGGCCCGCGCCGACGACGGTCACGACGTGGCCGAGGCCGATGCCCGATTCCACGGGCGCATCGTCGAACTGGCCGACAACAGCACGCTCACACGGGTCTGGAACACGCTTGAACCGTTCTCGCGGACCTACCTCACCCTGGTCGTTCCCGGCGCAGACCCGCAGTGGTCGGCCGACCTGCACGCCCCGATCCTCGATGCCATCGAGAGTCGCGATACCGAGGCCGTCGTCGACGCACTCGAGCGGCACTTCGACGAGGTCCGCGACAACATGGCCAGCCGCTGGCCCGACGACGGACCGGCTTCCGCCACCGACCCACCACCGACAACGAGGGAAGCATGAGCCAGACCCTGCAACTGTCCGAGGAGCTGTCGGCTGGTTCCGCGCGACTACGGATCGACGTCCATGGCGCCGAGCCGCTCGAGCACGTGCTCGACGACATGACCTTCCTCGACTATCGCCTCGCCGAGGTCCGGATCGAGCCGGCGGTGACCCGCCACGAGCCGGACATCGTCTGGGATCGCGACGCCGACAAGGGGATCGCCTTCGACGGCCAGCGCGTGACGTTTCGTGGCCCCTGGCCGGCCGGGCCGATCCAGAAGGTCGTCGTCACGATGCTTGCTCTCCGGATGGAGTCGGTCGGCCTTCACCCGTTCCATGCGTCCGCGGTCCGTTATCGCGGCAAGACGGTCCTGTTTCTCGGCGGTGAGTCCAATCACGGCAAGTCGATGGGCCAGATCGAGGCGTGCAAGCGGGGCGCGACGCTCGTGTCGACCGAGACGACAGTCATCGACGAGAGGGGCGTGGCCGTCCTCGGTTCGAAGGCGCCGTTCCTCAAGAAGCGCACCGAGGGGACCGAACGCGCCGACAAGGCGTCGCCCGAGCGCGGTGTCGACAAATTCTTCGGGTCGATGCCGAGTTGGGAGATCCACGCCAAGCCGAGCAACGTCGACCTCGTCGTCGTGCCGGCCATCGACGGCAACTTCGACGCGTCGACCGTCGAGATGATCCAGTTCGAGCGGCAGTTCCAGACCTTCCATTCGGTCCAGAACTACTTCCTCCTCAATGAGCTGCTCGCTCCCGGCTTCCCGATGCCGGTCGTCGATACCGACCCTCTCCGTGAGGCGCGGGCCGACTTCGTGCGCCGATTCGCGGAGCGGCCGTACTACTTCGTCCGGGCGGCCACACCGCAGGTGCTGCTCGACGAGGTGGACCGGGTGCTCTAGGCCGAGCGATGCGAGCCTTTGCGTACGAGCGACCGGCCACCCTGGCTGATGCGGTCACCGTGCTCGGCGATGGCGGCCCTGACGCGCGACCGCTCGCAGGGGGGACCGACCTGATCATCAGGCTGCGCGATGGGTCGATCCAGCCGCGGGTCGTGGTCGATCTCAAGTGGATCGCCGAGCTGGACCGGGAGATCCGCGACGGTGACGACCGGTTGACGATCGGGGCACGGACGGTGATGACCGACCTCGCCGCCGACCGGCGGATCCGGCGCGAATTCCCGGCTCTGGCCGAGGCGGCGGCCGTCGTCGGCGCGGTGCAGATCCGAAACCGTGCGACGCTCGCCGGCAACATCTGCAATGCCTCGCCGGCGGCAGATACCGCGCCGGCTCTGCTCGTGTATGACGCGACCGTGCTCGTTGCGGGCCCGGGCGGCTCGCGACAGATCCCGATCGACGCGTTCTTCGTCCGATCCGGCGTGACGACGCTGGTGCGGGGCGAGGTCGTGACCGCCATCGAGCTGCCGCGAGCGGCGAGCTCGCCCGGCGCGGTCCACCTTCGGCGAACGCGGCGGCGCGGTCACGACCTCGCCTCGGTCACCCTCGCCTGCGCGGTCCAGGCGGATGGCACGACCCGACTGGCCTATGGCAGTCTCGGACCGCGGCCCGTCCTCGTCACGGACGTGACAGGGGTCCTGGCCGACCCGGCGGCGCCCGAGCGGGCCAAGGTGGAACGCCTCGACACGTTGTTCGTGGCGGCCAGCCCGTCCGCCCGCTCGATGCGGGCGAGCCCGGATTACAGGTTGGCGATGCTTCACGTGCTCGGTCTTCGAGCGGTCGGCATCGCGCTCGGGCGGCTCGCCGATGGGGCGAACGCGCGGTGACGATCCAGCCGATCGAGGTCACCGTCAACGGCCGGGCGCGGAGGATCGACGTCGCGCCGCATCACACCCTGCTCGAGGTCCTCCGCGACGATCTCGGGCTGACCGGCACGAAGGAGTGCTGCCTCGTCGGCGAATGCGGTGCCTGCACCGTCCTCGTCGATGGTGTCAGCGTCGATTCGTGCCTGATGCTCGCGGTCGAGGCGGATGGCGCGACGGTCGGCACCGTCGAGGGGATCGCCACGGGCGACCGGCTCCATCGCCTCCAGCAGGCATTCCTCGATACGGGCGCGGCCCAGTGCGGGTTCTGTATCCCGGGCCAACTCATCTCCGCGCAAGCGCTGCTGGCGCTCACCCCGCACCCGACCCGAGCCGAGATCGAGGAGGGCCTGGCCGGCAACCTCTGCCGCTGTGCGGGCTACGAGCAGATCATCGAGGCGGTCCAGGCCGCCGCCGCAGCCGACCCCGCGGCCTCGCAAGGAGCGGCCGAGCGATGACCGACCAGGGCGTCGGCGGCTCACCGACCCGGGTCGGCGGACGCGACAGGGTCACCGGGCATCAGACCTACGTCGCCGACGTTCGTCTCGAGGACGCCCTCCACGCCAAGCTCGTCAGCATCGACTGCGCTCGCGCCCGGATCGTCGCCATCGACGTCAGCGCAGCGCTCGCCGTCCCCGGTGTCCGGCTGGCGATCACCGCGAACGACCTGCCGCAACCGATGCCGCGCTTCGGCCCGCAGTTCATCGATCGACCCGTGCTGGCGGTCGACGAGACGCACTATCACGGCGAGCCGGTGGCGGCGGTCGCGGCCGACACCCACGATGCGGCGGAGGAAGCGGCCAGGCTCGTCCGCATCGAGTACGAGGAACTCCCGGCGGTCTTCACCATCGCCGCGGCCCTCGACCCGGACGCGCCGCTCGTCCAGGACCCGTCGTTCCGGCCGGGCGATCCGCTGGCGAGGACGAACGTCCTGCGCGAGCATCGCTACGGTTGGGGCGACGTCGAGGGCGCGACGGCCGATGTCGTCGTCGAGGGGACCTACACGTTCCCGATGGTCACCCAGTTCGCCATCGAGCCGCACGGGTTCATCGCCGCCCCTGACGGTGACGGGATCGCGATCTGGAGCTCGATCCAGCACCCGAGCTGGCTCCAGCGGGTCATCGCCGGCCTGCTTCACCTGCCGTTGTCGAAGGTGCGCGTCTTCGCGCCCGACCCTGGCGGCGGGTTCGGCGGCAAGCAGCACGCCAAGTACGAGCCGCTGGTCGCGTTCATGGCGCTCCGTGCCGGGCGCCCGGTCCGCCTCGTCCTCACCCTCGAGGAGACCTTCCAGGCCGTCCGCCGCGGGGCGTCCGAGATCCGCGTGCGGTCCGGCTTCCGGTTCGATGGCAGCCTCGTCTTTCGCGACGTCGAGGCGAACTACCTGATCGGCGCCTACGCAGACATCGCCGACCGGACGGTCGGCAAGGGCAGTTACACGTCGTCCGGCCCGTACCTCATCCCCGCCGTCCGGATCGTCGCCCGGAGCGTCCTGTCGCACACGACGCCGTCGACCGCGTTCCGTGGCTTTGGCAACCCGCAGCAGATCTGGGCGGTCGAATCGAACATGGACGAGGCCGCCGGCGTCCTTCGCATCGATCCGCTCGCGCTCCGCCTGAGGAACCTCGCCGACCGTGGTGACGCCTTCATCCCGGGCGACACGGCGGCGGACGGGGACTGGGCGAAGACCGTCGAGCGGGCGGCCGAGATGATCGGATGGGGAAGTCCACCCGTGGCCGGGAGGGGACGGGGCATCGCGCTGGGGCTCAAGTCCGGGCCGACCACCGGACTGTCCTACTCCACGGTCCGCCTCCTGGCAGACGGGAGTGTGGTGGTCCACGCGGGGACCTCGGACATGGGCCAGGGCGCACGGACGATCTTCGCCCAGATCGCGGCACGGGAACTCGGCTGTCCGCTCGAGTGGGTGACCGTCGTCATGGGCGATACAGCCGTCGTCCCGTATGACCAGCAGACGTCGGCGAGCCGGTCGTCGGTGTTGATGGGCAACTCGATCCTGAACGGCTGCCGCGAGGTCCAGGCGAAGCTGCGATCGATGGCCGCGCGGCTCGAGTCAGTCGACGAGGACGCGATCACGGTGGACCGCGGTGAGGTCCGCATCGGCGAGCGCGTCCTGCCCATCCGCGACGTGCTGATCCGGGGGCTCGGCCGGCTCGGTGGCGAGGTCATCGGCATCGGCGAGATGCGCAAGGAGGCCGAACCCGACCATCCGCTCGGTGGGACGGCGGCCTTCTACGAGTTCAACTGCACCGCGGTCGAGGTCGAGGTCGACCGGGCGACCGGCGACATCGTCGTCGTGCGCCACGTGACGGTCTCGGACGTCGGCAAGGCGCTCAACCCGATGCAGGTTCGCGGCCAGGACGAGGGCGCCGCGGTCATGGGGCTCGGTCACACACTGATGGAGCACTACATCCACGACGAGACCGGCCGGATCCGCAACCTGGGCGCGATCGACTACCGGATCCCGACGAGCATGGACCTGCCGCTCCGGATGGAGAGCGACATCATCGAAAACGAGGATGGGCCGGGACCGTACGGCTCGAAGGGGATGAGCGAAGGTGCGCTGCTCTGTGTCGCACCGGCCGTGGCCGCCGCCGTCCGCGACGCGACCGGGGTCGTGATCCGCGACCTGCCCTTGACGCCGGAGCGTGTCTGGCGGGCGCTCCGGGACGCCGCCGCGCCGACGCGATGACGTACGCCCTCGCGCTCGACGCAGTGCCCGTGGCGCCGCTTGCCGAGGCGAAGGCGCTCGTCGGTGGCAAGGCGGCCGGCCTCGCCGTGATGTCGCGCGAGCTGGGTCTGCCCGTGCCGCCCGGCTTCGTGGTCACGACCGCGACCTGCCGCGAGTTCCTGGCCGTGGGCTGGCCGGCCGGTCTGGATGACGAACTGCGCGAGCGGATGGCCGCGACCGAAGCCGTCGCCGGGCGCCGGTTCGGCGACCCCATCGACCCGCTCCTGGTCAGCGTCCGGTCCGGAGCGCCAGTGTCGATGCCGGGGATGATGGACACGATCCTCGACCTCGGTCTCAACGATGCCACGGAACGGGGCCTTGCCGTCGCAACGGGGAGCGAAGGATTCGCGCGGAGCTGTCGCGAGCGGTTCGTCGCGAGCTTTCGATCGATCGTCGGCGTCGGCGACGTGCCGGACGACCCATGGCTCCAGCTCCGGCTGGCGGTCGAGGCGGTCTTCCGCTCGTGGAACAGCGACCGGGCACGGGCCTACCGGCGGGTGGAGGGGATCGCCGACGATGTCGGGACGGCCGTGACGGTCCAGGCGATGGTCTTCGGCAACCGCGGTGCCGATTCCGCGACGGGCGTCCTGTTCACGCGCAACCCGGCGACCGGCGAGCCGGCCCTGTACGGCGACGTCATGTTCGACGCCCAGGGCGAGGACGTCGTCGCCGGGACCCACGCGACCGAGCCGATCGCCGTGCTCGACGCTCGGCTGCCCGTCGTCGCCGCCGACCTGCGCGCCTTCGCGACGCGGCTCGAACACCACTACGCCGACCTGTGCGACATCGAGTTCACGATCGAGCAGGGCCGGCTGTGGATGCTCCAGGTCCGCGTCGGCAAGCGGAGCCCTCAGGCGGCGCTGCGGATCGCGGTCGACATGGCCGAGGACCCGGCGTTCCCGCTGTCCAGGGCCGAGGCGGTCGATCGAGTCCGCGCGCTCCTCGCGTCACCGCCGACGATCGCCACCGCCAGAAGCAATCTCCTGCTCCCGCTGCTGGTGGGCCTCCCTGCGTCGCCGGGCGTCGCGAGAGGGGCCGTCGCCCTGTGGCCCGAGGCCGTTCAGGAGGCCGCCGACGCCGGACGCGCGACGATCCTCGTCCGGGCCGAGACCTCGCCCGACGACGTCCACGGGATGGCCCGGGCGGCCGGGATCCTCACGTCGCGCGGGGGGCTCGCGAGTCACGCTGCCGTCGTCGCGCGAGGCTGGGGGATCCCCGCCGTGGTCGGTGCGGCCGCGATGGAGGTCATCGACGGGCACGTCGTCGTCGGCGACGTGGTCCTCGAAGCAGGCGACGTGATCACTATCGATGGTGGTTCCGGTGAGGTCTTCGTGGGCGAGATCCCCGGCTCGGCTGAGGTCGTGCCCGAGGCGCGGACCCTGCTGGCGTGGGCCGACGAGCTCGGGATCCCGATCGGCGAGGTCTGGACCGGCACGCCGGCGGACGCCGCCCATGGCGCCAGCCGTGCCCCCGCGCCGCCGCGCGCACCCACGGCAACCCCCGACCGCTGCCTGCGCGCGATCGCGATCAAGGGGTTCGCGCCCCTCGGCGGGGTCGCCGACGCTGTCCTCACGACGCCGGACGTGGTCCAGCCCATCATCGACCAGCTGGCCATCGATGGGCTGGTCGCGACCTCCGCCGGCGCCTACCGGCTCACCGAGACCGGGATGGCCAGGGCAGACGCACTCCTCGATGCGGAACGGGCGTCCTGGGGTCGCCCCGCGGCGAGCGCCGCACTCGACGCGTTCATCGGCCTCGACCAGCGGACAAAGGACACCGTCACCGCCTGGCAGCTTCGCGACGATGCCGATGGACAGGTCCTGAACGACCATGCCGACGCCGCCTACGACGCGCGGATCCTCGACCGCCTCGCGGCGTTGCACGCCGATGCGATCGCGTGGCTCAGCCCGCTGGAGACGGGCTGCCCGAGCCTGGCAGCCTACGGCGTCCGGCTGGCGCGCGCCCTGGAGCGGGCCCTCGGCGGCGACCAGAGGTACGTGGCATCACCGCGTGTCGACAGCTACCACGGGATCTGGTTCGAACTCCACGAGGACCTGATCCGGCTCGCCGGCCGTAGCCGCGAGGACGAGGTCGCCGCCGGACGCGCATGAACCTCGGCATCGCGACGATCTAGGATCGACGCTCCAGCGGATCTCGACGAGGAGGCACAGCCCGATGCTCACGGCGACCAAGGACCTGATGCTCCCGGCGACCGTCACCGGCTCGTGGCCACGGCCGCGTTGGTACGACGGCGGTCTCTGGGGCCGGCCACTCGACACGGCGCTGCTCGACGTTCGGTTCCGCGAGCAGTTCCTCGACGCCCACGCGGCCGTGATCGCCGACCAGGAGCGCGCCGGGCTTGACATCCTCACCAACGGCGACTACCACCTCGACGAGGACTTTGCCGGCCGCTCGTGGCACCACTACCCACTCCAGCGCTGGACCGGGTTCGAGCACGAGGAGCTCCAGTACGAAGGCTCGCGCGACAGCCTCCTCGCCTTCCCGCCGGGCACGCTGATGAACGAGATCGAGACGACGTGGCGCTGGCCGCGCGTGGTCGGGAAGGTCGAGCACGACCCGAAGAACCCGCTCGAGTACGCCAAGCTCTGGCGGATCGCCCAGGCTCGGGCGGCGTCGGGCAAACCGGTCAAGTTCGGGACCTGCTCGTCGCAGGTGCTCGCGATCTTCCTCGACAGCCACACCGCCGGGTACGACCTCGACGACAAGAAGCAGCTGATCTGGGATATGGCGACCGCGATGAACCGCGAGCTTCGACAGCTGGCCGCCGCCGGCGCCAAGGTCATCCAGATCGAGGAGCCCACGATCCACTTCACGGCCGCCTTCCATCCCGAGGAGACCGAGCTCCTCGACTTCATGGTCGACGCCTTCAATCACGAAGTGGACGGCCTGGACGACGTCGAGCTCTGGATCCACACCTGCTGGGGCAATCCCAACATGCAGAAGGTCTACACCGGCGAGTCGTATGCCAACTCCATCGACATCTACCTGAACCGCCTGAAGGGCGACGTGTGGACGGTCGAGGCGACCGAGAACGACCTCGCCGAGATCGATCTCTTCAAGCCGTACGCCGCCAACCTCGCGAAGAAGGTCGCGGTGGGCATGGTCAGCCACCGCACGCTCCAGGCCGACATGGCGCCGACGATCGCCGTTCGGGCGCGGCGCGCGCTGGAGGTCATCCCGGCCGATAAGCTGATCCTGTCGAGCGACTGCGGCTTCGGCCGCCAGGGCTTCAACCGGACCGTCGCGTTCTACAAGGCGACGGGGATCGCCCAGGGGCGAAACATCGTCCTCAAGGAGCTCGGCCTGGAGGAGCGCTACGTGGCGGCGGCAGACCCGGCCCTGCAGGTCGACGTGCTTCCGGACCGGGAACCCCTGACGCACCTGCCGTCACCCTGGAGGTAGTGGCCTGCGCGGCCGGGTCGGGCTCGCGCCCGGCGGCGGGTCAGCGACCCCCCCGGTGGTCGAGGTTGTCGCCTGTGAGTCGACAACCGCGGGTCGAGGACCGTCGTCGACCCGTCTACGACTCGATCTGTCGACTCCGGGTGGACGGGACGTCTCCCAAGCCCCTGATTCGGCAATTTCGAGCCCTGGTTGTCGATTCTCAGTCGACGCGCCGGTGCCTGGCCAGGCCCGGCGGTCAGCGGCCCTTGGCGTACCCGCGAGCCGTGAGCTTGTCCCAGAGCGAGCCGGCGTTGTTGTTCTGGATGTGATCCATCATGTAGCCCTGCCCCACGTCGACCGGCCCGAACGCGTCGTCGAACCGGACCCGGGCGATCGTCTCCTCGCGGGTCCAGCCCTTCGCGACCGCGTCGGCGACGGCGGACTTCCAGGCCATCAGCACGGCCCGTTGCGTGTTCACGTAGTCGAGGGTCTGGACCGGGCCGTGACCGGGCACGACGTGATCGACGTCGAGGGTGCGGATCCGCTCGAGCGCCTCCAGCCACTGGTCGACGTTCGACGTCATCAGCCAGGTCTGGACCTCGCTGAAGATCGTGTCGCCGGTGAAGACGACGCGCTCCTCCGGCACGTGGACCGCAAGCTGGCCCGGGGTGTGGCCGGGCGTCCACAGGCAGTGGAATGTGTGGCCGCCGACCCGCAGCGTCAGGTCGCCGGTGAACACGACGGTTCCCCGAGGCAGGGCGGCGTAGTACTCGTCCCGGTCGGGGACCAGGGGTGCCGCTTCCGGGTCATCGGTCGGGATGGCTTCAAGGGCGTAATCGAACGGGTCGAGCGCCGCGTTCGGGTCCATGAAGATGTCGTACAGCGCCTGGTGGTTGACCACCTCGCCGGCACCTCGGAACCACCAGTTGCCGAAGATGTGGTCGACGTGGTTCTCGGTATTGATCAGGTAGCGGATCGGGCCGTGCGTCTCCGCCTCGGCGCGCATGGCCACCGCGCGCGTCGGGAGCTGCGGGGTGTCGATCATGACGACGCCGTCCGAGGTGACCACGAAGCTCGGGTTGCAGCCCCGCAGCTTGGTGGCCGTGTAGACGTTCGGCGTGACCCGTTCGAGGTCGAGGGCAGCTGGCATGCGACGCTCTCCTGGTCTACTGGGTTGCGGTGAGGCCGCCGTCGATCCCGAGGACCTGGCCGGTCACGAACGATGCCGCGTCCGAGCAGAGGAAGATCGCCGGACCGGCGAGATCGCGCGTTTCCCCGACGCGCCCGAGAGGGATCCTGCCGACGATGCCCGCCCTGAATGCCGGGTCGGCCAGCAGCGACGCGATCTGGGGCGTGTCGACGAAGGTCGGCATGATCGCGTTGACGTGGATGCCGTACTTGGCCCACTCGGTCGCCCACTGGCGGGTCAGCGAGCTGATGGCACCCTTAGCCGCGACATACGCCGAGTAGCCGGCGTTGATGCCGAGGTTCGCTCGCACCGACGAGATGTTGAGGATCCGCCCGCCACGCCCGGCGGCGATCATCGCCTGCGCCACGGCCTGCGTCGGGACGATCGTGCTCCGCAGGTTGAGCTCCATGATCCAGTCCCAATCGGAGCGCGGGTAGCTTTCGGCCGGGTGGAGCGCCTTGCCCGCGCCGCCACCGACGGCGTTGATCAGGATGTCGATCCGACCGAAGTGCTCGACGGTCTCGGCGACCATCCGGTCGGCGTCGTCTTCGCTCGTCGCGTCGGCGGTGATCGCCAGGCCCTCGGAGCCCGCCGTGCGGATGCGCTCGACCGTCGCGTCGCACGTCTCGCGTGTCCGGCCCGCCACCGCGACCCTGGCGCCGGCGCCGGCCAGCGCCTCGGCGAGCGCCGATCCGATCCCGCCGCCACCGCCCGGGATGAGAGCGACACGCCCGTCAAGGCTGAAGATGTCGAGTTGGGTCATCGCGTCTTCCTTCGACTCGCGGTCCGATCCCTGGGAGGCGCTTGCCGCGGCGTCCCGTTTGATCGATTATCGAAGATGATTCTGCCACGGCGGGAGTCGGCCCGTGCCGCGACGGTCGATCGCCGCCGGACCCTAAGATTGGATGCATCCATCAGCGCCGCCACCGACCCGCAGGAGCAGTCATGACCCTCGATCTGAACGGCCTGATCCCGGCCACCGTCCTGCCGATGCATGCCGACGGCGGCATCGACCAGCCCGCGCTGCGGTCGTACATCGGCTGGGTGGTGGGCCAGGGGCCGGTCGCGCTGGCGATCAACGTCGACACCGGTGAGGGTCCCCACCTGACCCACGACGAGAAGATCGACGTCCTGCACATCGTCCGGGAGGTGACCGACCTGCCGGTCGTGGCCGGCCTGGCCGGGCCGTCGACCGACGCCGCGGTCCGCCAGGCGAGGGACTTCAAGGCGGCCGGCGCCGACGCGCTGCTCGTCTTCCCGATCCCGGCCTACCTGAGCGAGCCGCTCGATGTCAGGGTCCCGGTCCGGTATCACGAGGCGATCGCCGACGTCGGGCTGCCGCTGATCCTGTTCCAGCTCCAGCCGGCCCTGGCCGGGCTCAACTTCGAGCCTGATACGCTCCGGGCGATGGCGGCGGTCGAGGGTGTGGTCGCCATCAAGGAGGCCTCCTTCGACGCCCGACGGTTCGTCGATACCGCGCGGCTGATCGCCGACCTGCCGCGGCCGATCACGCTCCTGACCGGCAACGACAACTTCATCCTCGAGTCGTTCATGCTCGGCGCGACAGGGGCGCTGATCGGGTTCGGGGCCGTCATGACCCGCGAGCAGGTCGACATGATCCGCGCCTGGCAGGACGGCCGGATCGACGACGCGATGGCGCTCGGACGGCGGGTCCAGCGGCTGGCCGACGTCGTCTTCGCCGCGCCCGTCGGCGACTATCGGGTCCGGCTCAAGGAGTGCCTGCGGATCCTGGGTGTGCTCGAGGCGGCTCACGTCCGCCGGCCGCTGATGCCGCTCGGCGACGCGGAGCGGGCGCACCTGACGGTCGTCCTCGCCGAGGTCGGCCTGCTCGAGGATGTTGCGGCCCCCGCGTCGCGATAGAGAACCTTTGCTGTACGCTGTCGAGCGACGGCTCCGGACCGCAGTCTGGCCCGGGATCCACGTCCGCGAGGCCCGCCTTCGGAGGGAATCAGCCTTGGCGACCGAACCCGCAGATGTCCTGATCGTCGGCGCCGGGGCGTCCGGCGGTGTCGTGGCCCTCCGGCTGGCGGAGGCGGGGCTGTCCGTCGTCTGTCTCGAACAGGGCGGCTGGCTCGATCGCGCGGACTACCCTGGCAACAAGCTGGACTGGGAGCTGAAGGCGCGCAAGGACTGGGCGACCAGCCCGAACATCCGCGGACTCGCTCAGGACTACCCGATCGTCGAGGACGACAGCCCGGTCTCGCCGCTCATGTACAACGCGGTCGGCGGCTCCACGATCATCTTTGCGGGCGCCTGGCCACGGGCCCTCCCATCCGACTTCCGGGTCCGCTCGCTCGATGGCGTCGCCGACGACTGGCCGATCGACTACTTCGAACTGCTTCCGTACTTCTACCGGACGGACCGGCAGTTCGGCGTGTCCGGCCTGCCGGGCGACCCAGCCTATCCGCCCGATGCCGAGGACGCACCGATGCCGCCGCTTCCGATCGGGTCGGCTGGGCTCAGGGTCGCGCGCGGCATGACCACGTTGGGCTGGCACTGGTGGCCGGAGTTCAACTCGATCAACTCGGTCGCCTACGACGGTCGCCGGCCGTGCGTCCAGCGCAGCACCTGCCAGTCGGGCTGCAATGAGGGCGCCAAGGCGTCGACCGACCTGACCCACTGGCCGAAGGCGATCGCCCTGGGCGCGCGGCTTGTGACGGGTGCGCGAGTCCGTCGCATCGAGACCGACGCGCGCGGTCTCGCGACGGGGGCCACGTGGATCGACACCGATGGCGGCGAACACCTCGAGCGGGCACGCGTGGTGGTCGTCGCGGCGAACGCGATCGGCACGCCCCGGCTGTTGTTGAACTCGTCGAGCCCTGCCCACCCGGATGGGCTGGCGAATTCGTCCGGTCTGGTCGGGAAGCGGCTGATGATGCATCCCTTCGCCAATGTCGCCGGCCTGTTCGAGGAGCCGCTGATGAGCTGGGCCGGCCAGTTCGGCGACCTCATCGAGTCGCTCGAGTTCTACGAGACCGACGAGCGGCGTGGCTTCGTCCGTGGAGCCCGCTGGGGATTGGCCCCGACTGGCGGACCGATCAACACGGCCCTCCCCAGCCGGGCCGGCGAGCAGGCGTGGGGCACGGGTCACCACGAGCACGTCCGGACGCATCTCGGACATGGCGCCAACTGGGGCCTCTTCGCCGAGGACCTGCCGGACGAGGCGAACCGGGTGACCCTCTCCACGACCGTCACCGACTCGTCGGGCATCCCGGCGCCCGAGGTCCATTACTCGATGGCCGACAACGCGCGGCGGATGCTCGACTTCCACATCGAGCGCGCGACGGAGTCGATGGAGGCGGCGGGCGCCTACAAGATCGAGGTCGACCGGTTGATGCGGTATTCCGGGTGGCATCTTCTGGGCACGGCCCGGATGGGGAACGACCCGACGACGTCGGTCCTCGACCGCTGGAACCGTGCGCACGATGTCGCGAACCTGTACGTCGTGGACGGCTCGTGCTTCGTTACCTCGACCGGCGTGAACCCGACCTCGACGATCGTGTCGATCGCTCTGCGGGCCGCCGACCACATGATCGAGACCCGCTTCGAGCAGCAGGTGCCGGTGTGACCGCCGGGCCGACCGACCCCGCTGCGACCGCCGACGTCGGGAGCCTCGACGCCGCCGAGCGGACGACGTTGACGGCGGTCGCCGATCGGCTCATCCCTGAGGCGGACGGGATGCCGTCCGCAGCCGAGGTCGTCGGCGACGACCGGCTCAGGTTCGTGCTGAAGGCCCGACCCGACCTGCTTGGGCCGCTCCGCGCGGCACTCCGGCCGGGGCTGGGCTCGGACGTCCAGGCGCGCCTCGACGCCCTCGGGCGCGACGAGCCGTCGAGCCTCGGTGCACTCCAGCTCGTCATCGTCGCCGGCTACTACACGGATGGCGACGTGCGGGAACGGATCGGCTATCCCGGCCAGGTCGCGCTGCCCCTCCGCTCGTGGGAGGTCCCGGCCTACATCGATGAAGGCCTGATCGATGCCGTGCTCGCGCGCGGCCCGGTCTGGCGCGACCCGGTGACCGGCACACGAGCAGTCGTCGTCGACGCACCGAGGACATATGCGGAGCGATTCGCCGCCCCGCCCGAAGGAGACAGCGATGGCCACCACGGCACCTGAGACCACGCACGCCGGTTGGCTGGACGCGTTCCTCGCCGACTGGCGACCCGGCACGGGCGAGACACGCGAGACGCGCGAACCCGCGACCGGGCGACCGCTGCTGACCCTGCCGCAGTCCACGCCCGAGGATGTCGCGCGGGCCGCGGCTGCGGCCGCGGCCGCGCAACCGGCCTGGGCCGAGACCAGCTACGCCGAGCGGGCCGCGGTGCTCCGCCGCGCCGCCGAGATCTACGAAACACATCGCCCCGAGTTCGGGACGTGGACCCAGCGCGAGACGGGCGCGGTCCACGGCAAGATGCACCACGAGCAGAACTTCGCCGCGGGCGAGATCAATGCCGCGGCGACGATGCCGTTCCAGTCGTACGGCCAGCTCGTCCCGAGCGTCGTCCCGGGGCGGCTGTCGATGTTGCGCCGTGTGCCGGCCGGCGTCATCGGCGCGATCACGCCCTGGAACTCACCGACCGTTCTCGGGATGCGGGTCGTGGCGCCGGCACTGGCACTCGGCAACGCCGTCATCATCAAGCCGGATCCCCAGACCGCGGTCTGCGGCGGCGCGGTGTTCGAGGCCGTGTTCCGCGAGGCCGGGCTGCCCGAGGGGCTGCTCCACATCGTCCTCGGCGGCGCGGACGTGGGCGAGGCGATCGTCACCGACTCGAACGTCAACCGGGTGTCGTTCACCGGCTCGACCGCGGCGGGGCGGCGGGTCGGAACGCTCGCCGGCCAGCTGCTCAAGCGCGTCAGCCTCGAGCTCGGTGGCAACAACGCCTTCGTCGTGCTCGACGATGCGGATCTCGAGGCGGCAGCGTCGGCAGGAGCGTTCGCCTCGTTCCAGTTCCAGGGCCAGGTGTGCTTCGCGACCGGCCGCCACATCGTCCATCGCAGCATCGCGGCGGCCTACGTCGACCTGCTGTCCGAGAAGGCAGCCCGGATCCGCCTCGGCGACCCGTACCGCGAGGACGTGGACCTCGGCCCGATCGTCAACCAGAAGCAGCTCGAACGGGTGGACGGGATCGTTCGCCGCTCGGTCGACGCCGGCGCCACGGTCGTCGCGGGCGGCACGCACGAGGGCCTGTTCTACCGTCCGACCGTGCTGACCGACGTCACCGCCGACCATGCCGCCTGGCGCGAGGAGATCTTCGGCCCGGTGGCGCCGGTCGTGACATTCGACACCGACGACGAGGCGCTCGCGCTCGCCAACGACAGCGAGTACGGGCTGACCGGCGCCGTCTATTCGAACTCGATCTCGCGCGGCCTCGCACTCGCACAGCGATTCCGCGCGGGTATGGTCCACGTCAATGACCAGACCGTGAATGACGAGGCGACGATCCCGTTCGGTGGCATGGGCGCATCCGGCAACGGCGCGCGGTTCGGTGGGCCGGCCAACTGGGATGAGTTCACCGAGTGGCAGTGGGTCACCGTGCGTGAGGATCCGCGCTCGTACCCATACCCGTACTGAGCCGGGGAGCGCGTCGCTGATGGCATCGATCACGGAGGTCGCGCGGCTCGCAGGCGTGTCCGCCGCGACGGCGTCACGCGTCGTGTCGGCGTCGGATTACCCGGTCAGCGCGGCAACCCGCGAGCGCGTCCTCGAGGCGGCCCGGACGCTCGACTACGTGCCGAACGCGCTGGCTCGCGGGCTCCTCAAGAGCCGGGTCCCGGTGGTCGCGGTCATCGTCCACGACATCACCGACCCGTACTTCGCCGAGATCGTCCGGGGCGTGGAGGACGCGGCCTCGGTCGCCGGGTTCCTGGTGATCACCTGCAGCTCCGAGCGCGACGCCGAGCGCGAGCGCTCGTATGTCCGGCTGCTCCGGTCGATCCGCGCGGCCGCGGTCGTCTTCGCCGGCAGTGGGCTCGACGACCCGGTCGTCAGCGAGGAGATCGATCGTCACCTGGCGGCGATGCAGGCCGATGGCGCGGCGATCGTCCATCTCTCGCCGCATGCACGCGGCGAGCCCGACGTCGGCGTCGACAACGCCGCCGGGATCGCGGCGATGGTCGAAGCTCTCGTCGGCCTGGGTCACCGCCGGATCGCATTCCTGGCCGGACCGCGATCGCTCTTCGTCGCGCGAGCCCGCCTGGCGGGGTACAAGCGCGGGCTGGACGAGGCGGGCATCGTGTACGACGAGCGGCTCGTCGTGCGGACCAGCTTCGACGCGGATGGCGGCGCCCTCGGCGTCGAGACGCTGCTGGCAGCGGGCATCCCATTCACGGCCGTCTGTTGCGCCAACGACCTGCTTGCCCTCGGTGCCCTCGGGCGGCTGGCGGGTCTCGGGATCGCGGTCCCGGGGGCCGTCTCGGTGGCCGGTTTCGACGACATCTCGACCGCCGGGCTGACAGCCCCGAGCCTGTCCACCGTGCGGTTGCCACTGCGCGAGATGGGCCGGCGTGGGTTCGAACATGCCACCGGTGTCCTCGCCGGGGGTGAGCCCGTCCGCAAGGTCCTTCCGACCGAGGTCGTCCTCCGCGACTCGACCGCGGCTCCGGCCCGACCGGTCGCGGCAGCCTGATGACCGGCGCCCTGGCGGGTCGGGTCGTGCTCGTCACCGGGAGCAGTCGCGGTATCGGCGCCGAGGTTGCCGCCAAGGCGGCCGCCGAGGGGGCCCTGGTCGCGGTCCACTACAACCGCTCGGCCGACGCCGCTCGCGAGACCCTGGAGCGCGTCCGGGCGGCCGGTGCCGAGGCCGAGGCGTTCGCCGCCGACATCCGCGACGGAGCGCAGGCGGCCGGACTCGTCGAGCGGGTGATCGGCCATTTCGGGCAGGTGGACGGCCTCGTCAACAACGCCGGGCTCACCCTCGTCGGGCCGTTCCTCGAGACTGCGCCGGCCGATTGGGACGCGGTCATCGCGACCGATCTGACGGCCGCATTCCACACCTGCCGTGCCGTCCTCCCATCGATGGTCGAGCGGGGCAGCGGCAGCATCGTCAACATCGCCTCGCGACTAGGGCAGATCGGTGTCGCCGAGACGGCCGCCTACTCGGCGGCGAAGGCCGGGCTGATCGGGCTGACCCGGTCGCTGGCGCGCGAGTTCGGGCCGCATGGGATCCGGGTCAACGCGGTCGCTCCCGGCGTCACCGTGACCGACATGACGACCGACCTCGTGGACAGCGAGGAGGGCCGGCGCCGGCTCCGTGACATGGCGCTCGGGCGGTTCGGCCGGGCCGACGAGGTCGCCGAGGCGGTCATCTTCCTGCTCTCGGACGCATCGAGCCTGTTCCTCGGGCAGACGCTCAACCCGAATGCCGGTGGATACATGCCATGACCAGGATCGTGGATGTCCGCGACGCCGTGGGTCTCGTTCGCGACGGCAGCACCCTGCTGATCGGCGGCTCGGGGGCCGGCCACGCGGTCCCGCAGCGATTCATCGACGAGCTCGCCGCGGTCTTCACGGCCGACGGCCGGCCGCGTGATCTGACCACCGTCCGAATCGTGGGGATCGGCGACTTCGCCGACCGTGGTTTCTCGCAGCTCGGGCTGCCCGGGCTGATGCGCCGGACGATCGGCAGCAACATCGGCAACGAGCCGCGGCTCGGGGCGTTGGTCGAGGCCAACCAGATCGAGTCGTACTCGTTCCCGCAGGGAGTCCTGTCGCAGCTGACTCGCGAGATCGCCGCCGGCCGGCCGGGCCTTGTCACCCAGGTCGGGCTCGGCACGTACGTGGATCCCCGCCAGACCGGCGGCAGGCAGAACGCTGCCACCACCGAAGACCTCGTCGAGGTGGTCACCCTGCGCGGACGCGAATGGCTGCTCTACCACGCCTTTCCGATCGACGTGGCCATCATCCGGGGCACGACCGCCGACCAGGACGGCAACCTGACCATGGAGGGCGAGGCCGTCCAGGGCGAGATGCTGGCCATGGCGATGGCCGCACGAAACAGCGGGGGGATCGTCATCGCCCAGGTTCGCCAGCTCTCGACACGGGGCAGCCTGCCGATGCGCGACGTCAAGGTCCCTGGCGCGCTGATCGACTACGTCTTCGTCGATCCCGAGCAGTGGCAGACCTACATCACCCGCGACTCGCCGTACTACGCGGGCGCCCTCCGCAGGCCGGTGACCCCGGAGGCGCCGCTGCCACTCGATGTCCGCAAGATCATCGCCCGGCGCTCGCTCCTCGAGTTCCCGCGCGGCGCGATCTGTAATCTCGGCTTCGGGATCAGTCAGCTGATCGGCCGCGTCGCCTGGGAGGAGGGGATCACCGACCAGCTCGTCCTGACCGTCGAGCAGGGGATCTTCGGTGGCGTGCCGGTCGCAGGCAACGAGGGCGGCGCCGGGTTCAACTATCAGGCGATGATCGACCAGCCGAACATGTTCGACTTCTACGACGGCGGCGGGCTCGACATCGCCAGCCTCTCGTTCGCCGAGGTGGATGCCGACGGCAACGTCAACGTCCACGCCTTCGAGGGGCGGGTGCGCGGACCCGGCGGCTTCCCGAACATCAGCGCCCGGACCGGCAGGATCAACTTCGTCGGGACGCTCACCGCGCAGGGTCTCGAGATCGCCATCGATGGCGGCGTGCGGATCGTGCGAGAGGGGAGTCTCCACAAGTTCGTTCGCGAGGTTCGCCAGATCTCGTTCAATGGCCGGCTGGCGCGCGAGCGCGGGCAGCAGGTCCGCTACATCACGGACCGCGCGGTCTTCGCGCTGGCCGACGACGGCCTGGTCCTGATCGAGGTCGCGCCGGGCATCGACGTCGAGCGTGACGTGCTCGACCGGATGGACTTCCGACCGCGCGTCGCCGAGCAGGTCCGGGCGATGGACCAGCGGTTGTACGCGACGGGACCGATGGGCCTTGCCGCCGACTTCGCAGGCGCCTCGTGAGCGAGTCCGTCTCGCTCGAGCTCGGTCGCGTAGCGTATCTCGAGCTCGTCAACCCGCCGCTCAACCTCATCACCCGGGAGCTGCTCGAGGCGTTGGACGCCGCGCTTGCGACGCTTGCCGAGGCGTCCGCCGACGCCGTCAGGGTGGTGGTCGTCACCGGGAGCGGCGAGCGGGCCTTCTCCGCGGGCTCGCACGTCGGCGAATTCGAGTCGCAGCGGGGCCCCGCGGGGCGGGCGCGCCACGAGCTCGAGCAGCGTGTCGCACGGAACCTGGCAGAGCTTGCGATGCCGACCATCGCCGCGATCGAGGGCAACGCCCTGGGTGGCGGACTGGAGCTTGCCTTGTGCTGCGACATCCGGATCGCCTCGTCGCGCGCTCGACTCGGTCTGCCCGAAGTGCACCTGGCGGTCACGCCCGGGAGCGGCGGGACCCAGCGGTTGCCGCGGATCGTGGGGCTGGCACGGGCCAAGGAGCTGATCCTGACCGGCCGGATCATCGACGCGGACGAGGCGCTGCGGATCGGCCTGGTCAGCGAGGTCGTCCCGGCAGGCGAGGCCGTCGCACGCGCCACGTCGATCGCCGACGGGATCGCCGCCCGAGGTCCGCTGGCCGTGCGCGAGGCCAAGCGTCTGATCGACGCCGCCACGGAGCTCGACATCGACGCCGGCCTGGCGGCCGAGATCGACGCATCGGAACGCATCTTCGCGAGCGAGGACATGTTGGAGGGAGCGGCCGCCTTCTTCGGAAAGCGCGATCCCGAGTACCGCGGCCGATGAGGCTGCCTGACGTGAGGACGACCAGACGTGAGTGATATCGGCCGGTTCGGGGTCTTCCTGCCCTCATACGTCTGGGAGGGCGACGGCGCCGAGCGCGCCCGCGGGATCAAGGCGTTCGCGCGCGAGGTCGAGGATCTCGGCTTCGATTCGCTGTTCATCACCGATCACCTGCTCGTCGGCAAGCGGTTCTACTCGGTGAACTGGCTCGAACCGATCCTGTCGCTCGCCGTCGCGGCGGGTGTGACGGAGCGGGTCAGGCTTGGGACTTCGATCCTGATCATGCCGCTGCGCAACCCGGTCCTCCTCGCGAAAGAGCTCGCGACGCTCCAGTTCCTGTCCGACAACCGCGTCGTCCTCGGCGCCGGGGTCGGCTGGAACGAGGCCGAGTACGAGGCGGTGGGGGTCCGCAAGTCGGAGCGCGGCCGGCGGACCGACGAGATGCTGGACATCATGCTGCCGCTGCTCGAGGGTGAGACGGTGACCTACCACGGCCACTACTACTCGGTCGACGACGTCTTCATCGAGCCGCGAACGGGCCAGCGGCCGGCGTTCTGGGTGGGCGGCGGATCGCAGCTCGCGAACCTGAAGTCGCCCGACGTGCCCAAGTTCGTCGAGTCCGTGAAGGCCCGGACCCTCCGCGCCGACGGCTGGATCCCGCGCCCGACGTGCCCGCCACCGGACATCCGCCGCGACTGGGACGAACTCCAGGTCTTCTTTGGCGAGAACGGCCAGGACGCCCGCCAGCTTTCGGTCGCCCACGAGAACTTCCTGCATCTCGTGCTGACCAACGATCCTGCGAAGGCACGCGAGGAGCAGCACCGGGCGTTCCTGAAGGTGATGAGCGCGGAGCGCGGGCCTGACTACCTCGAGACGGTCTACCTGTTCGGGACGCCGGACGAGATCGTCGCATCGCTCCAGGCACGCGTCGATGCCGGGGTGGAGCAGTTCATCCTCCACACGATGACCCCCGATCCGCGGCAGCTCCACGACTGGGTGCGTGAGATCATCCCGAACGTCGTCTTCCCAACGACTGCCGGGCCGGCGCGCAAGCCGAACCGCGGCGCGGTGGCCGTCGCGTCGTGACCCGTCGGGTCGCCCTCCTCGGGAAGCCGCTGCGGAGACGGCACTCCGTCGTGATGCACAACGCCGCATTCGCCGCCGCGGGCATCGATGGGGAGTACGTGCTGGCGGAGATCGACGAATCGGACGTACCCGGGTCTGTCGTCGCCGCGCGTCACCCAGGATTCCTGGGGCTCGGCGTGACTGCGCCGTACAAGGCGCTCGTTGCGACCCTCGTCGACGAGGTCGAAGGCGACGCCCGCGCGATCGGCGCGGTCAACAACGTCGTGCGCACGGACGACGGGCGCCTCATCGGCTTCAACAGCGACGCTCCCGGGTTCCAGGTCGGTGTCGAGCTCGCGATGGGGCGGTCCCTCGCGGGGGCCGACGTCGTCGTGGTCGGGGCCGGCGGAGCCGCCCGCGCGGTCGTATTCACCGCGTTGAGCGCCGGTGCGCGGCGGGTGACGATCGCGAACCGGACGGTGGACTCGGCCGATGCCATCGCGGACCGGTTCCGCGGCGTCGGCGCGGGTGTGCTGACCAGCGTGCCACTCGACGGTGAAGCGGTCGTCGACGCGCTCCGCTTCGCCGACCTCGCGGTGAATGCGACCACGGTCGGGATGGTCGACCCGGGCACCGCCTTCCACGTCGAGCTTCTGCCCGCAGGCGCGACGGTCTTCGACCTCGTCTACGTCCCGGCCGAGACGCCGCTGCTTGCCGCGGCCCGGCAGCTTGGCCTGCGGGCTGCCAACGGCTCGGAGATGCTCATCGCCCAGGCCGCGGTCGCCTTCGAGCGCTGGACCGGGGTCGGCGGCATGGCCGACGTGATGCGGGCGGCCGTCGCGCCGCTCCTCGCCGACCCGACCGTCCGGGCTTGATCGCCATGCGTCTCGACACCCCCCGACCTGGCGCGATCTACACCATCGGGCTCAACTACCGCAGTCCTCGCGAACCCCGTCAGGCACGTCCGGAGCGACCCCTGGTCTATGGCAAGGCTGCCAGCTCGATCCTCGGGAATGGCGCGACGATCGCCTGGGATCGCACGTTGACCGACAACGTCGATGCCGAAGTGGAACTCGGCGTCGTGATCGGTTCCACGGCCCGGGATGTCTCGCCGCTCGACGTCGCCGGGATCATCCTCGGCTACACGATCGTCAACGACATCTCCTCGCGCGACGCATGGCTCGACGGTGACCAGTGGCTCCTCGGCAAGTCGATGCCCGGGTTCTGCCCGGCCGGCCCATGGATCGTGCCGGCCGCCGATCTCGACCCGACCAGCCTCCACCTGGGATGCGCCGTCAACGGCGAAGCGATCCAGGAAGGGACGACCGCCGACATGCGGTTCGGCATCGGCGAGATCGTGTCGTTCCTGAGCCGTCACATCGAGCTCCGGCCCGGCGACCTGATCGCCACGGGCACACCGCATCGACTGTCCACCCCGCCGGGCCCGGATCGCCGCCTCCGGCCCGGCGACGTCGTGACTTGCTGGATCGAGGGGATCGGCGAGCTCACGACACGAATCGCGTGACCCACCTGGAGGACCCGCCATGAAACCGCCGACCGTGTTCCTCGGAGAGATGACCAGCCCGGAGGTCGATGCATTCCTCGCGGCCGGCAACCGTACCGTGATCGTGCCGACCGGCTCGACCGAGCAGCACGGGCCGCACGGGCCGCTGCTGACCGACGTCCTGATCCCGCAGGAAGTGGCGCGTCGCGTCGCGCCGCGAGTCGGCGCCCTCGTCGCCCCGACCATCAACTACGCGCTGTCGTACCCGCACGCCGGGTTCACCGGCGTGGTCCAGATCCGCATCCCGACCTTCATGGCCCTGGTCGAGGACCTGTGCCTCTCGTTGGCCACGGTCGGCTTCGAGCGGATCGTCTTCCTCAACGGCCACTACGACAACACGTACGCGATCGCGTACGCCTGCGCGACCGCGGCCGATCGGCTGCCCGACGGCGTGCACGCGTTCCCGATCAACTACTGGGACGGCCTGACTCCGGACGAGGCGGCCGAGTACTTCGGCCCGACGAACGGGCTTCATGCGAACCGGGGCGAGACCTCGGCGGTGCTCGCGATCGACCCGCGGCTCGTGGACATGGAACGCGCCAACGTCGAGTTCCCGCCGTTTCCCGAGGTCGCCAGCCCGGCCGCGGTGCACACCGCATTCTTCTTTTCGGCGCCCGGCTCCGTCCATCGCGCGACGCATTCGGGCACGTGGGGCGATCCGCGCGGAGCGACCCCCGAATTCGGCGAGCGTTACCTGGAGGTCGCGGTCGCGTCGACCGTCCGGATGCTCGACGACATCGCTCGGACGTTCGAGGCGATGCCGCCGCGCTGACGGCCGCACCGCCGCCGGCGGCGCACGGCAGTCAATCTGCGTCAGCGTCGAACCAGGTGCCGCTCCGCATGACCCGGCGGACTCGGAGTTGCGAGTCGAGTTCGACCAGATCCGCTCGCTGGGCGACTG
>Ga0075026_100000131_pt1 | contig 25922 bp, 22 predicted proteins | sample Str012_2_FD_71392 | JGI IMG/M metagenome (GOLD analysis project Ga0075026, IMG submission 71392) | Freshwater sediment microbial communities in response to fracking from Pennsylvania, USA - Straight Creek_MetaG_SC_2012 | ecosystem: Environmental > Aquatic > Freshwater > Creek > Sediment... | reverse complement strand
GTTGTCGTGGGGCCGGTCGTTGTCGTCGTGGTCGTCGTGCCCGAGCCCGCGAAGGTGAGGGGCTGGATGAAGTAGGTCTTGTTCCCCGTCGGGCTCCCCGTGCCACTCGTACCCAGCTGGATCACCAGGTCGCAGACGCTCGTGCTGTCACACGTCAACGGGTTCGTCGGTCCGAACCCGTTGGTCGACAACCAGTTCACCGTGCCCGTTCCGGCCAGGAACGTGACGTTGCCGGTGGTCGTCGAACCGGGCGTGAGCCCGGCCGGACCGACCTGGTAGCTCGCGGAGATGCCGGTCAAGCTCCCGGAGGTGATTCCCGCGGCGAACACGCACCGGACGTCGTTCGAACTCGTCGCCGAGTTGTCGGTGCCGTCGTACCCGAACTGGATCGTGTTGTAGCTGGTGAAGCCGTGCTGGCAAATTCGGGCGGTGTAGCTCGTGAGCGTGAGCCCGCCGGTCGCGTCGACCTTGAACGTCACCTGCGATCCGGCACTGAGGTTGTCGACCGGCGTGGAGAAGCCGATGGTCGCGGTCGTCGTGGGAACCGGACCGATGGCCGCGTTGACCGCGGCAGGAGCCCACGTCACGTGGATGGCAACCGCGAGGATCGCGCACAGCGCGACCAGGGTGCCCGTGAACCTGCGGCGAATGCTGACGGCGGTCACCGAGTCTCCTCAGCGCGACGGGGTGCTACGGGAGCGAGATCTGCGACTCCGGATCTCGTGGTTGCGGCATCTGCACCGCGCCGTCATCGTACGAAGGAGCACCCCAATGACCGCCGTCAGCTTCACCAACAAGGGGTGAACTCTGGGGTAACGCCGATATGCCATCTGCCTCGGCACGCGCCAGTTCCGCCTTGGCAGCCTCGGCCGCACGCCTCCTCGCTTCGCGGCGCCGCACCAGTTGGGCCGCGACAACGAGCAGCAGCGGAACCATGAGCTCGAGCCCCCACGGCGTGTTGTGCGTGTGCACCGTGAACCTCACCGGTGCCGCCAGGCCGAAGATGGTCCCGGTGACGATGTAGCTCCCCCACGCGGGCGTTTCGAGCACGAACGGGATCGTGACCGTCTGGCTCGCTCCCGGCGCGAGCGTACCCGGCACCTCGGCGCTGATCGGCGCCCCCGAGGTGGCGTCGCGCCCGACCGCGCCCGCGACACGCAGTCCGCTGATCGGCTCGACGCCATGGTTCTTCAGCACCAGCACCAGCGTCCGGTCGGTCGGACCGGCAAACGGGGGTGCCCAGGAACGCGGCCACGACGCGTGCCCGCTCTCCACGCGCGCGGAGACGTCGAGTGAGTTCGGATCGATACCGCCCGAGGCATCGGGCAGCGCGGGACCCAGCGGTACACCGGAGATGCCGATCGGAGCCAGCTGCACGAGCCGGCTCGCACTCGTACTCACCCGGACGACGCACGGACAGTCGACGGGGGGCCGCATGACGGTGAGCGCGACCGACACCTTCTTGTCGGGCAGCGTGCTCGTCGACTCCGAGCTCGGCAGGTCGCAGTCCTGGGTCCCTCGGCGCGCACCGTTCCCGCACACGCTCACGGTCACGATGCCGATGGGCCAGTGGTCGAGGTCGACGAGGATCCGCTGCCCGAGGGCAACGTCGGTGGCGGGCGTCACCTGCACCGTCGGCGTCGCGGGTGTGCCCGACGCGCTGGGCGCGCCCGCGACCACACCGGCCACGCCGATGACCGCGGCGAAGGCGACGACGAGAACTCGGTGACCGGGGTGGGGGCCCTCGGGAGTCACGAAGCGGCCGCGGGGTTGCCGCGGCCGCCGTAGGAACGAGCGACGGGATCCGGGATCCGGGGCTGATTGGTCGGTGCGCCAGGCGCAGGCGGAGTGGGCCTGGCGCGCTCGGTGCCACTCGTCGGTGGAGCGGCGCGAGGGTGCGACCGTTGCCAGCGTCGGCGGAGCCGCCAGAGCAGCACCGCCAGGAGGAGCAGCAGGATCACGGTCCACGGGATTGCCCACGAGTTCGTCGTCGAGGTCGTCGACGACGGTAGCTCAGTGCCTGAAACTCCGGCCTGCGCGGCGAAGGGCGTGATCTTCACGTCGGTACCGACCCGCAAGGTTGCCGGGATCCCGGTGAACTTCTGATGGACCGTGAAGTGGTTCTTGGGGAGGAGTTCGGGCAGGTCGCGCAGCTTGCGCGAGGCCACCTCGCGCCCGACCAGGTCGTGCACGGTGATCACCTGGTGCGCGCCGAGACGCACGTTGCCCGGGTTGTTGAGCGTGTAGGTCACCTCGAGTGTGCCGTCGAGGGGGTTGAAGGTGCCCTTGTAGTCGCTGCTGAGGTTCTCGACCGTGATCGACGGGTTCACCGGTCCTTGCACCCGGAGGTACAACCGGGAGCCCGTCCGACGGTCGACGGTGACTCGGTTGCCGTTCGGGTCGATGGTGTCGGTGGGCACCGACGCGACGATGCCCGCGGTGTGGTCGCCCGGCGTTGCGTCCTTCGGCACCGTCACCGTGAACGGAAGGTCGACGCGCTCTTTCGGCGCCACGTCGACGATGCCGGTCTTGAGCTGCACCCAGGAACCGACGTCGGTCGGCTTGTGGTCGCTCGGCAGGAGCGTGAAGTCACCGGTGCCGTTGTTGAAGGCATCGGTCGCGTAGACGTGGAAGGTGAGTGGCACGTCGCTGTAGTTCCACAGCGACACCGAGTCCTGCTGCACCGCGCCGGGTGCGACGTTGTAGGTGAGCGCGGTGCGCGTGCCGGGCTGCGTGGGATCCGAGCCCGTCGGTGAAAGTGCCCAGCTCTCGAGGAACTGTCCGCTCCCGGGTGGCGGGTTCCCGACCGGGCCGTTGTCGGCGGCGAGGGCCACGGGCATGCCCGCGAGCGTGGTCAGCGCGAAGACGAAGAACGCCAGGACGAGACGGCGGCCGGCGAGGGAGAGAGAGCGCAACCCGGGATTCCTTGGTGTCAAGCCGAATGCGGGGCAGGGAGCATGCGCTCCCCACCCCGCACCGGCGGGAGTGATGTGATCCGACCGATGCCGGATCTCCTGGCGAGATTACCTAGATCGCCGTGAGCGTCAAGGTCGCCTGGTAGTGGCCCGAGTGGATCTGGCGAGGGATCCACAGCAGGAGGTTGGCGTCGAGCTGGGCGAGACCGAGGCCGTGCCCTTGGCCCGCCGATGCCAGCGTGGCGCCCGGAACGGTGCCCGGAGCCGAGCTGTCGGCGCTCGTCGTGGTACCCGAACCCAGCGCGAAGGTCCCCGGCGCCACCGACGGCCCCGCGGCGGGGGTCATCGTGTACGGGCCGTCGGGGGTGTTCACCGGCTGCGAGAAGGCGTGCACACCCTGAGGCGTCCAGCCGAGGTCGTCACCGGAGAAGCACTGCGTGCCGGGAGTACCGCTGACACCGCAGAACTGGCTCACCTGGCCGGTCGCGGACCAGCCGGGGTCGTTGTCGCGGGTGTCGACCATCATCACCTGACGCATCTGGCCCTGGGCCTCGAAGTACTGGCCACGGTTGGGACCGTTCTCGATCAGGTGCGCCGGCGTCGGGCCGATGGTCCAGATGCGGAGGGTGAGACCCGCCGACTGGTCCATGGCCGGAGCCGAGATGTCGGCCGACGCGCCGCCCGCCAACACCGCGGTGATGTGCGAGCCGCCGGGGATCTGGTAGCCCTCGATCTCGTTGTTCACCACGAGCTCACCGTGAGCCTGCGGCGTGATCGTGTTCCCGGCAATGGTGCCGAAGTTCACGGTCGTGCCAACGATGTTGAGATCACCACCGACGAAGGAACCGTTCACCGCGTTGGTGAGCGTGACCTGCGCGGCGCTGACGATGGTGGCGATGCGGGTGCCGGCCGGAATGCCGGTCCCGGTGACCAACTGGTTGAGGTCGTTGGTGACGAAGGTCGCCGACGCCGACTCGACCGTGTTGGTTCCGTGGGTCACGAGGTCGTGGGTCGTGCGCGCGTTCGAGGTGATCGCGTCCGTCAGCAGACCCGACGGGCGGGGACCACTGAGCGTCAGCGAGCACAGGGTGTTGGGGATGGCGTTCGGGACGTAGTTCCCGTTGTTGTTGCTCGGGTCGAAGCGACCGAGCAGGTCCTGCGGGCTCCCCGAGCAGTACTGGCTGATCACCAGCACACCCTGGGGGCGATCGACGTTGATCTGCTGACGGATCAGCGCGCCGTTGGGCGTGCCGGTCGTCGAGGAGGCCGTCGTCGTACCGCCGGGCACGTTGGCGCTCACCGAGAAGGTGTACGTCGTGCCGTTGGTGAGACCGGTCACCAGGATGCTGGTGGTCGGTGCGGTCACCACCGGGCAGGTACCGCCGGAGCAGTTTCCGCCGCCCGGGGCGGGTGACACCGCCACGTTGTAGCCGGTCGCGCCACCCACTGCGGCCCAGGAGAACAGCACCTGGCCGTCACCGGGGGCAGTGGTGAGACCAGTCGGCCCCGAGAGCGATGGCGTTGCCGTCGCAGTGTTCGACACCGGACCCGTACCCGCCGCATTGATCGCCTGCACGGTGAAGCTGTACAAGGTGAAGTTGGTCAGGTTCGGGACGGTGAAGCCCGGGCTGCCGCTGCCGGTGAGGCAGGTACCCGTGGAGCAGGGGCCGCTCGCCGGGTTCGGCGAGACGTTCACCCGGTAGTTGGTGAAGGGCGAGCCGGTGCCGGGAGCGGTCCAGTTCAACGACACCTGACCGTTGCCCGCGGTGGCCCCGAGGGCCGTCGGGGCGGTGGGCACGGCGGCGAACTGGATGGGTTGGATGAAGTAGGTCTTGGGCGATGCCGCACCGGCACCACTCGTACCGACCTCGAACACGACGTCACAGAGGTTCGTGCTGTTGCAGGTCAGCGGCGTCGTAGGCGCGATGCCGTTGTTCGACAACCAGTTCACCGTGCCGGTACCCACGTTGATGGTGCGGTTGCCGGTGGTCGTGGAACCGGCTGAGAGACCCTGGGGGCCGTCCTTGTAGCCGGCGCTCGCGCCGGTCAGGCTCCCACTGGTGATCCCCGCCGCGTACACGCACCGTACGTCGTTGGCCGTCGTGGTGGAGTTGTCCGTGCCGTTGAAGCCGAACTGCACCGAGTTGTACGACGTGAAGCGGTTGAGGTCAGGGTCGGCGGCGTAGGCGTGCTGGCAGATGTGCGCCTCGATGCTCGTGAGCGACGCACCGCTGGCACTGTTGACTTGGTAGGTGATCGGGGAGCCGTTGACCAGGCCGGTCACCGGCGTCGAGAAGCTGATGCTGACGCTGCCACCGCCGGACGGTGCGGGTACCGGGCCGAGCAGGTTCGTGGGGTTGGCACCGGCGGGCGTTGCCGCCAGGGCCACCACGACCATGCTCGCCAGTACCAGCAGGGTGGCGAGCACCCTCCGGCCGACGTGCAGCGGGTTGAGACGTGACACGTGTCCTCCTTGGAGGTCGTCGAGGTTTGGCTGTCGTTGCTCGAGGCTCCCGGGTCCGGCGGGGGCGCCGGACCCGGGGATACCTCGAGTTGTCAGGTGTCGCTGCTGTCAGCCGCTACTTCTTCACGCAGGTGACGTTGGTGTTTCCACCCACTCCACCGTTCTGCGAGGCCAGCGGGATGAACCCGTTCGTCTTGATCGTCGAGTTGTCGCCGCCGTTGCACAGCGCGCTCTTGGCGCCACCGGGAACGTCGTCGAAGCCGACCATGCCCCGCACCGTGGTGTAGAGCGGTGAAGTGCTGTCGATGACGTTGTAGACGAAGCGCGCGCCCGGGTAAGGAGCGAACGCACCGGAGGTGGCGTTGACGTTGCCCTGGCTCACCGCCGTGAAGCCCACTGCGAATGCCTGCGAGGCAATCGTGAACTTCGCCGCCGGGCTCACCGTGGCGTTGACGCCGACGCTGACCGCGGTGATCTTCGTACCTGGGAACAGACCCGGGCCATCGATCGTCTTGCCGATGTCGCTGTTCTGGAAGTTACCGGTGACCGTTGGGCTCGTTGCAGTGCTGCCGCCGGTGTAGTTCGTCACCTGGCCCGTGAACGTGGCCGTGGTGGCCACTGCCGATCCTGCACCAATCGCGGGCGCCGAGAGCGTCGCGACCGTCGGGCTCGACACGCTCTTGATGGTGAGGCCGGTGAGATTGCCGTTCACCGACAGTGCAGCGCCGACATCACCGGCGGTGAATGCGTCAGAGCCGCTTCCCGTCACCGTGATCTTCGTGCGGTTGTCGATGGTCGTCGCCGCCGTGCCTGCCGCCGTGGCACCGACGCTCAGGCGCACGGTGTTGGGGTCGATGACAGTGGCGATCGTGGCACCCGAGGTCAGGTTGCCGTTACCCGTCAGCTTTGCGCCGGCGTCGGCCAATGTTGCGAACGAGTTCGTCGCTCCGGCGTCGGTCACGACGACCGAACCCACAATCGCCGACACGGAGGCCGTGGCGGTGGCGGGCTGGGAGATGGTCGCCGAGGTGGTGCTGGCGACCGCGGTGATCGTGGAACCGACGGGAATGCCGGCGCCGCTGATGGTCGCACCCACGTCGCTGTTGTTGCCGCTCGCCACGAACGAACCGCCGGGGTCGGTGACCGCACGGCTGTTCGTTGTCGTTCCGAGGCTGGCGATCGTACGCGTGGTGCTCGCCAGGTTCAGTGACCGCGTGGCGTACGACGTGATGTTGATGCTCCGGCTACCGCTGGCGTTGCCAACGACCGATGCATCGTTGAGCGACCAGGAAGTACCGGTCCACCGCACCATGGAGACCGGCGCGCTGGCGACCGAGCCCTGCTGCACGATCAACTGTCCGGGCCGTGCGCCGCCCCGGTTGTCGACGGTGGGGTCGAGCGAGTTGCCGGCCTGGAAGCTCCACTTGCCCGACGAGTACGGCATGATCGCCTCGGCGTACGCGTTGTTGCTGAACGGTGCGTTGGTGCCGCTCAGGTTGTTGCCGTTGAGCAGGTCGGTCGACTGATTCTCCTGCTGCTGGATGATCGGGGTGCAGCCCGTGGTCTGGCCGGTGCTACCCGGCGCATTCAGGGCGGAAATCGAGGAGACGCCGAGGATGTTGGAGAGGAAGAAGCTCAACGTGCCCGAGCCGTTCTGCGGCAGCACCCGGGTGATGTGCCCCGGCGTACCACCCACTGCCGACCAGTCCGTGATCGCGCAGGTGTAGATCTGCTGGATCTGGGCCTGCGTGAGCGAGGCAGGCGCGTTCGGGCTCGTGGTGGCCCAGGTGACGCCATCGATCGCGTACGCGTAGTACTCGAACGTCGTCGGGTCACAGTTCGAGGTCACCGAGTTGGCGCCGCTGCAGTCGGCACGACGGCCACCCGAGGAGCGGGCGATGTCGACGCAACCACCGGTGGCGTTGGCGATGCCGGTGTACGCGGACGAGTCGGGACCGGGGGGACCCGCCGTCTTGCCCACGCTGAAGCGCAGGGCGTCGCGGCCTTCACCCGAACCGTCAGGGGCGGGCGTCTCACCGACACCGATGCCGGCGTTGCCCTGCTTCAAGTGGTAGGTGACGCCGTTGCAGAAGTCGTCGGCGGGAACGGTGAGCGGGGTCGCTTGGAAGTTCCCCGCCTTGACGTTGGTGGCCGAAAGTCCGTCGTTGGTGATGATGGCCTGCACGAGGTCTTGGGTCGTGTCCGACCCGGCGACCGCGACGACGTTGGTCAAGGCGGTGGCAGGTGGCGCGGCGACAGCGAGCGAATACGTCGCTGCTGCTAGCGCCACCAGGCCCGCACCCAGAGCCCGCCGAAATCGAAAACGGCTCACGTGGTAGGTCCTTTCGTTGCTCCGTCGAGGCGCCATACGCGTCGCCCCGGCCGACCCTCGGCCCGCAACCTCATGCTGGAGGATCGCCGCGCCAACGAAACAGGCCCAGAGGCGTGAAACGTTGGCGAACAAACCCCAAACTCGGAATTGGGCTGACGTGCCGCGGATCGCGACTCGTCGTCCTCAGGCCGGAGGCCCGCCCTTGCCGAAGCGACGCTGCAGCCCCATGACGACGGGCGGGAGCGCGAGGAGCGCGACGAACGCGAGCAGGGGAAGCGACGACGGCGACGGTGGGATCGGCCGGTTGTAGGCGACCGGCAACGCGTCGCGGAAGGTCGAACTGCCGCCGCCTGCCGACTTCGTCGCCGCGCCACTCTTCCCCGCGGCGGCTCCTGAGGCCGCACCCGCCGCGGCGGCGGATCCCGTGCCTGCTGTCGCACTACCGCTTGCCGCGCTCCCACCCTGGGCCGCGTCGGTCCCACCCGCGCCGGAGCCACCCGATGCGGCGCCCCCGCCACCGATCGAGGTGACGTTGGCCAAGGGGTCGGGTGGGCTCGAAGAGCCGCTGCCGAGCGAACCCGCGAACCTGGGATTCGCGCAGTTCGCCGCGCTCAACTGTTCGGGCGCTCCGCCTTTCAGGCGCGCGACCGAGTTCACGATCTCCTGCGACAGGTTCGGAGGCAGCGGTGAGTAGCCGATCCTCGCCATGTTCACCTGGCCCTCGCACGCGATGTAGCGCATCCACGGCGTCAACGTGTCGGCGATGCCACCGTTGCTGTAGGGGCCTTTACACGTCGGGCGGTCGCCGACCGGCGCGCACTGCGTGACCATGTAGCTGTAGGCCGAAAGGGGATACGCGTCGGGGTTGGGGCTGTTGTAGACGCCCGAGAGCTCCTGACTGAGGTCGGGCCGCAGGGTCGCCGACTCGAGCGCGGCGGAGATGTTCTGCGCGTACGGCTGCTGCCAGTTGCCGGCCGCGTTCTGCACCCACGCGGCGGGCGCGCCGTAGGTCTTGGCGTAGCCGAACTCGTCGTACGCGATCGCCCATTTGCCCTGGTCGCTCGCGGTGTACTGCGCGATCTGGTCGGAACCAGTCAGTGCGAGCGTGCGCGGCGCGAATCGCGGCGAGCTGTCGAGCTGGATGATCCGCACCTGCGTCGGCAATTGATTGGACGCGGCCCATGGGCTGAACACGTCGGGCGCAACGTTCTGCACGAAGTCGTAGAACAGCGCGGTGGTTCCCGATTGCCCGGCGCGGTACACGACGGTGATGGGCTGATCCGGCAAGAGCAGGCCCTTGTTGTCGTCGCTGATCGCCTGATCCGACCACTTGCTGATCTGGCCGGTGAAGATCCGAGCGATGGTGCGGCGCGACAAGTGAAGATAGTCGACCTTGCGCCCAGCGCGATCGTCGACGTTGTACATCACCGCGATGGCACCAGCGACGTCGGGCACGTACTGGTAGCCGCGTCCGACATCCGCCGACCCGCCGAGCGCGGTGAACTCTGCCTCGGTACCGGCGAAGTCGGTGAGGCCATTGGAGAACGAGGTGAGACCGTCGGGTGAACCCGTGGGGAGATAGTTCACTGAGAGCCCGCTCGACTGCGCGTCGGCGACCCATTGCTGCATGGCGAGCGCGACGTAGGTGGAGCCCGACCCATTGATCTTCGACGGCGCCGCCGCAGCCGGTGACGCGACGCGTATCACCAACAGCGCCGCGAGGATCACCACGAACGCGACCGCGCCAGCCGAGGTTCGCTTCGAGGTTCGTGAGTGAGCCATCAGCCGAACTGCCCCGTGACGTAATCGTAAGTGCGCGGATCGTCGGGCGCACTGAAGATCTTCTCGGTGGGTCCTTGCTCGACCACGTAGCCCGGTTCGTTCTCGGCGGCGAGGAAGAACGCGCACTTGTCGGAGACGCGGTGCGCTTGTTGCATGTTATGAGTCACGATCACGACGGTGACGTCGCCCCGGAGCTCGTCGATCGTCTCCTCCACGCGCCGAGTCGAGGTGGGGTCGAGCGCGGAACACGGCTCGTCCATGAGCAACACGTTCGGCATCACCGCGAGCGAGCGCGCGATGCACAGTCGTTGCTGCTGACCCCCCGAGAGACCGCCACCCGGTTCGTTGAGTCGATCCCTCACCTCGCGCCACAACCCGGCGCGGAGGAGTGACCGCTCGACCAGCGCGTCCTTGTCGTTGCACTTGATGCGTGAGAGCTTGAGCCCCGAGAGCACGTTCTCGCGGATGGTCATCGCCGGGAACGGGTTGGGCTTCTGGAACACCATCCCGATGCGCATGCGTACTTCTTGCGCGCGCATCCCGCGGTCGTAGATGTCGGTGCCGTCGAGCAGGATCTGACCGTCGAGCTGCGCGCCCGGCACCAGTTCGTGCATGCGGTTCAGCAACCGCAGGAAGGTCGACTTCCCACATCCCGACGGACCGATCAGCGCGGTCACGTGACCGGCTTGCATGACGAGGTCGACGCCCTCGAGCACGAGCCGATCACCGAACCACGCGCACGCGTCGCGTGCTTCGAGGGTCGCGGCACCGGGCGGCGGGCCGCCCACGAGCTGGACCGCGGGCGGTGCGGGTGCGGCCGCGGGTTCCGGCTCCGGGATGACGTTCATCGGTACCGTCGGATCCGGGATCCCCGCGAACAGGGGATCCGGCGCCTGCGTGGAGGTGTCGGTCATGTCGCGGAGGCTTCCTGGAGATACGAACGGACAGCCGACCGGCGCCGCTTGCGCCGGCTGCGATCGCGGCCGACGAACCGGGCGAGCATGAACAAACCGAGCACGAGAACCATGAGCACCAGCGCGCCGGCAAACCCTCGATCGACGGCCGACGCGTCGGGCTTCCTGATGTTGCGGTAGACGAAGAGGGGGAGGGCTTCTTGTGCACCGTTGAACGGGTTGGAGTTCATGAGGTCGTAGCCGAACGCGGTGAAGAGCAGCGGTGCGGTCTCCCCCACCGCGCGTGCGATCCCGAGCACGACGGCCGTGGTCATGCCCGTGCGCGCGGTGGGCAGCACGACCGACCACACCGTGCGCGCTCGTGACGACCCCATGGCCAGGCTGGCCTCGCGCAGACCGTCGGGCACGAGCCGCAGCACCACCTCGACCGTGCGGGTGATGGTCGGCAACATGATGAGCGCCAGCGCCAGGCTGGCCATGAAGCCGTTGAAGCTGAAGAGCGGGATCTTCTTCGCGTAGGGCAACACGAAGACGGCGTAGATGAAGAGGCCGGCCACGATCGACGGCAGGCCGCTCATCGCGTCGACGACGATCCGCACCGGCCTCCGCCACCGGCTGCGCGACTCGTTGAGGAAGATCGCCGCGAGCAACCCCAGCGGCAAAGACCACATCAACGCCAGCCCCACTTGTTGCAGCGTGCCGACGATCGCGTGCGACGCACCACCGGCAGACGCAGGCATCACCGGCGTGATGCCGCGCTGGTCCCTCACGAAGAAGTGCGCACTCAGCGCGGACCAGCCGCGGGTGACGACGAAGGTGATCAGCCAGAGCAGCGGAATGAGAATGACGAACGCGCTGACCATGACCACCGCGGTTGCGACCCGGTCGCTGGCCGCGGTGCTCCCGAGTCGGTCGGCGGTGACGATCCACAGCAACGTCAGGAAGGTCGCGAACACTGCCACCCCGAAGCCCAGCCAGCCGATGCCGTCGGTCAGCACCCCGAACACCAACCACGTGAGACAGATTGCGCTGAGCAAGCTCCCGATCATCGTCATGATGTCGGTACCGGTGAGCTCACGTGGACGCCGCGGCGTACGAACGCGGGGCGTTCGTGGCGCGGGCGCAAACGAGTTCCCGTTGGTCTGCGCACCGCCCGGTTCGAATCGCGCGTGCCCGGGGACGGCGGCGACGTCGTGCACGTCGGTCACAGCTCGACTCCCACGCCGGAGCGGCTGCGCGCCACGACTACTGACGCCAGCATGTTGGTGCCGAGGGTTACCACGAAGAGCACGAGCCCCGCTGCCATCAAACCCGAGACGGTGAACGCGTCACCGCCGGCACGCAGCGCGATGAACCCGGCAACCGTCGCGCCGCCGTTCTGCAGGATCTTGGCGCTGATCTCCGGCACCTGCGGGAGCAGGAGTGCCACCGCGATCGTCTCGCCGAGCGCACGACCCATGCCGAGCATCGTGCCGCCGACGATGCCGCCGCGTCCGTACGGGAGCACGACGGCACGGATCATGCCCCAGCGGGTACTACCGAGCGCGAGCGCGGCCTCCTTCTCTCCCGGCGGGGTCTGACCGAACACCTCGCGCACGACCGAGGTGATGATCGGCATGACCATGAGCGCGACGACGATGCCGGCGATGAACACGGAACCGGTGAGCCGCGCGCCGGGATCGGTCTTGAAGAACGGCAGGAAGCTGAGGTTCTTCGTCAGCCAACGCGAGAGCGGAACGATCTGGTCGGACAAGTAGAGGAAACCCCAGATGCCGAAGAGGAGGCTCGGAATCGCGGCCATCAGGTCGACCACTGCGGTGAGGTATTGCCGCGTGCGCGCGCTCGAGTATTCGGTGATGAACAGTCCGGCCATCACGCTGAACGGCACCGCGATGATCACCGCGATCACGGCAACGAGCACGGTGCCGGTGAGCATCCCGAGGACCCCGATGTGCGGTGGCTTGGTGTCGGTGCGCCACCCCTCGGTGGTGAGAAAGTTCCACAATCCCGAGACGCCGAGCGCTTTCTGCGCCCGCAGGAGGAGGAAAAGGCCGACGAGCGTGAGCAGCGCCAGGACCATCAGCCCCGCCGCGAGTGTGAGCCGGTTGAACCAGCGGTCGACGCGATTCGGAACCTCGAAGACGCGGCGAGGCGTGCGGTTGGCTCCGGTTCGGCGTTCATCAGGCGCGAGGTCGACGCCTGGTGCTTCAGTTACTCCCACGTCACAGCTTCCGCATCTCGTCAGAAGTCATTTGCGCCAGTGTCAGCCGCCGCGCCCGAACCCGCGATCGCGCGACTCGGCCAGTCAAGCAACCGACTTCCAGCGCGGCAACCAACGGCACCCCAAGCGACAGTGAACGTTTCCGGTCGAACAGGTGAACGAGAGCGTGGCGGAACGCGACGTCAACGGATCACGACCGGCGTCCCCACCGGGACGGACCGAAGCGCGGCCAGGGTGTCGTCGTCGGTCCGCACGCACCCGTTCGACTTCGCGGTACCGATGCTCGACGGATCGTTCGTGCCGTGGATGGCGATCCGGGCGTCACCGCCCTCGAACTCGGTGTAGGCGTCGGAGTGACCGTTGAGGGCGATCACCCACGCGCCGTAGGCGCTCCCGGCCGACGCCGCCAGGATGTCGGTCACGAAGTAGGGCCCGGCAGGAGTTGGCGTCGACGGTGCTCCGATCCCGACGGTTGCCTCGAGCACGACCGTGCCGTTGCGCGTCCACACCAGGGATTTCGCCGCCCGATCCACCACGATGGTGTCGACGCGGGTGTCGAGCTGCGCGTCGCGGGCCCGGATCCAACCTTCGGACCCGTTCGGTCGCGTCGGCAACAGCACTTTGAGCCAGTCGCCTCCGCGCTGGGTGACCGGGAGCGCGAGCGTGTTCCCGAACTCCGTCGTCGAGTAGATCGCCTCGACCGGATGATCCGGACTCGGATCGGCATAGATCACGGTGGTCTTCGGCGTGAGCACCGCGACGAGCTGCGGCTGCCACGTCGAGTTCGGCGGCGCCGCCAACGCGGCCGCTCCGGTGCTCGGGCTGGGCCCGGCACTCGGAGCCGTTGTCGTGGGCGCGGTGGGTGACGTCGACGACGGTGCGGACGACGACGACGTTGCCGGCGGGCTGGTGGCAATCGGTGCCGCGGTCGTCGGCGGGAGCGGCGCCGTCGTCGGCTGGTCGGGCACATTGGCCGGCGCGAACGACTCGACCGCAGCGCCCGGATCCGAGAGCCCGAAGTGGCGCGCGCTCACCAGCACCGCCGGCGACGCGGTCGCGTCGTCATCGCGTGTCGTCCATGCGACCGCTGCGCCGAGGAGCACCGCGACGGCGGTGACGACGTGCAAAGCGCGTCGGGCCGGGCTCATCGCGCGGAGTGTAACTCCGGCCTTTCGGCTCGGATCAGGCGCGGCGCAACCAGCCCGCGATGTTCACCTCCGCGTCACCCGTCGTTGCGCACGCCTGCCACATCCTGGGACTCTCCGACGGGTTCGAGGCACGATGGCTGGTCGACGAATGCGCACATCCGTCGTCACATTGGCGGTGATCGCGAGCGCGCTCTGCACCGCGATGACCGACTCGGTCCGCCGCGACGGCCCGGTCGATCCGACATTCGGCACGCACGCGCCCTCCGCGCAACTCCACCACAAGGTCATCCTGCCGACCCGCCAACGTTGGGAAGCCGCCAACGGGGTCGCCAGCCCCACCGGCCAGGTTGGGATCGCCGCATCGGGCTCGGGACCGCTCGCGTTCGGCGGCGGTATCGACGGCATCGGCGTGACGATCACGAGTCCAAAGGTCTACCTGGTGTTCTGGGGGTCCCAGTGGGGTGCCTCCACAACTGGCGGGGATGGACTCGTGCGGTTCGCGGGTGACTCGGCCGGCATCGCGCCGCGCGTGCAGGCGTTCGTGGCCGGGCTCGGAACCGGGAGCGAACGCTGGTCGGCGATCGTGACGCAGTACTGCGACGCAGTTCCAATCGGCAGCACGACGTGCGCGGCCACGTCACCACACGTCCCGTTCCCGTCGTCGGGCGTGTTGGCGGGAGTCTGGGCCGACACGTCGGCTGCAGCACCGACCACGGCGTCCGATCAACAGATCGCCAACGAGGCGGTCGCAACCGCCAGCCACTTCGGCAACACCACGGCGGTTTCGAACCGCTCGGTCCAGTACGTCGTGATCTCGCCGCACAACACCCATCCCGGGGGATTCGGTTCGGCCGGGTTCTGCGCGTGGCATTCAGCCGAACTCGCGCCCGCCGGCTGGATCGCGTTCACCAACCTCCCGTACATCAGCGACCTCGGCGCGAGTTGCGGCGCGAACTACGTGCACGCGGGAGCCGCCGGGACGCTCGACGGCGTGAGCATCATCGAAGGCCACGAGTACGCCGAGACGCTGACCGACCAGATCCCGCCCGGGGGATGGTTCGACGCGCAGGGGTACGAGATCGCCGACAAGTGCGCGTGGATCGGGGTGGGCGCCACCGGAGGTGCGCAAGACCTCGTGCTGGCGACGGGATCGTTCCCGGTGGCGGGCCTTTGGTCGAACGACGACGGTGCGTGCGTGGTCGCGCACGGGATCGTCGACACGACACCCACCGAAGTCGTGCTCGCGGTCGGGTCACCGCTCACTCAGGATCTGATGGACGAAGTACTGGCGAACGCGGGCCAATACAACCTGCACGCGATCGCAACGGCTCCGAAGGTCGTGCCCGGCGACGCATCGTGCGCAACGGTGACGTACGGGACGGGACCCGGCATGGTTCCGCCTCCGGTCTCGACCGACGAAGGCTTGGTCGCATTGCGCGACACGATCGCCGGTCTCTACCCCAACGCCGCGGCCGGTGCGGGCCGCGGCTGCGTCGACATCGTCCGCTCGGACCTCGGACCATGAACACGACACCGACGGGAACTTCATGAGCGATCACGAAGCACTGGGCGTACCCAAAGGTTCGTCAGAAGCTGCGTTGACCTCCGCGTATCGACGCCTGGCGAAGCAGTTGCACCCCGACGCCCACCCGGAGGCGTCCGATGCCGAACGTCAGGCACGCGCCGGCGCGATGGTGCGACTCAACCTCGCGTACGCCGCCGCACGACGGGCCGCACGCCGTGCGTCTCAATCGGCCGAGCCCGAACGTGACCACCTGGCCGAACTGTCACACGGCGCCGAACGAGAGGCGCTGCCGATCGAGAACGGTCCGGAGGAGATCGGTGCCGATCAGGTCGAGCCGAGCCGTCCGTCGCGACCGCGAGCGCGCGTCAAGCGGACGATCGCCGCCTTGACCGCGGTGTCGGCACTGGCGGTGGTGCTTGTCAATCGGCCGACGTCGACCTCCCCGACTCCGGTCGTCGGTTCGTGCGTCGCCTGGTCGGGTATCTATTCGGCAACCCCGTGTCGCACCATCCACGCCGGACTCGTCGTGTCGACCGCACCCGCGGCGGCAGCGTGCGCCCCGCGCATGTCGTTCATGCGCGACGACGATCACTACCTGTGCATCGACCTGACCCGTTGACTGCTCACCCCATCGCCGCCCACGCCAGTTCCTGCTCGTAGCTGTACTGATAGTTCTCGGAGTGATCGGCGTCGAAGTACTGGTGGGCGTCGTATCGAATCTTCGCGAGCGGATCGACGATCCATGCAGTCGGGTGCGTCGTGGCCCAGGTCTCGACGTGCGACCAGTTGTCGCCCGACACCTGGATCTCGTGGTCGTCGCCGACGGCTCGGATCGCGTTGACTGCAGCCTGCGACGCACGCTCCCATGCCTTCGGACCGCCGACGTCGTGGGGTTCGTTCATGATCCCGTACGCGACGACAGCACGGCTCCTCGAGAACTCGCGCGAGACTCGCGACCACACGTCGGCGAAGTCGGTGACCGACACCGCGGGACCACCCACCGGTTGACGGCCCGAGACCGTCTGGTACGCACCGTAGTTGTGCAAGTCGAGGATGACCTTCAGGCCGACTGACGCGGCCGCGTCGACTGCATCTCGCAATCGACCGAGCTCGACAGGATCGAGCGCGGCGTGCAGAACCGGCTGGATCCGTTCCCATTTGAAGTCGATCCGCACCAGCTTCACGCCGCGACTCGCGAGGTACCGGAACGTCGACGGCAACTCGTAGAAGTAGTCGACGCCGAACTGACCCGGGTACGCATTGGAGAACGGCACGAAGCCGTTCAGTCCGTCGCCCCACGATCCGCCCGTCACCGACACGCCGCGCCGATACGACACCGACGACGGGTGCCGCTCCACCACGTCGGACTGCGGGGTTCGTCGATCGACCCCACCGACCGGCCACAGGGTGGAATGCGCATACACCTGGTGCGTGTCGGTCAGCGAGAACGGGCCCGCCGACCACGCGGTCACCCAGAGCTTCGCGGCGTCGGCGTCGCGATACCAGGCGTCGGCCAAGATGTTCCAGCGCGCCGCGTCGGGACCCGCCGGCCAGCCGACCTCGCTGATCACACCGCGGGCATGGTTGCGAACCAACCATTCGGTGAACACGGCGAGCTCACCACGAGCCCGGCGCACCAGCGCGTCGTCCGCGGAAGGTGTTCGCGCCGCGCCACCCGCGACCACGAGCGTCACCGCAACGAGACCGATCCAGAAAGCGCGCCGCCTTGGTGACCGTCCTGGCGACGAACGACCGGATGCGAGCTGGGTCATGAGTCGTCCGTCGGCTTCCGATTGTGTCGACCTGAGCGCGGACAGTACCAACGCGCTCGGCCAGAGCCTAGATTTGCCGACCCAGCCGCTACCCGTAGGAGCACACGATGACAGCAGTCGGCGAGACCGCGCCCGACTTCACCCTGAAGGACCAGCAGGGCAACGAAGTCACGCTCTCCGCGTTGCGCGGCAAGCCGGTCGTGATCGTTTTCTATCCGTTCACCTTCAGCGGCGTCTGCGAGGGTGAGCTGTGCGAGATCCGCGACGATCCGTCCGCGTTCGAACGGTCGGGGGCACAGGTGCTCGCGATCTCGTGCGACTCTCGCCATTCCCAGCGCACCTGGGCTGAGCAGCAGGGCTTCACCTTCCCCGTCTTGACCGACTTCTGGCCCCACGGCGCCGTCGCCAAGGCCTACGGCGTGTTCAACGAGGCGCTCGGCTGCGCCAACCGGGCCACGTTCGTGCTGGATGCCGACGGCGTGGTGCGTTCCACGTTCTCGTCGGCCGACCTCGGGACCCCGCGGGCCAAGACCGAGTACGAAGCCGCGCTGGCAAACGTCGGGTGAACTTCCGGTGAACGCGAGCGAGCGCGCGACCAAGCCGTCGTAGCATCCGCGCGCTCACGCTCACCAGGAGTTACCCCATGTCGATTGATCCGAACCGCCTCGGTACGATCCCGCTCTTCGCCGACCTCGATGTCGGAGAGCGCGCCGCAGTGGCCGAAAAACTCGAAGAACGCCACGCGGCGGTTGGCGATCACCTCAGCACTGAAGGCGGTCCCGGGTACTTCTTCTTCGTCATCGAATCAGGAAGCGCCACGGTGACCCGCGACGGCACTGCGCTCGCCGAGTTCGGGCCCGGCGATTTCTTCGGCGAAGCGGCCATCTTCAAGACCCGCCGCCGCACCGCGACCGTCACGGTCACCGCGCCGACCACACTGTTCGCGATGTTCGGCGCCGACTTCGCCAAGCTCGTCGCCGACATCCCCGCGCTGCACACGAAGATCGACGACGCCCTCGCTGCCCGTCTCCCCGAGTAGTTCGACGAGTCCGAGTCGCCCGACTACACCTTCTCGTAGCGGTAGCCGACGCCGCGGACGGTGACGATGCGTTCCGGAGTGCCGGGGTCGTCTTCGACCTTGGCGCGGAGCCGCTTCACGTGGACGTCGAGCGTCTTGGTGTCGCCGTAATAGTTGGGTCCCCACACTCGATCGATGAGCACGTCGCGGGTGAGCACGCGACCCGCGTTGGCGAGCAGCAGCTCGAGCAGCTCGAACTCCTTCAGCGGGAGCGCGACCCGTTCTCCACGCACCGCTACCTCATGGCGCGCCGCGTCGAGTCGCACGTCGCCGATCTCGATCACCTCACCGGGCTGCGCGACGCTGGCATCCTCGCCCCGCCCGCGGCGCAGTGACGCGCGCACCCGCGCCACCAGCTCACGGAGCCGAAACGGCTTCGTGACGTAGTCGTCGGCGCCCACTTCCAAGCCGACGACGGCGTCGATCTCCGCGTTCCGGGCCGTCACCATGATGATCGGCACCTGCGAGCGCGACCGCAATTCGCGGCACACGTCGATACCGGAGATGCGAGGCAGCATCACATCGAGCAAGACCAGGGCCGGTCGCACCGCGTCGAAGCGCTCAATCGCTTCAGCACCGTCGGCGGCAACCTCGACCCGAAAGCCCTCCCGCTCCAACGCCACGCGCAGCGCGTCTCGGTACGACTGCTCGTCATCGACCACGAGGATCAACGGAGCTTCAGTCATCAGGAGATCTCCTGGGGTAGGGAGGATGCGACTGCCGACTCCGGTTCGCACGGCAGCACGAACCGGAAGGTCGAGCCCTGGCCTTCGACCGACTCGACGGTGATGTCGCCGCCGTGGGCACGCGCAACGTGGCGCACGATGGCCAGCCCGAGCCCGGTACCACCGGTCGCGCGGCTGCGCGCTTGGTCGACTCGATAGAACCGCTCGAAGATCCGTTCGAGATCGCGGCCGGGGATGCCGATACCGGCATCGTGCACCGCGACTTCGACGACGTCGCCCACGAGCGCGGTGCTGACCGTGATTGGGCCGCCGGGTTCGGAGTACTTCACCGCGTTGTCGATCAGGTTGGCGATCGCGCTGACCACCTGGCGACGGTCGCACGCGACTAGGGCTCCCGTGACGCCAGGGTGCACCTGGAGGTTGATGCCGGCCGCGGCCGCCGCCGGACGCAGCTGATCGACGGCGTCGTCGACCAGCACCTCGAGCGGAATCGGCGAACGGCGCGGTGCCTCTTGGGTCTCGATCAGGCTGAGGTCGAGGAGATCGTCGACGATGCGGGCCAGACGTTCGGCCTCCTTCACGATGCGCTCGGCCAAGGGCCGGGTGACCACGGGATCGTCCTCGGCCACCAGCGTCTCGGCCAGTACCTCGAGCGCGCCGATCGGGGTCTTCAGCTCATGGCTCACGTTGGCGACGAAGTCGCGCCGCACGCTCTCGATGCGGTAGACCTCCGACACGTCGGCCACGAACGCCGCGACCCCGAGCGAGCGGTCGCTCGACCGAAGCGGCACGGCCGACAGGCGCACGGCGGCGCGCGGCGGACCGAACAGTTGCAGCTCGCGCTCACAATGTTCACCGTTGAGCGCGCGCGACACGAGCGCGTCGAGCGCGCTCGCGACCACCGCATCCGAGTGGCGCGCTTCCCGATAGCGCTCGGCCGCCGGGTTACGGAACAACTCGATCCCGTCGGCGTCGAGCACGAGCACACCCTGTGCGAGCTCGTCGAGCGCGGCAAGGAAGCGGTCGCGTTGCTCGACCACCGCGTCGGTCTCGTGGCGCGCCCTGGCCAGCTCCTCTTCGAGTGCGGCAAGCGCTTGATCGCGTCTCTGGGGGCTCATCGCGTCAACCGAACCGGCCCGTGATGTAGCCCTCGGTGCGAGGGTCCGTGGGCGCGGTGAAGATCTTCTCGGTGACATCGAATTCCACGAGCCGGCCGACGCGCCGACCCTCGTCGTCGATCTCGGCTGTGAAGAAGGCAGTGCGGTCGGACGTACGCGCCGCCTGCTGCATGTTGTGGGTGACGATCACGATCGTGAAGTCGCGCTTGAGCTCTTCCATGAGGTCTTCGATGCGCGCCGTGGCGATCGGGTCGAGCGCCGAACACGGCTCGTCCATGAGCACGACGTCGGGCTCCACCGCCAGTGCGCGCGCGATGCACAGTCGTTGCTGCTGACCGCCCGACAAGGACAGTCCGCTGTGCTTGAGCTTGTCCTTCACCTCGTCCCACAACGCAGCACGGGTGAGCGCCTGCTCGACGATGTCGGGCATCTCCGAGCGTTTGCGTCCGTTGAGCTTCGGTCCGTAAGCGACGTTGTCGAAGATCGTCTTCGGGAAGGGGTTGGGCTTCTGGAACACCATACCGATGCGTCGCCGCACCTCCGCGGCGTCGACCTTCGGGCCGTAGAGGCTCTCGCCGTGATAGGTCACCTGGCCGATCACCTGCGCGCCCGGCGTGAGGTCGTGCATGCGGTTCAGGCAGCGCAGCACCGTCGTCTTCCCGCACCCCGACGGGCCGATGAACGCGGTGATCTCGTTGGCGGCGATGTCGAGTGCGACCTCGCGCACCGCGGTGTGGCCGCTGTAGCGCACTTCGAGGTCTCGCAGCTGGAACACGAGCTCGCGCTGGCGCTCCGGTTCCTCGTCAGGCGCGGGAGCACGCGGAACGTCGACTCCGGTAGCAGGTGCGTCGACGTCGGTCGTCACATCGACGACGTTAGCGGTGGGTTGCACGAGCGTGGGCATGCTTCCGTCCTCGGGGGTCATGCCGTCTGCCGACGGGAGAAGAAGGCCGTCACCAGGCGGGCGAGGATGGTGACGATGAAGACGATCGCGATGAGCGTGAACGCAGCGGCCCACGCCCGATCTTGTTGCACGGTGAATGGCGAGGTCGCGTTGGTGAAGATCTGCACCGAGAGCGCGGTGTTCGGCCCCTTGAACAGGCTGGTGTTCGTCTCCCGCGTGATGCCGATCACGAAGAGCAGCGGCGCGGTCTCGCCCGCGGCACGGGCCACCGCCAGCAGCGCACCGCTGACGATCCCTGCGGCGGCGTTGGGGAGCACCACGGTGCGGATCGTCCGTACCCGTCGACTCCCCAACGCGTAACTCCCCTCCCGCAATTCGCGCGGGACGAGCGAGAGCATCTGGTCGGTCGTGCGGATCACGATCGGCAGCATGAGGCACGCCAGCGCCAGCGCGCCGGCGAACCCGTTCTTCTCCTTGGTGTTGAGCACTACGAGCGTGTAGATGAACAGGCCCATCACGATCGACGGCACACCGGTCATGACCTCGGACAGAAACCGCACGACTCGCGCCAACGGGCGCTTCCCGCCGTATTCGTTGAGGTAGATCCCCCCCAGCACGCCCAGCGGGATGGCCATCAGCGCGGCCGCGCCGGTAATGAGCAACGTCCCGATCACGGCCGGCCCCATCCCGCCGCCCGGAAGGCGGTCGACGAACGGGAGATCGTCGGTCAAGAACGACCAGCTGAACAGCTTCATGCCGCGCTGCACCACGTACACGACGAGGAAGATCAGCGGGACCATCGCGACCACGAACGCGAGGGAGATCACGAACGCGGCGACGACGTTCTTGATTCGACGAGCGCGCGACCGGGGCCTGGGCGCGAGCTGCGAAGGGCCCGGTACGGCCGGCGTCATGGTGCTCACAGCGACGCTCCGGTCCGGCGGTCGTAGCGGGTCACGACGCCACGCGCCATGATCCCCACACCCACGGTGAGCACAAGGAGCACGACGCCCATCCCGATGAGCGCGGCGCGCTGTTCGCCCACCGCTTCGCCGAACTGGTTGGCGATCGCGCTCGCCAGCGTGTCACCCGGTTGGAAGACCTTCGCGGTGATCTGGGCCGAGCTCCCGATGAGGAGCGCCACTGCGATCGTCTCGCCGATGGCGCGCCCGAGACCGATCATGACCGCCGACACCAGACCACCACGGCTGTGCGGGAAGACCGAGCCGCGGATCATCTCCCAACGCGTGGCGCCGAGCCCGAACGCTGCTTCCTTCAGCGGTTGGGGAGTCGTGGCGAAGACCTCACGCGTGATCGACGTCACGATCGGGATGATCATGATCGAGACGATGATCCCGGCGGTCATGAAGCTGAGGCCGGTCGGACTCGGGTCAGCGGTGATCGAACTGACGATCGGTATCCCCGACGTCGCCGAGGAGATGCTCGAGTAGATGTCGGCCAAAGGTTGCACGAGCACGAACAACGCCCACAAGCCGTAGACGACCGAAGGAATCGCGGCGAGCAGATCGACCGCGTACACGATCGGCTTGCGCAACCAGTTCGGCGCGATCTCGGTGACGAACAGCGCGATGCCGATACTGATGGGTACCGCAATGATCAACGCGATGACCCCCACCAGGAAGGTGCCGAAGATCATCGCGCCGGCACCGAACTGGCCTTTGGCCGGGTTCCAGTTGTCGGCGAAGATACCGAGGCCTTCGGCCTTGAACCACGGCCACGCGTTCTTGGTGGTCGTGTATGTGATCAACCCGAGGATGACGAGGACGAGCAGGCCGCTCGCCAGCGCGAGCCACCGGAAGAGCCGGTCGGTGATCCGCCCCGGGGGCGGCTTTCCCACGCCGAGGCCCCTCGGCCCGGGAACCGGAGCTTCGTTCTCTCGAGGGGGGGCGATCGCAGCCATGCGAGATCCGGACTCTACGCGAGAGACAGGTGAAGGAGCGGGGGCACCGGACGGGTGGGGGGAACCCGCCCCGTGCGCATCCCGCTCGAAGTCAAGACGCCGGGACGACGATCTTGCGTACCTGTGTCAACGCCTGCTTCAGCAGCGGCTTCGGCAGTGGTGCGTAATCGACCGAGGAGGCCAGCTTCTGACCGTCGGTGTAGATGAAGTTGAGGAACGCCTTGATCGCGGCGCCCTTGTTGGCGTCGGTCTGAGTCGTGTAGACGAGGATCCAGGTCGGCGACGTGATGGGGTACGAGGCCGCCCCCGATGCGTTGATCGGGTCGTACGTGAGGTTCGCGTTCACCGTCGCACCCGACGCCGCCGTGCTCGCGCTCACGAGGTTGGGCTTGATGAACTTGCCGCTCGAGTTCTTCACCGAGGCAAACGTGAGATCACTGGCGTTGGCGTCGGAGAAGTCGACGTAGCCGACCGCACCATCGGTGCTCTTCACCAGGCTGGCCACGCCGGAGTTGCCGGTGGCGCCCTGGGTGCCGGTCGGCCAGCTCACGGTGGAGCCGGTGCCGAGGGTCCACGTACCCACCGCCGCCTTGGTGAGGAAGTTGGTGAAGTTCGCGGTGGTGCCCGAGCTGTCGGAACGGTGCACGACGGTGATCTTGGTGCTCGGCAGCTTCGCCTTCGGGTTGTCGGTCTTGATCGCGGAGTCGTCCCAGGTCGTGATCTGCCCCTGGAAGATCTTGGCGATGGTGTCAGCGGACAATCTCAGGCTGGAGACGCCCGAGAGGTTGTACGAGACGGTGATGGGCGCGACGACCGTCGGGAAGTAGAGGAACGGTTGCGGCGGCTGCGGGTCGGTGGCCTTGTACGGAGCGTCGGTGCCCGCGAACTGCACGACTCCGTTCACGAAGTCGGTGCGACCGGTTCCCGAGCCGTTGCCCTGGTAGTTGATCGTCACCGCCTTCTGCACCGGCTTGAACGCGCCGATGACGACCTGGTTGAAGCCGAGCTGGAAGGTCGACCCGTCGCCATTGAGCGTCGCCGATGCGAGCTTGTTGGTCTTGGGGGCGGCGGAGGCCGCGGTACCGACCATCAGTACGAGTACTGCCAGCGCTGCGAGCACGAGGCCGCAGCGACGAACGAACGAGCGTCGCATTTGGGTGTTCCCTCCTGGAACGGTGAATGTCATCGGCGCGGACTGTAAAGAGGGGGTGTAGCCGCGCCGTGACGCTTGGGTGGCGCGAAGGTGAACAGGGAGCAAACAGTCGGGACGGCGCGCGCAGGAAGCGACCCTCCCCCCGCATGATCACCTCGTGGTCTCGTCGGAGGTGGTACCGAGCAACTCCGACCCGCGTGTCCGGCAACGGATCGATGACGTGCGGGTCGACGTGATCCGCCTCGCGTCCCTCACGCTCGACGCGATCGCCGCCGGTACGGATGCTCTCCTCACCGCCGACCTCGACGCCGCCGACCGCGTCATTGCCGACGACGACGCCATCGACTCGCTTCGTCACGCGATCGAAGACGAGTGTCTCCGGATCTTCGCGCTGGGCCGCATCGCACCGCCCGAGCTCCGGTTCGTCGGGATCGCCATGCGGGTCGCGCACGAACTCGAACGCAGCGCCGACCTGATGGTCAACGTGGCCAAGACCACCTGGCGCCTGTTCCCCACGCCCCTCGACCCACGCGCCCATCGACTGGTCGATCGTCTCGGCCGCCAGGCCACGGTGCAGCTACGGGTCGCGGTGAACGCCTTCGCCGACCGGGATCCCTCGTGGGCGGCCGCGCTGTCGGACATGGACGACACCATTGACGAGCTGGAGAAGCGGTTGTTCCGGCACGTGCTCGAGATCGACGGCGGGAACGCCTCCGACGAGGGCGCGCTCAACCACGCGGTTCAGCTGGCGCTCGTTGCCCGCCACTACGAGCGGATCGGCGACCACGCGGTGACGATCGCCGAGCAGGTGCACTTCGTCGTGACCGGCGAGCACACCCGCCAGCGCCGTGTCCGCCCGTGACCACCTGCCGGAGAGCGGGGGGCCGGGAAGGGGGGAGTTCCCGGCCCCGCACTCTCCGTTCCGACCCTTCCCGGCCACGCACTCCCAACCGTGAAGAGCCACATCCCGGAACTGCTCTCGGAGGGGGGATTCCTCGAGCCGTTCTCGGTTGGTGGTCACCTTACGAGCGCGCCGTTTCCAGCCCGTTGCCCGATCGTGGCGGGAAAGTAAACGAGCGATGAAGACTGGCGCCGTCGTAGGGTGCGCCATGAACGCGCGGGCCCGTCGCGCGGCAAGATCGGTTTCGCACTCGCGTGAGCCGAACACCGCAGAACACCCGGAGGCGTCGTGACGACGACACCAGAGCCCGAAGGCGTCCCTCAGGAGAGCGCGCGCAAGAACTTCCACGAGGATCTCGACGAGCTACGCGTCGACGTGATCCGACTCGCCGCGCTCACCACGGAAGCCATCGCCGGCGGCACGCAGGCACTTCTCGACGGCGACCTCAACGCCGCCGAACGCGTCATCGAAGCCGACGACGTGATCGACGAGCTGACGCACACCATCGAGGACCGCACGTTCCTGCTCTTGGCCCGCCAACAACCGCTCGCCACCGACCTCCGCTTCCTGGTCACGGTGATGCGGGTCGGACACGAGCTCGAGCGCAGCGCGGATCTCATGGTCAACGTGGCCAAGACCACGCGCCGGCTCTATCCCCACCAACTCGACCCGAAGCTGCGCGGGATCATCGACCGCATGGGCACGCAGGCGATCAATCAGACGCGCGTCGCGATCGACGCGTTCGCCGATGCCGACCCTTCATGGGCGGCGGCGCTCGCCGACATGGACGACGCCATGGACGAGCTCACCAAGAGCTTGTTCCGGCACATTCTCGCGGGCGACGGCAGCGACGAAGGCGCGGTGCTGCTCGCGGTGCAGATGGCGCTGGTGGGACGCCACTACGAGCGGATCGCCGATCACGCAGTGACCATCGCCGAGCGCGTCGGCTTCATGGTGACGGGCGAGCACCCCAACCCCGAAACCGACGACGACAATCAGTTGCCTTCGTCGTAACCGAGGTCCCACTCGAGGATGAGGTGTTCGCGCTCGGCATCGCGCGCGACGCGTTCGCGGTTGCGCCGGAACTG
>Ga0075026_100000130_pt1 | contig 25955 bp, 24 predicted proteins | sample Str012_2_FD_71392 | JGI IMG/M metagenome (GOLD analysis project Ga0075026, IMG submission 71392) | Freshwater sediment microbial communities in response to fracking from Pennsylvania, USA - Straight Creek_MetaG_SC_2012 | ecosystem: Environmental > Aquatic > Freshwater > Creek > Sediment... | reverse complement strand
ACCGCGCCGCGCTCGACCGTGTACTCGACGGCTGGGAGCGCGCGATGGGCACTCCCAACAGCATCCAGTGGGTGCGCGACCGCATCAACCAGGGAAGGGCTGCACCGGAATGAGCGACACCACCACGCACGCGTCGGCCGGGCGCTACGTCGGCCAGGCGGTGCTCCGCAAGGAGGACCCCCGTCTGCTCACCGGCCGCGGTCGCTACACCGACGATGTGGTGTTGCCGGGAATGCTGCATGCACACTTCGTGCGCAGCGACGTCGCCCGGGCGAAGATCCGCGTCGACGTCTCGGCGGCGCGCGACGCCGATGGTGTGGTCGCGGTGTTCACCGGCGCCGACCTCAACGACAAGGTCGTCGGAACGATGTACCCGTCGATGTTCGTCGGCGCCGAAGAGTTCATGTCGCCGATGTATCCGCTGGCCGGCGACGACGTTCGCTTCGTCGGCGATCCCATCGTGCTGATCATCGCCCGTAGTCGCTACCTCGCCGAAGACGCCGCCGAAGTGGTCGAGATCGACTACCTCGACATCGTCGCGCCGGTCATGGACTACGACACTGCGCTCGCCGGCGACGGGAACGACGTGCACCCGAACCGTCCCGGCAACGTGATCATGCAGATGGCGGTGCCGATGTCCGACGACGGCCGCGCCGCGCTCGAGGGTGCGGCGCACGTCGTGTCGCAGTCGTTCGTGCAGCACCGCTACTCCATGGTGCCCATGGAGTGTCGCGCCATCGTCGCCCGGTGGGAGCCGTTCGACGAGCGATTCGACGTGTGGATGTCGAGCCAGAACCCGCACGAAGTCCGTCAGGTCGTTTCGCGCGCCACCGGGGTGCCGGAGAACCGGGTGCGGGTCCAGATCGGTGACGTCGGTGGCGGCTTCGGGTTGAAGTCGTTCGTCGGCCGTGAGGAGATCGTCGTTGCGCTCGTTGCGCACCTCCTCGGAGCCGCGGTGAAGTGGACCGAAGACCGCCGCGAGAACCTCATCGCGTCGGCTCACGCGCGCGAAGAGAAGTGTGACGTGACCGTCGGCGTCGACGACGACGGCACGATCGTCGCGATCGAGGTGGCGCACTTCGACAACTCCGGCTCCTACGCCATGCCCGGTGGGAGCGCCGGACCGCTCGTCGGGATGCTCCTCACCGGCGCGTACCGCGTGAACCATCTCGGGTGGGCGAGCACCACCGTCTACACCAACACGTGCGGGTCGGCCTCGTACCGCGGTCCGTGGATGATGGAGACGACCGCGCGCGAGGAGATGGTGGAGTACACCGCGCGCCAACTCGGCCTCGATCCGCTCGAGTTCCGGCGCAAGAACATCCTCCGGCTCACCGATCTCCCCTTCGCGTCACCCGGTGGCATGGTCATCGAGAACGTCACGCCGGGCGAGACCCTCGACCAGGCGGCGGAGAAGATCGGCTACAACGAGTTCCGCGTCGCCCAAGCGCGCGCCACCGCCGAAGGTCGGTACCTCGGGATCGGCTTCGCCGTCTACGTGGAGCCGCAACCCGGAGTCGCGGCGTACGCGAACGAGCCCGCGCACGTGCGCATGCACCCCGACGGGCGCGTCGACGCCTTCCTTGGTTCCGGCGCGCACGGGCAAGGCTTGGAGACCACGACCGCGCAGCTCGTCGCCGAAACTCTCGGCATCGACATCGACGACGTCACCGTGCACCAGGGCGACACCGAAAGCACGCCGTTCGGTCCCGGCACCGGTGGGAGCCGCAGCGGTCCGATGATCGGTCAGGCGGTCACCGAAGCGTCGATCATCTTGCGCGAGAAGGTCGTCGCCATCGCCGCGCACCTGCTCGAAGCCGCGCCCGAAGACCTCGAGGTCGCCGAAGGCGTCGTGTCGGTACAGGGAACCCCCACGAAGTCGGTGCCGGTGCAGCAGGTGGCGCACGCCGCGTACCACCAGTCGGCGACGCTCCCCCCGGAGCTCGACGCGATGCTCGACGTCGTGCACCGATCCATGGCTCCGCCGACGATGTGGTCGAACGCGACCCACGCCGCCACCGTCGAGATCGACCCCGCCACCGGCAAGATCGAGATCCTGCGATTCGTCGTCTCGGAGGACTGCGGGAAGATGATCAACCCGAACATCGTGGAGGGGCAGGTACACGGCGGCGTCGCCCAGGGCATCGGCGGCGTGCTGTACGAACACAACGTGTACGACGGCGACGGCAACCCGCTGGCGTCGACGTTCATGGACTACCTCGTGCCGACCGCGCACGAGATCCCCGAGATCGAGACCTTCCACATCGAGTCGCCGGCTTCGACTGTCGGCGGATACAAGGGTGTCGGTGAGGGTGGCGCGATCGGTGCGCCGGCCGCGCTGTTCAACGCAGTGGCCGACGCGCTCGCGCAGCACGGCATCACCGTGCTCGACCAACCGTTGGATCCCGACACCGTGCTGCGCAAGATCCGCGAGGTCGCGCCGTGACCGCTACCGAGCTCTACTACGACCCCTACGACTACGCGATTGACGCCGACCCGTACCCGATCTGGAAGCGGTTACGCGACGAAGCACCCGTGTACTGGAACGAGCAGCACGGGTTCTACGCGCTGAGCCGCTACGACGACGTGCTCAAAGGTTTGCTCGACACCGACACCTTCGTGTCGAGCCACGGCATCCTGCTCGAGATGATCACCGACGAGCCGTACGAGAACGTCCCGATGATGATCATGAAGGACGCGCCCGAGCACACGCGGCTGCGCAAGCTCGTGAGCCGGGCCTTCACCCCCCGGCGCATCGCCGACCTCGAGGTCAAGATCGCCAAGCTCAGTAACGACCTCCTCGACACCGTCGACGGCCAGGACGAGTTCGACTACATCGACACGTTCGCGGGCCTGCTCCCTCCGACGGTCATCCTGGCCCTCGTCGGCTATCCCGAGGGACACGCGGCCGAGTTCCGCGCCCGGGCCGACGAGAGCCTCCACATCGAGGACGGCAGCCCGACCCGGGGCGACCTCAGCCGCCCGCTGGTGTCCGACAGCGGCGAGATCAACAACGAAGCGTTCGCCATCCTGCCCGAGCTGATGGAGCAGCGGCGCGCCGACCCGCAAGACGACCTGATCACCGGACTGGTGCACGCGGAGATCGACGAGGACGGCGTCGCGCGCACGCTCACGCTGGACGAGATCGTCGGGTTCGTGCAGCTGCTGTCGTCGGCGGGCACCGAGACCGTCGCCCGCCTGCTCGGCTTCGCCGCGGTGACGCTGGCGCAGCACCCGGACCAGCGGCAATTGCTGATCGACGACCCATCGCTCGTCCCGAACGCGATCGAGGAGCTGCTGCGCTACGAGGCGCCGTCGCCCACGCAGTCGCGGTGGGTCGCGGGTGACATCGAGCTGCACGGAACGGTGGTCCCGCGCGGTTCGAAGCTCTCGCTGCTCAACGGTTCCGGTGACCGCGATGAGCGCCACTTCCCCGATCCCGACCGCTTCGACGTGCGCCGGGACATCGACCGTCACCTCGCGTTCGGCTACGGCGCGCACTTCTGCATCGGCGCCGCGCTGGCCCGCCTCGAAGGCACGGTCGCGCTCCGGGAGACGCTCCGCCGGTTCCCCACATGGGACGTCGACGAGAGCCGCCTCGAACGCGTGCACACCAGCACCGTGCGCGGCTACGCCTCGGTACCCATGCGAGTCCGCTGACTTGGGTGCACTCTCGCACTTGCGCATCTGCGACCTGAGCGGACAACTGGCGGGGGCGGGCGCCACCCGGTTCCTCGCCGCGTTCGGCGCGCAGGTGATCCGCATCGAGGATCCCGTGCGCCAGGGATCGTGGGACATCGTGCGCGGGGCACCGCCATTCGTCGACGACCGGCGCGGCATCGAGATGGGTGGTGGGTTCAACAACCACAACGTCGAGAAGCTCGGGATCACGCTCAACCTCCGTACCGAGCGCGCGAAGCAGCTGCTCCGGGAGCTCGTGGCGATCTCTGACGTCGTGACGGAGAACTTCGCCGCCGGTGTGCTCGCGCGCATGGGCTTCCCCTACGAGGAGCTGCGCGCGATCAAACCCGACATCGTCTACGTGTCGAACTCCGGGTTCGGCGCCTGGGGTCCGAACTCGCCGTACAAGACGTGGGGTCCGATCGTGCAGGCGATCTCGGGCCTCACGTTCAGCTCGGGACTCGCCGGCGAACCGCCCGCGGGTTGGGGGTTCTCGTACATGGACCACATGGGCGCCGACACCATGGCCGTCGCCATCCTCGCCGGGCTGATCCACCGCAACCGCACCGGTGAAGGCCAGTGGATCGACATGGCCTGCACCGAGGCGGGGACGACGCTGGTCGGCCCCGACCTCCTCGATTACACCGTGAACGGCCGTCCGCTGCGACGCGAAGGCCAGCCCGATTCCAACCGCAGCCACGCGCCGGCGCGCGCGCCGCACGGCATCTACCCCGCGGTCGGCGACGACACCTGGATCGCGATCGCGTGTCGCGACGACGACGACTGGAAGCGGATGGCAGGAGTGATCGACGAGCCGTGGGCGACGGACGCGCGCTACAACACGCTCGCGACCCGCCTCGCCGAGCAGGATGCTCTCGACGCGCGCGTGCGCGAGTGGACCGCGCCGCGCGACCGGTTCGACACTGCGGGAGCGCTGCGTGCCGCCGGCGTGCCCGCGGCCGCAGTCGCCATGCCCGAGGACCGCATCGACCACGATCCGGCGACCAGCGAGTGGGGGCTGTGGCCGATGGTGCACCACCGCGAGATGGGTGACGTGCGAGTCGACGGCATCCCGGTGCACCTGTCGGACACCGACTGGTCGATCGAACACGGCGGACCCTGCCTCGGTGAGCACACCCATCAGGTGCTGTCGGAGATCCTCGGTCTCGACGACGCCGAGATCGACCAACTCGCCAAGGACGGCGTGACATGAGCGTGAACGCGGGTGACGCGGTCGGGCCCTTGTTCGGGCTGCGGGTCGTCGAGTTGGCGTCGGAGCATGCGGCATTCGCGGGGAAGTTGCTCGGCGACCTCGGCGCCGACGTCGTCGTGGTGGAGCCACCGGGTGGGCACCCGAGTCGTGCGTACGGCCCGTTCGCCGACGACATCGACGACCCCGAACGCAGCCTCTGGTGGTGGCACTACAACACGTCCAAGCGGGGGGTGGTCCTCGACCTCACGACCACGGACGGTGCCGCACAACTCCGGACGCTGGTCGCGCAGGCCGACGTCGTGCTCGAGGGTGAACCTCCCGACGCGCTCGCGGCCCTCGGTCTCGATCACAACGATCTGCGAGCCGGGCAGGAGGAGCTGATCTGGGTGTCGGTCACACCGTTCGGTCGTACGGGTTCGCGCGCCCACGAGCCCGCCACCGACCTGACGCTGCTCGCCGGCGGCGGCCCCGTGTGGAGCTGCGGCTACGACGACCACTCCCTCCCTCCGGTGCGCGGAGGCGGCAATCAGGCATTCCACATCGGCAGCACGTTCGCGGTGATGGCCGCGCTCACCGCGGTGTTGGCGCGTGACGTCACCGGGCGCGGCCAGCACGTCGACGTGAGCATGCACGCGGCCGCGAACGTCACGACCGAAGCCGGGAGTTACGAGTGGTTGGTGGCGCGGGGCACGGTGCTGCGCCAGACCGGCCGGCACGCGCTCACAACGATGACCATGCCGAGCCAGATGCGCTGCGCCGACGGTCGTTACGTGACCACGGGGTTCCCGCCGCGTAGCCAGCGCGACTTCGAAGCCCTCGTCGACTGGCTCGACACCCTCGGATACCGGGAGCAGTTCGACGAATCCGTGCTCCTCGATCTCGCGGTCGAGCGGGGCGGCGTCACCATGGCCGAGATCACTTCCGACGACCTGGCCATGGAGATGTTCGGCGCCGGGCGCGGCGCGCTCATGTACATCGCCGAACGCATCCCGGCGGCCGACTTCTTCGTCGGCGGCCAGACCCGCGGCCTCGCGTGCGGGGTCGTGGCATCGCCCGAAGAAGCCTTCGAATCGGAACACTTCGTGGCCCGCGGTTTCCAGGTGGAGGTCGAGCACAAAGATCTCGGCCAGTCGTACCGGTATCCCGGGGCGCCGTTCCTGATGCCGGCATCGCCGTGGCGCATCTCGCGGCGTGCACCGCACGTCGGCGAGCACGACGCCGAGATCCTCGGCGGTCCCTGACGTGCGCACGCAGAGCCTCACCGTGTTCCGCTCGCGCTTGCGCGACGAGCCGCCCGACGACTTCGCCGCACTCGCGGCCGAGCTCGAAGTCCGGGCGCGCGCCTTCCCCGGGTTCGTCGACTTCAAGGAGTTCACCGCCGCCGACGGCGAGCGCGTGGCGTTGGTGACCTTCGCTTCGGCCGAAGCGGAGGCGGCGTGGCGCGACGATCCCCAACACCAAGATGCGCAGCAGCAGGGTCGCGACCGCTTCTACTCCGAGTACGACATCGCGGTGTGTTCGGTGGTCCACCGTCATGCCTGGCCGCCTCGGGAGGCGTGACCTCGGCGGACGCGCGAGGATACCGACGTGCTGTTCCTCCACGAGACCCACTCCGTGGTCGGATATCACGAAGACGCGTTCGAAGCCGCGTTCCGGGACACCTGGATGCCCACTCTCGCCGCTGACGACGACGCCCGGCTGCTCTGGTACTTCAACCTGGCACACGGCAGCAGCTGGTCGTACCGGGTCGTCACCGTCACCGCGGTACGCGACGGCGCGGCATGGGAACGGCTCGCGCGACGCGTCCAGCGCGGCGACCTTCAGGACTGGATGCGCGAGCTCGACACCTACCGGCACGACGTGACCGGGAAACTACTCGTACCCCTGCCCTGGTCGCCGATGGCCGACATCGACCTCACGTCGGTCGACACCGACGGCCGCGCGCGCGAATCGGCCGTCTACATGCAGGACACGATGTGGCCCTTCGTCGACCGGTTCCTCGACTACATCGACGCGTCGGGCGCGGTGTACGCGAAGTCGCTCGAGCACCGCGACTCGGGATCGGCCCCGTTTCTCCAGATCGAGGCCGGGTTCCAGCCCGCGTTCGGGTCGCACGTCCGACGCGAGGTCACGTTGATGCAGCGCGTGCTCGATCCCGACCGTCTGCTTGGATTGCTGACCAGCGACATCCCGTCCGAGATGCGGGCGCCCGGTACGTGGATGCACGACGCGCTCCAGCTGCGCGACCGGTGGGAGAGCAACCTGCTGCGGACCGCGGCGTGGTCCCCGCTTCCCCGGGCGGGAGGGGTCGGCTGATGCTGTACGTGCACGAGGTACACGAGGTCGCGGGCGCGCACGAAGACGAGTTCGAGGCCGCGTTCCGCGACGGCTGGATGCGAATGCTCGCGGAGGGTGACGACGCCCGGTTGCTCTGGTACATGAATCATGCCCACGGCAGCGGCGCGTCGTATCACGTCGTCACCATCACCGGTGTGCGCAACGGCGCCGCGTGGGAGCGACTCGCGCGTCGAATCCAGACCGGCGATCTGCGCGAGTGGACGCACGAAGTCGACGGCTACCGCCACGACGTCACCGCCAAAGTGATGGTGCCCGTGCACTGGTCGCCGATCCAGGAGGTCGACTTCGCCGACGTGCCGACCGACGGGCGCGAACACGAGCTGCACCTCTTCATGGAGGACACCGGCTGGCCGACGTCGTCGCTCGACGACTACATCCAGGCGTGGGACGACATCTATCGCCAGCCGCTGCTGGCGTACGCCGACGACATGCGCGCGATCCCGATCGACATCCAGGCGTGCTTCCAGAACGCGCACGGTTCGTCGCTCCGACGTGAGGCGATGCTCTGGCAGTACATCCCGGACCCGCACACGGTGCTGCACCTGCTCACGACCGACCTGCCGATCGAGCGCCGCGAGCCCGGCACGTACATGTACGACGCGCTCGCGTTCCGCGACCAGTGGAAGAGCCGGCTGCTGCGGACTGCCGCCTGGTCACCGCTCTACTGACACCACCTGCGCGATGTCGGCCGATGACCGACCGACGTGCAACTCGTAGCTGCCGGGATCGACTCGCCAGCCGGGCGCGGCGAGATCCCAGTACGCGAACGCGCGCGCATCGAGCTCGAGCCTGACCGTCGTCGTCTCGCCGGGATCGAGCCACACCTTGGCGAAGGCCTTCAGTTCCTTCGGCGGTCGCACGACGCGCGACGGTCGCGGTGGCGCGACGTAGCATTGGACGACCTCGGCGCCCCGACGCGCGCCGGTGTTCGTGACCGCGACGGTCAGCGCGACGCCCGTGTCGTCGATCGCGACCTCGGGCGCACCCATCGTGAACGTCGTGTACGACAGCCCGTGTCCGAACGAGAACCGGGTCGCGAGCCGACGCGCGTCGTACCAGCGGTACCCCATCAGCACACCTTCGCCGTAGCGCACCTCGCCGTTCTCTCCGGGAAAGTTCCCGAACGACGGGTTGTGCTCGACCAGCAACGGGAAGGTCGTGGGCAGCCGCCCGCCAGGCTCGGCGTCGCCGAACAGGACGTCGGCGAGTGCGTTGCCCATCTCCTGGCCGCCAAACCAGGCCTGCACGATCGCGGGTGCGTCGTCGGCCCAGTCCATGGTCACCGGTGACCCGGTGTTGACGACGACGACGGTGTTCGGGTTGGCCGCCACCGCCCGGGCCACCAACTCGTCCTGCCGACCGGGCAGGTTCATGGTCGCGCGGTCCTCGCCCTCCGACTCCCAGTCGTCGTTGGTGCCGACCATCACGATGACTGCGTCGGCCTCGGCGGCGACCGCGATGGCGCGGTCGAGCAGGTCGGGCGGATTGGGACGGCGGTGGCCGACCTTGATGCCGCGAAGGAAGAACGAGTCGGGGTTCACCGCGAACTCCACGACCACCTCGATCGCCTTCCCCGCCTCGAGCTCCACTTCGGCGAGCGCTTCGGCGCTGCCGAACCCGAAGAACTCGCTGCCGGGACCAGGCGGGTCGTTCACGCCGTCGAGCACCACGTGTCCGTCGACCAGGATGCGGCCCTGCCCCGCCAACTGCACCAGCGAGAACGTGTGCACGCCCGACTCGTCGGGCACGTAGGTCGCGCGGGCGCGGTACGAGAAGCCGCCCGGCTCGAGCCCGTCGGGAAGCGGGTCGACGGCCAGCAGCTTGCCGTTGCGAAAGGCGCCGCGAGCGACGACGTCACCCGCGAGGTCGCGATTGGCGAAGTACTCGACCGCGAACGGCGAGTACAGGGGTGCCGCAGTGCGGTCGATGTCGACGGCCCGCTCGTAACGGACGCTGACGTCGTCGCCGAGCGTGTGGCGGAGCGCGTCGAGCAAGCTGATCTCGTAGTGCGGCGCGAGGTTTGCCGAACCGCCGCCCATCATCTGCGGTCGCTCCGCGTTGGGACCGAGCACCGCGAGCGTACGCATCGCCGACCGGTCGAACGGCAACACCGCGTCGTTGCGTAGCAGCACCATCGCCGCCGCGGCCGCGTCGCGCGCCACTGCGCGGTGTTCGGGCCGATCGATCGACGTGCTCGCCCAGGCTGGGTCGTCGTCGAGCGCGCCGATCCGATCAAACACGGTGAGCAGGTGCGCGACGTGCTCGTCGAGCTCGGCCTCGGGTACCTCGCCCGCGCGCACCGCGTCGGCGAGCGCCGCGCCGTAGAACTGGCCCGGCCCCGGCATCTCGAGGTCGAGCCCCGCGGCCGACGAGCCGGCGGTGGAACCGGCGCTGAGCCAGTCGGTGAGCACGAAGCCCTCGAAACCCCACTCGCCGCGCAAGATGTCGGTGATCAACTCACGATGTTCGGAGCAGTGCGGTCCGTTGAGCCGGTTGTACGCCGTCATGATCCCGAGCGCGCCGCCCTCGCGCACCGCGAGCTCGAACGGCACGAGGGTCAGCTCACGCAGCGTGCGCGCGTCGATCACCGAGTTGATCGAGTGACGTTCGAACTCGGCGTCGTTGCCGGCGAAGTGCTTCACCGTGGTGACGACGCCCTGCGACTGCACGCCGCGCACGAACGCGGCCGCGGTCTTGCCGGAGAGGAGCGGGTCTTCGGAGTAGCACTCGAAGTTGCGACCGCCGAGCGGGGAACGATGTAGGTTGACCGTCGGTGCGAGCAGCACCCGGCATGCCTTGGTCAGTGCCTCCTCGCCCAGCACGACGCCCACGCGTTCGACCAGCACTGGGTCCCAGGTGGCACCGAGCGCGGATCCGCACGGCGCGCACACCGCGGTCTCGCCGCCGAGGCCGAACAGCGCGCTCCCTCGTGCGCCATTCGGACCGTCGGTGACGCGGATCGGCGGCAGGCCGACCCGCTCGATCGCCGCCAGCGTCCAGAAATCGGCGCCCGCGGTGAGCGCAGCCTTCTCGTCGAGGGTCAGTTGGGCGATGAGGTCGTCGACGTCCCGGGTCACGGCCGAGGAGCGTACCGCCGTTCGCCTCTCAGGTGACCTTGCGGTAGCGCGCCACCGCGATCGGCGCGCACACCGCGACGATGGCGACGATCCACAGGATCGACTTGATCACGTACTCCCTCGTCGGGCCGCCGATGGTGAGCACGCGGGCCGCGTCGATCACCACCGAGACCGGTTGGTTGCGCGCCCATGGCTGCAACCACGACGGCATGGTCGCCACCGGCACGAACGCGGATGACGCGAACACCAGCACCGCGAGGATCGGGAAGGACACCGCCTGGGCCGTCTCGCCGTCCTTCACCGATAGCCCGACGATCGCGAACAACCACGACAGGGAGTACGCGAACGCCAGGATGATCCCGAAGGCGCCGACGAGACCCCAGACGTTGGTTTCGATCGTCCACCCGACGATGAAGCCGACGGTGCACACGAGGATCAACACGAAGAAGTTGCGGACGAGGTCGGCCAACGTCCGCCCGACGAGCACGGCTGATCGCGCCATGGGCAGTGAACGGAACCGGTCGATGAGGCCCTTGCTGAGATCGTCGGCCAGTCCGACCGCAGTGGTGAGCGCGCCGAACACGATCGTCTGCACGAAGACCCCGGGCATCAGGTAGTTGATGTAGCTCTGGCCGGCGGGGAGGCTGCCCTGGATCGCGCCGCCGAACACATACCGGAACATCACGACGAAGATCACCGGCTGCACGGTGGCGAAGACCAGCAGCTGCGGGTTGCGCCGGATGTTGAGCAGGTTCCGCCACGCCATGGTGATGGCGTCGCCGACCGCGTGTCCGCGGTAGACGCGCGCCGACAGTGGAGTGGGAGCAGACACGGTCGTCGTCATGACTCGTCTCCATCGTCGGCATCGACCGTGGTGTGGCCGGTGAGTTCCAGGAACACGTCGTCGAGGGTGGGCTCGCGCACCATCATGGTGGTGGGATCGAGGTGCTCCGCATCGAGGAGACGCACCGCGTCCAACATCGCGCGGGGCCCTTCCCCGCCCGGCACGCTCACCCGCACGAGCTTGCCGTCGCGCGTCACGCTGCCGATTGCGGCGAGCAGCACGAGCGCGCGAACGGTTGCGTCGTCGTCGCGGAACCCGATCTCGACGACCGTCGCGCCAAGCCGTTCCTTCAACTGGGTGGCAGTTCCCTCGGCGATGACCGCGCCGTGGTCGATCACCACGATGTTGTCGGCCAGCGTGTCGGCTTCTTCGAGGTACTGCGTGGTGAGCAACACGGTGGTGCCGCCGTCGACGAGGGCCTGGATCACGCCCCACAGATCATTGCGACCTTGCGGGTCGAGACCGGTGGTGGGCTCGTCGAGGAACAACACCGGGGGCTGGTGCACCAGCGCGGCCGCGAGGTCGAGGCGTCGGCGCATGCCGCCCGAATACGTGCGCGACACGCGGTCGGCCGCGTGGCTCAACGCGAACTGTTCGAGCAGGTGCTCCGAGCGCCGCGTGATCTCGTCGCCGCTGAGATGCGTGAGCCGACCGACCAATGCGAGGTTCTCGCGCCCGGTGAGATTCTCGTCGACCGCGGCGTACTGCCCGGCCAGCCCGATCGACGCCCGCACCCGCTGCGCGTTCTTGCGCACATCGACGCCGAGCACCCGGGCAGTGCCGGCATCGGGTCGAACCAGGGTGGTGAGCATCCGTACTGCGGTCGTCTTCCCGGCGCCGTTGGGCCCGAGCAGTCCGAGCACCTTGCCTTCGGGCACCTCGAACGACACGTCCTTGACCGCTTCGATGGCGCCGAAACTCTTCACCAGGCCGTCGGCCACGATCGCGGGTTCGGTCACGGGGTGCAGCTTATCGTGAGTTCTTGAGTCTGCTCAACTATTGATATTTCCCAATGGTCGACAGTAGTCAAGGATTGGTCGTACACTGGCGGGGTGAGCACGCAGACGGCCCGCGATGCCTGGTCGGCCATGTTCGACTTCTTCCTCGAGGGCGAGCCGCACGACCGCATCCATCGCGTGTGCGCGGAACTGAGCCTTCCACCCGCGCTGCTGAAGGCGCTGATGGATCTCGGCGCCGATCCCCGCGGTCAGCTCCTGCGCATGACCGATCTCGCCGCGCAGTGGGGCTGCGATGCGTCGTACATCACGTCGCTGGCCGACGGCCTCCAGGCACGCGGGCTCGCCGAGCGGCAAGCGCACCCCACCGATCGGCGCGTGAAGACCATCGCGCTCACCGACGCCGGCGTCGCGCTTCGCGCCCGTGCCCGGGCGCTGATGCTCGAACCGCCAGAGGCCTTCGGTGCGCTCACGGCCGCCGAACGGCGCCAGCTCCGCGATCTGCTCCGCAAGCTCCTCGACGCCGATCCCACGCGGAAGGTCAAGGACTGATCCACGAGTGGGTCAGGTGGGTGGGCCGAACGTCATGTCGCCACCGGCGGTCATGGCCAACACGGCGTCGCGACGCGACAGGCCGTCGAACGGCGAACCGCCACCACCGTCGGGCATCCCCATCGACCACGTGGGACCTTCGGCGAGGTGCTCGAGCCCGGCACGGGCGACGTCGTCGGGCTCGGCCAGGCCGTCGAGCGTGGTCCCCTGTTGGTTAAGCAGACGGTGGAGCGCGGGCGTGGCGGTGGCGCCGACGACGAGCGACAACACGTCGACTCCATGGCCTCGCCACTCGGCCCACAACGCTTCCCCCAACACGAGGTCGAAGGCCTTCGTCGCGCCGTAGGTGGCGAGACGGCCGCCGCCGGCCCACGCGGCGCCGGAGGTGACCAGCAACACGCCGCCGCGACCACGGTCGACCATGCCTCGCCCGTAGTGGTGCGCGGCGAGCAACGGTATGGCACAGTTCCGTCGCACCATCGCGGCCCACTCGTCGACCGTGACGTCGAGGAAGGTCGCGGCGTGTTCGTCGGCGCCCGCGTTGTAGATCAGGAGCCCGACCTCAAGGTCGGCGGTCGCAGCAAACAGGTTCGCCTCGGCGCCGCGCGCGCTCAGATCGAGTGAAACCACCCGGGTCTCCACGCCGTGCCCGTCGCGCAGGTCGCCCGCGAGGGCGTCGAGCGGGCCCTCGCGGCGCGCCACCAACACGAGGTTGATGCCCTGCGCGGCCAATTGGCGAGCGAACGACGCGCCGATGCCTTCAGACGCGCCCGCCACCAGCGCCCACGGCCCGTAGCGATCGGGCGTGATCGTGCTCATTCGGCCGGCTCCATCCGCCGGTACTCAGCAACGAGGTGGGCGTCGTTGCGCAGGGAGCCCAGCGCGGTCGCGTCGGGCGCCCACGCCGAACGGATCACGGCCAGCGGCGGTGATCCGGGCGTGACAACTTGCAGCACGCGCTGGTCGACGACGCGCGTCGCGCCTAGCGGCGGATCGGGAACGTCACCGTCGTCGCGGTACCACGACACGACCTTCGCGCCGGGCGTGCGCGCGCCGAGCGGTCCGTCGGGCGGGCCACCGCGCACCACGCGCTCCTCAACTGCGTAGGCGTCGTACGGACCGATGAACGAGTCGTGGTCGGCCATCAGCTGCGCCGCGTCCTCGGGCGTCGCGAACGACTTGGTCGGATCGAAGAAGTTGGCCATCGACGCAGTCCAGACCTCCGTGATCGCATCGAGCTCGTCGCCTCCGCTCGCCTCGACGATGTTCACCGTGTAACCGTCCATCGTGACGGTCAGCCGCTGCCCGAGCGGCGCGTGCACGTCGAGGTAGTGCTCGGCAAACGCTTCGCGGGTGAGCCCGTCCTTGCGGTGAAAGAGGAACAGCAACTTGTCCATCAGACTGGTCCATTCCGCTCCGGCGTCCCGGCCATCCGGCCACGCCTCCGCTCCATGTCCATCCGGCCACGCCTCCGCTTCATGTCGATGGGGCACCGTATCGTGTGTGCCATGGAGCTGCTCTCGGGTCTGCGGGTGATCGAAGGGTCGGCGTTCGTGGCGGCACCGCTCGGTGGCCTCACCCTCGCGCAGCTCGGCGCCGACGTGATCCGCTTCGACACCATCGGCGGTGGGCTCGACTACCGACGCTGGCCCGTGACCGACGAAGGCGTCAGCCTCTACTGGGCGGGGCTGAACAAAGGCAAGCGCTCGATCGCCATCGACCTCTCGAAACCCGAAGGGCGCGAGCTCGCCACCGCGCTCATCACCGCGCCGGGCGAAGACGCCGGCGTGTTCCTGTCGAACTTCCCGGAGTCGGGCTGGCTCGCCGACTCGCGGCTGCGCGAGCGACGCCCCGACCTCGTGTACGTCAACATCGTCGGCAACCCCGACGAGACCACCGCGGTCGACTACACGGTGAACGCGGCGTCGGGGATCGCGTCGGCCACCGGTCCGGTTGGTTCACTGTTTCCGGTCAACAACGCGCTGCCGGCGTGGGACATCGCCACCGGGCTCAACGCGGTGATCGGCATCCTTGCGGCGGAGCGTCACCGCCGCACAACCGGTGACGGACAACTCGTGAAGCTCTCGCTGGCCGACGTGGCGTTCACCATGGTGGCGAACCTCGGATTCCTGGCTCAGGCCGAGGTCTCGCACGAGAACCGCCCACCCCTCGGCAACGACATGTACGGCGCATTCGGTCGCGACTTCGCGACGCGCGACGGCCGGCGCGTCATGGTCGTCGCCATCAGCCTCAACCAGTGGCACACGCTCGTGCGCGCGACCGGCGTCGAGGAGCACCTCGCGCCGATGGAGCGCGCGTTCGGTGCCGACTTTCGCAAGGAAGAAGACCGCTACCGCGCCCGCGACGGCATCGCCGCGCTGCTCAAGCCGTGGTTCGAGGCCCGCACGCTGGACGAGGTGCGCAAGGCGCTCGACGAGCACGGCGTGTGCTGGGGTCCGTACCAGACGTTCACGCAACTTCTCGACGACGATTGGCGCGCGTCCCCCGCCAATCCGGTGTTCGGCACGGTCGACCATCCCGGCATCGGATCACTCCTGACGCCCGCGTCGCCGTTGCGCTTCCCCAACGCACCGCCGTTCCCGCCCGCGCCCGCGCCACTCTTGGGTACGCACACCGACGAGGTGCTCGATTCCGTGCTCGGGCTCTCCGCGGCAGAGATCGGCGCGCTGCACGACGACGGCGTGATTGCGTCAGCCGTGCCCCTCGGCTCGTGAACGCAGAGGCAGCCGAGCCATCGCTCGCCGACGCCGGGTTCGCCGAGCACGCGACGTCGACAGTGACCCGCGAGCACGCGGCCCGACTGGCCGCGTGCATCGACGCCGATCCCGCGGTTCTCGACGATGGCCGGCTCCCCCTGCTCTGGCACTGGGCGTGCTTCCTCCCGCTCGTACCGACGGCCGCGCTCGGCGCCGACGGCCATCCGCGCCGTCGGCCCGAGATGGACGATTTGCCGCAGCGCATGTGGGTCGGCGGCCGGGTCCGCGTGTCGGAATCACTCGCGCTCGACGCAGAAGCGGAACGCGTTTCACGCGTGTTGCACAGCGAGATGAAGGACGGCCGCACCGGTCGGTTCTGCCTCATGACCGTCGAACACACGATCACGCAAGGCGGCGCAGTGCACATCCACGAAGAGCAGGACCTCGTGTTCCGGCCCGCGTCGGCGGTCGACGCACCCGGTCCCGATCGTGACGACGCCCCGCTCGCACCCTGGGTCGAGGAGTTGGCCATTGACCCGGTGTTGCTGTTCCGGTTCTCGGCCGTCACCGCGAACGCGCACCGCATTCACTACGACCGTCCGTACGCAACCGGCGTGGAGGGTTACCCCGACCTCGTCGTCCACGGACCGCTGACCGCGATCCTGCTCGCGGAACTGGCGCGCCGGCGCGGCGATCGGCCGTGGCATGCAGTGTCGTACCGCGCCCGCGCGCCGCACTTCGCGAACCGGCGCGTGTGGCTCACCGGCACGCCCATCGACAGCGGCGTCGATCTCGCCGCGGTCCGCGCCGATCACGCGACCGCGATGACGCTGGAGGTGCGCTGAACGTCTGACTCAGGAAGTGCCGCCCGGGATCGCGTCGGGGCCGTGCATCATCGCGACCAACTCGCCGTAGTCGGGGCCGCTGCGGAGCGAGTTGCCACCGTCGATGTTGATGAGCTGACCCGTGACCCACTGCGACTCGGCGCCGAGCAGGAACCGCACGACGTGCGCGACCTCCTCGGGTTCACCGACACGGCCGAGCGGAGTGTTCGCGAGATAGCTCGCGTAGGTGGAACCTTCGCGTGAGATGCCTTCCATGATCTCGGTGCTGATGAAGGCCGGGCGCACCGCGTTGAAGCGCACACCGAGCGCGCCGTACTCATCGGCGGCGTTGCGCACGAGTTGCTCGACCGCAGCCTTGCCCGCGGTGTACCCGGTGAAGTAACGGTGGGTGTACGCACCCGCGAACGACGACATCCCTACGAACGAGCCCTTCGCTTCGATGAGGAACGGCAGCGAGTGCTTGGCGGTGAGGAACGTGCCGGTGGCGTTGAGCCGCATCACCCGTTCGAACTCGGCGAGATCCTGCATGCCGAGGGGCGCGAGCATCCCGCCGCCGCCGGCGTTGGCGACCACGCCGTCGAGGGTGCCGGTCGGCTCGGCCGCCGACTGCGCGATGCGAATGACGTCGTCCTCGTTGGTCACGTCGCCGACGACGTACTGGATGCTGCCTCCGTGCTCGGCGACCGGAGTGATCTTCTCGACCGACGCCGCGAGCGACGCTTCGGTGCGCCCGCAGATCGTGACCGCCGCACCGTCTGCCGCCGCCAGGCGCGCGCACGCGGCGCCAATGCCGGTACCACCCCCGGTGACGAGCACGCCACATCCTTCGAGTCCACCCGTTGGCTTCAACTGTGCAGGCATGGTCGCACTCCCTGTGCTCGGTGCTCTCGCCCTCTCGCCCTCTCGCCCTCCATCTCCCGATTTTGGCGTCAGTCAAACATCAAATCTGATGGTTGATCGACGCCGAAATCCTGAGGGGGACGACGTGAAAGTAGTGGACGTTCGCCTCGCGCAGGTAGGTTCCCCGGGCCGACGAGATCGAGGAGAAACCGTGGCCGAGTCGAGCGGGCGCATGCTGCCGCTGATCACCGAGAGCAACGAGTTCTTCTGGAAGTCGGGCGAAGACGGCACGCTGCGGTTCCAGCGCTGCTCCAACTGCGGCGAGCTGCGTCACCCGCCGGTGCCGGTCTGCGCGTACTGCCACTCAACGCAGTGGGCGCCGTCGGAGGTGTCGGGCCGCGCCGTGGTCGCGGGGTTCACGATCAACGAGCACACGTGGATGCCGAGCTTCCCCCCGCCCTACGTGATCGCCATCGTCGCCATCGAGGAGGACGACCGCGTCCGGCTCACCACCAACATAAGCAACTGTGATCCTGCCGACGTGTTTGTCGGCATGAAGGTCCAGGTGACGTTCGAGCACGACGACGACGTGTGGATCCCCCTGTTCGAGCCGACCGGCGACCCCGAAAAGGGCCCGTTTCCGGCGCCAGACCCCAAGATCCACGACTTCCGGCCGATGCCGAGGAACGCGAACAAGTTCGAGGACCACGTCGCCGTCACGGGAATCGGGATGTCGCGCGTCGGGCGGCGCCTCATGGTCGATCCGCTCGAGCTCGCAGTCGAAGCGGCGGAGCTGGCGATCGCCGACGCGGGCCTGACCGCGGCCGACATCGACGGCATGTCGACCTATCCGGGTCCCACCGTCGGCGCGGGCATGTCGGAGGGTGGCATCACCGCGCTCGAAGACATCCTGCGGCTGCGACCATCGTGGATCAACAGTGGCCTCGAGCTCCCCGGCCAGGCCGGTTCGGTGATCGCAGCGATGCTCGCGGTGGCCGGGGGCTTGTGCAACCACGTGCTGTGCTTCCGCACGGTGTGGGAGGCGACATACGCGCAGAAAGAACGCGAGGCGTTCGGGCGGTCGTCGAGCAACATGTTGGCGCTGAGCGGCGCGCCCCGCATCGGTGGCGACATGCAGTGGCGGTTCCCGTACGGCGCGCAGTCGGCCGCCAACTGGATCGCGATGCAGGCGTCGGCGCACTTCGACAAGTTCGGGACGACGCGCGAGACGCTCGGCTGGATCGCGTTGAACGCGCGCAAGAACGCCGCACTGACCCCATGGGCGATCTACAAGGAACCGCTCACGATGGACGACTACATGAACGCGCGGATGATCACCACGCCGTTCGGTCTCTACGACTGCGACGTTCCGTGCGACGGTTCGGTCGCGGTGATCGTGTCGCGCAAGGATCTCGCCGCCGACATGAAGCAGAAGCCGGTGTACCTCGAAGCCGTCGGCACGCAGGTCAGCGAGCGCATGAGTTGGGACCAGGGCGTGCTCGACCACGAACCCCAGGTCACGGGGCCCGGCGGACACCTGTGGACCCGCACCGACCTCAAGCCGACCGACATCGACATGGCGCTGCTCTACGACGGCTTCTCGTTCAACTGCCTGTCGTGGCTCGAGGCGCTCGGGTTCTGCGGCGAGGGTGAGGCGAAGGACTTCCTCGAAGGCGGGAAGAACATCGCGCTCGACGGCCTGCTGCCGTTGAACACGCACGGCGGCCAGCTCTCGTCGGGTCGCCTGCACGGATTCGGCTTCGTTCACGAGGCGATCACGCAGCTGCGCGGCGACGCCGGCGAACGTCAGGTGAAGAACGCGGAGACCGCGGTCGTCAGCAACGGCGGCGGCGCACCGGGTGGCTGCTTCCTCTTCACCGCGGCGCGCTGACCACCCATTCGGCGACTCGATCCCAGAGCAACGCGCGCGTGCCCGCTTGGTTGTGGCAGTGCGCGGAGCCCTCGAGGACGAAAAGGGTGAGATCGGCACACGATCGGTAGCCCGCCGCGTTGGCCTCGTAATCGTCGGTGAGATCGTGGTCGCCGAACGCGAGCAACACCGGCACGGCGACCGTCGCCTTCTCGGCGTCGGTGTGCCCGGGGATCATGGTGCTCAGCGCGCACCCGTAGAGCAGCTCGGTCCGCTCGGCGCTGAACGCCGCCTTCACCGGCCGCGGGACGTCGGGCAAGAAGAACGAACCAGGGGCAGCGCGTCGGGCGGTCTCCGGCGGCAAGCCGCGAGCGCGCACCCCGGCGAGTTCGGCCATCGCCGCTTCGCGCTGTTCCGCGGGCACGCTCATGAGCAGCCGCTCCTCGTCGGTGAGCGCTTCCCAGGTGCCCTCGCCGCTGTGGCCAAGGACGACGATGGCGTCGAAGGTCGCGTGGCGGGCCTGTTCGACGACGATCACCATGCCGCCCATCGAGTGGCCGAGACCGATCACCGCGGGCGGCTCGAACGCGGGCAGGGCGTCGATCAAAGAGCCGGCGCGCAACCGGCGCACGACGTCTCGCACTGCGTGATCATGCGTGGCCGCGGCCACGTTCGGCGTGACGACGCACGGGTCGTCGAGCGGCGTCGACGCGCCGATCCCGAGGTGGTCGAGGGCCACGAGCACGAGCCCGCGACCGGTGAGGTGCTCGACCATGCTGTAACCCTCGAAGCCGTCGACCGCGAGGTCGAAGTAGCTGATGCTGCAGCGACCACCGGCGAGGCAGAACACCACCTGCGGTGGGTTCGACACGTCGATCTCGTCGGGCGCGTAGAGCATTCCGCCCAGGACGCATGGGCCGAGCCCTGGCGCGACCGGGGAGACGTCGATCTCGATCGACCACGTGCGCATGGGGGAGGCATAGCAGACGGCATAGTCTCCGCCCGTGGATCTCACCCCGTACCAACACGTCGAAACCGTCATCGTCGCTGCGCCGCCCGAGGCGGTGTACGACCTCGTCGCCGACATCACCCGCATGGGCGAGTGGAGTCCGGTCTGCACCGCCGGTGAGTGGGTCGACGACACGAAGGCGTCGTTCATCGGCACCAACGCGCTCGGCGAGTTCACGTGGCAAACGACGTGCCGCGTCGACACGGCGGCGCGGGGCGAGGAGTTCACGTTCGTCAACCTCGGCCTGCAAGGTGACGAGGAGCTCGTGCGTTGGAGCTACAGGTTCGTGCCGATGGCCGACGGCACCGAGCTCACCGAGAGCTGGGAAGTGCTCCCCGGCTACGAGCCATCGATGAAGGCCTTGGCCCCTGACATGAACCTCAAGGAATACCTCGACGGCGTGAAGCCGAACACTCAGGTCGGCATGGCCGAGACGCTCGCGAAGGTGAAGGCCGCCGCCGAGGCGTAGCGGTGCGACGGCATCATGCCGTTGGGGTTCTTCCCCAGTGGTCGAGGTAGGTGACCTCCTCGACCGGCCGGCGGTCGGCCGGTTGGAAGTCGTCGCCGGTGTAGTACGCCACCGGCAACATGCACGCCTGCACGAAACCGTCGGGCACGCCGAGCAACGCGTCGGCCTCGGCGCGCCGGTACAAGTGGGCGGTCGTCGTGACGGTGCCGAGCCCGCGGCTGCGCAACGCGAGCATGAAGCTCCACACCGCAGGGTAGATGGAGGGAGCCCACCCCGCGGCACCTCCCACGGCCTCGACGCACGGCACGACGAGCACCGGCACTTCGTGAATGTGCTCGATGAGGTAGTTGGCGGAATCCATGACCCGACGTTGTTGCGCGGTCGGAGGCATCACCGGCATCGTCGTGGCGGCCGGCTCCGATCCCGAGACGGTTCCCCGACCGGCTTGCTGGTAGAGGTCTGCGAGGCCGGCCCGTACCTCGGGATCGGTGACGACCAACCAGCGCCACGTCTGCATGTTGGAACCGGTCGGCGCCTGGATCGCAAGCCGCAGGCACTCCATGATCACGTCGAGCTCGACCGGTCGCGTGAGATCCAGCCGCTTGCGTACCGCGCGTGTCGTGGTCAGCAGCTTGTCGACGGTCGCGAGGTCGAATCCGGACGGCACCGGCGCAAGCTACCCGAAGAACGTCGGCATACTCACTGCTCGTCGATGAAGCCGGCGGCCTGGTATGCCGCGCGTATCGCGACGCGCATCGCGTCGGGCAACGGCGGCTGCGGCGGTCGCGAACGCGCGTAGTCACCGACGGGGAGACCGAGTTCCGCGGCCGCGGCCTTGAACGCCGAACCCCAGTGGCTGTACGTGGACTCGACGTTCGACGCACCGAACGCCCGGTGCAAGCTCGTCACGAGGTCGTCGAGTCCCGAGTCGTACCAGTGGTCGATCGCCTCAGAGAGCTTGTCGGAAACAATCAGTTCCCATTGGGCGCTGTAGAGGCGATTGTCGGGGAGGTCGTAGAGGTACGCGGATCCGCCGAGGATCCCCGCGCTCACGATCCCGCGCCGGAGGAAGCCGCCACGGTACGCGAGCATGTCGCATTCCCAGATCACGAGTTCGGGCGCCAGTCGGTGCAATGCCGCGGTGTGACTGGGGCGGAACATGCCGTTCTTCACCGCGCAGATGGCGGGGAACTCGTCGGCCAGGCGCGCGCACTCCTCGGGGGTCAGGATCCAACCGGCGGCATGGGTGTTGAAGATTCCCAACGCGATGTCGGTGCGTTCGGTGACGTAGACGAGAACTTCGCGCATCGCGTCGTAGCCGCGTGCCTCGAAGTAGGGAGGGATGAGGAAGCAGATGTCGGCACCGGTCGCGGCCGCGTGGTTCGCAAGCTCGACGGTCTCGAGCACGTTGGTGCTCGCAGGGCACGCTTCCACGAGGGCGTGCGGCTTGATCGCGCGAACCTGCTCCACGCCGATCTCCAGCACGCGTTTGCGCTCCGCGGTGCTCAGCGCCCAGTACTCCCCCACCAGCCCACCGACCCAGATGCCGTCGTGATCGAGCGCACCGATGCAGTGATCGACGAGGCCGCGCAGTGCCATCTCGTCGACGGTTTCGCCTCCTGCGCCGCTGAACGGCGTGTAGAGGGAATCGATCATGCCCCGGAGTGCACCCGGGGCCCAGTCACGCGCTTCCGCGGCTCGCGTCATTTGTGGTGTACCTCGAGTACGAGCGGGAGCTCGATGAGGCGGCGGATCATCAGGCTCAAGTGGTGTCGAAGGGGCGGGCTCGCCGGATCGACCGAGAAGGAAGTGGTGCGCGCGAGAAGCTGCTCGAACGCGACCTTGGCTTCGACGCGCGCGAGAGGAGCACCGACACACAGATGGATCCCCCAACCGAAGCCGACGTGTTGGCGGGGGTTCGGACGGTCGAGATCGATGTCATCGGGATTTGGGAACGCGTCCGAGTCACGATTCGCGGCGGTCCACGCGAGCACGAGCGTCGACCCCTTCGGGACCTTGACGCCACCGAGCGCGGTGTCGACGGTGACCTGCCGGTAGTGACCGCGGAACGGAGGGTCGATCCGGCACGCCTCCTCGACGAACGCGGGGATGAGCTCCGGCTCGCGGCGGAGCCGATCCTGCAGGTCGGGTCGTTCGGCGAGGATGCGGATCCCGGTACCGGTGAGGCTCGTCGTCGACTCGCCACCCGCGGCGACGAGGAGAAACAGGATGGAGAACGCCTCGACGTCGGAGAGCTCACCGGCGTCGACCGCTTCCAGGCACACACCGATGAGCGAGTTGTCGTCGTAGGCGCCGGACTCGCGGGCGGCGAGGTACGCGTCGATGACGGGTCCGACGTCCATCATCGGTGCGCCGAGCTCGGCGAGTCGTTCGTCCGACACGAATCCGCTGATCGCCTCGACCGAAGCGTAGCCCTGCTCCTTGAGCCGGGGCGCGGCGTCGTCGGGGAGCCCGAGGATCCGCGCCACCATGATCATGGGGAGCGGTTCGGCGAGTTCGCTCATCCACTCGATGCGCCCGGTCGGCAGCGCGGTGTCGAGGGCGCGATCGACCAGGGCGCGGAACTCGGGTTCCATTTCCTGCATGACGGTGGTCGAGAGCCGGCGTGCGACCACCTTGCGCTGGCGGCCATGGTCAGGTGGGTCGGCGGTGGCCAGCACCGCACCCGCGTCGCCCGCGGCGAGGTCATTGCCGCCGACGCCGCGGAGACCGGGCATCCCGCCGCTGGCCCGGTGATGCAGGAACCGGCTGTTCCGGCTGGAGAACCGAGCGGTGTCGGCGACGACCTGGTGAATCAAGTTGATTCGCGTGACGATGAACGTGCCGGTGCCCGGCAACTCGTGCACTGGATCCAACGCTCGCAGCTGCGCGTAGTAGCCGTGCGGATCCTCGACCACCGCCGGCTGGAACAGGGGATCGCTCATTTCCGCTTGGTCGTTGTCGTTGCCGGGGTCGGAGCCACCGAAGTGTTGTAGCTGCAACACGCGAGCTTGTCGGGGTCACCAACGAGCTTGCTCCAGCCCGGCTTACCGCCGTTGCCGACGACGAACTTCCCGTTCTTCACGGTGACGTAGTAGCCGCACGTGTCGACGGGGAACTTGCCGTAGTGCTCGGCGCTGAAATCGATCGCGGTACACGCGAGCCCGGCAACGTCGTAGCTGCCCAGCTTGCGCAGGCCATCAACGAAGCCTTGGCGCGTGGGCGTGGCGCCGGCGTGCTGCAAGCCGAGGATGGTGAGTTCGCCAGTGGCGTACCCCATGTACTGCGCGAAGTCGGGGACGCCGGTGAGACCCGCGTACTTCTTGAGATCCGCCTGGAACTGCTTCGTGGCCTTGGTCTTCAACTCGACGGGCGCGAACGCAGTCGTGAACACATCCTCAGGGCCGAGGAGCGACGCGAGGGGTGAGTCGAGGAGGTCCTGGCCGTAGCCCGTGGGCATGACCAACGCCTTCATCTTCACGCCGTTCTGCTGGAGTCCCTGGATGACGGCCGCGTTGCTCGCCGCGACCAGGGGAAGGTACGCGGCATCAGCCCCGGAGTTCTTGATCCCAAGCACCAGGGGGCCGACGTCGGACGTGCCGAAGTCAACCGAGGTGTTCGTATAGACGGCCTGCAACCCCTGGGACGGCACTGCGTACTGCTGGAGCGTCGTCGCCGACGCGGTTGACGACGCGGAGGCGCCGTACGCGAGCGTCGCGGTCTTGGTACCGCCCAGTCTCTTCATGATTCGAGCAATGCCATCGCTCGCGAGTCCTGCGTAGGGCGCGTTGAGCGCAGAGATGATCGACTCGTTGCCGGGCTTTCCGTAGTACGAGCCGTCGTAACCACCCCCCACGATGGGAACGCCCTTGTCGAGCAGGTACCGGTACGACAGGAATGCGAACGCCGAGTTGTTGACCACCACGAACGCGTTGCGGTTCGTCACCAGATCCTGGGCGGCGGTGAGGTTCGCGCCCGAGGATGCGTCGTCGATCATGACGGTTTTGATCTTGCGGCCGTTCACCCCGCCGCTCGCGTTCTGACGATCGATACGGGCCTGGAACGCCTTGTCGGCGTTCTTGCCCGTCGACGCGGCAACGCCTGTGCCCGAATAGATGTACCCGACCGTGATCTCCTTCGCGGTCACACCCGGGTCAGCCGTTGTCGCCGCGCCCGCCCCGGGCACCGTCAGACCCACTGCGATCAACCCGAACAGCGCGACCATGCTCGCGCCGCTCCAAACCCGCCGTTGCCTGCGTCGCACGTGGATCCCCCCTCGAGCTCCGTACGCCGCGCTGGACATCACCGTCTCGCGACTTTTCGTAAGGTATACGGAAACCGCATCGACGGCAAGAACTCCGACCCGTCGGGCGCGGTCGTACGCTGCCGATCCGTGACCGACCGCCCGGGACGCCCGCCCAGCATCAATCGCACCCTCGTGGTCGATGCCGCGGCCCGGCTCGCCGAACGCGTCGGTCTCGATCGCTTCACGATGGGCCAACTCGCCGACGAGCTCGGCGTCGCGCCGATGACTCCGTACCACCACGTCGCCAACCGCAGCGAGCTCGTACAACTCGTCGTCGAGCAACTCCTCGACCGCATCGAGATTCCCGGACCTGATACAGGCCCGTGGGACATCCGGCTCAAGACCCTCGAGGCCAACGCGCGCCGCGCGCTCGCGGGCATTTCGGGCATCCGCACCGGCATCGGCGCGGAGGGATCACCCGGCGCCGCACGGCTCGCCGCAGCGGTGCTCGGCATCCTCGACGAGGCCGGCTTCGACGAGCGCACCGCACTCCTCGCCTACGGCGCGATGTTCACCTACATGATCGGTCAGCTGGAACTGGACGTCGCCGTCAGCCGACGCGCGGGGTCGGCCAACGCCCGCCAATTCGCGGAACTGATCAGTCGAGACGCCGGTGGTCGTCGACCCACACCGGACGAGTTCTTCGAGTTCGGCTTCGGCCTCCTGCTCACCGCGCTCCGCGAGCGACCCCACTGAACACGAGGTGCAACGGCTCGACCGTCCGCACTCCGCCGTCGTTGTGGTACGCGGGCGGTCGCGCGGGATCGATCACGTAGTCGGGGATTCGCTCATGCAGCGTCTCGAGCGCGACACGTAGCTCCATGCGCGCCAGGTGGGAGCCGAGACAGCGGTGGATCCCGGTCCCGAAGTCGATGTGACTCTTGGTGCTCCGATCGAAGTCGACGTTGAGCGGATCCGGGATCGCGGCAGGGTCGAGGTTGGCGACGCACAGCAGCAGATTCAGCGAATCGCCGGCACGGATCTGCTCTCCCCCGAGCTCGAAATCAGCGATCGCGAAGCGGGCGACGGCTGGAACCGGCGATTCGTAGCGGAGCAACTCCTCGATCGCGTGAGGGAGCAGGGTCGGGTCGTCGATGACCTGCTGACGTCGCTCGGCATGACGAGCGAACCAGGCGACGAAGCACGACAACGAGGCCGACACGGTGTCGAGACCCGCAAAGACCAGCACGAAGATGATGTTCATGACCTCTTCCCGCG